>Ga0335085_10017573_pt1 | contig 10302 bp, 5 predicted proteins | sample Lox_Sample_45_FD_206712 | JGI IMG/M metagenome (GOLD analysis project Ga0335085, IMG submission 206712) | Soil microbial communities from Loxahatchee National Wildlife Refuge, Florida, United States - Lox_Sample_4.5 | ecosystem: Environmental > Terrestrial > Soil > Wetlands | place: USA: Florida...
AAAGTTCCATGCGGTGAGCTACACCGAGGATGCCATCCGCTACGCGGTGTACCTCTCAAACCGCTACATTCCAGACCGTTTTCTCCCGGACAAGGCCATCGATCTTCTGGACGAAGCTGGCGCCCGCGTCAAACTGCGCCAGGCCATGCTGCCGGACGAGGTTTCCGAAGTGCAGAAGCGCGTGAAGTTCATCACGCATCGCATGGAAACCGCGATCGCCAATCATGAATTCGAAAAGGCGCGCTTCTATTCCGAAGAAGAGCGCAAGGAAAAAGAGCATCTGCGGATGCTCCGGGAAAAGCTGAAGCTCGACGATTCGTCGACGGGCATCGTCACGCGCGAAGACATCGAGGAAGTGGTGGCGCGTTGGACAGGCATCGCGGTTACTTCGATCAAGGAAGACGAACAGCAAAAGCTGCTCCGCATCGAAGAAGAACTGCACCGGCGCATCATCAGCCAGGACAAGTCGATCACCGCATTGGCACGCGCGATTCGCCGCAGCCGCGCAGGACTAAAGGCTCCGGGACGTCCGGTGGGCTGCTTCCTGTTCCTTGGCCCCACGGGCGTAGGCAAGACGGAAGTCGCTCGCCGTCTCGCGGAATTCCTGTTCGGTAGCGAAAAATCGCTGATCCGGTTCGATATGTCGGAATACATGGAGAAGCATTCCGTATCGAAACTGATCGGCGCGCCTCCAGGGTATGTGGGCTACGAAGAGGGCGGCCAGCTAACTGAACGAGTGCGCCGGACCCCCTACTCCGTAATTTTGTTAGATGAAATTGAGAAAGCGCACCCAGATATCTATAATATCCTGCTCCAAGTTTTCGAGGACGGGCAGTTGACGGATGGGCTGGGAAATACCGTTGACTTCCGGAATACGATCATCATCCTGACTTCCAACATCGGCGCGCGGCAACTGCAGAAGCAGACGGGGCTGGGATTCCAGTCGTCTGACGATCTGGCGTCGGCCAAGAGCCAGGACGAAATGGTGATGGGCGAGGTGAAGCGGGTGTTCAATCCCGAGTTCCTCAACCGTCTGGACGAAGTGATTTTGTTCAATTCGCTCACGGATAATGACCTGCTGCTGATCATTGATCTGCTCGTGGGCCAGATCAACGAGACATTGGTGCACCGCCAGGTGCAGATTGCTGTTACGCCTGAGGCGCGCCAGTGGATCCTCGAAAAAACCTGCAGCGATCGTAACTATGGCGCGCGGCCGCTCCGGCGCGCGTTGCAAAAGTACGTCGAAGACCCACTGTCGGAAGCTCTCATACAGGGCGGCATGCAGAAGCCCGCAACGCTGGAAGTATTTTTGTCCGGCGACGGCTTGGCGTTCCGTCCGCTGGTGGAAGCAACCCCGGTGGCCCACTAAGAATCCTACACGCGCGAGCCGGGTAGGAGCGATCCGGCGGGGGAGCAAAACATCTTGGGCTGGGGACTGCGGCCTTGAGAGCCATGGCCGCGAGCGGGAAAATATTCCTGTGCGCACTGAAAGTCCTCGCCGTTGTGTCGCTGCTTTGCTTTGTGGCGCAACCCTCGCTATGGTCGCAGCAGCAAACGCCCGCCAATCCGCTTACCATCACACGTATTGAAATTATAGGGAACCGGCGTATCCAGAGAGACACGCTGCTGGCGCGAATTTTCTCGCGTCCCGGCGACCCGTATAGCGAAGAAGCGGTCCGCCGCGACTTCCAAGCTTTGTGGAATACGCAATTCTTCGAAGACATCCGGTTGGAAGTCGAAAACGATCCGAACAATCCGAACGGCCGAATCGTGGTTTTCTACGTGACTGAGCGGCCGATCATCCGGCGAATCGAATACAAGGGCAACAAGTCGGTTTCCGAGTCGGACATTCTGGACGCATTCAAGGATAAGAAAGTCGGGCTGTCGGTTGAGAGCCAGTTCGATCCCACCAAAATTACGCGCGCCGAAGTCGTGATCAAGAGCTTGCTGGCCGCGCACGGGCATCAATTCGCGACGGTGAAACCAACCTATGAACGCATCGCCGCAACCAACGCGGTGAAGCTGGTTTTCAACATCGACGAAGGGCCGAAGGTGAAGGTAGGAACCATTACCATTGTGGGCAATCACGCGTTCTCTGCCCGGCGCATCATTCGCACCATGCGCAACGACCGGCCCTATTCCATTCCCTTATATCTCACTTACATTCCGGTGCTGAGCAAGACGTTCGACCGTCCCAAGCTCGATGAGGACATGGAAGTTGGCATTCGCGGACTGTATCAGGACAACGGCTATTTCAAGGTAAACGTCAACGTTCAGGATTTGAAGACCGTGGATTTAAATCGCGGCGGAGTGCCGCTGCCCATACCGGGAATCGGGCGGAAGAAGGGCAAGGCCACAAACATCACCATCCGCATCGACGAGGGCGAGCAGTATCGCATGGGTAAGGTGAGCTTCCGCAGCGCCGACCCGGACCAAGGGTTGGTGTTCAAGCCGGAATACCTGACGCAGGTGTTTCCGCTCAAACCGGGAGACCTTTTTTCGGCGGGAAAAATCCGCAAAGCTCTGGAAAACTACAAAAATCTTTACGGCGAGTACGGCTACATCGACTTCGTGGCTGAGCCGGAAACCGAAGCGGACGACACCAAGAAAATCATCGACATCAACATGGTATTCGACCAGCAGAAGCAGTTCTTCGTGCGGCGCATCGAGTTTTCGGGAAATACCACGACTCGCGATAAAGTGATTCGCCGCGAGCTGCTGCTGGACGAGGGACAGGTGTATAACAACCGGCTGTGGGAACTGAGCATTCTGCGCCTGAACCAGCTTGGGTATTTCGATACGATCAAGCCGGAAAATGCGGAACTGAAGCGGAACGTAAAAGCCGGCACAGTAGACATCAACCTGAAGGTGAAGGAAAAGGGCAAGCAGTCGATCAGTTTCTCGGGAGGCGTGAGCGGAATCGCGGGAAGTTTCGTAGGGCTTTCATATCAGACGAACAACTTTCTTGGACTGGGCGAGACGCTGACCTTCTCGGTGCAATTCGGAGACATCCAGCGAAACATCATGTTCGGTTTCACGGAGCCGTATTTGTTCGACCGGCCGCTATCAACCGGCTTTACGATTTTTTCGAACCGATTCGATTACAATACGGCGCGCCAGGAAGGTCTCTTGCTGGGGCAGCAGGTGGCCATCAACCCGGCATTGCAGGAAAACTACAACACAGACTCGAAGGGCTTTACGATTTTCGCGAGCTATCCTCTGCGCAAACTTTCCTTCACGCGTTTGGGGCTAACCTACGGCTGGAGCACGACGAACATTACGCCGTTCAGCCAATCGGCCACGCTGTTGTTCGAGCAAACGAAGTTCACGAGCATCGCGGGGCCTTCCGCTTTGAACGGAATTCGCTCGAGCAAAATCACTCCGACGGTCACCTATAACACCGTGGACAGCCCGGTGAATCCGACGCATGGGAAAAGCTTCTACTACGGATTCAGCCTGGAAGGCGGCCCTCTGCAGGGCAACGTCAACACCTTCAGCAACACATTTTCGATGAGCTACTACCGGCCGCACTATCACCGCCGGAACGTGATCGCTACAAAATTCCAAGCGGCGATGATTACGGGGTATGGCGGAAAAGACGTGCCGCCCTACAGCCGGTTCTACCTGGGCGGCGAGCAGGATGTGCGCGGATACGATTTCTATACGATCTCACCGTTTGTGGTCATACCATATTCGACTACAACGAACATCTCATTCCTGAATCCGCGCCTGCTGAACCAGCAAGGCCAGCCCACGCTGCAGACGATTCCGGTGAACGTGCTGGAATATATTCCGACGCGGCCGGGTGGAGATTTGCAAGGCGTTTGGAACCTGGAATACCGCATACCGATCGTTTCGCGCGTAACGTTCGATCTTTTCAATGACGCCGCTATCAACGGCGTGCTGCGGCAATCACAACTCGGCCTCGACCCCACGGCGGTGGCAACGCTGCAGCAGCAATTCCCGAACCCGGACTTCCCAAATTTGAAGCCGTCCAGCAATTTGCCTATCCTGGGTGGCACGAATTTCCGGCCGCACACGTCGGCGGGAGCGGAGTTCGTGGTGTTTTTGCCCATCGTGAATGCGCCGTTCCGCTTCTATTACGCGTACAATTACCTGCGGCTGAAAAGAACCTTGACGCCGCCATTGGGCGCCTACTATTTCACTCCGGAAGTGGAAAATTCACTGAAACAGTTGGGCGTCTACAACACGCAGGTGGTACCGTCGCTGCAAACCTTCCTAGAGGAGTTGCAATCGTCGCAGACGATCCCGCCGACGCTGCTCGAGCCGAAGAGCACGTTCCGCTTTACAGTGAGTAGGACTTTCTGATTGCATAGCTAGCGCGAAAAATGCCGCGGGCGGGGCCTTGCCCGGCGGCGCGAGCGGTGGAGAAGAAACGAGGAGAGATGGGCGGAAGAAGCAGGACAACAATGTGGAGGATGTTGGCGGTGCTGCTTCTCGCCGGCATGGCCGCAGCGTGCGGAGGAAACTCCACGGCCGTGGGAGTGATCGTAACCGCCCCGGGGGTCACAACTGGGGCAACCGCCACCGTGATCGCGAACGGAACGCTGCAATTCTCCGCGACCGTAACGGGCGCTTCCGCCACCACAGTTTATTGGCGCATCTGCAAGCCCGCTGCAACGCCGACAATACAGCCTACCAACTGCACGGCCATTCCAAATGTAACGCCGACCGGGACATCGTTGACCGGATACGGAACGATCACGCAGACGGGGCTTTACACCGCGCCTCCCACGCCTCCCGATCCAAATACCTTTGTGGTGATGGCCATCAGCACCGTCAGTCCGGATATCAATGACACGACGGGCAATGTCAATACCGAATTTGGAATCATCAACATGGAGATTGATACCGGCGTGCGCGTGCAAGTGTTTCCAACGAGCGCGACCATCGGCGCGGGCCAAACCATCACGTTCACAGCGAATGTTACCGGGACAACGGTTCAAACTGTGAACTGGTCCGTGAACGGCATCGCCGGAGGAGAAGCCCAGACCGGATTTATTACGAGCGGAGGCGTTTACACAGCGCCGGCCAGCGGTACGTCCGCCGCTACGATCACCGCGACTGCAACGGCGGACACGAGCAAGTCGGGAACCTCAAGCGTGACCATCTCGACGACGGCCGATCCCACCGTAACCAAACTTGATCCGAATTTTGCCGGTCAGGGTTCCGCGCAACAGGACGTTTACCTGACCGGATCGAACTTCTTTTCGAACGATAGGGTGTTTGTGGCTCCGCCCGGCGGAACGGCGGCGGCGGTGCCGACCACGTTTATCAATACAGGGCTGCTGCGGGCTACGATTCCAGCGAGTTTGCTGAATGTAGTGGGATCGGACCAGGTTTCCGTGGTTCGCCAAAATGGCAGTCCGAACGTGCCGGGGCCACTGGCGTTCGCAGTGAATCCGCAGCGGCCCGCGATCGTGGCTTCGACGCCCGATAGCATCGCGCAAAATTCGGCGACCGCTGCAACGATAACTTTGACAGGTGGATATTTTTCGCCGGCCACCACGGCGCTCTTCAACGGAAGCTCGGCTGGAATCACGCCGTCGGTTCAGAGCAGCCGCCAGTTTTCGATTGGTATACCAGCGGGAAGTTTGGCAACGCCCGGGCTGTATCCGGTGGTGGTGCAAAATTCCGGAATTGCTTCTCCAGCGCCGTCAATGTCGGCTGTAAATGTCGCGGTGACGCCGGCTTCGGCGAATATTCCGGCGGCGCCCGTCGCAAATCTAACTGTCGGTGCGAGTCCCTCCGCCGTGGCAATTGATTACGCTACGGGAATCGCGGTGGTCGCAAACACGGGATCGAACAACGTTTCGCTTATCAATTTGCGGACGAGCCCGGCATCGGTGATCGGCACGGTAAGTGTAGGGAAAAGCCCGACCGGAGTGGCTATTGACGATTTGCTTCCGACGCATATCGCGGTAGTCGTGAACAGCGCAGATCAAACGATATCGACCATAAATTTAACGACAGACGCGGTGATTTCGACGCAGTCCGTGGCCATTGGTCCTACGGCCGGATCGCCGGCTGGAATTGCACCGGTTCCATATGCGATCGGGATAAATCCTCTCACCCACCGAGCCATCGTTGCCTACCAGTCATTCAACGAAGCGACCGTTATCGATATATCGAGTGGAGCGCCTCCTCCGCCTCCCTACACGCAAATTGGTGGTGATGTGACCGCTCCGCTCGGAACCGGCACGACGCCCAGTGTTGCAGTGGACGAGCGGCTAAACTGGGCAGTGGTAACGCCAGGCGGTGGTGGCGCGCAAACGACCACGATTGTCGATCTCGGGCACGGTGCGATCAATGGAGATGTCGCGCGCACTCCCGCAGTTGTGGCCAGCCTGGGATTGGCAACCACTGGTGTTGGCATCAACGGCGAAACTCATCAGGTGCTCTTCACCAACCCGAACGCAGGGAATTTGACTTCGTTCAGCATGCTCAACAACGCCGTCAATTCGATAACGTTTATGAACGGCGGCGTGGCAGTGGATCAACTGGGATTCAGCGCGGCTGCGGCAAGTCCTTTGGAGAATGTTGGAATCGCGGTGAACGCGCTGAGCGCAACCGGCGCCATTGTCGACCTGGAAAATGGGAACGTGCTGCTGACGGTGAATGGCCTCGGGACGAATCCTCAAGCGGTTGCCGTAGATCCCGCGACGAACCTCGCCGTCGTTGTGAACCAGGGGAACAACACAGTTTCGATCGTGTCGCTCGGGAATGCGATCAATTCGCTGCAGATCGTGCAGTCCAGCCCGGCGATGACATTTACGAGCGCCTCGCCGCTGACGTTGACGGTGACCGGCTCGTTCAGTTCAACGTCCGTGGTGCGCGTGGATCAAATTCCACTGGCGACAACGCCGGTAGCAACCACATGTGTGGCAGCGGCGTGCCGCGAGTTGACCGCAACAGTGCCGGCCAGTTTGCTAGGCAGCGCGCGAAATTTCGCGGTGGATGTAGTGACTGGAGCAGCCGTCTCGAATGTCGCGCCGTTGACTGTGGTGCAGTCGATTGTGGTGGGCAACTCGCCAGTAGGAGTGGCTGTAGATACCGAGCGCGATCTCGCGGTGGTGACGAATTCGGGAAGCGGCAGCGTGTCACTGGTGGCTTTGAGCCCCACGACGCCAGTAGGCGTGAGCCAGATCGCGGCCGGGTCAGTTGGAACCATTGGCTCGCCGCTCAGCGTCGGATCGAATCCGTTAGGAGTTGCGGTGAGTCCGCGGTTGGGGTTGGCTATCGTCGCGAATAATGGGAGCAACAACGCGTCACTCGTCGACGTGACGCAGGCGTTTGTTCCGCAAACTGTGTCGCCTTGCGGAAGCACGTCGGGATCATGTACCGGGCCGACCGCAGCGGCGATCAATCAGGATACGGCGCAGGCGGTGATCACCAACGCCGGAATTCTGAATGATACGGCGGCGCCGTCGAGCATCAGCTTTGGGACCCTTACCGCGGCAACTTCCACCGCCGCGCCGGCGCTGAGTTCGCCCAGTTCCGACGGCAATGTGGACCAGAACCCGGTATCAGTAGCGGTGGATCCGGTGCCCATTGCTGTCAATCCTGGGGTGAGTTACGTGGCGGTGGGAACCGCTTCGCAGGCGAGCAGCGTGGAAGTCATTGATGCGTCCACCTTGGTGCCGCAACGAATTTCAGGATTCGAAAATCCCACGGGGATGCTATTCGATTCGTTGAACCAGGAATTTATCGCGGCGAACAGCTTGAATAACAACCTGGTCATCATCGACCCGATCACGCTGGTGCAGACGCCGGTGAGTGTGGGGATCGATCCCACCGCTCTCGATTACGACATACAGACCAGCACGCTGGTGACCTCGAACCTGTCGAGCCATACGCTTTCCATTCTCGATTATGTTTGTCCGCCTTCCAGCGGCAACCCGGCCTGCTCGAGCCCGAGAGTGCGAGCGGTATTGGGGCTGGGAGGTTCGCAACAATTCTCGGTAGCGATCGATCCGAATCTAAATATCGCGGTGGTGGCGGATCAGGCGAACAATCGTGTGCTGCTTGTGCCGCTGCCGCACTGATCTGTTCTGAGAAAGGGCGGGGAGTTTAGGGGCCAACTTATCCGTGTCGTCCGGCATCCGAATGCTTGCAAACGGCCAATTCTGACGGGGAATCTGATTGACCGTTTTGTTTGTGAGAAGATATAATCCACGATTCCAATTATAGAAACCTGAAACAAGGAGCAAGAATGAAGAAGCTATTGGCAGTTTCCGCCTTGGCGGCACTATTGAGTGTGCCCGCCGTATGGGCGCAATCGAGCGCGGCGGGAGCCCCCATGAAGGTTGGGGTCATCAACGTACAGATAGCGATTACCAGCACGGCCGAAGGCAAGCAGGCAGCAGCGGAACTTCAGTCGAAATTCGCACCCCGCCAGACGGACTTGGACAACATGCGCAAGCAACTCGACGATCTGCAGACCCGGCTGCGCACCGGCCAAACTACACTGAGCGACGATGAGAAAGCGCGCCTCGCGCGAGAAGGCGACGTGCTCACGCGCACCTACCAGCGCAAGCAGCAGGAAGCGCAGGACGATTTCAACGACGAGCAGCAGGACGTGGTCAACCGCATCGGCCGGAAGATGATGGGCGTTCTGGACAAATACTCGAAGGACAACGGCTACGCCGTTATCCTCGACACTTCGGCCCAGCAGACACCGGTGGTTTTCGCGGCAAACCAGATTGACGTGACGCAGGACATTATCCGGCTCTACGATGCAGGGAACCCGGTCAAGGGTGGAGCGCCATCCGCTTCAACTCCTCCGGCAGCGCCACGATCGACAACGCCAAGGCCGTCAACTGCGCCCAAGCCATAATCGGGCAATTCTTCGTAGTACCTGGGCGTCAAAGGCCTCGCTCGTTTGAATCGAGCGGGGCCTTTTTGTTTTCGGGCGCATCCCCGGAGCCGTTGTCTGAGATAACGGCTTCAACTATGATGAAAGCCCGGCGATGAAGTACCTGCAATCTTTAAATTTCTGGTACGAGAGAGAATTCAGGAGGAATCGAGAATGGCAATTTCGGTGGGAAGCGCAGCGCCCGATTTCACGCTCAAAGATCAGAACCAGAAAGAAGTGAAGCTGTCGGACTTCAAGGGCAAGAAGAACGTGGTGATGGTGTTTTATCCGCTGGATTGGAGCCCGGTCTGCACCAACGAGCATGCCTGCTTCGTGAATGACATGAAGAGATTCGAGCAGCTTGACGCGCAGGTGCTGGGAGTAAGCGTCGATAGCGCCTGGTCGCACAAAGCGTTCGCCGAGAAGATGGGGATCGGCTATCCGCTGCTGGCGGATTTCCAGCCGCGCGGCGCGGTGGGCGACAAGTTCGGAGTCTATCTGGCGGACAAAGGCATTACCGGACGGGCCATTGCCATCATCGATAAAAACGGAAATGTGGCCTGGTTCAAGAACTACGATATCCCGACCGTGCCAGACATCAACGAAGTTTCCAGCGCGCTTTCTGCGGTGAAGTAAGTCTTCGGACTTTTACGGATGCCCGGATGCCGCCGGCTCGTGCGCAGCGGCGGCATTCGGGGTTTTCGCGAAAGTCCGAATGTAGTCCACAACCTGCCAGCGCTGCGTGGTATTGAGTTTATCCTCGTAACCGGGCATCGGATTTCTTCCCACTGTGATTCTCCAAAAGAGTTCGCCATCGGTGAACTCGGCCATTTTCTTTGAGTCGGTAAGATTTCCCGGTTCAACGGAAAGCTGAGCGGCTTTCTGGCCTTTGCCGTCCCCTTTCACGCCGTGACACGGCACGCAATGGTCGCCGTAAAATTTTGCCCCGGCCTTCAGGTTCTCTTCGGTGGCAGGAACCGGGTTGGGCATTTTTTTTGCGCGGCGTTCGGCGAGCCAGTTGTTGATGCCGAAGGATAAGGCGATACCAGCCATCAAGAGAATCGCGGATAAGGCGACAAGGTGGAATGTCCGCTTTTTCGGTGGGTTTCCGCGGCTGGGCATCGTGTGAGCCGGATGAGTTCAGGCCGGCAAGAATTTTCGCACAGGCATTCAGGATTTCCCAGTTGCGATGGCATAGAGCAGCCAGAGATTCATGGCGAGAATGACGATAGTGGAGACCAGAGCAAGATAGTTCGTGATCGAGCGGTTGACGTGGGCGCCCATCAGCTCCTTGCGGCTCGTTAGCATGAGCAGTGGGATCATGGCAAAAGGAAGGCAAAAGCTGAGCACGGCCTGACTCAGCACGAGCGTCTTGAGAGGATCCAGACCATAGGCAATGACCGCGATGGCGGGCAGCATGGTGATCA
>Ga0335085_10017574_pt1 | contig 10301 bp, 7 predicted proteins | sample Lox_Sample_45_FD_206712 | JGI IMG/M metagenome (GOLD analysis project Ga0335085, IMG submission 206712) | Soil microbial communities from Loxahatchee National Wildlife Refuge, Florida, United States - Lox_Sample_4.5 | ecosystem: Environmental > Terrestrial > Soil > Wetlands | place: USA: Florida...
TGCTGACCGACGTGCAGATTGCGGACATCGAGAAGATGAAGCGCGAGACGCATCCCATGCAGGCCAAGAAAGACCTGGCGGCGCGGATCGTGAAGGACTTCCACTCGGCGGAAGCGGCGGGGAAGGCGGGCGAGGATTGGGCCAAGCAGTTTCAGAAGGATGAGGTGCCGGAAAGCGTTGAGATGGTTGACATCCTTCCCGACGCCAGGGGATCTCTGGCTGTTCAGGACGCAAGCCACTTTGCCGAGGACTCGTTTCCCATTCGCCTCGATAAGCTTGTGCGCCACGTCGGACTTGCTGTTTCAAACACGGAGGCAGCTGGGAAAATCAAAAGTGGCGCAGTAAGCATCGATGGTCAAGTAGCGCAAGCTGTTATCGTGAATATTCCGCTGGATAAACACATGACGCTTCGGGTGGGCCGAAGAGTGAAGAGGGTGCGGGTTATGTCTGACGGCGGGCGCTGGCAATAACCACGTGGGGACAGCCGCCCTCGGCTGTCCGGGCGAGCCCAGCTCGCCGGGGTTTGAATTCTGCACGGTCTCGAAACCAGATTCAGCTGAAAGCAATCAGCAGGACCCACACCCCGCGGAGCTTCGCCCCGCCGGACAGCCGAGGGCGGCTGTCCCCACACAGACTGTGCTCATGGGCTAAATCGGTTGCAGGATTGAGCAACTTTCAGGGCCCACACCCGGCAGAGCTTCGCTCCGCCGGACAGCCGAGGGCGGCTGTCCCCACACAGACTGTGCCTATGGGCTAATCGATTGCCGGATTGAGCGATTAGCAGGACCCACGACCCGCAGAGCTTCGCTCCGCCGGACAGCCGAGGGCGGCTGTCCCCACATGGCCATTGCTAGTGTCCCGATTCTGAACCTCTCCTTGACTCTTCCCGATTCGGAATGCGCCGCTGATTTGTCTGCTTAACCGGCACATTGTCCCAATAGAATTTCTCTACCAGCCATGCTGAAGGCTTTCTATCGGCGGCAGCTTCCGCATCTGCAAAGAGACAATAAGCCCCACTTCCTGACATTCTGTACGCATCATCGTTGGACTCTGCCGCAGCCTGTCCGCTCGATTGTGCTCAGTTGCTGTCTGCATGACGAAGGCGCGAAGATGGACGTTCACGCGGTCGTCGTTATGCCCGACCATGTTCATATGATTTTTACCCCGCTGGTGAATCGCACGGAGATGGAAGTGTGCTCACTGGCGGAAATCATGGACGCAATCAAGGGCGCCTCGGCTCACAAGATCAATCAATTCCTGCGCCGCACGGACAGAGTATGGAAGGCAGAGTCGTTCGATCACGCCGTGCGTTCTTCCGAAGGACTCGATCAGAAAGTGCAGTACCTGCTAGAGAATCCTGTACGCCGAGGGTTGGTGGGGCGGTGGCAGGATTATCCATGGCTGTGGCATAAGCCCTTCCCCAACCCATATGCACCATGAGGTGGGGACAGCCGAGGCGGCTGTCCCCACACAGAACGCCCCACACAAATCTGATACTCTCGGGCGGCGAAAATGCGTGCTGCCGCCATCTTCGGACCGGGGGCTTCCCCGAAGCGGTTAAGGCCGTTTCAGGAGGCCGCGGATGCCACCTGGACTGCCCAACCTCCCACGAATTCCAGCGAAGCGGACGCGATTCTCGTGCTGGGTGGCGACGGCACCATCCATCGCCATCTGGCGGAATTGGTCTGGCTGCAACTTCCGGTGCTGATTGTCCCTTGCGGCAGCGGCAACGATTTTTCGCGGGCGCTGGGACTGCGTGGAATGCGGGATGCGCGGGCTGCCTGGAAGACCTTTGCGGAGGGTGGCAGCAATGTTTGCGCGGTTGATCTGGGGATCATCAGGGCCGGCGCGGGCGTGGCGCCCGCGGCACAAGAGCAGTACTTCTGCACGGTGGCGGGCGTAGGGCTGAGCAGCGCAATTGCTCGGCGGGCGAACCGATTGCCGCGCTGGCTGCTGGCTCGCGGGGGGTACGCGCTCAGCCTGCCTCCGACTTTGCTGGCGTTTCAGCCATTTGCTCCGAAGTTCTCTGCCGGCGGGGGTCGCGAGGCCGCTAATTCCGACCAGCGAATCTTCCTGGCTGCGTTTGCCAACACGCCTGCCTTCGGCGGTGGCATGAATGTCGCGCCGCGCGCCCGACTTGACGATGGGCAACTCGATGTCTGCATTGTGGGGAAAATGAGCAAGCTGAAGCTGCTCGCGCTTTTCCCGACCGTGTATTTCGGAAGGCACCTGGGAATTCGCGGTGTGGAATATTTTCAGGCCCGGCAGCTGCGAGTGGAGACGGAAACGCCGATGGATGTGTATGCGGATGGCGAGTATGTCTGCCAAACGCCGGTGGAAGTGGGAATCGCTCCCGGCGCTTTGCGGGTCATTCTCCCCGGCTAGCGAAACCAAGTAACCACAGAGGACACAGAGGGGCACGAGGCAATCGGTCCGGTTTGCCGTGCTACTTTTCCCAAACCTTGGTTAGAAACAGGTAGCGATCGCGCAGGGTGTCTTTGCTGGCCACACAAGGCTGGTCGAGATGCATGACTTCCCAGCCATCCTGCGCGGAATATACCGGCCAATGCGCCAGACCTCGGCCGTTGGGGTTTCCAGTACGGGCGAAGTTGGACCAGTACTTCTCCATCTGCTGGCTGAGCCGGCGGTCTTCCTTGGCCCACACCACACCCGGCCGGGCGTCGAGCTGGCTGAATACATAGTCAATTTCGGAAGAGTGGAACGCGACCCGCTGGGAAGTCTTGGGGTCGGGCTGGCCGAGGTCGAAGCGATAGCGATACACGGGCTGCTTGCCGGTGGTGGCCTGCGCTTCGATCCATCGCCATGTTCCCCAGGCGATGAACTTATCCCCGGCGAAGTCTTCCGCCGAGCGCACAGCTTCGGTCTCGGTTGCCGAGGGATACAAGCGCAGGAACTCGGAAGCCTGATCGCCAAATTCTTTTTCTGCGGTCGCCTTCAGGCTTTCCGCATCCGGTTTCGTGGGCGCTTCGGATATGGCGAAGCTGCCTTCGTCCCGGTTCCATCCCGCCAGCAGCGGAACGTCATTTTGCTTCCCCGCGGCAAAGATCGCAGGCACCGATTCGGGCAGAAAATATCCGTCCACGTCAGGACCGAAGCTGAAGTCCTCGCCGTGTTTGGAAAAGGCGTCGAGAAGTTTCTGCGCAGGCAGAGCGCGCAACTCGGCCAGCGTGTCGACGCCAAGCTTTTCCTTCACCAGCTTCGGGTCCTTTTCCTCTCGAGCCGACGCCGGCAAGAACCGGAGGCCGCTCTTGGAAAACGCGGCGCCGCTTTCTCCGATGGCTTTCTCGAACAGCCCCTTTGTCAGGGGAGACCCCATTAACGCGCTTACCGAGAATGATCCGGCGCTTTCGCCGAAGATGGTGACATTGCCGGGATCGCCGCCAAAATTGGCAATGTTATCGTGCACCCATTGCAGGGCCGCCACCTGGTCGAGCAGGCCATAATTTCCCGCCGAATTCCGTCCGGATTCCGCCGCTAATCCGGGGTGAACGAAAAAGCCGAAAATGCCCAGGCGGTAGTTCATGGAGACGACAACGACCCCGTGCTTCGCCAGGTTGGTGCCGTCCTGCCGCGGCTCCGAGGTGGCTCCGGCCTGGAAACCGCCGCCGTAAACCCAGACCATCACCGGGAGATGGGCCTTGGCGTTTTTCGCCGGCGTCCAGACATTCAGATACAGGCAGTCCTCGCTGATGCCGGGATCGCGGAAGATCATGTCGGAGTAGATTCTCGCCTGCATGCAGCGGGCGCCAAAGCTGGTTGCCGGGCGCACGCCGTTCCATTTGGGCGCCGGCTCCGGCTGTTTCCAGCGCAGGTCGCCCACCGGCGGCGCGGCATAAGGAATCCCCAGAAATTCGCGGATCGACCCCTCACGGGTTCCTTCGATTTGTCCCGTGGCTGTGTCTACTCGCAGGGAGGAAGCGGCGTACAGACCGAGCGGGCTGATGAGGACTGCCAGTGCCAGAACCAATGCGCCGGGCTTATTCAATTTCTGATTCTCCTTCCCCGCCACAGCTCAACCGGGCGGCTCCAGACAAACACGCGATTTTACCCCAGGCCGCCCGCGGGCAGAAACCGAGCGCCAGTTCACCTCTCGCCCGGCACCGGTGCTACACTAAGCCGCAGTATGGCTGACGAAAAGCGTTCCCGCACCTGGCTCTGGATATTGATCGGAGGAGGAGCATTCTTCCTCTTTGTGCTGGCCGTATTCACCCTGGTGTATCTCACGTTGCGCACCGGAGGCGAAGAGAGTTCGTTCCGCAGCACCTTCGGCTCGAAGATCGGCGTAGTGGATTTGGAAGGCATCATCGCCGACCCCAGCACGGTGGTGGAACAGATCAAGAAGTTCGACGAGGATGACTCCATCAAGGCGATCATCCTGCACGTCGATTCGCCCGGCGGGGGGGTCGCAGCTTCGGAGGAGATTTATCGCGAGGTCAAACGCGTCCGCGATGAGCACAAAAAGCCCATCGTGGTCTCGATTGAGACGGTGGGCGCGAGCGGCGCCTATTACGTATCGTCGGCGGCCACCAGGATTTTCGCCGATAAAGGCAGCATCGTCGGGTCGATCGGCGTGATTGCCGAATGGGTCAATTACGGGGACTTGTTGCACTGGGCCAAATTGAAGGCCATCACCATGAAAGCCGGCGAGTTCAAAGATACCGGCTCGCCCACCCGCGATATGACCCCGGCCGAGCAGGCCTATATGCAAGGCTTGATTGATGATATGCACACCCAGTTCATTCAGGCGGTAGCGGAAGGGCGCAAGGAAAAGGTGGATCAGATTCGCGCCATCGCCAATGGCAAGGTGTGGACCGGGGAACAGGCTCTGAACCTGAAACTGATCGACCAACTCGGGGATTTTCAGGATGCGGTGAACTATACCGCCAAATCGGTCGGCATCAGCGGCGAGCCCGTACTGGTGCACCCGGAGAGGGACCGCAAGACCTTGTTCGACCTGATGTTTGGAGACGTTTCCCGCTATCTGCCGACCCCGGACAAGCTGTTGGACCAGCACGTCGGGTTCTATTACCTATGGAAGTAGGCTTATCCGGACGTGGGCGTCCCGGGGAGGCCGCATGGGGGATTCCGAGCTCCGAGATCCTGCCCCCCAATCGGGGTGTTTTCAAAAGCTTCTTGCCAAGAACCCCTTAAATTTGAGAAGTTTATGCAGGCCCACCTGGTGGCCCGGGTTCAACCCGAGTGGCAGCCACCTGAGATGAAGGCCATAACGGAGCAAAGAGGCGTATGACAAAGGCTGATCTGATCGACGAGGTTTCCCGCTTAGCGGAACTGACGCGCAAGGATAGCGAAGTGATCGTCGAGACTATTTTTGACAGCGTCGTGCGCTCCTTGCGCGCCGGCGACAAAATCGAGATTCGCGGTTTTGGCAGCTTCCGCACGCGCCAGCGTAAACCGCGCGTGGGCCGCAATCCTAAGACCGGCGATCGCGTGGAGGTGCCGGCCAAAAAAATTCCCTTCTTCAAGCCCAGCAAGGAATTGAAAGACCTGGTGAATACCGGGGAGCAGGCGGCCTCGGCGGCCACGTCGACGGCACCTCCGCCGGCGCAGTAAGCGCTGCGAGGGCGGGCGTCACTTGCCCAGCCTTTCCGGGCGAATGCCTGCGGCTCCCATGAGCCGGCCTGTCCTTCCCTTTTCCGTGCGATACGAGAACAACAGGTCCTTGTGGCATGAGGTGCAGAGCGGAGAAGCGGCGATATTCTTCGCCGGCACTCCTGCGGCCAGAAGCTGGCGCCGGTTGGCTTCCACCAGGTCCAGATAAATCCTGTTGGGGAGTTCGCTGTGCCCGGGCGCGCGGGCGGTGAGAAACAGCAGAGGATATTTTTCGCGGATCGGGTCCGACTCTTTCACCTCGCGGAACAATTTGGCGGCATACTCGAACTGCGACTCAAACTGCGTGCGGACCTCCGGCCCCACGTTGTAGCAGCAGCCGTGAACTCCGGGACCAATGGCCGCCTGAATGTTGCGGGGCGAGCTGCCGAACCAGCGGCGCATCTCGCCTATTCCCTTCTCGACAATGCGCCTGACCGTGCCGCGCCAGCCGGCGTGAAATACCCCCGCCGCACGCAGTTTCGTATCCACGAGAATCACGGGAAGGCAATCGGCGGTCTGAATGGCGAGCAAGAGGCCAGGCGTGGCCGTGATGATGCCGTCGCCGGTCAGCGGACTCTTGAGCGGTGCGCTCACGCAGTGAATCAAGTCGGAATGAATCTGCCGAACCGTGATCAGCGGCCAGGGTTTCCCCCGCGTTGCCGCTCCGAGCTGTTTCAGAAACGCGGCGCGATTGCGGTCCACAGCGTTGCGCGAGTCGTCTTTCGTGTATCCCAGATTGAGGGCGCTGCCGCCATAGACCTTCGAAAATCCCCCCGTCCGCGTACTGAAGCCGTGTACCAGCCACGGGATGCGGCGGAGCGAATCGGCATGCAGGATGTTGAGATGAGACTTGGGGTGACTTTGAACCGGCACGAAACAATCTTAAATTAGGCATCCGACAAACGAATCAGCTTCGTCGTGAGAGCGGGAGACTTGCACTGCCGCCGGTTTTTCCCGCTAACCTTGCGGCCATATCGAACGTCTATAATCAAGGCCTTCCGCGAATGCGAGATAACCAGGTCAACGCAGGCAAAAATATTGGGGGAAAATGATGCGACTTCTGGCCGTGGCATTGCTGCTGTTGGGTGGGATGAGCACTGGAGCGATTGCGCAAGGGAAGGCTTCTAAGCCCTCCGACAAGAAGACGCGAAGCCAAGAGCAGACGCCGAAACCGCCGGAAAAGCAGGCCGAATCACCCCAACCGGCTCCGGAGAATGCGCCATCCTCGAAGCCGGAGCCGGGCGGCGATGCGAAACAAGAACAATATGACATGACCGAGGTGGCGCCGGTGGTGACTCATCACGAGATCACCATGGACGGCAAAGTGCTGAAGTACACGGCCACCGCCGGTCGGCTCCCCATCAAGCGAGACGACGGCAAAATCGAAGCCGAGATGTTTTTCGTCGCCTACGCCCTGGACGGGCAGGAGGCCGGCATGCGGCCGCTCACCTTCGCATTCAACGGCGGTCCGGGCTCGGCCTCAGTCTGGTTACATCTGGGCGCGCTCGGTCCCAAGCGAGTTGAGCTGCAACCCGAGGGATTCATGCCGCCGCCTCCCTATCATCTGGCAGACAATCCCTATACTTTGCTCGACAAGAGCGACCTGGTGCTGGTGGATGCGATCGGCACGGGCTTCAGCCGTGCCGCCGACGCCGAGCAATTCAAGAAATTCTGGGGCGTAAATGGCGATATTGATTCCTTCAGCGAATTCATCCGGCTCTACCTCACCCGTTACGAGCGCTGGAACTCGCCGCTGTTCCTGTTCGGCGAAAGCTACGGAACCACACGCGCCGCGGGGATCGCTGGTCATCTTGTCGACCATGGCATTGTGTTCAATGGGATCACCTTGCTCTCCACCGTGCTCAACTTCCAGAGCCTGGCTGACACCAAGACCAACGACGAACCTTATATCTTCCTGATTCCTACGTTCACCATGATCGCAGGCTACCACCACAAGCTGGCCCCCGATCTGGAACAGGACATGCGCAAGACGCGCGAGGAAGCGGAACAGTGGGCGGCGACCGAATATGCCGCCGCGCTGGCGAAAGGCGATGCGCTCTCCCCGGAAGACCGGCAAAAAGTCATTGATCAGATGGCGCGCTTCACCGGGTTGAGCAAGGATGTGATTGACCAGGCAAATCTGCGCATCGACGTTCCGAAGTTCACCCACTATCTTCTGATTGACCAGAAGCTGCGCGTCGGCCGCCTGGATGGCCGCTTCACCGGCCCCGACCCCGATGGCTTGCTGGATACGCCGTTCTACGATCCAACGGAACCTGCCTTGTTGCCACCGTTTACCTCCGAACTCAACAATTACCTGCGGACGGAACTCGGCTATAAGACCGACATGCCATATTCCGTGTTCGCCGAGCAGGCCGGTACGGAACATTGGGGTTGGGGTTCAAGCATCAACGGTTTCCCCGATACCGCTACCGCGCTGCGCGAAGCCCTGGTAAAAGATCCATACCTGAAAGTCCTGGTCATGGAGGGTTACTACGACCTAGCGACTCCCTATGCGGCCGTGAATTACACGATGAATCACATGAACTTGCCCAGTAAGTACCACGACAACATCTCTTTCGCCACCTATGAGGCAGGCCATATGGCATACCTGCCGATGGATAGTCTGAAAAAGATGAAGAGTGACGAAGCGACATTCATCGAACGCGCCGTTGACGGCAAGTAACCAGAGGGAGGAATTGCGGTCCCCGCTGGTAATGTTAGTCCCGGCGGTTTCCCTTGCACGCGGCAGCGGCATACGGTACAAACGCCGGGAGACTCTATCCCATGCGCCGTTCGGTCCTTGTTTTCCTCCTGCTCAGCTGTTGGGGCGGCGTTGCCGTCGGCCAGGGCATTGATTCCAAAGCTCCTAAACCGCCGTCGGAAACCACTACGGCAAAATCAGACGCCAAGCCTGCGGACTACTCCCAGGAAGCCTTCGTCGTCGAGCAGCTCCACACTACGTATCGTTTCGAGAACGACGGCACCGGGCGCAAGGAAGTCACGGCGCGGATCAAAGTACAGAGCGAGGCCGGCGTGGAACAGTGGGGCCAGCTGGTCTTCGGATACAGCTCGGCCAACGAACGCGTGGAGATTCCCTATGTGCGCGTGGTGAAAGCCGACGGACGCGTGGTCACCGCGGAACCGGATGCGGTGCAGGATCTATCGGCGCCGGTACAGCGCGATGCTCCCATGTACACCGACTTTCGCCAGAAACACGTCACCGTGCCGGGACTGCGTCCGGGAGAAGAATTGGAATACGACCTGGTGACCGTCATCCATACACCCCTGGCGCCGGGGCAGTTCTGGATGGACTACGACTTCGACAAGAACGACATCGTTCTGGACGAGCAACTCGAAATCAACATCGCCCAGGGGCGCACCGTCAAACTGAAAACCAAGCCGGGCCTCGACCCCAAGATCACAGAGGCGGACGGCCGCCGGATTTACCGCTGGACCAGCACCAATTTACAGAAGGAAGACGAAAACACAGACCAGAAAGACAAGAAGAAAAAGAAAAAATCGGAGCCGGAGCCTCCCGCGGTGCAGTTGACGACCTTTGCCTCGTGGGAGGAGGTCGGCCGCTGGTATCACGAGTTGGAAAAAGACCGGCGCGCGCCCACTCCGGAGATTCGCGCCAAGGCTGCCGAATTGACCGCCGGCAAGACCACCGACCTGGAAAAGATCGAGGCGCTCTACGATTTTGTGGCCACGAATTTCCGCTATGTGAGTCTTTCTTTCGGAGTCGGGCGCTATCAGCCGCACGCGGCCGCCGATGTTCTGCACAATCAGTATGGCGACTGCAAGGATAAGCACACGCTGCTGGCGTCGCTGCTCGAAGCCGAAGGTTTTCACGCTTCGTCGGTGCTGATCAATTCCAGCCGCAAGCTCGATCCGGATGTCCCCTCGCCCTCACAGTTCGATCACGTCATCACCATGGTTCCCTTGGGCAAGGACGAAGTATGGATGGATACGACCACCGAGGTGGCGCCGTTTCGCCTGCTCTCCTTCAATTTGCGGAAGAAGCAGGCGCTGATGATTCCGGCGGACGGGGTGGCGCACCTGGAAGAAACCCCCGCCGACCCGCCCATGCCCGACAGCCAGACTCAGGAACTCGACGGTAAGGTGAACGAACTGGGCAAGCTGACGGCGCAGGTGAAGTACTCGGCGCGGGGCGACACGGAATTGCTCATGCGCATGATTTTCCGCCGCGTGCCGAATCCGAAATGGCAGCAACTGGTGCAGACCATCAGCGCAATGGGCGGGCTTGATGGCGAAGTCTCCGCTTTGAAGGTGGGAGATCCAGCGGCGACCAGGATGCCTTTCGTGGTGCAGTTCCAGGTGGAGAAGACCGATTTTATGGACTGGACCAAGAAAACGGTCGCCATCGATCTGCCGCTTTCGCAGTTCGCCCTGCCCGACGCCGACGATGACAGCGAAGCCGATGCCCACGCCGAGCCCATTGAACTTGGCCCGCCGGGCGTCTACGACTTCAAGGTGCGACTGGAATTTCCAGCCAAATACACGGAGACCGCGCCGCTAGCCTTCTCCGTAAAGCGGGACTACGCGGAATATTCCGCCAGTTACAAGCTGGAAGGGAACGTGTTCACCAGCGAGCGCAAGCTGGTGGTGTTGCAGCGCGATCTGCCACAGGCACGGGTGAGCGACTA
>Ga0335085_10017575_pt1 | contig 10300 bp, 6 predicted proteins | sample Lox_Sample_45_FD_206712 | JGI IMG/M metagenome (GOLD analysis project Ga0335085, IMG submission 206712) | Soil microbial communities from Loxahatchee National Wildlife Refuge, Florida, United States - Lox_Sample_4.5 | ecosystem: Environmental > Terrestrial > Soil > Wetlands | place: USA: Florida...
GCCAACGCACCCCCCGAGGCAGCCGCGGATGATGAGCGTGGGCGCGGGGGGCCCTTCTTGCGGTATCTCCCCAGTTCAGGTCCGCTAAACCGGCCCGAATCCCGGCTAAACCGGTGGGTTCGCGCCAGCCCGGCAGCGCACGGGGGCACCGGAGCGGGATTCCGCTCCGGTGCCCCCGTGACCTGGCCCCGGCCTGACCGGCCGGTCAGGCGGCGCTGCCGCTGCCCAGCCGGGTGGCCCGGCGGCCCAGGCCGGCCGCGCTGGCCCGCCGGGCCGACAGCAGCCGGTCGGCGACCACGGCGAGCGCCGCGGCCAGCAGCGCGGCGCCCGCCGCGATGAGGGCGATCTGCCAGCCCGGCATCCCGCCGACCAGGACGGTGTGCACGGTGGCCGGGTGCTCGATGACCGGGCCGCCGCTGACCGGCACGGTCTGGCTTGACGGGGCCGGCGGGGCGATGGTGGCGAACGCGGCCGGCGCGGCCAGGGCGCTCGCCCCGGCGGCGGCCAGCAGGGCCGTGAGACATGCGGCGAAACGGCGAATGCGGATCATGGTCATCTTCCTAACTGCCTTCCTGGACCGGGTAGATGGAGTCGGCGACCAGGCCGTGCGCCTTCCGGTGCACGTCGGCGGCCGCATCCGCGGAGGGGGCCTCCACCAGGCAGAACACCTTGCCTCCCGCCTCGTTGACCCAGTACTTCAGGTAGCGGACGTCGTATTCGCCCTGGGTCTGCAGGTCGGCCTGGTGGGCCTGGGCGACGTCGTCGCACGAGACACCCCCATCGAAGTGGTGTACGTCCATGTAGAGCGGCATGCTGCCTCCCGGTCGCAGATATCGAGTTCACCGTGAACGTATGGCGGCAGGCCCGGCGGCCGGATCGGGAGCGGTTACCCAGTTTCCGGTTCCGGCTACCTACTTTTCGATCGGCCCTGACCCATCTGAGCCAGTTACCCGTATTAGGCGTTATGCCTGGTAGTGCTTTTGGGGGTTGGTCATGGACACTGTGACGGTGGGGCTGCTGGAACGGGAAGCGCAGCTGGCGTCGCTCACGGGCTACGCGGCGGAAGCGCGGCACGGGGACGGCCGGCTGGTGCTCGTCGGGGGCGAGGCGGGGGTCGGCAAGTCGGCGCTGGTTGAGCAGGCGCAGCGGGACCTGCCCGCGGCACAGTGGCTGTGGGGCGCGTGTGATGGGCTGTTCACGCCGCGCCCGCTCGGCTCGCTGTTCGACATCGCCGCCAAGCTCGGCGGCGAGTTGCTGGAGCTGTGCCGGGCCGATGCGCCCCGGGAGGACCTGTTCCGCGCGCTCCTGCGCCAGATCAGCGAGCCTGGCGAGCTGCACGTGCTGGTCATGGAGGACGTGCACTGGGCCGACGAGGCCACGGTGGACCTGCTCCGGTTCCTCGGCCGGCGCCTGCGCGACGCCCCGGTGCTGCTCATCGCCACCTACCGCGACGACGGGCTGAGCCCCGATGACCCGCTCCGCGTCGCGCTCGGCGACCTGGCCACCCAGCGTTCGACCCGGCGCATCGGGCTGGCGCCGCTGTCCCCGCGCGCGGTCGGTGTGCTGGCCGCGGACGCCGGGCTGGAGGCGGCCGCGCTGTACCGGCTGACCGGCGGAAACCCGTTCTATGTCAGCCAAGTCGTGCAGTCAGGGATGGGCGAGGTGCCGCCCTCGGCCCGGGACGCCGTGCTGGCCCGGGCGGCGCGGCTGGGCGGCCCGGCCCGGGCCGTGCTGGACGCGGCCGCACTGACCGGCACCCAGGCCGGGCCGGCCCTGCTGGAGTCGGTCACCGGCTGCCCACCCGCCGCCGTCGATGAGCTGGCCGCGTCCGGGCTGGTCACCGTGGATGGGGCCGGGCTGCGGTTCCGGCACGAGATCGCCCGGCTGGCGGTGGCGGAAGCCGTCCCCGCACACCGCCGGGGCGCACTGCACACCAGCATCCTGGCCGCCCTGCGGGCGGGCGGCTGCGACGACGACACCCGGCTGGCGTTCCATGCCGAGGCGGCCGCGGACAGCGAGGCGGTGCTGCGGTACGCCCCCGCGGCCGCCCGCCGCGCGGCCGGGCTGGGCGCGCACCGCGAAGCCGCCGCCCAGTACGAGCGCGCGCTCCGGTTCGCGAGCGGCCACGATCCCGGCACCCGGGCCGCGCTGTACGACGCGTTCGCGTACGAGGCTGGCCTGCTGGACCGGTGGCAGGACGCGGCCGACGCCCGGGAGCAGGCCCTGGCCCTGTGGCGGCAGACCGGCGACCGGCTACGCGAGGGCGACACGCTGCGCTGGCTGGCCTGCAGCCTGTGCTACCTGTGCCGGGGCAGCGAGGGGGCCGAGGCCGGCGAGACGGCCATCGCGCTGCTCGAACCGCTCGGCCCGACCGCCGAGCTGGCTTCCGCCTACTCCAGCCTGGCCTCACAGCGCATGGTGACCAACGCCAACGAAGATGCGATCGAGCTGGCCCGCCGGGCCCAGGCGATCGCCCGGCCGCTGGGCCTGACCCGGGTGCTGGCCGACGCGCTCAACACCGAGGCCTGCGCCAGCCACACCGCCGGCGGCGAATGGGCCGCGACCATCCGCGAGGCCCTGGACATCGCGCTGGCCGGGCGGCATGAGGAGCAGGTCGGCCGGGCCTACACGAACGCGCTGGCGCTGCACAACGCGGAACGCCTGTTCGGAGCGGCTGAGCCCTACTTCACCGACGGCGTCGCCCACTGCGACGAGCACGACATCACGACCTACGGCATTTTCCTGCGCAGCGAGTGGACCAGCGTGCTGGAGCGGACCGGGCGCTGGGACGAAGTGGCCGCGCTGAGCGCGCAGTTGCTGGAGCGCGGCGGCCCGTCACCCGTGATCCGGCTCTGCCCGCTGAACCGTCTTGGCACCATCCGGGCCCGCCGCGGCGAGCCCGGTACCTGGGACTGCCTGAACGAAGCCATCCACTACGCGGACGCCGCCGGCGAGCCGCAGGGCATCGTCCCGGTCCGGCTGAACCGCGCCGAGGCGCGCTGGCTGGAAGGCGGCACCGCCCAGGCGATGGCCGAGGCCGAACTGGCCGACGACGTGGCCGCCGGGAGCGACCGCTGGGACCGCGGCGCCGTCGCCGTCTGGCTGCGCCGCACCGGGTCCGGCCGCCCGCCCCGCGGCCGGCTGGCCGAGCCCTACCAGCAGGAGATCGACGGCCACCACACGGAAGCGGCCCGGCTGTGGACCGAGCTGGGCTGCCGGTATGAGGCGGCCATGGCCCTGCTCGGCGCGGACGACGAGGACTCGCTGCGCACCGCGCTGCAGATCTTCACCGACCTGGGGGCCACCGCGACAGCCCGGCTCACCCGGCAGAAGATGCGCGAGCTGGGCGTGCGGTCCATCCCGGCCGGCCCGCGCGCCGCCACCCGCGAGCACCCGGTCGGGCTGACCCGCCGCGAGCAGGAAGTCCTCGGCCTGATCTGCGCCGGGCACACCAACGCCGAGATCGCCGGGCAGCTGTTCATCTCGGCCAAGACCGTGGACCACCACGTGTCGGCGGTGCTGGCCAAGCTCGGCGCGCCGGACCGCAACGCGGCCGCCTCCCAGGCGGCCCGGCTGGGCCTGGTGGTGGCGGCCGACTTAGGCTGCTCACATGCCCGCAAGCTGGCCTGCGTGCTCGTATGAGGACTGGCAGGCGACCTGTGACACGCTGCACGCACACACCCAGGTGCTGGGCAAGCTGGCCGTCCGGCTGGCCCCGCCCGAGCCGCAACTCCAGCACGCCGCGCTGCGGCTGACCGCGCGGGGCTGGGAAACCGCCCCGCTGCCCGCCCCGGACGGTTCCGGCGCCCTGGTCGCCGTGCTCGACCTGCACCGGCACGAGGCGGTCGTGGAGCACTCCGACGGCCGGGCCGGCCGGGTCCCGCTCACGCCCAACCGCCCGGTCGGCGACGTCACCGCCGAACTCCTGGCCGCCGTCCGCCGCCTCGGCGGCCCGGTCGAGATCGACCCCAGGCCGCAGGAAGTCCCCTGGGCCATTCCGCTCGACCAGGACACCGAGCACCACACCTACGACCCGGCCCAGGTCGGCGCGTACTTCACCGCGGCCACCCAGGCCGCGCTGGTGCTGGCCGCTTACCGCGCGCCGTTCCGTGGCCGGTCCACCCCGGTCAACGCCTGGTGGGGCTCCTTCGACCTGGCCGTCAGCCTGTTCTCCGGCGCCGCCGCCGACCCGCCGTCCACCGACTTCATCATGCGCAACGCGATGGACTCCCAGGAAGTCGCGCTGGGCTGGTGGCCAGGCGACGGCCGCTACCCGCATGCCGCGTTCTACGCTTACGCGCATCCCGCCCCGGACGGCTTCGGCTCGCTGGCCCTGTCCCCGGCCGCGGCCCGCTGGGACGCCTCGCTGGGTGAGTTCATCCTGGACTGGGACGATGTGCGCACCGCCGCCGACCCGTTCGCGGCCGCGCTGGAGTTCGCCCGGTCTGGGTTCCGCCAGGCCTGCGCCGCCTGCGCCTGGGACCCCGCGCTCGCCGCCACCGCCGACGGCAAGCCGCCGCCGGTCCACTGACCGGCGTAAACGGCGCCGAGCTTGCTGCCCGCTCAAGCCGCATCACCAGTCACGGCAGCCGCAGATTTCACCAGCCACGTCCGGGCCGGACTGGGCCGGCGGAGGGCGCGCGACTTACACCTCGTGATCTTTGGAGTCAGTGCCAGAGCCGACGGGCTAGGCGACGCGCCCAGGTGACCGAGGGGCGACGGCCGGGCAGGCGGGACGGCGACTGGAACTCGCCAGCGTTAAGACAAATTGATTTCGGGTTCTAGCGTGCGGTGCGGGCCCAGGTGGCGGCGCGGGCCGGTCAGCGTGCAGTGCACGGTCGCGCGGATGTCGGCGCTGGAGGCGCCGATCTGGAGCTCGACCGGGCCTGGGTCGACCTGGCGGTGGCCGGACCGGCCGGTGTACGAGGTCAGGTCGGCGTGCAGGGTGATCTGCGCGGTGCGGGTCTGCCCGGGGCTGAGGTCGACGCGGGCGGCCGCGATGAGCTGCTGGAGGGGCCGGGCCACCTCGGCCACCGGGTCGTGCAGGTAGACCTGGACCACCTCGGTGGTGGGCCGGCCGGTGTCGTTGCGCAGCGTGACCGCGAGCTGGCAGCTGCCGTCGGTGGGCCACTCGGCCGGGCTGGTCAGTTTAATGTCGCCCCAGGTGGCCGGGGCGTAGCTGAGGCCGTGGCCGAACGGGAACACCGGGGTGGGATCGATGGTGCTGACGTCGTTGCGCTGGCCGAGCCGGGGGGCCAGGTACGTGCTGGGCTGGGTCGCGTCGGCCGAGGGGAAGCTGACCGGCAGGTGGCCGGACGGGTTGACCCGGCCGCTGAGGATGTCGGCCAGCGCGGTGCCGCCTTCCTCACCGGGGAAGAACCCGCACAGCGCGGCGGCCAGCTGGTCCACCTGATCGCTGAGTTCGTAGGGCCGGCCCACCAGGAGGATCAGCACGACCGGGGTGCCGGTGCCCAGCAGGGCGTCGAGCAGCTCGCCCTGGCGGCCGGGCAGCCGCAGGTCGGCACGGTCACAGCCCTCGCCGGAGGTACCCAGGCCGAACAGGCCGGCCTGGTCGCCGAGGACCGCGACGCACACGTCGGCGCCGGCGGCGGTGCGCGCGGCTGCGGCGATGCCGGCGTCGGTGCCGCCGAGCACCGGGCAGCCGGGGGCGTAGCTGATCGTGTAGCCGGCCGGGTCGGCGCGCAGCGCGCCCAGCACGGTGGGGATCTCGATGCCCAGCGCCACGTCCGGGTAGTGCACGCCGACGTGCCGGGGGAACGAGTAGCAGCCGAGCATGGCCCCCGGGTCGTCGGCCCGGGGGCCGACCACCGCGACGCGCTGGCCCGGCGCGAGCGGCAGCACGCCCTCGTTGCGCAGCAGCACGATGGAGCGGCGGGCCATCTCCCCGGCCAGCGCGCGGGACTGGGGATCGTCCAGGTCCACCTCGGTGCCGTCCGGGCCGGGCTCGGCGGGCCAGCCGGGGTCGAGCAGGCCCAGCTCGCACTTCTGGCTGAGCACCCGCGCCACCGCCCGGTCCAGCAGGGCCATGTCGATGACACCGGACTCGATCCCGGTGACCAGCGGCTCGCCGTAGCAGTCGACCATGGGCAGTTCCACATCGATGCCGGCCTGCAGGGCCAGCTGGGCGGCGCTGGTCCGGGTGCCGGCCACGCCGTGCAGCGTGCGCAGGAACGCGACCGAGAAGTAGTCGGAGACGACCGTGCCGGTGAACCCGTAGCCGTCCCGCAGCAGGCCGGTGAGCAGGGTGGTGTCGGCGGCCACCGGGACGCCGTCCAGGTCGGTGTAGGAGTTCATCACCGAGCGTGCGCCGGCCCGCAGGGCCATCTCGAACGGGGGCAGGAGCACGTCGGCCAGCTCGCGCGGGCCGATGGAGACCGGGGCCAGGTTCCTGGCGCCGCGGGAGGCCGAGTACCCCGCGAAGTGCTTGAGCGTGGCCACGATGCCGGCCGCCTCCAGGCCGCGGACATAGCCGCTGCCGATCAGGCCGACCAGGTACGGGTCCTCGCCGATGGTCTCCTCGGTCCGGCCCCAGCGCAGGTCACGCGCCACGTCGAGGACCGGTGCCAGGCCCTGGTGCACGCCGAGCCGGCGCATGACGGCGCCGATGTGCGCGCTCATCCGCTCGACCAGTCCCGGGTCGAAGCTGGCCCCCCAGCACAGCGGGGACGGGAACACGGTGGCCTGCCAGGCGGCCAGCCCGGTCAGGCACTCCTCGTGCACGATGGCCGGGATGCCGAGCCGGCTGGCCCCGATGATCTGGCGCTGCCTGGCGGCCAGCGACTGGGCCCCGTCCTCCGGGCTGACCGGGGCGGTGCCGTACGGCCGGGTCAGCTGCCCCACCCCGTCGCTGATCAGTGTCTCCCAGGGGGCGGCCGAGGCGACCGACTCGTCCTGATGAGGCGCCATCGCGCCGCTGGACTGGCCGATGTTCACCCACAGGCTGGAGAGCTGGGCGATCTTCTCCCGGACGGTCATCCGGGCCAGCAGGTCGCGCACCCGGTCCGCGGCTGGGGCGGCGGGATCGCGCCAGGTTCCGGTGGTGAGGCTGCGCTCGATGGTCACGTGGCGATCCGTCCGTCGTCCTGATGGGTCAGCGGGTCAGGCCAGGCGGCGCACCAGGCGCGGTCGCGGATAGTGACGAACAGGGTTGACTCCACGCCGGGAGGATAGCGCTATAAAACGTTATCGACAACGATTGACAATGCCCGGGGAGCGGGGTCAGACTCTGCGGCGAGCCGGGCGGAGCAGGCCGGCGCGGCGCCCGGGTGGCGACACCGGGGCGGCATCGTCAGGAGATGAGCTATGCGCAGCAGCTATCAGCGCCGCGCCATAGGTGCTCCTGGCCGGCCTGCCCAGCGCCACCCGGGTCCCAGGCTGCCGCTATCGATCCAGGTGACAGCCATTCAGGTAGCCAACCTGCCGGCAGGCGCGGCTCGCCGTCCCAGGCCGGGCGGCGGCGGGCGGGCGCGACGGCTGCGCAGCGGGAGGAGGGCAGTTCAGCACCTGTCGCCATGCGAAGCGCCCCGGGAGCCGGGCGCTCCGTGAGATCCGGAAGGAAAGTTACTGTGCTTGATCGCATCAGGCGCCCAGCCGGCGCGGCGTTGGCCGCCGCAACGGCGTTACTGACCGTCACCGCGCTGGGGCTGCTGGCCCCGGCGGCCCCGGCCCTGGCCGCGGACACCGCGACCATCAACGGCGCGACCACCTATCAGGCCATCACCGGCTTCGGCGCTTCCGAGGCGTTCGGCGAGGCGCAGACGGTGATGAACGCCTCGTCCTCAGTCCAGCAGCAGGCGCTCGGCCTGCTGTACAGCCCGACCAGCGGGGCTGGGCTGAACATCCTGCGCAACTGGATCAGCGCGGACTCGGGCAGCACCATCGAGCCGAACTCGCCGGGCAGCCCGACCGCCACCCCGGCCTACCTGCCGATGTCCTCCACCGGGCAGGATGCGGGCCAGTTGTGGTTCGCCCAGCAGATCAAGGCGGACTACGGCGTGACCAACGTGTTCGCCGACGCGTGGACCGCGCCCGCGTTCATGAAAACCAACGACGCGACCGACAACGGCGGCGCGCTGTGCGGGACGCCCGGCGCCACCTGCTCCAGCGGCGACTGGCGCCAGGCCTACGCCAACTACCTGGTCCAGTACGCCAAGGACTACTCGGCCGCCGGGGTGCCGCTGAGTTACATCGGCCCGGAGAACGAGGCCAACCTGTCCACCAGCTACGACAGCATGCAGCTGAGCCCGGCCCAGACCGCCAACTTCCTGGACGTGCTCGGGCCCACGCTGGCCTCGTCCGGCCTGCCCACCAAGATGGAGTGCTGCGCCACTGAGGGCTGGGACTACGCCCAGCAGTACGCGGCCGCGATCGAGGCGGACTCCACGGCCAGCGCGGACACCGCGGTGTTCACCAGTCATGGCTACACCGCGGCGCCGACCACGCCGCTGTCCGGCTGGTCCAAGCCGGCCTGGGAGACCGAGTGGTCCACGTTCGAGACCTGGGACCCGGCCTGGGACGACGGCACCGACGCGTCCGGGCTGACCTGGGCCCAGCACATCTACCAGGGGCTGACCGGGGCCAACCTGAACGCGTTCCTGTACTGGTGGGGTTCCACCACGCCGTCCGAGAACGGGGACAACGAGGGCCTGATCCAGATCAACGGCTCCACGGTCACCGCGTCCGGCCGGCTGTGGGCGTTCGCCAACTACAGCCGCTACGTGCACCCCGGTGCCGTGCGGATCGCCGCCACCAGCTCGAACAGCGCGGTGGACCTGGCCGCGTTCAAGAACACCGACGGCACGGTGGCCGTCGTCGCGCTGAACACCGGGACCAGCGCCGATCCGATCACCTACTCGGTGTCCGGCACCGGCACGCCGAACGGGGCCACCGTCACCCCGTACCTGACCAACAGCAGCAGCGACGTGGCCGCGCAGGCGACCACCTCGGTCAGCGGCGGGTCGTTCAGCGCCTCGATCCCAGCCCGTTCCCTGGTCACCTACGTGCTGGGCACGTCGGGCAGCGGAGGCGGCGGCAACACCGTCACCGTGACCAGCCCGGGGAACCAGACTGGCACCGTGGGCACGGCGGCCAGCGTGCAGGTCCACGCGTCGGACTCCGGGGCCGGCCAGACGCTGAGCTACGCCGCGACCGGGCTGCCCGCCGGGCTGTCCATCAGCTCCTCAACCGGGCTGATCTCCGGCACACCGACCACGGCAGGCACGTCCACGGTGACCGTCACCGCCACGGACGGCACCGGCGCCTCCGGGGCGGCCACGTTCAGCTGGGCCATCTCCTCCAGCGGCGGGGGAGGTGGTGCGGCCTGCCAGGTCGTGTACACCACGCAGAGCCAGTGGGCCGGCGGTTTCGTGGCCGGCATCACGATCACCAACACCGGCTCGTCCGCGATCAGCAACTGGACGCTGGGCTTCACCTTCCCCGGCGACCAGAAGATCACCACCGCCTGGAACGGCACCGTCAGCCAGAGCGGGGAGACCGTGTCGATCGCGAACGCGAGCTACAACGGCGCCCTGCCGGCCGGGCAGTCCACTTCGCTGGGCTTCCAGGGCACCTGGGCCAGCAGTGACGCGGCCCCGGCCGCCTTCACCCTCAACGGCGCGGCCTGCACCACGTAAATCCCGGTGCCCCAACTACATGAATGCGGCATTCATGTACACCGGTGTGCCCCAATGCCGCATTCATGTAGTGCATATAGTGCACTCACGGCCGGCGGGCTGGGCCTCCTCCCGCCGGCCGTGGCCCAGCCCGGCCCGCGACCGGTGCCAGTCAACGACGCGCGCCAGGCACCCCTCGCGCCAGTCCGCGCCGTCTGGACGCACCGTTGTGAGGCTAGTGGTGCTGGTGTTGCTGGTGAGAGCGGCCAAGTGTGGGACCAACGAACTGATCATCTGGCCCGGGAGCCCGCAGGGGAGCCGCCCGCCGGGAGCGCGGGGGAGCCGGCCGGGAGACTGCGGGGAGCCCGACACCCCAGAGAGCCAGCCGGGTAGTGGCTAGTGGGCGCGGGCCGACTGGCGGACGACCAGGTCGGTCTGCAGCGTGATGTGGGTGTCCTCGACGTGATCCCCGCGCATCAGCCGCAGGAGCAGCTGGATGGACCGCTCTCCCATCTGCCGGATGGGCTGGTTGACGGTGGTCAGCGGGGGCGCGCACAGCGCCGACTCGGGGATGTTGTCGAAGCCCACCACGGACAGGTCGGCCGGCACCCGCAGGCCCAGTCCGACTGCGGCCTGGATGGCGGCGATGGCCGACACGTCGTTGGCCG
>Ga0335085_10017578_pt1 | contig 10299 bp, 9 predicted proteins | sample Lox_Sample_45_FD_206712 | JGI IMG/M metagenome (GOLD analysis project Ga0335085, IMG submission 206712) | Soil microbial communities from Loxahatchee National Wildlife Refuge, Florida, United States - Lox_Sample_4.5 | ecosystem: Environmental > Terrestrial > Soil > Wetlands | place: USA: Florida...
GGTTCTTCGAGAAGGTCGAGTGATCGGGCACGTCGCCTTCCAAGCCGAGCCGGCAAAACCACCGATACGCCAGGTTCAGATGGACCTCTTCGCACAGCCGGCGCTCCGAACGGATGCCGAAGCAATAGCCGATGAGCAGCGTGCGTAACAGCAGCTCGGGATCGATCGAAGGACGCCCGATCTCACTGTAGAAGGGCCGCAGGTGAGCGCGGATTCCGGTCAAGTCGACAAACCGGTCGATCGAACGTAGCAAGTGATCGACTGGCAAGTGGCGTTCGAGACTGAACTCGTAAAACAGCGCCTCCTGTACCACTGTCCGTTCGCCCATCATCGCCGAGTCCCCCGTCCCCCAAGAGGACTGAATCAGGACTTCGCGCCACAAGCAACCCCGACTTCTTCAACAAAATCGGCGCAACCCGGTAGCTCCCGTGCGCGCCGGCAAGGTCGGGTTGTTGATCCGAGCCCGGCCGATCAGTCTCGACCGCTGGGGGCGCCTCAAAATGCCCCCTGAACGGACGCCCATCCTTACCCGACGATAGCGTTCAGCTAAGGGCAAGAGGTATCTCTTCGTTCTTGGCCGCTGCCGCGAGCGACAACGGTTCGGGAACGGGACCAGGTGGTCCTGGCCGAAGATTACGAGCGGCGGCAAAGAGCTCGATGCAGGGACGTCCGTCAGAGCGCTCCGGGACGAGGCAGTTGCGCGGTTTTTGACCTCGGCGGCTGCGGATGTGGTGTCGACGGTGGACGGGTGGAATCCATGACCCGCGCGGCAAACTAATTGAAAAGTCGCGGCGTTCGCCGTTGCGCACGGCTTCGTCAGCCCTCACTCTGCCTAAGAAATGGACAGCTCATCCGGCAAGGTCGGGCTCGGCAGCCTCAGCGGGCGGCAATGGCTGATCCTTTTGTCAGTGCAGTTGTCAAGCCTGCTGTTCGGCATGACCATTACGCTCGCGAACGTCGTGCTGCCGCAGATGCGCGGGGCGCTGTCGGCGACCTACGACGAGATCGCCTGGGTCATCACGCTTAACCTGATCGCCACTGCGGTGGCGACGCCGATGACCGGGTGGCTAGCAAGCCGGCTCGGCTGGCGTGGCGTCATGATGGTCGGAGTCGGCGGCTTTACGGTGTTTTCGTTTCTGTGCGGGATTGCCAATAGCCTGGTGTCGCTGGTGCTTTATCGGGTCGGGCAAGGCCTATGCGGCGCGGTCATCATGCCGATGGGGCAGGCGATCGTACTTGCCACCTTCCCGCGCCCGCTGCACGCAACGGTGATGGTGATTTGGGGGTTCGGCAGCGTTGTCGGGCCGGTGGTCGGGCCGGTGCTCGGCAGCATGATCGCTGAGAGCTACAGCTGGCGCGCCGTCTTTTTCATGATCGTGCCGCCCGGGCTCGTCGCGATGTTGTTCATCTGGTTCTCGCTCGACGGCTACACCTCGCGGACGCGCGCCCGGCTCGATTGGATCGGGTTTCTGGCGCTGTCTCTGGCAATGACCGGTTTGCAACTGGTGATCGACCGCGGGCAACGGCTCGACTGGTTCGGTTCTCCGGAGATCATCGCGGACGCATTGCTCGCGGTCGCGGCATTTTGGGTCTTCGCGACGCACAGCCTCACTGTGCGCGAGCCGTTTCTTGACCCGCGCCTGCTGCTTAACCGGAATTTTTCGATCGGGCTGGTGATCGCATTCTTCATGGGCATGCTGGCGTTCACGAGCATGGTGCTGTTCCCTACCCTGCTGCATGACTTCCGGAACTATCCGGACGCCGCGATCGGCGAGCTATTGGCGGCACGGGGCATTGGCAACTGGTTCGCGTTTCTGCTCGTGGTGCCGGTCAGCCGGCGCCTCCCACGGCTGACCATCGCGGCGGGGCTAACCGCGCAGTCGTTTGCTGCATGGTCGATGGCGCAGCTCAATCTCAACCTTTCGAGCTTTGATGTGTTTTGGACCAACGCGCTGCAAGGATTCGGCTTTGGGCTTGCGTTCACGCCAATGACTGTGCTGGCCTTCGCCACCCTGCCGGCCGCCAAGATCACCGAAGCATCAGGCGTGTTCACGCTGGTGCGCAACTTCGGGTCGAGCCTGTTCATCTCGGCCTCTATCGTGCTGCTTGTGCGCTCGACCGCAGCGAATTATTCGCGGCTGATCGAGGTCATCAACCCGCACAACATGATCCTCAAGACCGCTCCCGCTGCGTGGAACATCGGCGTCACCAGCGGCCTTGCGCGGCTCACGCAGGAGATCCAGCGCCAGGCGGCGATGATTGGTTACATAAATGCGTTTTACCTGATCGCATTGGTCGCGGCGGCGGCTGCCCCCCTCGCCGGATTGATGCGCTTGGCACGGGGCGAACCGGGCGAGAACAGTGCCTAGCAACCGCGCGAGCCTCCCGTCTCCCACGATGCCGACGCCTACTTAGCCGCATCGCGGCTTTTCGGAACTCGAGCCCTAACCATAACCTCTCGCGCTCATCGGCTTCAGTGAAGGTCAGGGTCACCTCGATGCTCATGGCGGATATTGCCTAGGACCAAATGCTGCCGGGTCCTAACCGAGTGATGGAGCTCTATTCGTCCCACGGGTCCATACACCGTCACGATTGAATCCTCGCATCGAGTCGGTATTGTAGTTGGCGTGGGGTTGCGGCCACCTCGCCCTTAAAGACGGCGAGCACGTATCACTTACAGGTCGGCGATCCGATCCTAGTTTCCGGTACTCCGAGTTCTTCGCCCGGATCAGCGTGCCTTTGATTTTTATTGCCTAAAGCTCTTGATATATTTATTGCGTACATGGCCTAGGAGCGGTTCCGGCGAGGTTGCCTTCTCACGGACATTGATCACCCCCTATCCGCCGCGCTGCCGCTTGCGCTTGATCAGTGCGCTCGCCAGCCTGCCTTCGGGCATCCGACAGCCGGGCTGATCCGGTCGCGGTCCAAGCGCGTGGTCCCATTCGTCGAATTCGACCCACCGATCGACGATGGTTTTCCAATCGGGGACGAAGGCGCGATATTCAGGAGCCGCCGCCTGGTTGACTGGCCCATTCTCGTGAGCTCGGAGGAAATCCCGAAAGGCGTTGGATTTTGCCGACGTCGACCACGCGCTCGGCTCACCCTCCTCTTGGTCGCACCAATCACCCTCATGAAGCCATTTCCAGGTGTGGCGGACGAAGCGAACTTCTGCAGGCACGCTTGTTGAGCGCCGTTCGGCTGCCTGGATCAGCTCTTGTGGATCGACACCCTCACGAACGAGACGATAAAACTCGCGCCGTGCTTTTGCTTTAGGATCGTCAGGTCGCCGATATCGCAGGGCAACCCAAAAGCGTTCGAAGTCCTCGCGCGGCTCTGGAGGTTCGATTTCATTCCCGAGCTGATCAATAACTGGAGAGCCACGCGCGCACGCGCTTTGTGTGTGAGTCTGTCCACTCTGGAAAAGTATGTCTTCCTTAGACGCGCGCGACACATTGGTGTGCCGATCTTCGTCACCAATGTGCTGATCGTCGTCACCACTGTGCTGATCTTCGTCACCAATGTGCTGATCTTCGTTACCAATGTGCTGATCTTCGTCACCAATGCGCTGATCTTCGTTACCAATGTGCACACCAATGTGCGTCTCGCCCTGGTGTTGATGAAGGATACGACTGTCATCGTAAACGACCAGGTAGGAACCATCCGGTCGCCTTATCATCAGATTTGCGCCGAGCAGCTCACGGACATGCCGCGAGACGTTCCGCCTTTTAATGCCGCATGCCGTAGCCAGCTCACCTAGATCATTAAGCCAGCATCGGCCGGACGTAAGTTTGGTATTGTCGCAAATCGCTTCGAGCAGGTGGCGCGTTTGCCCGCGCAATTTAATTCTCAGAGCGGCACGCGGAATTGGGATAAACCGCTTTCCCTTGGATGGGAACGATATGACGTCGGCGGCTTCGCGTTGGTTTTTCACGATGCCGACGCCGCTTTGCTCGATTTGGCGGAGTTGCCGTCAGCCGTCGATTTAGCCTCGGCGGCCGCTTTCAGATCTCCCCAGCGGAAGTGGTATTCCGCCTCGCGGCGTAGGTCTGCCAACGCGCAAGCTGATTTGACATCCATTTTCTCTAAGATGATCTCGATCGCGCTCTTTGCTGCCGCGTCGCGCTGAGCATCAAGCTGTGCCCACATCTGTTGGCGGCGCTCTGTTTCTTCTCGTTGAGCAGCGGATGGCTTCCGTTGTTTGGATCTGCGCGCAGCACGAGCTGCCAGTAATTCTTCATTCTTGATACGATCTTTTTCGCGCGTGACGGTGCGGCGAACATCGTTGGCCGATGGGATGTTGCCCGAAGATAGCTCCTCAAATATCCGCGCCTGCGCGGACTCCGGTGTATTGAAGCTGTCGATCTCCGCCGGCGATAGGTTTGTCATCGGCAGAGGCCACCGCTTAAACCGCGACGCGCGAGTTGAAGCGCGCGACGATTGTCTCCGGCGTTCATGCCGTCCGCCGGCCGCGTTGTTTTGGCGCCTGAAGCGGCTTGCACCCGTTGAGAATCCAGGCGCGCCCCTGTTCATCCGGTACATAGGGCGTACGGCCGACATAGACGATCGGCGGATTTAACCGCTTGAGCGTTTTCGGGTGTTTATGGATGGCCGCCGCGAACTCGTCGAACGGCGTTAGACCCGCGAGGAAATCGATGGTCTGTTCTTTGGGCATAGGCGTTCCCGAAATCTCGGGTGGCGCGCCTCGATGAGCGCGAACGCCTGATAAATTGTCCCCTACTTCCCCGGAAATTTATTCAAATAAATATGCCCAAATTCAGATTTTGGACACTCGGCCCAGATCTCCGCGCACGGCGTCAGGCGAAGCCGTGTCGCCGGCCGTTATGAGCGCCGCCTGCACGAAGTCGAACAAAGGTCCGCTGATACGACCCGCGTCGTTGCTGATGCGTCCCTTTCCGCCGGCCGCCACAAATATTCGCTCGATGGCGCGCACAAATGGAAGTCGATAGGGGTTTCCGGGGTTCCCGCGCTGCAGTTTGATGGTAGCACGAGCGCGGGCGGCGCTATCCGCCAACGCGGTCACATGCCACCTAACGGCCGCAAAATCGACATCTAGGACTGTGAGCGCGTCATCCAAAAGATCGCATGCGTTTTCGGTCGTACCGTTATCTTGTCGGTGAACTTCGGCCAGCTCATCCCGCAAAGCACTGCTTTGCTCATCGATCTTTTTCAAAAGAGCCGCGACGGTTCCAGGTAGGACGGCCATCGGCCAGTTTCTTGGCGCCACGGGTTTAGCTATGCCGAATGCGCGAATGTTGTCTCGGTAGCCAATTATTAGGTCGACAAGCTGACGGCGATGCTTTTCCTCGAGGAACAGATTTTTTACAGCAGCAATCCGGTCAATTTGCTGCATGTCGATCGGGTCAGCGGGGTAGGAGCCGCTAGCCCCCAACTTCTTCGCCGGCATTTTACGCCCGTCCCTTTTTGATCTCGACAACATCGCCGCTGCTGCCGCTCATCGCCGCGGCAACCGCGCCAGAAATTCGATCGGCGACGGCTCGCAACGGGTCCGCACTAAGATGGGCGTATCTTTGGGTCGTTGCACTGTCATGGTGGCCAAGCAGCTTGCCCAGGATGAACAGCGAATCGCCGCCGATCGCGCCGACGCTGGCGAATCCGTGACGTAGATCGTGCAGTCTCAAACCTTCGATCCCTGCAGCTTCTGTCACTGCTTCCCAAGTCGTTTGCACTTGCACGAAATGTTGCGGTCCCGCAGCACGATTGACCTGGCGTTGTCGGGCTGCTGGCAACACAAACGGATTGCCCTCGACGCGCGGAAGCGCCGTTAACAGCGCGAGTGCCGGCGCGCCCAGCGGCACAGTCTTCTTTCCGGTTTTACTGTCTCGAAGACGGGCGACGCCAAGCGCGACATCGACATCCGACCAGCGCAACGTCAGAACTTCGTTTTTGCGCATTCCCGTCAACGCCATCAGCCGGATGGCCGCGGGACCGGCCCAGTATCCTTTGTGCGCCGCAAGCGCATCACCAAGGCGGGCGAGTTCGTCCGCGCTGATCAGGCGCTCGCGGGAGGTCTCGCGGTATCTATCGATACCCCGACAAGGGTTCGTATTTTGCGGGCGCAAGCCCCAGGTTTCAGCGAGCGAAAACATCTTCGATATGAGCGACAGCACCCGGTTCGCTCCGGTGGGCGATTGCGCCATTCGGTGATGTAACCGCGCGATGTCGTCGCGCGACACCGCCGCAACCGGAAGCTTTCCAAGTCCGGGGACCACGTGATTTCTGATATTGCGCTCGTCCTCAACGGCCGAACTGGCTTTTTTCTTGGGGCGCGCGTGCTCGTCGAGATATCGGACGCATAGCTCCGCAACAGTCATGGCCGCCGAGCGGGCATCCTCGCGCTCGGCGACGGGGTCGCGCCCTCGATCAATGTCTCGCTTCAGGCTGGCGGCCTCCTCGCGCGCCTGACGGACAGACCAAGCTGGGAACTGTCCAATAGTGACGCGGCGCTCACGGCCGGAGATATTGCGATAGTTCAGCACGAAGGCCCGCCCGCCGGCGGAGGTCAACCTGATGCCGAAGCCCTTCACATCCAGATCATAGATGATCCGGTTTCCAGCCCCTGGAATCGGCATTTCTCGGACCAGCTTGTCGGTAAGTTTGGCGGCCATCCAAAACCTCGTGTCCGCAATATGTCCGCACTTGAACGCGCTAAGAGCGTTCCACATCGTCCCTGTGCACTCTCCAAAATCTGGCAACGTTACTAAATATGTCAATACGAATCTTGTGGTTATAGGTCGGACGGGCGTATTGTGTCCGCTTTCTGCGGCTTTTTAAAATGGCCGCGTAGAAGACTACGGATCTGGGGGTTAGGAGTTCGAATCTTCTCGGGCGCGCCATTACCACATAGATGTATTGATAACTCGCCAAGATATTGATTTCATTTCATTATTTAGACTAAATTCTGCCTGTGTACCAACTGTGTACACTTCCTGAGGCAAATTTCATCGCGGCCATGGCCTTCGGCGTGAAATTACAGGCTCCCATCAGCCATCGCAAAGTCCGTTGCTCCGTACGCTCCTTCACAACCCGTATTTCATTGCAGCTAGGCCTGACTGGCGAGGACACACCCACCCGTCAGGCTGTCGGTCTGGCATCACACGTGGGGTTCCGCTCTTGCCGCTCCGCAATTTTCTGCATGAGAAACGCGGCCTTGCGGCTGATCAATAACACCAGATTCGGCGCGCCTTATCTACAGAAATTTATCGGAAATATGCCTGACATTATCTGGAGATTATGAGAATAAAGCCGTTCGTGCCCCTGAGGTGGCGACTCTAATGAGCGGGTTCGATCTTTCAGGCGAACGACTCGATACGTCCCCGGCAGATGCCGAGCATCTCTTTGACAATCTTTCCTGCCTCAGCAGTGGGCTCGATAGCTTTAGGCAAGGTGATCTGATCGATGACGCCTCCTATCCGCCCCAACATATCATCGATTGCGGCATCGGCGGCGGCGGCCCTTAGACCGGCCGTCGTCGCCAGCGTACGGAAATCGGCGCGACGCAAATTGTCGTCCTTGCCGCTGAGTTTCAGCGCCATACGATCATGCTTGAGGTTCGGAAAGACCCGCGTTGTCACCGCGTCATACAGGGGTGCCACGCGGACACTGCGGAATTGCCGGCCTTTGGGCTCCGCGGTCTTGAGCAACGCCATGTTTTTTAGATGCATGTCGCCGTCAGCAATCAGCCAAGCGAAGAGCGCGCGTTTGACGATTGTCAGAAGGTCTTCTTCAGGCGCGGTCGATAAGGGCCGGACGGCCCGCGCGACCCGTTCCATTGTTCCATCGTATTTGGCCGTGGGTGGCAGATCGAGAACGGAGCAAAGGTCTTCGAGCGCTATCATTCTCTTGTCTTTGAGACCTTCCCTGATGTCGAAGCGCTCGACGATCAGCGCCGGCGGCATGCTATCCGGCATGCCCACCAACGCTGTGGCCGGGGCCATAAAACCCGCAGCGCGGCCCAGCTCCATCGCAGTCCACTCGACAAGTGGCAAGGCATGATAACCGCCGGTCCCCGCCGGTTTCAGAATGTGGGTAAAGGGCTCACCAGTGCTCGGGGAGAGGATACCGTTGGGATCAAGGTACATCGGGGCCTTGATCTGGATGCCGGACAGGCGTGGTGTATCGGCGCGTGCATAAATCTGGGCAAGGTTGTGCTCGAAGTTCGCTTCGATGTCGCTGCGACCTGGCCCGGCATAGTGGCCGGTAAAAGCGCCGTCTTTGGTATATTTATCAAGCCGTGTCAGCAGAACATCCGGGGGCAACGCGGAGAGTTCCACCTCCTGCTCCACGATCGTGATGTTCGACATATAGCGCTTGCCGGACCGCAGAAGGGCGCGCTCGTCCTTATTCTTGAGGACCTGTTCAAGCCAGCCTTCCGGCAGCAATGAGACGATGAAAGGTGGCAGCCTGCCTGGCATTGTCTGGCGAATGAGCGGCGGACCTTCGCGATCAACCGGTCTCCACCGCCACTCGAAGCCGTCATGGGTCAAATGCCCCATAGGCACACCGTGCCAGGCAACAATGAGATCGAGCGCCGCTTCATTCGTTACGGCTGTGGTCGTCGGCCAATGCCGAAGATAGCGCTCGGCGAGCCCGGCTTCGCGATGCCATTCGTTCTCGCGGGCAAGCGCCCAAAGCGCGTCCGCCGCAGCTTGCGCGCTGCCGTATTCCTCGATCAGACGGGCGGCGATAGCTGTCCGCATGTCTTCGTCGATCGACGCCGCGTGTTCACTGCGTAGGCGGAACGCTTCGAGGAAGCGCTGACGGATCGAAGAGACGCTGACGCCGAATTCGCCCATGCCGTCATCGACGACGGCTTCGCCGACGGACGGGTGCTGGGGCGCTACATTTTGGATGATCTCCAAGGTGCGGATGCGAGTTCGCTGAATGCGCCGTCCGCTCAGGAAAAGCCGGCCATCTCGTGTCGGGGCGAGGAGGACCGAGCTGGCCGCAGATAGATAGGCCCGAGGGTAGAGATACTTCGCGATGCGGATGGCATGCCTGAGAACGGTAGCATCGATGTCGTCGCCGGCATCGACGTAAATGCCGCGCATAAGCTGGACGAGCTTCCCTGTCTCGGCCTGATAGTGGCCGCGGGTCTTGTCTATGTTGTCGCCGACGAGATAGAGAGCCATGCTAACTTTCGCGTATCTCACATACGAAAAAGTAGCATATGGGGGTTCGAAATTCAAGATGATTTCTAATTTTCACGTATTTAAGATACGCGAAAGTCAGGCTTTGGAGTCTTTTATGTCATAAGATAATATATTGATAAACATTGATAATCCGGTCTCTATAAATCTGTGTGCTAATTCATGTGCAAAAAATCGAAAATTTTTGGGAAAATTTCGACCCCTTCAGCAGCCCGATATCCCGCTGTTTGCTACCCTACAGCCCGCCGCTTCCCGCGTCGTAGGCCCAAACCAAGGGACTTGGCAAGCGTGGATCGCCGGGCCGAGTAGTTCTTCGCAACCATCGGATAGTTCGGTGCAAGCCCCCACCGCATCCGGTATTCGTCAACGCCGATGCCGTGCGCGGTCGATAGGTGGCGCTTGAGCATCTGGCCCTTATAACCGCAGTCGAGACATGTAATGGTCTCCGACCCGACGCTGCGGCGGATCGGAACCGCCGGAGTGAGCAACGCGGGAGTTATAGCCGGTGTTTGACCGAGGCCGGCGAGCGCCTGATTCACGCTTGTGATCAGCGCGGGTAGCTCGACGGGATCGAGCCGGTTCTTGCCCACATACGCTGCGACGATCTGCGCGACATGTTCGATCATGGTTTGCCTTCCCCGATTCTCGCGAGCTTAGCGCTAGTCGAACCGCATCCACTACGGCGACAACGCGACCGCCCGTCAGCGCGGATACCCGCCTCCCTTGCCGAGCCTCAACCGGTCCCGAGGCTCGCTCCCTTAGCTACCACGCTGCCGGCCAGCACCTCGGGCGCTGAACGCCTTTATCAATCGTCGCTGCCATTAAGGCCTATTCCCGTATTTGGAGCCAATCGTATTCGGCTTAGAATGTGTTTCCCTCTGCCGGAGAAGCCGGGCGCGGTTATAACGTACTCAGCCCGCCTTGGCCCCAGGGGGAAAAGTGAAAAATCGCTCGTCGGAAATAGAAATCTTTGAGATCATTGGCAGCTTAAGGCTTATGCCTTTGTTTCCGGTGAGATCAACATTTTGTAGGTGATGGGTTTGTGGCCGGCGGCGATGCCGAGCAAGGAGCGGAAGGCGGCGTGGCGAGTGCGGCGGCGATTGAAGCGGAA
>Ga0335085_10017579_pt1 | contig 10299 bp, 11 predicted proteins | sample Lox_Sample_45_FD_206712 | JGI IMG/M metagenome (GOLD analysis project Ga0335085, IMG submission 206712) | Soil microbial communities from Loxahatchee National Wildlife Refuge, Florida, United States - Lox_Sample_4.5 | ecosystem: Environmental > Terrestrial > Soil > Wetlands | place: USA...
CCTGAAAATCTTTTCTGGCACTTCCAACCGGCCGCTGGCGGAGCAAATCTGCAAGGCCATCGATGTCCCCCTGGGCGAGGCTTCCGTCTCGACGTTTCCCGACGGGGAGTCGTTCGTGAAAATCAACGAAAACATCCGCGGCCAGGACGTGTACATCGTCCAGTCTACCTGCACGCCGACCAATCACAACCTGATGGAGCTGCTCATCATGATCGACGCAGCCCGGCGCGCCTCCGCCCTGCGCATCACCGCCGTCATTCCGTTTTACGGCTACGCGCGCCAGGACCGCAAAGATCAGCCCCGCGTGCCGATCACGGCCAAGCTCGTCGCCAATCTCCTCGTCGCCGCTGGCACCGCCCGCGTGCTCACGATGGACCTGCACAGCCAGCAGATCCAGGGCTTCTTCGACATACCGGTCGACCATCTCTACGCTTCGCCGGTTTTTTTCAAGCATTTCGAAAAGCTCAAGGGCGAAAACACGGTCGTGATCTCGCCGGACGTCGGCGGCATGAAGATGGCGGCGGCTTACGCCAGCATTCTCGGCGCCAGCCTGGGCATGGTCTGGAAAAAACGCACCAGCGCCACCACCGTCGAATCGATCAGCATCGTCGGGGAGATTGCGGGCAAGGACGTGCTGATCGTCGATGACATCACCGAGACGGCTGGCACGCTCGTCAATGCCGCCAAGCTCATGCGCGAAAGCGGCGCCCTCAGCGTGCGCGCCGCCGTCAGCCACAGCCTGCTCAGCCCGGTGGCCTACGAGCGCCTCGCGCAGGGGTACATCGACGAGCTGGTCACGACCAACACCATTCCCATCGACCCACGCGGCCTCCCCATCCGGGTGCTTCCCGTCGCCGGCATCCTCGGCGAGGCCATCATGCGCATCCACAACAACGAAAGCGTCACCAGCTTGTTCAGGGTCAAAGGGTTTTAGCGCCTGAACTCGCGGAACCTTTGGCGGGGTGGGTGTGTCATGTTTTTCTTCCCATGAAATTCAAAACTATTTCCAGCGTTGTCACGGTGGCCTTGGCGGCGGGCGCGGCGGGGCTGTTGATCGGTGCCAAGGACGCCGCGTCCTCCCGTCCCATGCCCGTCCTGCACGTCGATGACACCCCGGTCTCCGAGGGGAAATCGGCGGTGGTCACGAGCTACGCCGATGTCGTCGCGCCGGTGCAAAAAGCGGTCGTTTCCGTCTATTCGACCAAAATCGTCCGCGAGAGCATTCCGATGGACCCGATGTTCCGCCAGTTCTTTTTCGGGGGCAACGTCCCGGAACGCGAAAGCAAGCAGGAGGGGCTGGGCTCGGGCGTCATCGTCTCCCCCGACGGCTATATTCTCACCAACAATCATGTGGTCGAAGGGGCGGACGAGCTCAACGTGATGCTGCCCGACGACCGCGAATTCAAGGCCAAGGTCATCGGCGCGGACCCGCAGACGGACGTCGCCGTGATCAAGATCGACGCGGACCACCTGCCGACCGTCACGCTGGCCGACAGCGACAAGCTTCGCGTCGGCGACGTCGTCTTCGCCATCGGCAACCCGCTCGCCGTCGGCCAGACTGTCACCATGGGCATTGTCTCCGCCACCGGCCGCAAAAACCTTGGCCTGCTCGACAATGTCGCCGGTTATGAGGATTTCATCCAGACCGACGCCGCCATTAACATGGGTAATTCCGGCGGCGCGCTCATCGACGCCAAGGGCCGTCTCGTCGGCATCAACAGCGCCATCATTTCCACTTCGCGCGGCAGCATCGGCATCGGCTTCGCCATCCCCGTCAATCTGGCCTCGCATATCATGCGCAGCCTGATCGAAACCGGAAAAGTCTCGCGCGGCTATCTTGGCGTCACGGCCGAGGCGGTCACGCCCGAACTCGCCGACCAGCTCGGTGTCACCAAGGATACGAAGGGCGTGGTCATCACGGACGTCAGGCCCGACAGCCCGGCGGCCAAGGCGGGACTGAAACGCCGCGACGTGATCGTCGCCGTCGCGGGCCGGCCGGTCGCCTCCCTGGAGGATTTCCGCCTGTTCGTCGCCGAAGAGCCGCCCGGCACGAAAGTGCCGGTGAAGTTCATGCGCGACGGCAAGGAAAAGACCGTCGAGGCCGCCTTGGGCACGCTCAACAGCGAAGTCGCCCAGGATGAGCTGCTGCCCGGCGTCACCGTCACCAATCTCACGCCGGACAAGCGCCGTGAGCTCAACATCGACGACCAGGTGACGGGAGTGCTCATCACGCATGTCGACGACAGTTCGCCCTACAGCGACCGTCTGGCCGAAGGCGCCGTCATCATCGAAATCAACCGCACCCCCATCACCGACGTGCAATCGGCCAAACAGCAGCTCGTCAACGGACCGAATCTCTTCCTGGTTTATTACCAGGGCGTCTACCGTTTCCTGCGCATCGAGGTGAAATAGCCGCGGGGAGGCCGCTGGGGTGCGATCAGCCGATGGCCGCGCCCCCGCCGCCGCAGGCGGCCATTTTCTTTCAACTGCCGGGTTTTTCGATTGGCAGGCGGGCCAGCCAGTCGGGCAGCTGGTCGGCCGGATAGGTCGGAAAGCTCAATTCCAGCAGCGAGACCGCCGGCACGTCGAACCGCGTCGCGCCGCCGCTGCGGTCCACCAGCATGGCGATGCCCGCCGGCGCCGCGCCCGCCCGCCGCAGGATTTCGAGGCACTCCAGCACCCGCCCGCCGCGTGTCACCACGTCTTCGACCACGAGCACGCGCTCGCCCGGCGCGAAGGTGAAGCCGCGCCGCATGACCAGGACATTGTTTTCCTTTTCCGCGAAAACAAACCGGGCCTGGGCCCGCCGGGCCACCTCTTGGCCGATGACAAGGCCGCCCATCGCCGGCGCCAGCACGGTCTGAAACGCGAGGCCGCGCAATTTGGCCAGCAGCAGCTCGGCGAGGCGTTCCACCGCGTCCATGTGCTGGCAGGCCTGGGCACACTGGAAATAGTGGCCGCTGTGCAGCCCCGAACGCAGCACGAAGTGCCCCTGCAGCAGGGCCTTCGTGCGGTTGAAAATCCCGAGCACTTCCTTTTGGACTTCATCCATGCCTCCTGACGCTGCGCATCCCGGAGGGAAAAACAAAATCATTTTTGCAGTGCGCCGGGTTTGCGGTAGGCTTGTCTCATGGTCACAGCTGCACTTCCGCTCGAAGACGAGCTGGGCGACGTGCTGGAAAAGGCGTTGCGCGGCGCGGAAATGACCGCCCGCACGCTGGCCGACCGCGCCCGGGTGGATGCGGCGCGCATTCGCGACGCCATGGACTATCGCTCCGACCTCAGCTGCGACGAGCTGCGGCGGATCGCCGCCGCGCTCGGCCTCAACGAAGTGGGGCTTTGCGCGCTCGGCGCGGGGCGTTATCCGCGGCCCGAGATTTCCGGCCTGCCGTTCGATCTGCACGCGCTGCACATGGCCCACGGCATCGGCGTGGCCAACGCCTATCTCGTGGCCGAGACCGGCGCGAGTCACGGCCTGCTCTTTGATGCGGGCGCGGATTTTTCCGCCCTCCGCCGGAACTGGCCGCGCGCGATCGAAAAGATCGACGCCATTTTCCTCACCCACGTCGAGACCGAGCATACCGGCGGATGGTGCGAGGCGCTCGCGGCCTTCGGCGCGACTCAGGCCTTCGTGCCCGAGGGCGCGACCGTGCCCTGCACCGATCCCCTTGGCGAAGGGTCCAGCCGCGTCTTCGGACATCTCGAGGTGAGGGCTTTCCGCACCCCTGGCCATTGCGAGGCGCACAACTGCTACCTCGTCCGTTCCCGCGCCCGGCCGGACGCGCCGGCGCTGCTCGTTTCGGGCGATCTGCTTTTCGCCGGCTCGGTCGGCGGCGGTTATTTTTGCCCGCGCCGTTTGCTGGCGCAGTTGCGCCGCATCATGGAGTCGGTCCCGCCCGACACGGTGGTGGCGCCCGGCCACGGACCGTTGACCACAATCAAAAACGAACGGCAATTCAACCCGTTCGTGGTCTGACCGGCGCCGGCTGGAATGGTCGGGGCGGTGAGATTCGAACTCACGACCTCTACGTCCCGAACGTAGCGCTCTACCAGGCTAAGCTACGCCCCGATGGGAAAATGACGCTCCCGAGGGAGCAGGATCAATGAAAGGAACCTTGGTCCGGAAAATGCCGGAAGGGAAATGCAGGCATGGCTTGCAGCCGCCAGCAAGAAGAATCGGCGGCGCGCGGCCGTCGCCGGCCGAGTCCTACTGCACGATGGCGTAAACGATCATTTCCTGGGGCTGGCCCAGCACCGCCTCGTATTGCACCAGAATTTCGTCGCGGTAGTGGGAATCGGTGGAGCGGGGCGTGATCCGCAGGCGATAGCGGCGTCCGGGAACGTCGGTAATCTGCTGAACGGTGAACTGCGGGCTGTAAACGACGTCGCGGAGGGTGATGGCGACATCCGTGCCGGCGGTGATGGTGACTTCCCGGGGTTCGCGCTGGCCGTCGTGGCTCCAGACCACCATCCGCGGGGCGATCTCGATCACTTGCGGAATGTTGACCCGCAGGGTGAGGACGGTGGGCGCAGCCGGCGCGTCATCGGTCGTGATCGTGACCGTCCGTTCCTGCCAGCCGATGCGTTCCCGCAGATCCATCTGGGCCTTGACCTCGCCGCTTTCGCCCGGAGCGTAGGTGGTTTTGGCCAGCGTCGCGGTCGTGCAACCGCAGCTGGTCTGGACGCCGGTGATCTTGACCGGCTTGTCGCCGGTGTTTTTGAAGGGGAAGACGGTGGCGAACGATTCCTGGCCGCCTTTGGCGGTCGCCTCGACCTTGGTGGTGGACCAAGTCAGCGCGCCGGCGGCGGCCCCGGCCGAAAGCGCAAGGAGGAGGGGCAGGAGGGCAAGCCGCAGAGCGCTCATGGCCGCAACGACGCTTACTTGCCGGGAAAAGAATCCACGCCGCCCGCGCGGGGTTACTTCTTGATCTGCGGCGGGGTGTAGCTCGCCAGATTGCTGGCCGTGATTTTCTGCGTCACCATGTCGTAGGTGCGCTGAATCTCCAGGTCGGCCAGCTGGCGGTCGATTTTGGCCTGCTCGATTTGCTTCTGCAGGTCAAAGAGCTCCTCCGACGCCTTGGAATGGGCATCATGCAGCTGGTCGAGCTTGATATCGAGGTCGCCGACTTGCTTGGCGTAGCGGTCGGCCTCGGCCTGATATTTGGCTTTTTCGTCGGCCATCTGCTTCATGCTGGCTTGATATTTGGCGAGATGATCGGCCAGCGCCTGTTCATCGGCCTTGCGCTGTTCCTCCTCGCGCTGTGCGGCGTCGGCCGCGGCCTTTTTGATCGCCGCTTCTTTGGCGGCTTGGTCTTCGGCCTGCTTCTGCTGCAATTCGAGCTCATGCTGGTGTTCCACTTCAGCGACATGCAGGCTGAACTGATGGTAGCGGGCGATGAAAGCCAACAGCAGGACGATGGGAAGGATAAAGTAGAATTTGTTCATGTGAAGGGGAGGGAGGGCTCAGGAGTTGTTGGCGGCCGCCTTCTTGATCGCGGCGTCGGCGTCGGCGCGGGCCTTTTCCGCAGCGGCCAGCTTGTCGAGCAAGCTGGTGATATTCTGGACATTGATGTTGGCCTGCTGGATGTAGGATTTGAGGAACTGCACCTCCTTGGCGGCTTCTCCTTTTTGATGATCGAGGTCGGCGATGGCTTTCTCCTCGGCGTCGATCTGCTTTTGCAGGGCATCGGCCTGGTCGCGGAATTTGTTCTGGTCGTTGAAGGCCTTCGTGCGCTCGGCGTCCGCGGCATTGAAGGCGTCCTGTTCGGCTTTTTCCCGCGCTTTCTTGTCGGCGAGTTCCTGCTTGCGGTGCTCGGCGTCTTCGTTGGCCTTGATGATTGCCTCGCGCCGGGCCTCGGCCTGGGCCAGGGCCTCGGCCTCCTTGGCTTTTTGGATCGCCCGCTGCTTGTCCGCCTGCTGTTGCTCGAAGTTCCGCGCAAAGGGAATGTAGAACGCGCAGAAGATGGCCAGCGCGATGGCGGGGGCGATAAAGTAAATGTAATTTTTCTTCATGGAGGGAAAATTAATTCGGGAAGGTTACTGGGTGCTTTGGTTGGCCCGCTCGCGTTGCTCGAGGGCCGCTTTCACCGCTTCGCGGAAGTTTTCGACTTCCTTGGGCTTGGCTTCCGGATACTTGGCGTAATGCTCGATCGCATCGCCGGCCAGATCGAATTTTTGCAATTCAAAGGCCAGGTAGATCAGGAACCTCCACGATTCCGCCGGCTTGTCGCCGCCGTCCTTGGCGACGCAGGTTTGGAGGGCCTTGAGCGCGCCGGCCGTGTCGTTCAGTCCGTAAAGGATCTGGGCGGCGAGGAAATCATACTGACCTGATTGCGGATAGAGTTTGGCGGCTTCGCGGAGGATTTCGACGGCCTTGAGATCCTTGTGCGACTGCTGGTAGGCCGCAGCCAGGGTCTTCCAATTCTCAGGCGTGGAATCGATGGTGCCGTTGTGCAGACCGTTTTCGAGGATCTCGGCCGCCTGCTCGTACTGGCCGACATTGAAGTAAAGGCTGACGAGACGGAAATTGTCCTTTGGGGTGTTCATCGCGCCATGCTGCTGGGCGCGTTCCATGCTCAGGATGGCCCGGATGTAATACTGGCGGGACAACGCATCATCCTGTTTCTCATCAGCCATGCCGGCGAGATTGAGGTAGAAGGCGGTGAGCTGCTGCCAGTAGGTCTTGTTGTCCGGCTTGCTTTTGAGGATGAGCTCAAGAACCGTCGCGGCATCGGCAAAATTGCCGAGCTGCTGATAGGCGGCCAGTTGCAGCCCGTAATAACTGTCGCTGGGATGCAGCGTCGAGTGCATGGCCACGTTGATGGCATCGAGCGCCTTCTGAATGAGCGCGCGGTCCGGGTTGTGGGGATCGCGCTCCGCGATATTGAAGAGCAGGGAGGCGTAGGCGGCCTGAGCGTTGGCGAATTCGTTGCTGTAGCTGCTCGTGGTGGAATGGCTCTCAGGATCTTTTTTGTAGATCGCCAGCCACCGCTCGATGAAGGCGCGAGCTTTGTCGTAATAGCCCGACTGCACGGCCGGGTCTTTCGCCTCCTGGGCTTTTTCACTGTAAAGGCTGACGAGAATGTAACGGAATTGCTGGCGGCTTTTGGCGTCAAAATATCCGTAGGTGTCGCCCAGCTTGAGCGCTGTTTCCAGCGAATCCAGCGAGGACATGTAGTCGTTTTTCTGGAAAAAGATCTGTGCCTTGGTGGCGGAGAGAATGGCCAGATCGTAGCTGGTGGGGCCGGCCAGCGGCAGCAGGGTGTCGATCTGCGCAATCGCGCCGTTATAGTCCTTGGCATCGACAAGCTTCTGCACGCTTTGCAGTCCTTCGGAAACCTTGTCCGAGAGCTCATGGGGCTGCTGGCTTCTGCTGCCGCCCTGGTTTCCCGCGGATTCTTCATCCGGCTGGGGCTGATCCGGCACATTTGAGCTTTGGGCGGCAGCGTCGTCCTGGGCGTGAAGCGTCGGAAGGCCGGCGGCGAGCAAACCGGTTGCGAAGAGAAGGCGCAGGAGGGTTAAGGGCGAAAGGGGGCTACGCATGGAAATCAATTGTTCTCGAGGCTGAAGGTCATGAGCTCCGACATCCGGACGTTGACCACTTGGCCGCCTTTTTTACCCGGGCGGAAGCTCCACCGCGAAATGGCCTGGATGGCGGCCTGATCCAGCTCGGGGTGGCCGGAGCTGCTGAGGACGCTGGGATTGACCACATGGCCCTGCGTGTCGCAAATGAAGCCGACGTTGACGGCGCCTTCGATGCCGGCGCGACGCATTTCAAAAGGATATTGGGGCGAAGGCTGAAGGCGCGGCTCGGGCGGGGTGTCGAGATCGGCCAGATTGAAAATTTGCGCGCCGTTAAAGCTGGTATGCTGGACGGGGACGCTGATGGTGCCGCCGACTTTCAGGCTGGGCGGCGGCGGCGGTTCCGGCCTCACCGCGATGCTGTCCAGCGGGACATTGGTGGGCACGTCGACCAGGCTTGGCGGCGCCATGGTCTTCGAGGCATCCTGGAGCTGCTGAACCTCTTCGTCGGGCGGCGGCTCCACCGGCGGCGGGGGCGGCAGATCGATCTTGATCGTGGTATCCTCCTCATGCTTTATTTTTGCGGGTCCGCCCTTGACGAATTCGGGCACGATGGCCACGGCGGCCGTGGCGGAGGCGACGATGAGAAAAGCTGTGATGAGATCGCGGCGCATGGGAGGAGGGAGGTGCTATTTGCCGGTCTGATAAGTCTTGGTGGTGTCGATGGTCACCTGGTCGATATGCAGAAGGCGGATCTGATCGAGCACGGCGACGGCCTGGCCGAAGAGGGCCTTGTCGTCCGTGGTGATCAGGATTTTCGCATCGTGGGGATGCGCCTGCTGGTAATTGGCAAGAAGGGGAGGTAGTTGCACCATGGTGATGGCCTCGCCATTCCAAAAAAGGGTATCCGCGTCGGAGACCTGCAGGGTGACGATCTTCGGCGCGTTGGGCGGAGGAGTTCCGGAGGGCGGCATCTGCACGTCCACCGACTGCAGCTTGTTCAGCGAAAGCGTGAACAGCACGAAAGTCGCGAGGAGAAAGAAGATGACGTCGATCAGCGGGATGATCTCGATGCGTGCCTTCTTTTTGGAGATAAGTTTGAAACTGCCGCCGGCCATGGGGGAAAGGGTTGGTTGTTAACTTAAACGCAAAAAAACGGGAAAACTTAGGAAAACATTCCGTCAGCGCGGGGGGGGCTTGGCTCGTGTCTCGATGTACACTTTCTTGAAATGAGCCTTGCGCGCCTCATCCATGGCATAGATGACCGCAAAGAACTTGGCGTCCTGATCGGCGTTGATGAGGATGCGGCCATCGGGATCGGTTGCGTAATAATTTTGCAGGCGCTCGAGGAACTGGCTGAAATCCACCGGTTCCTTGTCCCACGCCAGCGTGCCTTCTTTCATCACGGTAATGGTGTGGGTCCCGCTCGGATCGCGCGGAAAGCCCGTTGCGCTGTCCGGCTGGCGGACCGACAAGCCGTTGGACTTGCTCAGCGAAAGCGTGAACAGCACAAAAGTCGCGAGCAGAAAGAAGATGACGTCAATGAGGGGGATGATCTCAATGCGTGCCCGTTTTCTGCCTTCGGAAGAGGAGCCTCCACCATGCATGGGTTAAAATAGCGCTGACGTGAAAAAATGAAAGGGCCGGCGGCGATTCGCGTCTTATTGCGGGAAGGGAGGCGCGGTTTCGGACTTCTTGATGATGATTTCAAGGGCGTTGGAGGCGTCCTCGACCTCGTGCTTGGCCGCCTCGACGCGGGCGTTGAGAATGTTGTAGGGGAAGAGCACGGTCACGGCGATGGCCAGACCGCAGCAGGTGGCGATGAGCGCCTCGGCCACACCACCGGTGATATTCCCGGCGGCGGCGCTGATATCGCCGGTCAGGCTGCCGAAGGTTTTCATCATGCCGGTGACGGTGCCGAGCAGACCGAGCAGCGGGGCGGCGGTGATCACGGTGTCGAGCGTGGCCAGGCCCTGCTGGAAGCGCGCGATTTCCTGATTGGCCGCGCGGATGAAGGCGTTGGACATCGAGAGATCCTTGTTGGTGAGCGCATAGCTCAGGATGCGCGCGATATAGTCCTTGCTCTTCTTGCCCAGGGCGAGCGCGCCTTCGATGTCGCGCGCTTCCACCTTCTCGAGCATCTTCTCCACCACCTCGGGCTGGCGGGTGCCATTTTCGCGGGCGAGGAAAAAGATTCGTTCGATGACGACGGTGTAGCCGACAAGGAAGACGACAAGGACGGCCCACATGACTGGGCCGCCTTCTTTGAAGAGCTGCATCGGCGTGGCGTCGCCGAGCAGGAAGGCCAGATTGAGGGATGGGGTGATCATATCAGGTGTGAGTTGGTTTTCAGGTTAGTTAAGCTCTTATAAGAAGAGAGTGGAAAAAGCGGGGCTCGGGCGGCGCGCCCGATGGGGTCGGGAAAATATTTAAGGTGTTAGCTTTGACAGCAAGAAGATCAAAGAGAATCAGAAATTTTACCAACAATTAAGTATTAGCCAAATTACGAAGGCATATTTATGCCCAGCGCAAATCGGTGGAAAGTCCGAAGGTGAGGCAAAGCTGGTGGGGATAAACAAACGCGGACAAGGAAGAAGGGATGTAGAAGTACAAACTTGGAAAAATTGCGGCCAAGGTGTCAAACACCTTTGTTATTTGCGACGAAAATCTTTTTGTGCTGGCTGCCCGACTAGGACTCGAACCTAGACAAAACGAGTCAGAGTCGTTTGTTCTACCAATTAAACCATAGGGCAGTGGTAAAACATTATTAAGTGTTGG
>Ga0335085_10017580_pt1 | contig 10299 bp, 9 predicted proteins | sample Lox_Sample_45_FD_206712 | JGI IMG/M metagenome (GOLD analysis project Ga0335085, IMG submission 206712) | Soil microbial communities from Loxahatchee National Wildlife Refuge, Florida, United States - Lox_Sample_4.5 | ecosystem: Environmental > Terrestrial > Soil > Wetlands | place: USA: Florida...
AGGCGCTGACGTGCTGTACTGGCTGCTCTACCCGCTCGCCCGGGAGGTGCCCGTCTTCAACGTGTTCCGGTACATCACGTTCCGCACGGCGGCGGCCGCCGTGACGTCCCTGCTGCTCGCCCTGCTCCTGGGGCCGCCGATGATCCGGTTTCTCAGGAGGAAGCTGATCGGTCAGGCCATCCGGGAGGAGGGGCCGAAGTCGCATCTGGCCAAGGCGGGAACGCCGACCATGGGCGGGCTGTTGATCCTGCTCGCGGTGACGGTGGCGACCTTCCTCTGGATGGATCTGTCGAACCGCTTCGTGTGGATCGCGCTCGGCATTCTGCTCGCGCTCGGCCTCGTCGGGTTCGCCGACGACTACACGAAGGTCGCGAAGAAGCGGAGCCTCGGCCTGAGCGGCCGCGGCAAGCTCGTGCCGCAATTCCTCGTGGCCCTCGTGGCCGCATGGGCCATCCAGCAGTGGGCGGGCGGAGAGGCGATCTCGACGATCGTGACGTTTCCCTTCCTGAAGAAGCTCGTCGTCAACCTCGGAGTCCTCTACGTCCCGTTCGTCGCCACGGTCCTGGTGGGCTCCTCCAACGCCGTGAACCTGACCGACGGCCTGGACGGTCTGGCGATCGGGGCCGTCGGCATCGCGGCCGGCACCTATGCCGTGCTGACCTACGTGGCGGGCAACGCGGTCACGGCCCGCTACCTCCAGATCGCCTTCGTGCCGCAATCGGGAGAGCTCGCGGTCTTCTGCGGAGCGCTGGCGGGAGCGTCGCTCGGCTTTCTCTGGTTCAATTGCCATCCAGCCGAGGTCTTTATGGGCGACGTCGGCTCGCTGCCTCTGGGAGGCGCGATCGCGTCCGTGGCCGTGATGACCAAGCAGGAGATGCTGCTCGCTCTCGTCGGCGGTCTCTTCGTCCTGGAAGCCCTTTCGGTGATCATCCAGGTCGCGTCCTTCAAGCTGACGGGGCGGCGCGTGTTCCGCATGGCGCCGCTCCACCACCACTTCGAGCTGGCCGGCTGGGCGGAGTCGCGCGTGATCATCCGCTTCTGGATCCTCGCGATCCTCTTCGCCGTGCTCGGCCTCTCGACGCTGAAGCTGCGATGACGACGGCCGGCCTGCCCGAGCGCGTTGCGATTCTGGGCTTTGCCCGAAGCGGCCGGGCTCTGGCCGCGGCGCTCCTGTCGCGCGGCGTGGCCGTTGCGGTCGGCGACGACAAGCCCGAGTCCGCGTTCGAGGGCACGGAGGCCATGCGCTCGGCCGGCGTGGCGTTTCACTTTGGCGGCCCGGGCGAGGCGCTGCTCGAAGGCGCTGGCTGGCTCGTGCTCTCTCCCGGCGTCCCGATGACGGCGCCTCTCGTCGGGAAGGCCCGCGGGCGCGGCGTGCCGGTCCTCGCGGAGCTCGAGGTGGCATGGCGTATCGCCGAGGCCGAGGTGGAGGGAGAGAACCGCTGGGTGGCGGTGACCGGCACCAACGGCAAATCCACGACCACCTCCTGGGTCGCGCACATCCTGCGCCGGGCCGGGCGCTCCGTGGCGCTGGCCGGCAACATCGGCGTGCCCCTCTCCGATTTCCTGGCCGAACGCCGACCACGCGACTTCGTCTGCGAGGTCTCTTCGTTCCAGCTCGAGGGCATCCAGCGCTTCCGGCCGCAGGTCGCCGTCCTGACCAACGTGACGCCGGATCACCTCGACCGCTACGCCGACTTCGCCGAGTACACGGCGGCGAAGGAGCGGATTTTCGAAAACCAGAAGGAGGACGACGTGGCGGTCGTCAACGCCGACGATGCCGCGGCCTCCCGGGCCAGGACCGGCAGGGCCCGGCGCGTTTTCTTCTCGCGCCGTGCCGCCTGCCCCGGAGGCGCGTGGGTCGAGTCGGGCGAAATCGTTTCGGAGGTCGGCGGAAGGCGGCGTCCGATCCTGCCGTCGTCGGAGGTCGCTCTGCCCGGCGCTCACAACCTGGAGAACGCCCTGGCGGCCCTGGCGGCCGCCCAGGCGGCCGGCGCCTCCGACGAAGCCGTCGCCGAGGGGCTGCGCCGCTTCCACGGCCTGCCTCATCGATGCGAGCTCGTGCTGGAGGACGGCGGCATCCGCTGGATCGACGACTCCAAGGGCACCAACGTGGACGCGGCCGCAAAATCGCTGGAGGGCTTTCCTGACAGGAGCGTCCTGCTCATCCTGGGAGGGCGCGACAAGCACGGCGACTTCCCGTCGCTCGTGGCTCCCGTCCGGAGGGCCGCGCGGGTCGTGCTGACGATCGGCGAGGCGGCCCCTGTCATCGAGAAGGCGCTCTCCGGCGCCGTTCCGATCGAGCGCGCGGAGACGATGGAGAAGGCCGTCGAGCGGGCCCGTCAGCTCGCACGCCCGGGAGACGTGGTGCTGCTCTCGCCCGCCTGCGCCTCCTTCGACCAGTACAAGAACTTCGAGGAGCGGGGGCGCCATTTTGCATCCCTCGTGCGCCAGACGGCGCAGGCGACGTAGCCGTGGCGAGAAAGCTCGCGAGCGACAAGGTCCTCTTTGCGGCGCTCGTCGCCCTGTCGCTCTTCGGCTGCGTCATGATTTACAGCGCGTCGGCGGTGTCGTCGGGGGAGACCGGAGGGAGCCCCTACCGGTATCTCGTCAAGCAGATCGTGGCGCTCGGCATCGGGGGAGCAGCGGCCTTCGCCGCGTACCGCATCGACTACCGGCTGTTCACGCGCCCATGGATCGTGTACGCCGCGTACTTCGGCGCGTTCGCCCTGTGTGCGGCGGCGCTCGTCTCGCCTCCCATCAACGCGGCGCGCCGGTGGCTGCGCCTGGGGCCCGTGATGCTCCAGCCCTCGGAGCTTCTGAAGATCGGCCTCGTCCTGGTCCTGGCGCACCAGCTCGCCCGCAAATCGGAGGGGGCGCGCGGGCCGGAGCGGGCGGTTCTGCCCTGTGCCGTGCTCACGGCGCTGGCGGCCGGCATCGTGATGGTGGAACCGGACCTCGGCACATCGGTCTGCCTCGTCGCGATCGCGGCCTGCGTGCTGTGGCTGGCCGGCGCGCGGCTCGCGTTCTTCGGCCTCACGGCCGCGGCGGCCGTGCCGATCCTGCTGGCCGTCGCTCTCTCGGCGGGCTACCGCAAGGCCCGGCTGCTGTCCTTCCTGAATCCGGGCGCGGATCCTCTGGGCTCCGGCTTCCAGGCCATTCAGTCGCTCATCGCGGTGGGCGCCGGAGGCTGGACGGGCGCGGGCCTGGGCGCTTCCCGGCAGAAGCTCTTCTTCCTGCCCTACCCGCACACGGATTTCATCTTCGCCATCGTCGGAGAGGAGCTCGGCTTCCTGGGCGCCTTCGGCGTCGTCCTGGGATTTGCCGTGGTGGCCTGGCGGGGGCTGCGAGCGGCCCGCCGGGCGCCCGACGCGGCGGCGGCCTTCCTCGCGGCGGGCGCCACGGCCATGCTGGTGGTGCAAGCCGCCATCAACGTCAGCGTGGTCCTGGCTCTGGTCCCGACCAAGGGCATCGCCCTGCCGTTCGTGTCGTACGGCGGCTCGTCTCTGGTGACTTGCTGGATCGCCGGGGGTCTCCTGCTCAACATCTCGCAGCACGAGGTGCCGGCCTCGGAGCACACGTGAGCAGCGGTGCGTACGTCATCGCGGCGGGCGGCACGGGGGGCCACGTCTTTCCGGGCGTCGCGCTGGCCGAAGAGCTGCGGCGCCGGCGCCCCGAGGCCAGGATCGTATTCGTCGGCTCCGCCAAAGGGCTCGAGAACCGGCTGGTCCCTGCGGCTGGCTTCGAGCTCGAGCAGGTCTCGGCCAGCGGCTTCATGGGCAAGAGCCTGCCCGAGCGCATCGGCGCTCTGTCGCGGCTGCCCCGGGGCATCCGGGAGGCCCGCCAGCTCCTCAAGCGGCTGGACGCGCGTGCCGTCGCGGGCATGGGCGGCTACGTCTCGGTCCCGGTGCTCCTGGCGGCGCGGTCTCTCAGGATCCCGACCCTGATTCACGAGCCGAACGCCCTTCCGGGTCTGGCCAACAGGCTCCTGAACCGTTTCGCCTCGCGGACGGCCGTGGGCTTCCAGGCCGCCAACGAGATCTTCAAGCGCAAGGGCGTCGTGACCGGCACGCCGGTGCGCGAGCCGTTTTTCTCGGTGGCGCCGCTCGACCCGGAGGCGGAAACCCGGAAGGTGCTGGTCTTCGGCGGCAGCCAGGGCTCGCGGGTCTTGAACCGCATCGTGGCGCGGGACGCGCCCACGCTCCAGGCGCTCCAGCTCGAGGTCATCCACCAGACGGGGGAGCTCGAGTTCGCGGCCTCCCAGAAGCGGTACTACAAGCTGCCGCGCGGCTTTCGGATCGTGCCCTTCCTGCCCAAGATGTGGGAGGAATTCGCCTGGGCGGACCTAATCATCTGCCGGGCGGGAGCCCTGACGGTGGCGGAGCTCGCCGCGGCCGGCCGGCCCGCCATCCTGGTCCCCCTCGCCACGTCCACGGAAGGCCACCAGATGGCCAACGCCACGGCGATGGCGAAGGCGGGGGCGGCGGTCACGCTGCGGGAGGAGGAGCTCGAGGCCAACCGCCTGGCGGCCACGATCGACAAGCTCTTCGCGGACCGCAAGCGCCTCACGAAGATGGGGGAGAACGCGCACAAGCTCGCCCGGCCGCAGGCCGCCAGGCAGATCACGGACCTTCTCCTCGACGTGGAGATCAAGGGATGAGATTCCTGAAGCTGCGCCGACTGCATTTCGTTGGCGCCGGCGGCGTCGGCATGAGCGGCCTGGCCGAGATCCTGCTGCTCTCGACGCCTCTCGAGATTTCCGGCTGCGATGCCGCCCGTTCCGAGAACACGGAGCGGCTCGTGAAACTCGGGGCCCGGATCGCCACGGGCCACGACCCTTCCCACGTCAAAGATGCGGACCTGGTGGTCGTCTCCTCGGCCGTGTCCGAGCGCAACCCGGAGGTCGCGGCCGCACGCGAGCGGGGCATCCCGGTCATTCGCCGCGCCGAGATGCTGGCCGAGATCATGCGCTTGAAGCAGGGCATCGCGGTCGCCGGCACGCACGGCAAGACGACGACGACGTCGCTGACCGGCATGATCCTGACCGAAGCGGGCTTCGACCCGACGATCGTCGTGGGCGGCCGCGTGCGCATCCTGGGCACCAATGCCCGCCTCGGCAAGGGCGAGTATCTCGTCGCGGAAGCCGACGAGTTCGACCGCTCCTTCCTGGAGCTCGTGCCGGTCATGGCGGTCATCACGAACATCGAGGCCGACCACCTGGACACGTACCGCGACATCGAGGACATCCGGGATGCGTTCGCGATCTTCGCCAACCGCGTGCCGTTCTACGGCGCCGTCGTGGCGTGTGCCGACGACCCGGGCGTCGCCGCGATCCTGCCGCGCATCAAGCGCCGCGTCGTGACTTACGGGATCTCGGCGCCGGCCGGTCTTTCGGCGCGGGACATTCTCCTGGATCCGTCGGGAGCGTCCTTCGACGTGGTGGAGGGAGGGACCTGGTCGCTTGGATCCGTGCGCCTGTCGCTGCCCGGCCGGCACAACGTGTCCAACGCGCTCGCCGCGATCGCGGTTGCCCGGGAGCTCTCGATCCCGTTTCCCACGATTGCCCGGGCGCTCGCCGCGTTCACGGGCGTCGTCCGCCGTTTCGAGACCAAGGGCGAGCGGAACGGCGTCCTCGTCGTGGACGATTACGCCCATCATCCGACCGAGGTCTCCGCCACGCTCGCCTCGGCCCGCCAGGTCTACCCGCAGCGCCGCCTGGTGGCTCTCTTCCAGCCTCACCTCTTTTCGCGCACGCGCGCATTCGCGGAGGACTTCGGCCGGGCGCTGACGGCCTGCGACCTGGCTCTCGTCCTCGACGTGTATGCCTCGCGGGAGCAGCCGGTGCCGGGCGTGACCGGCGAGCTCGTGGCCAACGCCGCCCGCCAGGCCGGTTGCCGCGAGGTCGTCTATCTCTCTGACAGAGCGAGAGTTGTGGGGGAGATCGCGCGGCTGACAAGGTCCGGCGACGTGCTCCTCACGATGGGGGCGGGGGACGTCGTTTCCTTCGGCGAGGAGTTTCTGTCGCGTGGATGAGCGGGCGGCCTTCCTCCGCCGCGGGCGCGTCGTGCCGCGCCAAAAGCGCCTGTCGCGGGTGGGGCGCTGGGCGATTGCGACCGCGTGCGTGGCCGCCGCGGCGCTCGCCGTCGCCCGGTTCTTCGCCGGCCCGCTCTTCGCGCTCGACCGGTTCGAGGTCTCGGGCAACCAGAGGGCCCGCACGGCGGACCTGCTCTCGGCTCTTTCGGCTTTTCGCGGCGCAAACCTGGTCACGCTCGGCCTCGGCCGGATCGCCGACAAGCTCGCCGAGAACCCCTGGGTCGATCGGGTGACGCTCTCCAAGCGCTTCCCCGACAAGCTGTCCGTCCGCGTGATCGAGCGCCGGCCCGTGGCGCTCCTCGCCGAGGAGGGGCGACTCTTCTGGCTCGACGGCGCCGGCAGCCCGATTGCGGCGTACGACCCCCGCGCCGATCCGGCCGAGTACGTCGTCGTGCGGGGGGAGCGGGAGGCTCTGCCGGAGATCGTCGGGCTGCTCGGAGACCTCCGCGCGAGGCGGCCGGATTACGTCGCGTCGCTCTCGGAAATTTTCCTCTTGCCGGAGGGAGGATTCGGTATGATGGATTCCATCTTCCGAAGGCCGGTTCGAGTTCTTCGGCGGGACGCCCCGGAGAAGATCGGCGCTCTGATGAAGGCGCGCGGTCTGTTGGAAAGTCGCGGGTGGGAGGCGCAGGCCATCGACCTTCGTTTCGCGGACCGCATCGTGCTGGTGGGCGCCTACGGCGCAGGCCATTCCCTCTAATGACGAGCCTGCCTCTCCTCAATGGCTAAACCCGAGAACTTTCTGACCGCCTGCGACATCGGCACCTCGAAGATCTGCGTCCTCGTGGGCGAGCCCACGGCCGCCGGGACGCTCGACGTCATCGGCAAGGGGGCCGCGGCCAACCGGGGCACCCGCAAGGGCAACATCGTCAACGTGGACGCCACGATCGAGGCCATCAAGCGGGCCGCCGAGGAGGCCGAGATCATGGCGGGAGTCCAGATCGCCCGGGCCTGGGTGGGCGTGTCGGGCTCGAACATCCGGTCATTCAACAGCCGGGGAGTCGTTGCCGTCGCCGGCAAGGACCGGGAGATCGGCAAGGACGACGTGGCCCGCGTCATCGACGCGGCCCGGGGCGTCCAGATTCCCCAGGACCACGAGGTCATTCACGTCGTGCCTCGCGAGTTCGCCGTGGACGGCCAGGACGGCGTGGCCGACCCCATGGGAATGGTCGGCGCGCGCCTGGAGGCCGACGTGCACGTCGTGACCGCGCCCGTGGCCGTCACGCAGAACATCGTCACGTGCATGAACAAGGCCGGCATCGAGGTCGTCCAGCTGGTTCTCGAGCAGTTTGCGGCGGCCGAAGCCGTCCTGACCGCGGACGAGAAGGAGCTCGGCATCGCCCTGATCGACATCGGGGGCGGCACGACCGAGGTGGCCGTGTACCAGAAGGGCTCCATCGCCCACACGGCCGTGATCCCCATCGGCGGCGACCACTTCACGAGCGACCTGGCGGTCGTCCTGCGCGCTCCGATCGCGGACGCGGAGCGGATCAAGAAGAAGTACGGCTCGGCCCTGCGTTCGGGAGTCGGAGAGGACGAGATGGTCGAGGTGCCGATGGTCGGGGGACGGGCGCCCAAGCTGTGTCCCCGCACGACGTTAGCCGACATCCTGCAGCCCCGGGCCGAGGAGCTTCTGGGGCTCGTCAAGGAGGACCTCGCCCGCCTCGGCCTGGACGGCGAAATCCGCTCGGGCGTCGTCCTGACCGGCGGAGGAGCCGAGCTCGAGGGGATCGTCGAGATCGCCGAAGCGGTCTTCGAAGGGCCGGTGCGCCGGGGCGTGCCGGCGGGCGTCGGCGGCCTCGTGGACGTGATCTCCCGCCCGGAATGGGCCACCGCCACGGGCCTTCTGCTCTATGGAAATCGCAACAAGGCGGCGCGGCGCCGGGGCACCGGCATCGCTCGGATCACGGCTTCGGTCTCCAGGGCCTTCAAGGAGTTCTTTTGATGTCGGAAAAAACGATTCGCGGACGCAGGGGGGAGCAGATGATCGATTTCGAGGCCGACGTGACCCGCGACCGGTTGACCATCGAGCTCGAGGAGCCCGACGCGGCTCCCGCCACGATCAAGGTGATTGGGGTGGGAGGGGGCGGCTCCAACGCCGTCAACCGCATGATCGCGGCGGGCGTGCGGGGAGTCGAGTACATCGCCTGCAACACCGACTTGCAGGCCCTGCGCAAGGCCCACGCCGGCACGAAGCTGCAGATCGGAGCGCGGCTGACGCGGGGCCTGGGAGCCGGGGCGGACCCCGAGATCGGCAAGAACGCCGCCCTCGAGGACCAGGAAAGGCTCGCCGCGGCCCTGCAAGGCGCTGACATGGTCTTCCTCGCGGCCGGGATGGGCGGCGGCACCGGCTCGGGCGCCGGCCCCATCATCGCGCGTCTGGCCGCCGAGGCCGGCGCGCTCACGGTCGCCGTCGTGACCAAGCCCTTCGATTTCGAGGGCAAGAAGCGGATGCGGCAGGCCGAGCGCGCGGCCCGCGAGCTGCGCGATCACGTGGACACCCTGATCACGATCCCGAACCAGCGTCTGCTGTCCTTCGTCGAGCCCGGCACATCGCTCCAGGACGCCTTCCAGACGGCCGACGACGTGCTGCGCCAGGCGATTCAGGGCATCTCGGACCTGATCAACTGCCCCGGGGAGATCAACCTGGATTTCGCCGACGTCAAGAAAGTCATGTCCGACATGGGCCGCGCCCTGATGGGCACGGCGGTCGCCGAGGGCGAGAACCGGGCCGTGCACGCGGCGCAGGCGGCGATTTCGTCGCCTCTTCTCGAGGACGCCTCGATCGAGGGCGCCCGGGGCGTGCTCCTGAACATCACGGGCGGTCCGGACCTGACCCTCTTCGAGGTCAACGAGGCGGCCGCGATCATCCAGCAGGCGGCCGACCCCGATGCCGAGATCCTCTTCGGATGCGTTTCGGACGAGCGGATGACCGGCCAGGTCAAGGTGACCGTGATCGCGACGGGCTTCGACCGGTCGGCCGCGGATTCCCTGCAGATCGACGACGAGGTCAAGCCTCCGGCGGCCACGCGCAGCACGCGCTCGGTCCAGCCGCCCTTCATGCGCGGTGACGATTCCGGGGGCTTCGGGCCGAACGTCTCTTCGCGCGACGACTTCGACATCCCGACGGTCCTGCGCCGCCAAATGGACTAGATCCGACGGGGCGCTATCGCCCCGTCGCCCCATCCCCCCGTCGCCCCGTCGGACCCCGCTTCTTGGTCTGGCGTTTCTTCCGCCGCTTGTGCCGCCAGCGATGGTAGGAGGCCTCGGCCTTCGGGTGGCGGCGAATGAAGCGGCGGACGCTCCGGTGGACCCGCCGCGAGACGAGCGACAGGAACAGCAGGCTCATCACGAAGAACGGCACCTGCGGCATGATCGGGACCAGCACGCCGATCACCCCCACGACGAACCAGAACGCGGCCATCGCGAGGTAGTAGGCACGCCGATTCCTGCGCCGCGGCGCGGGGGAGGGGGGCGATGGCGTCATGGCGCGGGGCAGTCTATTGGACCCCCCGCCAGGCCCCCGTTTCTGGCAGAGCCCTTGCTATCTCTCAGGGCATGCTCGCAATTGAAAGCAAGGAAACCGGTCAGATCCCTGCCCGCGTGGAGAATTTGCGCTGCCGTGTGGCCGCAGGCAGCGACGGGGCCGTCCTGTGCGAGGCCTCGTTGTCCCGGTCCCTGACGGCCGCCGAGGTCGACTGGTTCGAGAATACCGAGTCCTGGCGGGAGCCTTCTCCCAGCATGTACTTGATGCGCAACGGCTCCGCGCACTTCATGTGCGGCGCGGCCGACAAGAGCAACTGGCTTTTGATGCTCGAGAAGTACCTCGAGCAGGCCTGGGAAGAAGCCTGAGGACGATTCCCCGACCCTGACGGAGAGCGTCAGGAAAGCCAACAAAAAGAGTCACCCCGGACCGGGGGGTCGTCCTAACTCTTGCCGTTTTCGAGGACCATGGCGTGGCCGAGCCCCCCGGCCGCGCAGACGGTCAAGAGGCCGTAGCGCTTGCCGGTGCGGACGAGTTCGTTGGCGAGCGTCGTCACGAGCCGGGCGCCGGTCGCGCCGAAGGGATGGCCGATGGCGATCGAGCCGCCGTAGACATTGAGGATCGCCGGATCCACTTCGCCCAGGGGTTTGTCGCGCGCGAGCTTTTCGCGCGCAAAGGACTCCGAGGCGAAGGCCTGCAGGTTCGACAGCACCTGAGCGGCGAAG
>Ga0335085_10017581_pt1 | contig 10298 bp, 6 predicted proteins | sample Lox_Sample_45_FD_206712 | JGI IMG/M metagenome (GOLD analysis project Ga0335085, IMG submission 206712) | Soil microbial communities from Loxahatchee National Wildlife Refuge, Florida, United States - Lox_Sample_4.5 | ecosystem: Environmental > Terrestrial > Soil > Wetlands | place: USA: Florida...
TCCGACAGCAGCTCGGCACCGAACCGCTCGGCCTGCTTGCGCATCGAGTCCATCAGCTCCGGACCCATGACGGCGTCCGGGAAACCCGGGACGTTCTCCACCTCGGTGGTCTGCATCAGCGCGCCGCCGGCCGTGACCGAACCCTCGAAGACCAAGGGCCTCAGCTCGGCGCGAGCCGCGTACAGTGCCGCCGTATACCCGGACGGGCCGGACCCGATGACGATGACGTTCCGGACTTCAGTCACCTCAGCCAACCGTTATCAACCCCTCATCTGACTGGCATTCCAGTGAACCGATACTAGGGCCCGGAGATTCCCGACGTCAGCGTGGTCGTGGCGAGTACGTGACTATTAGTGTCCGAGCAGTCCGGGGCCGCTATCCAGGCGGTGTCCTTGGCGCCGGTGCGGGCGACGATGAGGGTGGCCGGCCTGCCCTCGAAGCGGACGCTCTCGACCAGCTCCAGCGTGTGGCCATCGGCCAGCCTGGCCACGCAGCCGCGCAGCTGCTTGGGCGGGGTTTTCGTGCTGCGCGCCGAGACCGGCACGAGTAGCGCGGCCCTGACCTGCTGCGCGAGGTCGGCCCGGGTGAGGGTCCGCTGGCCGGTCACGAGGGAGAAGCTGGCCGGCGTGATCCCCCGCGATTGCGGCACCGTTCCCTCGGAGGGCCCCGCGGCGGGCGCGTGCACGCGCCCGGCCGACTCTGCGCCGGCCGTGGAGCTCGGCGCGGACCGCTCCGCACCGCCTGCCGCGGACGAGGCGGCCGATGAGGAGCTTGAGCCGAGGTTGAGGTGGCTCAGCCCGTAGACGCCCGCGCCCAGCACGACGACGGCGGCCGCGGGCGCGAGCACTCGCAGGGCCAGCAGCCGGAAGCCGCGGTTGCCGCCCGGCCGCCGGGGCGCGGAGGGTTCGCGTGCGCCGTCACCACCGGCCCGTTCGGCCTGATCCCCGGGTGCCGCCGCCCGCCCGGCCGCATTTCTCTGGGCCACCTCGGCCGCGAGCACCACCTCAAGCCGCTGGGCCACGCTATCCGGCATGGCCGGCGCCGGTACCGAGGCGAGCAGCGAACGGACCCCGGCCAGCTGCTCATCCAGGGCGGTGCAGCGCTCACAGCCGCCCAGGTGCGCGGTGATCCTGGCGCCGCGCCGGCCGGTGATGAGTCCCGCGCGGAACTCGGCCAGGACATCGGTGTCCGGATGGGTCATCTGCCCCCTCATGCGGTGTCGCCTCCCTGCGCAGGTGAGACGCTCTGGCCGGGCGATCGGTTCCCTTGGAGGTGCGCGAGATGCGGCAGCAGCCGGGCCCGGGCCCTGGCGCAGCGGCTCTTCACCGTGCCCGGCGAGGTGTCCAGGATGGCGGCGGTGTCGGCCACCGAGAAGCCGAGCATGTCGACTAGCACGAGCGCGGCCCGTTGCTGCGGTGGCAGCAGCCGCAGCGCGGCGTCCACGTCCATCCTGGTGTCCGAGGTGCGCGCCGGATCACCGTCCTGCGCGACCAGGGCCTCGAACGCCTGCTCGTCCCCGGTGGACAGGGCGGGCCTGGCGGCGCGGCGGCGCAGCCGGTCCAGCGACGCGTTCACCACGATCCGGTGCAGCCACGTGGTGACGGCGGACTCGCCGCGGAAGTCGGCGGCGCGGCGGAACGCGGAGACCATGGCGTCCTGGAGCGCGTCGGCGGCCTCATCCGGATCGCACAGCGTGCGCAGCGCCACCGCCCACAGCCGGTCCCGGTGCCGGCGGAACAGCTCGCCGAACGCGTCGGCGTCCCCGGCCACGTGCCGGCGGAGCAGCTCATGGTCAGCTGGCGCGGCCTCGTCCGGCATGCCGCATCAGCCCGGCTGGCCCGAAGTGAAACCGCGCGCGGTGATGTTGTAGATCATCGTCTCGTACCGGCCCGTGCTGCCGTCCAGGGGCGGCAGGTCGGTGATCCAGATCAGCACGTAGCGGCCGGCGGTCTGCTTGGCCACGTTGAAGGTGGTGCTGCCGTGGGCGGCGCTCGAGCTCTGCACCGGGGTGAACGTGCTCAGCGCCGAGGCGCTGGTCGTGTTGCCGTTGCCGACCTCGATCAGGACGTGGGTGCAGCAGCTGGTGCCGAACAGGACCGTCAGCTGGCTCAGCCGCACCGTCCTGCCCATGTCGATGATCAGCCCGGTGCCCTTCTTCAGGTTCCCGAACTGATGGCCGAGGTAGTAGCTGGTGTGCCAGAACGTGCTGGCGCTGCCGTCGATCGCCTTCGCCGCGTCGGCGGGGTCATCATCGCCGCTGCTGCCGAGCGGGTTGTAGACGGTCGCGCTGACCGGCGTGAGCGGCACGGCGGCCGCCGCCGACGCGCTCTGCGACGACGACTGCGCCCGGCTCGGTGCCGGGGTCGGCGAGTGGTGCAGGCCGCGGCTGATCGACCAGGCGGCCACCCCGACCGCCGCCAGGACGAGCGCGATGACGGTGGCGATGACGGCGCGGGCCGCGGTGGAGCGCTCGCCCCCCGGCCTGGGGCGCGGCCCCCGGTGCGGTCCCTTATACGGCCCGGGGTGCGGCCCCGGGTGTGGCTGGGCATCCGGCGGCGGGTACGGGCTGGTCGACCCGTCCGGCTGGTAGTCGTAGCCCGGCGCGGCGATCCTGGCCGCGGTGAACCCGGTGGAAAAAGGCAGCGGCATCGGCGGGGCGGCACTGGCCAGGGCTTCGGCGAAGGTCGCCGCGGTGCTCAGCGCCGGGCCGTGCCGGCTCGGCTTCTGGAACAGCGCCCGGCAGGTCACCTCGTCGACGCCGGCCGGGACGCCCGCGGACACCTGGCGCGGCGTACACAGGCCGGAGCCGTTCTCCGGCGCGGGCGGCAGCAGTGCTGGCGCCGACCCGGCGGAGCCAGGCTGACCGGGCCAGTATCCGGTCAGCGCGGCGTAGAGCAGCCGGGCCAGGTCCTGCGTGTCGGTGAGTTCCGGGTCCGTGCCGTCCTCGGACGCGGTCAGGGTCTCCGGGTCCGGCCCGGCCAGCGCGGCGTCGATACCGAGCCCGGCGATCTTCACCCCGCCGCCCACCGTCCAGTGCAGGCAGGCCGGGTCCAGCCTGAGGTGCGCCAGGCCGATCTCGTGCGCTGCCGCGATCGCCCGCGCTGCCTCCACCATCATCGCGGCCGCGCGGGGCGGATCGAGCGGGCCCTCGGAGAGCATGTCGAGCAGCGACTCCACGCCCACCCACTCCAGCACCACGTAGGCCAGCTCTTCGCCGTCCTCCACGTCGAACACCTGGGAGAAGCGCGGGTCGCCGAGCCGGCTCGCGGCCCGGGCGGCGGTCACCGCCTCGGTCACCCGGGGGAAACCGGTCGCGAACGTGAGCACGGTGACAGAACGGGCGAGGGTCTCGTCCGTGGCTTTCCAGTACGTCCAGCCGGTGCCCGACGTGACCTGGTCGACAAGACGGTACCGTCCTGCCAGCCTGGTTCCGGGTTCCGACGTGTATGTGCTCATAGGTTGCCACCCATGCTAATGCCGGCGCCTTAGTGTTGGCCTCCCCGGCCACCGAACCGTGCCGCCATCGTCTTCATAAGGAATCCGAACTCGGCTACACGCAGTGACCTGGCACAGAGGGCGTACAGCCCGATCGCGCCGCCGCCGCCGACGACGGTGACCACGAGTCCGTAGGCCGGGCTGGGGTCATGCACGACGTGGGCGGCGCCGGCCATGACCGCGAGCGCGAAGACGACTCCGGGCACGGTCGCCAGGTGCATCCGGGTCAGGCTCCGGGCGATCGTCCATCCGTCCAGGCTGCCGACCCGGCGCAGCAGCAGCGCCCAGCCGGCGATCGTGCCGACCAGGTTCGCCAGCCCGTACGCGACGGCGAGCCCGGCCACCACCTGGGCCGCGGGCAGCAGGGACTCGGCGGTGAGCGCAGCGGCGATGCCGAAGACCATGGTGAGGAAGCCGACGAACGCGGCGGTCTTGCTGTCCTGGAACGAGTAGAAGACGCGCAGCTGGAGCTGGGTGAGCATGTACGGCACCAGGCCCAGGGCGAACAGGCCGAAGACCTCGCCGACGTACCTGGCGTGCGTCGCGGAGGTGCTCCCGTAGGAGAACAGCACCTCGGCCAGCGGGCCGCCGAGCACGCCGAGGTAGATCGCGGCCGGCACCACGATCACCGAGGCCAGCCGGACGCCGATCGAGAAGTCGTCCCGGACCAGCGAATACCGGCGCGCGCTCGCGTGCTCGCTCATCCGGGGCAGCAGCGCGGTGATCACCGAGATGCCCACGATCGCGTACGGGAGCTGGAACAGCTGCCAGGCGATGGAATACGCCGAGTAACCGTTCACGCCGGCCGAGGCCGCGTTGGCCAGAATCTGGACGACCAGGTTCCCGGCCCACTGGGTGATCACGTAGACCGACATCCAGCCGGCCATCCGGCCCATCTCGGACACCTCGCCGGGCCGGAACCCGAGCGTGGGCCGCCACCGGAACCCGGCCGCCCGCAGCGACGGGAACAGCGCCACGGTCTGCGCCACCACGCCGAGGGTGGTGCCGATGCCGAGCAACTGGACCCCGGCCGGGGAGATCGTCCACGGCTGCTTGTTCACGCCGACCGTTACGAAGTAGAGCCCGCCGACCACGATCACGACCAGGTTGTTGACGACCGGCGCCCACATCGGCGCCGCGAACCGGCCTCGGGTGTTCAGGATCGCCCCGATCAGCGAGCTCATCCCGTAGAAGAAGATCTGCGGGATGAACCAGTACGCCCACACCACCATCAGGTTGTGCTCGGCGGCGAGGTGGCTGCCCGGCGGGCCGTTGATGCTGCCCGCGTACAGGTCGACCAGCGGACCGGCCAGCAGCGTGGCCAGCACGGTGACCCCCAGCAGGGCCAGCGCGCCCAGGGTGAAGATCCGCTGCGCGTAGGCCTCGCCCCGGTCCGGGTCGCGCCGGGCCGCCCGGACCAGCAGCGGTACCACCACGCTGGTGAAGATGCCGCCGAGCATCAGGTAGTAGACCGTGTTCGGCAGCGTGTTGGCGTTGTTGTAGGCGTTGCCGAGCGCGCCGATGCCGACCGCGTACACCAGGACGAGCGTGCGCAGGAAGCCGGTGCCCCGCGAGACCAGGGTGCCGAGCGCCATGCCGGCGCCGGACCGGACCAGGCTGGAGCGCTGGGTCGCGGCCGGACGCGGGGTCCCGGCGTGCCGGGCGCCCGCCGCCGGGCCGGCCGCAGGCCCGGGGGGACCGGGTGCACCGGGCGGCCTGGCCTGCACCGGCGTCGGCGTGAAGGTGGGCTGCGGGCGAGGCGGCTGGACGGGGGCGGGCCCGGCTGGATTGGCTGGATTGGCTGGATTGGCTGGATCAGGCGGGGCGTAGCCGCTGGTCCTGGGGACCCGGCGCCATCCGGGCGGGCCGGGGGGCGGCGAGCGGTGCGGCCGGGTCGGCGGGGCCGGCCACTTGAGCGCGAGGGGCAGCGTCGTCTCGGCCGGGCTCGGGCCGCCACCCGGCATCAATCCCTCGATCGGCGGCAGCGGATCGGGGGCGGCGTGCCGCCCCCGGCGCGAGGGTTCGCCGGCGTCCGGCCCGGCCTCGTCCGGCCCGGGCTGCTCCGGCCACGGCGGCTCCTGGCCGCCGTCAGGCGTCGTCGACCCAGCGTCGTGCATCGGCCAGGTCATCCGGTGCCTCCGTCGGGTGTCGCGCGTCGCTGGTGCCAGTCACGACGCTACCCGGTGGGCCGGCTTCCCCGCTGACGGGATTCGTGTCGTCGCGCAGCCGCCGGCGGACGGCACGGTACAGCGAGGTGAGCACGAAGACGCCGATCGCGGCGCCGATGAGGAACAGGATCGCCCGGCCGTACCTGGTGGACTGCACGGTGAGCGACTTCTCGGTGAACCGGAGCGCGGTTCCGTCCGCGCTGGTGAGGCTCAGGCTGATCCGGGTGGACCCCTGCGGGGCCGAGCGGACCGGCAGCCGCACCGGGGACGACGGCGACTGCGGCGGGATCGTCACGACATCGGCGAAGTGGCCGATGGTCAGCTGGGAGGTCCGGCCGGGCGTTTTGACCACGGTGGCCACCACCCGGACCCGGATGGCCTGGTGCAGTCCGTTCTCGATCGTCACCGGGACCAGCCCGGAGGCGCCGCCCATCGGTACCTGGTCCGAGCTGATGATCTTGACCTTGTGCTCCGCGGACGTGATGTAGGCGGACAGGCCGCGGGTCAGGGCCGCCCCCTGCTGTTGCCCGCCGCCGCGCCAGGCCGCCGACTGCGTGGCGAGCAGCGCCTCGTCCAGGGAGCGCGTGTAGGCGGCGGCCGGCCGGTAGAGCATGGACTGGTACACGCCGAGCCTGGCGCCGACGACGCGCACCGCGTTCAGGTAGCCGCGGCTGAGCTCGTCCGGGCTCGCCTTGCTGGCGGGCGGCGAGTGCCTGGGCACCGCACGTTCGGTGTCCGCCGCCGAGCTCAGGCTGGTCAGCGTGGCCGGCGTCAGCCACGGGGCGGTCGCGGTCTCGCCGAGCAGGTCGCTGGCGAGCGCCTCCGACGGGCTCCAGCCGCCCGGCGGGGCGACCACGATCGTGCGCCGGGAATCGGGTGCCTCGGCGGCGATCATCGCGGTCTCGGCCAGGAACCGCTGCCGGACGGCGAACTCGGTGTTCTTCGCCAGGGTGCCTGAGCTCGTGTTGCCGGCCTTGAGCACCCCGGTCAGGGTGTTGTCGGACAGCAGCACGTTCATCGGCAGGCCCGCGACCCGGAGCGAAGCGACCGCGTCGTCGGGCCGGAAGACGGCGTCGGCGTTGACGGGCGGCATCTGGCTGCTGTTCAGCACGACGGTGCCGACGTGCTCGATCGCGGCGAGGTTGGTGAGCAGGGACAGGTCAGCGGTCCCGCCGGGCGGCCAGGCGACATCGTGCCCGAACGTCCTGTGCAGCACGCTGCCCGCCACGGCCTCGCCGGTCCGGTACGCGGTGGCCAGATTCCGGGTCAGGCCCTGACGGACCAGGGCCGCCATGTCCACGTTGGCGTACGGGGTGAGCACGGTCGGCTGGTCCGGCGTGACCTTCCTGAGCTTGGCCAGCCAGCTCGCCGCGGCGGTGCTGGCCGGCTCGGGGGCGGCGCCGGTGCAGCTCGGCTGGCCGCCGACCTGGTAGCGGCGGGTCATCGTGCTCACGTCGCTGAGCAGCGCCGGATCGATGACCCAGGTCAGCTGGGCGCCGGGGTGGCTCGCCCCGGCGTCGAGCAAGGCGGACAGGCGGCCGCCCTGGCCCAGGTCGCCGGCCAGGTCGTTGGTGGCCAGGGTGGCGGTGCACACCTTCTGCTGCGGCTGCCCGATGAGCGGCCAGAGCCAGGAGATCTTCAGCGGGCTGGCCAGGCCCGCCACCCGGGATCCGGGCCAGAACGGGAGCAGCGTCTGGTCGGCTGAGACCACGGTGCCGGCGAGGTCCTGCAGCTGGGCGGTCACCCCGTATACGCCGAAGCTCGCGATTCCCTGGGTACCGGCCCGGAACGACGCGGTCCACGAGGCGGTGGCCCCGGGCGCCAGGCTGGCGGAGACGAAGAACGGGTTACCGGCGGGGATCAGGTCGCTGGCCGCGCCGCGGGACATGTAGGCGTCCATCCCGTCCCGGGTGGTGAAGTGGCTCGCCGAGGTGAACAGCCGCACGTCAAGCCCGGACTGCGTCCGGCGGGTGCCGTTGGTGACGGTGCCGGACAGCCTGACCGTGGTGCCGGGCGCGGCGTACGGCGGGTTCATCGCGTTAATGGTCACCGAGAGGCGGCCCGCGCTGGCCCGTTCGGCCTGGCTGGCCTGCGCCGGGACGGTCGGCGCCAGCCCGCCGGCCAGGGTCCCGGCCAGGATCGCCGCCGGAACGGCGAACACGGCGGTCTTCCGGAGGGTCCGCCTGAGGTTCGCCGTCGCAAAGCCGCGCACACCTGGAATGCTAGTGTCTGGAAAAAGGTCCGCGTCCGGCCACGAACCCGGCCGTTCGCGCGGGACCCCCGCGGTCGCTACTCTCAATGGCCGTGCCCATGAGCAACGAACAGCGGAAAGCGCTCGCCGCGCTGCTGCGCGAGCGAGTGCCCGAAGTGGCCGAGATCGGCCGCCTGTTCGTGCGCCACGGCTACGAGCTCGCCCTGGTCGGCGGGCCGGTCCGGGATGTCCTCCTCGGCCAGCAGCCGGGCGACCTCGACCTCACCACGGACGCGACCCCCGATCAGGTGCTGACGATGGCCAGCGGCTGGGCCGACCGGACCTGGGAGGTCGGGATCGCCTTCGGCACCGTCGGGCTGCGCAAGGGCAACGCGGTCTTCGAGATCACCACGTACCGCAGCGAGCAGTACGAGCGGACCTCGCGCAGGCCCGACGTCCGGTACGGCACCTCGCTGGAGGAAGACCTGGAGCGCCGCGATTTCACCGTCAACGCGATGGCGGCCCGGCTGCCCGGGTACGAGTTCACCGACCCGTTCGGCGGCTTCGGGGCGCTCCGGGAGAAGGTGCTGCGCACGCCGGGCCCGCCGGAGCGGTCGTTCGGCGACGACCCGCTGCGTATCCTGCGCGCGGCCAGGTTCGCGGCCAAGCTGGGGTTCACCGTCGCGGACGATGTGCGCGCGGCAATGACCGACCAGGCCAAGCGCCTGGAGATCGTGTCCGCCGAGCGGATCACCAGCGAGCTGACCAAGCTGATGCTGACTCCCGATCCGGCCATCGGCATCGACGTCCTGGTGCAGACCGGGGTGGCCGACGAGGTGCTGCCCGAGGTATCCAGGCTCCGGATGGAGGCCGACGAGCACCACCGGCACAAGGACGTCTACCAGCACAGCCTCACCGTGCTGCGGCAGGCGATCGCGCTGGAGCCGCGGTACGGGCTTGACGGCGACCTCACGGTCCGGCTGGCCGCGCTGCTGCACGACATCGGCAAGCCGAGGACCAGGACGCTGCTGCCGGACGGGCGGGTCGCCTTCCACCTGCACGAGGTGATCGGCGCGAAGATGACCAAGCGCAGGCTGACCGCGCTGCGCTTCCCGAAAGACGTGATCAGCGACGTGTCCCAGCTGGTCGGGCTGCACCTGCGGTTCCATGGCTACGGTGAAGGCGGCTGGACGGACTCGGCGGTCCGGCGCTACGTCCGCGACGCCGGGCCGCTGCTGACCCGGCTGCACGTGCTGACCAGGGCCGACTGCACCACGCGGAACCGGGCGAAGGCGGCCAGGCTGGCCCGCGCCTACGACGGCCTCGAACAGCGCATCGCGGAGCTCAGCGAGCAGGAGGAACTGGCCAGGCTGCGGCCCGAGCTCGACGGCAACGAGATCATGCGCATCCTCGGCGTCCCCCAGGGCCCGGTGGTGGGGAAGGCCTACGGCTACCTGCTCGAGCTGCGGATCAACGAGGGCGAGCTCGGCCGGGAGCGCGTCACTCAGCTGTTGCTCGACTGGGCCGCCGCGGAGGGGATCTCCCTCCCCGAGCCGCCGGACGAGGACTGACGCCGGCCGGCGGCCAGCCAGTAGGCGACCGCGACCACGGCGTAGCCCGCCGCCACCAGGCCGACGAGGAACGGCGAGTGGCCGTCCTCCGGCATGACGACCACGCTCAGCGCGGCCCCGGCTACGTAGGCGGCGTTGAACATCATGTCGTAGAAGGCGAACACCCGCCCCCGGTAGGCGTCGTCCACCTCTTCCTGCAAGATCGTGACCGCGCAGATCGCGATGCCCTGCCGGGTGAGGTAGAGGCAGAACCCGATGCCCAGGTAGGCGACCTGCAGGAAGGTCTCGCCGAGCACGAGGGTCACCACCGCGCTCGCCGCGAGCAGCAGCGTGATCCAGGCGGGCTTGGACAGCCGCCTGGTGGCCGGCGGGGTCACCAGCGCCGCGCAGGCGTAGCCGATCCCGGCCAGGATGACCAGCAGCCCGAAGTGGCCTTCGGCCACGCTGACGCTGGACCGGTAGAAGTAGTTGCGGTAGAGCAGCACCGACATCAGGAACATCGGCCCGAAGACCAGGCTGAAGCCGCCGGTGGCGCCGAGCGCCGCCGCCGGGCCGCGCCGCCGGACCACGTAGCGGGCGCCGTCGGCCAGCCCGGCCGCGACCGAGGCGAGCTCGCCGAGCAGCGGCCCGCGTGGCGGTGCCCCCTCCCGGCCGTCCGGCCGGACCGGGCCGAGCTGGTCGCGGGCCATGGTGGCCGCGACCAGGCTCGCCGCCACGTAGCAGGCGCCGCCGAACAGCAAGGTGATCGCCGCGCCGCGCTCGGTGTTGCCGGTGGCGACGTTGAGGCCCAGGGCAACGATGCCGCCGATGGTCGCCGAGATGCCGCCGATGGTCGGCGACACCGAGTTCGCCATCACCAGCTTGTCCTCGGCC
>Ga0335085_10017582_pt1 | contig 10298 bp, 8 predicted proteins | sample Lox_Sample_45_FD_206712 | JGI IMG/M metagenome (GOLD analysis project Ga0335085, IMG submission 206712) | Soil microbial communities from Loxahatchee National Wildlife Refuge, Florida, United States - Lox_Sample_4.5 | ecosystem: Environmental > Terrestrial > Soil > Wetlands | place: USA: Florida...
GACTCTGCTGGTTGTCGACCACGAGGCGGTTGAGGTTCTGCAGCAGCTCCTCCTGGTTGCGATTGAGTGACTGTGCCAGGTCCGTGACCGAGCCGGCGACACCGCTCAGCCTATCGAGCATGTCGCTGATGCCGGGCGGCTTCTCGCTCGAGATCGTGTCGCCGTCGTTCAGCAGCGGCTGGCGGGGCGAACCGATTGAGATGGAGACGAATCGCGTCCCGCTCAAGGCCTGATAGTCCAGGCGCGCCACCGAATCACGCCGGACCTGGGCGCGGTGGTCGAGGCGGAGGCGCACGCGCACGGCTTCGGGGGTGAGATCGATGGCATCGACGGCACCCATCTTCACGCCTGCGACTTGCACGGCGTCACCGGTCTTCAGCCCCTCGACGTTGTCGTACTCCGCCCAGAGGTGATAGGTGCGCTGGAACAGCCCGGTGCCGACGGTAAATTCGACCGCAACGAACACCAGGATGAGCCCCACTAGGAAGAACAGCCCTACTTTTTGTTCCTTCGTCATGATCACACTCCACGCCGCCCCGCGCTTCAGATGTGCATGGTCGCGGCCTTGACGAATTCCTGAGTGAACGGATGCCGGCTTTCCTTTAGGGCATCGGCCGGCAAGACCTCCACCACCTCACCCCGCCGTAAAACCGCGATCCGGTCGCCGACGCTGGTGGCCAAGGCGAGGTTGTGAGTCACGATGACCTGGGTGGTGGGCTGCAGACGGCCGATGTTGGCGATCAGCTCGGCGATCTGCAGCGTGAGGATTGGATCGAGATCGGCGGTTGGCTCATCATGCAAGACGAGCTGAGGCTCCGCCGCCAATGCCCGCGCGATTGCCACCCGCTTGCGCATGCCACCGCTCAAGTCGGCCGGCAACTTGTCCTCGGCATGGGCGAGGCCGACCTGCTGCAGGCAGGTGGCGACCACCTCGGCCACCTCGCGCTTCGACTTGCCGTGTTCGAGTAGGCGCAGCGCGACATTCTCGGCGACGGTCAATGAGTTCAGCAGCGCCGCTCCCTGGAAGACCATCGCCAACCGGAACGGCTTCTTCTCTGCCTCCATCGCCTGGTACGTAGGCAGGTCGATGTCGTTCAGCCGCACGCGGCCGGCGTTCGGCTTCTCCAGTCCGGCAATGTGGCGCAAGAGGACGGACTTCCCTTCGCCGCTGCCGCCGACGATCACCAGGGATTCGCCTGGCTCGATGAGCAGATCGATGCCCCGCAACACCTCGACGCCGTTGTACGACTTCCGCAGGCCCGCGATCTCGATTCGGACGCCGGGGGTCATGTGAGCACGATCGCGGCGCGCACGATCAGGTAGTCGAAGATGATGATCAAAACGAAGCTCCACACCACGGCGGCGGTCGTCGACCTCGCCACTCCTTCGGCGCCCCCCGACGTTCGCAGGCCGTACGTGCACGACATGACCGCGATGATCATCCCGAATACGGTTCCCTTCACGACGCCGACGACGACGTCGGTGGCGTTGATCCACTCCGTCAGGTTGTCGAAGTACTGGCGCACGCTGATCTTGATCGTCGGGTCGATTGCGACCACGACGGCACCGCCGATAACGCCGACGACGTCGGAGTAGAGGATGAGCATCGGCAGAGCGAGGGTCATCGCCAGGAAACGAGGCACGGAGAGAAAGCGGATCGGATCGATGTCCATCGTGCGGAGGGCGTTGATCTCATCGGAGACTGTCATCGATCCGATCTCCGCCGCCACGGCCGATCCGACACGGCCGGCGAGGAGGAAGCCCATGACGACGGGGCCGAGCTCCTTGGTCATCGCGAGCCCGACGATGGAGCCGATGATCTCCTGCGTGAAACGCTCGAGCTGATCGGCCGTCTGAACGACGAGTACCATGCCGATGAACAACGACACCAGGCAGGCCAGCGGAACGGTGTCGGTGCCGACGCGGACGAGCTGGTCCAAGGTGCGGTCCCATGTGCGGCCGCTGAGACTGATGCGTCGCAGCGTGCCGAGGAACAGGTAGGTGCTTTCGCCGCTGATCTGGAGCAGATCGAGCAGCTCCCCGCCGATGGCCCCGAAGAACCCGCGGCGCGCCTCAGGCGGCCGCTGCCGCTCCGAGTCAATCAGCGTCGTCATGATCCTGCTCGCTGCGGGCCCCGTCCGAGAAGTCGAAGGCGATCGGATACCGCAACCGCTTACCGTCGGATGATATCAGATCCCAGAGGAGGCTCCAGTGTGTCGGGCCGGTACCTTCGACGCGGCTGGTGTAGACCTGCCAGAGGGGGGCCTGGAGGAGCGCAATGATCTCGTTCTTTGGGATGAGGGCGTCGAGTAGAGCCAACGTACTGAAGCGCCGTCCCGCGGTGTCCTCGGCGTCATGCCACAGGGGAAAGAAGGTCGAGAGGTTGCGATGCCAGTTGTATGCGAATTGCTCCTCCTCGATGCTCTGGCCGATCGTCAGCATGAAATCCCGCCGCTCCCAAAAGTAGTCCCGATCTTCGACGGTGCGGATGCGGTACAGAGGCCACAAGTAGAAACGGGTATGAAAGTTCCCGCGTTGCTGGTCACCGTAGAACGGAACCAAGCGCAACGCCGTGCGCTCATGCTCTGGGCCGCGTGTCTGATAGAGCCAGAGCGGCCAGGGAAAGCCCCAGGAGTCGGTCTCGGAGGCGGTATCGGTGGCGTGGAAGAAGAGAGTGAAATATGCCCGGCTGCGGAGCCGGGGCGAGTCGATGCTCGAGTAGAAGAAGGCGTAGGTATTGTCGACCTCGTCGTCGATGGGCCGCTCATAGTGAATGTAGAAGGGCCAGAGAATGTACCAGAACCGTTCCTCGCCGCCGGAGTCCTGCCAGCCGTAGAACGGCCAGAAGCGCCAGCCCCGGCTGAGCGGACCGCTCGACCAGGACACGAACGGAAACGGTGCCCACGTCCGCGTTCCAAGCGGCTCCTCGAGGCGCAGGTAGAACGGGAAGAGGATCATCTTGATGCGCGAGTAGCCGAAGACGTTCTCCAGGTTGGCATAGAACGGAAGGACCGAGAGCCACGCCCCCCGCTCCTCACTGCTGCGGTAGAAGATGAGTGGAAAGACGGTGAACCGGTGATCCCAATGCTCCTGCTCCTCGTCCACACCGTCTCGTGACTGCGACGAGATGAGGCCGAAAATCGTCGCCATGCTCTCCCGCTCGTCCCAGCGGAAGATGGAAAGCGGGTACAACACCGCGAGCTGCCTGCCGAACGGCCCGGGGTCGCTCTTCCACAGCACCAGCGGCCGGAGGGCGAACAGGGTATGATCCGGTCCGGATTCATAGCTCACCAACGGACCGAGGAGATTCAACACGGTGCGATCCTCCGCCGCGTCATGACGATAATCGAACAGCGGCCAGATCTTGATCTCGATCGCGTGGGCGGGCGCGACGATGCCGAGCACCAATACCGCGGCGACCACATGCGTGCGGGTCCCCCACACACGCCCGGCCGACGTCCCCCGGCCAGAAGGGGGGCACCGATGCATGCCCCGGTACAAGGATTCCCGTTCGGCCCGTTCGCGCGTCAGCGCACGAACTCGAGCCGCTGGAGATCCCGCGCGCGGATCTGGTACAGGCCGATGTCTGTCTGGCCGTAGAAGCTGAGCGAATTGGGCAATCGCATGCTCACCTGCTCACCGCCCGTGAGGTGGACGGTCGCCACGGTGCGCCCGCGCGGCTCGTTCTCAAACTCGATACGTTCGATGTTCTCGAACGCGACCCGGAGGTTGCCGCGTCCATAGTCTCCCTCCAGGACCACACGGCCCCCGATGTTCACCCGCTTGAGCTCGACGACGGTCTCGTCGCGGTCGATCAACCTGGCGCGGAAGTCCACCGCGGGCTGAATGACATCCTGGCCCCCCAAGGATCCCATTCCCAGCACCCATGGCAGCGCCACGAGCATGAGCACGAGTGTCCGCCGTCGGCCAAATGCTTGCATGACGTGCCCTCCCATCCCTGACAACCGTCGCCGTTCCTTACCACACCGGTCGAGCGCTGCAATACTGCGCGATGCGGCTGCGCCATGTCCCGCAATGGCCCGCGAACTCCGACTTGACCGGCCGGGATGGGCGTGAAAAGGACCGGGGGGTCACCAATCGGAGGAACGGATGCCTACTCCGGATATCGAGTCGGTCCTGAACGAGCGGCGCGTGTTTGCCCCGTCCGCCGAGTTCAGTAGCCGGGCCCACGTCGGTGATCCGCGGCAGCTGGCGCGAGTGCGCAAGGAGGCGCTCGCCGACCCGGAACAATTCTGGGCCGGCATCGCGCGCGAGCTGCACTGGTTCACCCCCTGGCGAACGGTGTTGGACTGGAATCCGCCGTTCGCCAAGTGGTTCGTCGGCGCGACCACGAACCTCTGTTACAACTGCGTCGATCGCCATGTCGAGACGTGGCGTCGCAACAAGGCGGCGATCATCTGGGAGGGCGAGCCGGGCGACCGCCGCGTGCTGCGCTTCGCCGACTTGCAGCGCGAGGTCGCCCGTTGCGCCAACGTGCTCAAGGGCCTCGGTGTGCATCCCGGGGATCGCGTCGGCATCTACCTGCCGATGGTTCCCGAAGCGGCGGTCGTCATGCTCGCCTGTGCCCGTATTGGCGCGACGCACAGCGTGGTGTTCGGTGGATTCAGTGCCGAGGCGCTTCGCGATCGCCTGAACGACGCGCAGGCGAAGGTCGTGGTCACCGCGGACGGCGGCTATCGGCGGGGCAGCGTGGTTCCCCTCAAGGACAACGTCGATGAGGCACTCCACCACGTCCCCTCAGTGGAACATGTGGTCGTCGTGCGACGGACGGGCCAGACCGTGCCCATGAAAGCCGGCCGCGATCGCTGGTGGGATGACCTGATGGAGGACGCGGATGACCGCTGCCCGGCGGAGCCTCTCGATGCCGAGCATCCCCTCTTCATCCTCTACACCAGCGGCACGACGGGAAAGCCGAAGGGCGTCGTGCACACCACCGGCGGCTACATGGTGCAGACCTACATCACCAGCAAATGGGTGTTCGACCTGAAGGAAGAAGACACGTTCTGGTGCACAGCGGACATCGGCTGGGTGACGGGCCACAGTTACGTTGTCTATGGCATCCTCGCGAATGGGGCGACGACGGTAATGTATGAAGGCGCGCCGAACTTCCCGGAGCCGGATCGCTTCTGGCGCATCATCGATCAGTACGGCGTCAGCGTCTTCTATACCGCACCGACCGCGATCCGCAGTTTCATGAAGTGGGGCGCCGAATGGCCGCGGCGCTCCCGCCTGGACTCCCTCCGGCTGCTGGGAACGGTGGGCGAGCCTATCAATCCGGAAGCGTGGATGTGGTATCGGCGCGAAATCGGGAAGGATCGGTGCCCGATCGTCGACACCTGGTGGCAAACGGAAACCGGCGCGATCCTCATCACGCCGCTACCTGGAGTGACCGCCGCCAAACCCGGCTCCGCGACCACGCCCTTCCCCGGGGTCGAAGCGGAGGTCGTTACGCGTGACGGCCACCCAGTCGGCCCCAATCAGGGTGGCTTTCTCGTCATCAAACGGCCGTGGCCGTCTATGCTGCGAACGATCTACGGCGATCCCGACCGCTATCAGCAGCAGTACTGGAGCCAGATCCCGGGCGTCTATTTTACCGGAGACGGCGCGCGCCGTGACGAAGATGGATACTTCTGGGTCATGGGTCGGATCGATGATGTCGTCAACGTTGCTGGCCACCGGCTTGGTACGATGGAGATCGAGAGCGCTCTGGTCAGCCATCCGCGGGTCGCCGAGGCAGCGGTGGTCGGCCGTCCGGACGCCATCAAGGGACAGGCGCTGGCCGCGTTCGTCTCTCTCGAAGGAGGCATCTCGCCCAGCGACGAGCTCAAAGAAGAGCTGCGCGCTCACGTTGCCAAGGAGATCGGGGCCTTCGCGCGCCCGGATGACATTCGCTTCAGCGACGCATTGCCCAAGACACGCAGCGGCAAGATCATGCGCCGCTTGCTGCGAGACATCGCCAGCGGCAAGGAAACCCTCGGAGACACGACGACGCTCGAAGATCTTTCCGTTCTCGCCAAACTCCGTGAAGAGGAGGAATAGATCGATCGGATGGCGCTCAAGGTGTACAACACGCTGAGCGGCGGGCTGGAGGAATTCACTCCGCTCGTGCCCGGCCAGGTCGGCATGTATGTCTGTGGCGTGACGGTCTACGACCGTTCGCACATCGGTCATGCCCGTGCGCTGGTGACTTTCGACGTCGTCTACCGCTACCTGCGGTTCCTTGGCTATCAAGTGAGGTTCGTTCGCAATTTCACCGATGTCGATGACAAGATCATCGACCGCGCGCGCGCCAATGGCATCGATACCGCCGCATTGACGGAGATCAACATCCGCGCCTTTGCCGAAGACATGGCCGTGCTCCGTTGTCTGCCGCCCACCGTCGAGCCCCGTGCCACCGATCATATCCCAGAGATGATCAGCCTCATTCGCGAGCTCCAGGAGAAGGATCTGGCCTATGCGGTCGACGGCGACGTGTATTTTGCCGTCGACCGGTTCCATGGCTACGGGAAGCTATCCAAGCGCCGACTCGAAGACATGGTCGCCGGCGCGCGGGTCGAGGTCGATGAACGCAAGCGTCATCCGATGGACTTCGCCCTGTGGAAGGCGAGCAAACCGGGCGAACCGAAGTGGGATAGCCCCTGGGGGCCCGGGCGACCCGGCTGGCACATCGAGTGCTCCGCCATGAGCGCCGTATACCTCGGCCAGCCGTTCGACATCCACGGGGGCGGCAGCGACCTGATCTTTCCGCACCACGAAAACGAGATCGCGCAATCCGAAGGAGCCAGAGGAAAGCCGTTGGCGCGCTACTGGCTCCACAACGGCATGGTCACCGTGGGACACGAGAAGATGTCGAAATCACTGGGCAACTTCATGACGGTCCAGCAGGCAGCCGAGCAGGTGGGTGGAGAAGCCCTGCGCCTCTTCGTCCTCGGAACGCACTACCGGAGTCCGCTCGACTCATCATTGGAACGATTGCAGGAATCGAAGCGGGCCCTGGCGCGGATGTACGAGACCCTGGCGCGGGCCGATTCGCTGGGTCCTCAGCCGTCGGCGAGCGATGCGCCAGAATACGGCGCCGTTTTGCAGGAGTTTCGTGCCGGGATGGACGACGATTTTAATACAGCCCGCGGGCTCGCGACGATGTTCGACACCCTGCGAGCTTTGAATCGACACCTCGATGCGGGCGAACGTGAGGCCGCAGCCGCGTGCCGCGCGGCGCTGGCCGACATTGGGGGGGTGCTAGGTATTGGGATGGAGGCGCCGCAGGCCGTGCTCGAACGGACGCGCTCGGAGTTGCTCCAAGAAGCCTTGCTTCGCCCGGAAGAGATCGAGCGGCTCATTACCGAGCGCGTCGCAGCGCGGAAGGCGCGCGACTTCGCTCGCGCGGACGCAATCCGCGCCGAACTCAAGTCCAAAGGTGTGGTGCTGGAAGATACCCCCCAAGGGACCGTGTGGCGCGCCGAACGCTAGGAAAGGGAGAATAGCGCCTCTGGCGGGGGTTCACGCAGTCTTGCCCACGTGTCCGACCAGCGGTGCTTCCCCTTCATCGAAGCTTATGGGTATCGCCGCTTGCGCGGCGAGGTTCTGCATTGCCTTGCGCGCGAGTCGACTGGGCTCGATGTGCCCATTCTCCCAGCGGTTGACGGTCGAAACCGTCACCCCGATGGCGTGGGCGAACTCTTCTTGCGTCATGTTGAGGCGCCGACGTAGGGCGGCAATCGCAGCCCCCTGATGGAGCGTTCTCTCACTCGACATTACTTCGACCTCCCGACTGGCGTCTGAGCAGCGATGAACTACAGCACGGCATGTGCCAGCCGATTCGACGACATATTAACACTCCCGGCGGGCATCAAATTCGACTCAACCGCGTTGCAAAATCGACAGGCGTTCGCAAATGAGTCGTATAGGACAGGGATCACGTCAGGTGACGTAGGACGTCAACGGCTCTCTAGCACGGCCGATACAATGGTCGACGACCCCCGGGGACGGTCCAGACGGGCGACAACCGACCGTAGCGCGCGCGAAGGTCCCGTGGGTGCTGAGCGCCCGGTGATCAGAACTCGGGCCGCGGGCTGGAAGACGGAGCTGCTCCGCCGGCGCTCGCGGCTCCGGATCTTTTCAAACGCTTCTCCAGCTCGTTGATCCGGCGAGAGAGCTGACGCACCTCATTGCGCGATGGCACGTCGAGCCGTTTCAGGAAATCATGCAGTCGACCGCGCAGATCCTTCTCTACGGCAGAGAAGAAGGTCTCGGTACGGCTCTCGAGCTGCTTGCCGGCTCGCTGAGCCCGGTGCTCGAGGTCCTTGCGCAGCTTGCCGGCCTGACTGAGGATTCGGCTCAACGCTTTGCGCTGATCGCGTTGGATCAGCGTCCCGGCCCGTTGCTGGGTGCGACGCAAAAGTTTTTCCGCGTCCCGTTGCAGATTCCGCATGCTGCCGCGCAGCCGGTCCAGCGGCTGCGTTGCGGTCTTCGGCCGCGCCCGCTTCTTGGTCGCCATCGAGTGATCCCCTTTCCCTCCCTACTACCCCCTTCCCGGCCACGCGTGCAAGCATTCGGGCTTCGATCCCTCACGCGCTGTTCCGCAACGAGGTGTACCACGTCGGTTGACGCCGGATTTTCGCCTGGGCATATTCCGGCACGGTTGCCAAGATAGCCTCAAGGAAAGCGGAATGGGTTGGCGGGGCGCGAGCCGGGTGCTCATGGCGGCGAGTGTCGTGTGCGCGTTATCGGCTTCCGGCCACGCCACGCAGTCGCTGCCTGGCGATGCGAACTGTGACGGCTTCGTCACCAGCGACGATATCGCGCAGCTCCAGACCGAGCTGATGGACGGTGACGGCAGTTCCGTCGACGATGTCCAGGGGGGAGATACGCCGAGCTGCACGGGCGTCGATGTGAACGGCGATCTAACGGTGACGGCGGCGGACCTCACCGCGCTCGTCAATGTCCTGTTCGGGCGTGGTGCCTCCGCCCCGAGCATCGGGCCCGTGATTACGTTCCTTGGTGTCGCGGGGGCTGACGGGACGGTTGCTGCGTCGCTATCAGGCGGAGTGGTGCCGATCTTCCAACGCGCCGGCAACTTTAGCTTCTATCTGATCGTCGAGGTGGCGCGCGGACCGGGGAATCTGCCTATCGGAACCATTCCCGATGAGATCGATCCGGGTGCTTGCCCCCCGCTTCAGGTGAGCTTCTCGCGACTCCTCGGCCTCGGCAGTAGCGACGTCTGCGACGAGAACGGTGTGCCGGCCTTGTTCCCCCCCTACTTCGGAGACGATGCCCTCTGCCCCCTGTTCAACGATGCGGCATGCCACTTCCAGCAGATCACCAACCCGTCCGTGGCGTGCACCGTGAATCGATTCCTCGTCCACGCCTTCGTCAACCCTGCGACCAGGGTGCAGTTTTGCCTTCCCGTGACCCAGACAGAGGCATTCGCCGATGGCAACACGGTCGTCACCGCGCGCGTCCTCGACGCCGAGGGCAATCCCGGTTTGCCAGCGCAGGCGATCGTACACGTCGGCAGCGGACCTCCGCCAACTGCCATTCCGACCGCCACGATCACACGGACATCGGCACCGCATCCGACCGCCACGCGGACGACAGCACGAAGTGCGACCGCGACAGCGCCGACCTCGCGCGGGACGCCGACCGCGACGATACGCCCAAGCGCCACCCAGGCCTCGCCGACGGCAAGCCCCCCGCCGTCCGCGACCGGGCCGAGCCCTTCACTGACTCCGACGGCATCGGTCAGCCCGACGGCACGGACAAGCCCGACGCCAACTGTTCGCGGCACCTCGGCCGTCACCCGAACCGCGACCGCATCACCGAGCGCGACATCGGCGGTCGCGCAGCGGACGCGTACGCCGACGCGGACGACGACCGGTACCGTGATCATCGCATCGACGCGGACACGAACGTCTACGCCCACCGGGACTCCAAGTCCCTCGGCGTCGCCCACGCGCCGACCACTGTTGACGCGGACGCCAACCGCGACGCGCACGGCAACCCGCACGCCCACCGCGCGCGAGACGCGCACGGCGACGCGCACGCCGACCGCGACGATCACTCCCACCATTACGCGGACGGCGACCATCAGCCCGACGTTCACCATCACAACGACGGCGACGATCACCCTCACGCCGAGCCAGACCCGAACCTTCACCGCCACCCGCAGCCCGACGCGCACGCGCACACCGTCTCGCACACCGACCGAGACCCGTACGCCCAAGCCCACCGCCAGACCCGGTGCCGATATCAACTTCGTCGGCGTCGCACCGCCTAGC
>Ga0335085_10017584_pt1 | contig 10297 bp, 12 predicted proteins | sample Lox_Sample_45_FD_206712 | JGI IMG/M metagenome (GOLD analysis project Ga0335085, IMG submission 206712) | Soil microbial communities from Loxahatchee National Wildlife Refuge, Florida, United States - Lox_Sample_4.5 | ecosystem: Environmental > Terrestrial > Soil > Wetlands | place: USA...
CGAACGTGGGGCTTCACCGGTTCGGTGGAGGGGCGAATGAAGACTCGAAGGCTGCGTGCTGGAATCCTCTCGTTCTTTTTGCTCGGTAGTGCCGCTCTAAGCCGGGCGCAAGCGACCGATCATTCGGGCACGCAACAGGCATCCAAGCAAAAGGGATCCGGCGCGCAATCTGCGCAGGCGGCACTTCGCACGCAATCGGGATCTGGCGTGCAGCCGGGATCTGGCGCGCAATCTGCGCAGGCGGCTCAACAGGCTGGGGCGGCGGGCGCGGCGGCCGTCGTCGAGAAAGGCAAATTCATACTGCACAAGATGGAGCAACCGCTGGGAGAAGAGACGTTTGAGACGACGCGCGACGGCGAAACTCTTAACACCAAGATCAATTTCAAATTCACGGACCGCGGCACGGCCGTCCCGCTGACGGTGACGCTGCGAACCGCGCCCGATTTGACGCCCGAATCGTTTGAAATCAAGGGCAAGACGGCGCGGCCCACGAGCATCGACGAAGCAGTGGAGGTGCAGGCCGACAAGATTCGCATCCGCAACCGCGACAAGTGGACGGAGGCGGCGCGGCCGAAGGAATTCTTCACCATCGCGGGTTACGCGCCGGCCACGATGCAGATGCTGATGGTGCGCTACTGGGCGACGCACGGCGCATCTCACGGTTCGTCCTCCGGGACGGCTGCTGAACTGGAAATCTTTCCATCGGGACGGGTGAAGATCGAGCCGCGCGGGCGCGACACGGTTACTGTGAACGGCAAGGATGAAGCGCTGGAGCGCTACACGGTGGAAGGACTGATCTGGGGACGCGAGACGCTGTGGTTCGATTCCGACCGCAACCTGGTGGCGGCGGTATCGATCGACGCGGAGTTCGACCATTTCGAAGCGATTCGCGAAGGGTATGAGCGCGCGCTCGGAAAACTCGTGGCGATTGCAGGCACGGACGGCATGGCGGCGCTGGCCGACATTTCGAAGAAAATTTCCGGAAGCCGCGCGGAGACGCTGGCGATCGTCGGCGGGACTCTGATCGACGGCACGGGGAGCGCGCCGGTGGCGGATTCCGCGGTGGTGATCGAAAAGGGGCGGATCGTGGCGGCGGGGCCGCGTTCGCAAGTGAAAATTCCTCACGGGGCCACGAAAGTGGACGCGCGCGGGAAAACGATTCTGCCCGGACTCTGGGACATGCACGCGCACTTCGAGCAGGTGGAGTGGGGGCCGATCTATCTGGCGGCGGGGGTGACGACGGTTCGCGATTGCGGGAACGAATTCGAGTTTGTGACCGCGGTGCGCGATGCGATCGCGAACGGCCACGGGCTCGGTCCGCGCATGCTGCTGGCGGGAATCGTGGACGGCACGGGGCCGCTCTCGCTGGGCGTCGAGCGCGTGGACACGCCCGAACAGGCCAAGATGTGGGTGGACCGTTACCACGACGCGAACTTCCAGCAGATCAAGATCTACAGTTCGGTGCAGCTGGAGGAGTTGAAGGTCACTGCGGCCGAGGCGCACCGGCTGGGCATGACGGTGACCGGTCATATCCCGGAAGGGTTGGACGCCTATCAAGGCATCGACGCGGGCATGGACATGATCAATCACATCGAATATGTGGTGGACATCATGCGGCCGCCGCTGGCGGCCAATGCGACGAGGCTCGACCGGCTGAAGGCGGAGGGAGATTTCGACGTCAACTCGCCGGAGGCGAAGAAGGCGGTAGCGTTCCTTGTGGAACACGGAACGGTAATCGACCCGACGCTGGCGCTTTTCGAGCTGTATTCGGCCAGCACGGAAAGGCCGGTGGCGACTTTTGAGCCAGGGGTCGCCAAGGTGGCGCCAGAGCTGAAGGAAGAACTTTCGTTCGACGCGCCTCCTGGCCCGCGCACCGCTTTGATCGAGAAGGCCACGCAGAAAGGCATGGAGGTGGTGGGCGTCTTGCATCGCGCCGGGGTGCCGATTGTCGCGGGGACGGACCAGGCGGTTCCCGGGCACAGCCTGCACCGCGAAATCGAGCTGTACGTGCAGGCCGGATTCACGCCGATGGAGGCGATTCAAGCGGCGACGATCGTGCCGGCGCGGGCGATGCGAATCGACAAGGAAGTGGGCACCGTGGAGGTTGGGAAACGCGCCGACGTGATCATCCTAGACGCGAATCCGCTCGAATCGATTCACAATATCCGGACGGTCGAGTCCGTGGTGACGAACGGGGTGCTCTACAACTGCGCCGAGCTATGGCGCAACGTCGGGTTCAAGCCCTAAACGCGTGTTCACGATGTTCACGAAGTTCACTCCGGTGTCGACTTAATTTCGTTATCCCCTTTGGTTTCAGCACAGGCTGGGTTTGAGGTCTTATTTTGGTTCGACGATGCCTAGTCCTCGTATCTGAGCGAAGTGGCGTTTGTTATATGTGGCCACCTGACTACCTCGCTCCAAAGCCGTTGCTCCGACAATCAAGTCATAGAAGCCAATCATTTTGCCCGAAGCCTCTAGTTCGGCCCAGATCCTAGCGTGTTCATAGGCCGTCTGCTCCGTGTAGGGAATGACCGGCACGGACTGCAAAACGACACTTAGGTAATGCCGCCGCATATCTCTGTGCTTTCCGGTCGCTCGTTCCACCCCGTGCCAGAGTTCGGCAACTGTGATTGCAGCGATCTCAAATTGGTCGTTGGGGCGAGACGCCACCCAGTTCTTGAGGTCGAAATTGCCCTTCTCGCCTCGAATGACGACGTCCGCGTCAAGAATTATCGCCATTTGTCGACCGGCGCTCTGAGAGTCTTGCGGGCGGCTCGCAGATCACGGTGCCATGCCCTTGCTTCGTTCTGCGGTAGGTTGGTCTTCGCTAGGGCTTCGGCCAAATCACGGCCAACGCAAACTTTCTCGTTGTCCGGCACGAGACGAGCGAACGGCTTGCCGTTCTTCAGAAGCACAAACGTAACGTTTTGATAGTGGGCCCGATTAACGCAATCGGCAAAATTGCGTGCGGCCTCTGTAACGCTTACAGTCGTTTTCTTCATAAATCAGATTATCAGGTTATCTGATTTCTTTGATTCTGTCAAAGATATGGGAACCTGCAACCCCAGCCGATCAGCTTCTCCACTCTCGGGAGCAACGTCTCGATCACACTTCCAATCAGATGGCAGCCAATTACATGTTCGCGACATTCACGAGTTCACGGCTACTTCGATTTGATTCCGCTCGCCCCTTTCGTTTCAGCAGAAGTAGGATTTGAGCCTCCGAAGTTCTTGCAGAGATCACAGGTCCTGCCGAACGCGTCTTCCTGAAATTGGCTCTCCTGATCGATCGCGTAAGCGTGCGCCAGGCCGTGAATTCGCCTTCGTGTCTCGCGATCAAGCCAGAGAACAAACCCTGCGTTCGTGCGTTTTCGATTTGTGAAGCCAAGAGACGTCAGGGCGCGCCCGACCTCATGCGCGTTCAGCCGGAAATTTTCTTGCAACGACTCGAGCGTCAAGTTCACTCGAAGGGTCAATTCTTTCTGGGCGCATTTTCCGTCCTGTAGAGGTACGTGAATGAATTCATACAAAACTCGCAGAACGGCTGCAGACGCGGGCGACAAGGGCTCGCGATTGATTTCTTGTTGCGTTTCGAAGAGACGAACCAGGTACTCGCACCACTTTGGATGGTTCCGGAGCGGAAGAGCAAGCGCCTGGTAGAGATCACGCGATCGCGAATACAGGCGCTCGTCCCCTGCAACCTTCGGCAAGCCGAGCGAATGGTAATTTTCCAAACGATAGCGCAGGAGTTGCTGCCGCAGCACGTCTGCGGTAGCCAGGATCTTTGGATCGGTCAGCTTCGCGAGATTGGTCCGATTGGTCTCCCGCATCGGGATGATCACGCAGCGGCTGTTCAGGGCCGCATCATTCGGAAGTTCCGTGCAGCTAATCACCTTCGGACCGAACGCCCTGATCGAATGGCCCTTGCGGAGTGTCACCGATCCACGCGTCGTTCCGGTTTTCAGGAGATGGAAAAGCTCCCGCCGGTTCCTGGCGGTGAGCGTCTCGTCCAGCAGGAGGGTTGGACTCAACTTTTCATAGACCTCATAAAAGGCGGCCGAAGTGATGTCTGCTGTAAGCAAGGGCCGACGGCACACCTGGTTCAAGACCTGGAGCAAGGTGGTCTTCCCCGATCGAGGCAGACCGACCAGCGCGAGATACGGTGCAATTGCCAAGTTTTCGATGAGCCAAGTGCTGATGACAAATCCCGCGATCAAAATCGCGTCGTCCATGCCGATGTCAACACAAGCCATGATCAGGACCGCAATTCCGCCGAACAGATCAACGGGGGATTTGCATGGTCGAGTTCCGCGAGGAAGGCGCACGTGCTTGAACAGGCCCTGCTCCCGCGGAACAGGCACGAGAACGCGATCGTTGCACTCCATGCGTGGCACGTTCTTTACCGCTCCGTTCGTGTAGACGGCAAAGAGGGAATTTGCAGGGTTATTCGGATCCTCGATCATCTCGAGCAAAGTTGCATCTTCGAGTTCGGCGAAATCGACTTCGTGTTCGGGCAAACGGCTTTCGGACGGAGCCGCAGTCGAATCATTTGTCGCAACGGAATTCGTAAGGGTAGAAGGCGAAGAGGTTGACATTTTCGCTTTCTCTTTTGAAGTTTTTGAATTTGACCGCGTCTTGCGTGCAAGCCGGCTGTGGAAGTTCCTGGGGAATTCCTAGCGCGCCGCTTGAGAGCAATATTAGAAATTTCCGGCTGACTTGTCAAGCGAGCGTGGCCGCGAGGAACAGATCGATGACCTGCTTCGAAACGTGGAAGAGTTGGCCTGGCAGCGACGCCAGGCACGACGGCTGGCGACTCATCAGGAAGTGACCAGGGTCCTCGGGCCTCTAAGTTGTCTTGACGCGAGCGGCGAGCCGATTCATCCGCATTTCCAACTTCTCGGAGTGCTTGAAATCCCATTGGTCCAGCACGGTGAGGGCGACTGAGACCCTGTCGTTATTCTTGTACATGTCAGGAGGGCGCGCACACCCGACCCCCAAAAGCAGACCCTCGCGAATGTCCCCACGCGACAGGACGCAGCGGATGCGATGATTGAGGACCTCGACGCGCGCGAACTGTTCTGGGTCTCGGGGAAGGGTGTACCACGAGGGATGTTGTCCCAAGTCCTTCGGATCCTCGAGCCACTCGAAGGTTGCGTCCGTCCACGGCGGCGAGATCCAGCTGTCCCGGATGATAGTCTTCCCGGGGAGATTTCGGCGGATGAAAACCGGGAGAACGTATCCAAAGCGGCCGTCCTTGAGCTCGCGGATCTCACTCTGCCCAAGGCGGTGAGACTCACTCCTGATCGTCAGGATGCAGCCCGGACTTCGAGCGATACCAGCACGATTCTCAAGCGGCTCCAGTGGAATGCCGGTCTCCTCCAGGTTGTGCCATTGCTGCGCAAGCGCCCCGATATCACGAATCTGCGACATGTCACGCCTTCTCGTATTTTTCAAGAAACCTCCGCATCCTACACAACCTCCTCTCAAGTTTTTACCTGCTCGAGTGCGCGACAGAAACGACAGGTGCTCAAGGGTCCTCTCTGCATCGCCCGCACACCGTGCGACTGCGCGAGCTTGTGAACCAGCCGGCACGTCGAGGCATTCAGATCGATCCCGTTGCCGGCCCGGTTGATCCGTCCGCTAGGGATGCCCAATCGCCTAACCGCCCATCCGACGCTCTCAGGTGAGGATTCCTCGTCGAATCCTCGACCCTTGTGGATCGCGCTGACTTTCTCCGCGAGTTCGTTGCTGCGAACCTTTTTCGATCCGCCTTGGTGGATGAACGAGAGAATCGCCTCGAGCACAACTGAGTCGAAAGCAGACGCGCGATCCGCCCGAATTTCTTCATCTTGAATGCTCAGCAGCGGAAGAATTTTCTGCTGAAGCTCATCGTCGCCGACTAGTGCCGCGCCGAACGCCCGCGCCAGATCTTGCATCGGTAGGGAGAATTGGCTCATTTCAAATCTCGGGATTTGCACCCGACTGGAATTCCGTAGGAAGTAACCCAAGAATCGCGCTTGAAACTCCTCGGTGATTTCCACCTCCGCTGTTTTGTCGAGAGGCGGTAGCTCCCCCGCAACCGGGATCAAGGCAATCCGGAGAGCATCGGTCTCGAGCGCCGTGCCCTGCGGAAGTTTGCGCGAACAGATAATCTTCGGCCCGTAGAACTCCGCAATTCCTTGGCTACCGATGATCCGCGAGCCTCGATGAGTCGAGGACTGAAGCATCGTTTGCATTTCTGGTCGTAAGTCGGGCTGATCGAGCAACAACGTGGGCTGAAGCGGCATCGGCAAGCGAACTATGTCGGCCCGCCTGAGGCCTACCAAGCGGAGTGGGCGCCGGCATAACATTCCCAGCATCTGTAGCACGAGATTTCTCGGACTTCCCGCAGGGGCGAAAATCAAGAGGATTGGTGCGATCGGCAAGACAGGTGACATCCAGGACGCAAAAATCGCGAAGACCATCGCGGTGATGCACGGGTTGAGCTGGGCAAGATGGCGGCGAAGGAGAGCATGCACGTCCGTGAACAATTTCATTGTGGATTCTGGCGGCGCAACTCGCGTCGGGAAGCACACGGCCCTTGAGACGCTCGGCTCCATGCGAACTGGCACATACACTCGTCCGGAGTGCGACAGAACCGGCTTCAAATCCATGACTTCCTGTTGGCTGCGCACCAAACCGAATCCTTCCGGACTGGCGGGGTCACGGAGAAGTTCAATGGCCGTTCCGTCGCTGAAGATCTCACCCGCCGTCTGGATCGGAATGTCCATTTCTCGCCTGCCTTGCGGTGTCACGTTCCTTCCTTCTGTTGCACTGTTGCAACCTTCCTTGACGGGATCGGTTTCGCCTGAGTTCGCATCGAAACTCGATCAAGCCAAAAAAAAAACGACGGACGCCCCGTTCCTCGGGTTCGTCCGTCGTCCTAAAAACCAAAGTCGGCAAAAACGCCTAACTAATCCTCTGTAGTCTATCGAGCGGTTGAACGCCTGTCAAGTCGGTGCACTTGTCCTGTCTTAGCTCCATGATTCTGTCACCCCTTAACGCCAATGTGAAAATGTCATCCCATGGGACTGGAGACATTCACGTTGAGTCAGGAGGAACTACAACGACTGACCGTCATTTCACGATGCGTGCAAGGGAACCTGACCTGCGCCAGAGCTGCGGAGCTGCTCGAGCTATCGCCCCGCATGTCAAACGGCTCAAATCGCGCTACTGGCAAGGCAGCGCAGCGGCTCTGGCGCAGGTCAGCCGCGGCCGGCCCACCACCGACGCACGCCCGAATCCACACGCAACCGCATTCTCGCTCTGGCGCGCACACGCTACGCCGGCTTCAACGATCATCATCTGCACGAGAAGCTCGTCGAACGGGAAGGCTTCTCGCTGAGCCGCGAGACCTTGCGCCGCCTGCTCCGCGCCAACGGCATCGGCTCGCCACGCAAACGCCGGCCTCCCGCTCATCGTCAGCGCCGTCTGCGCTCGGCCCGCGAGGACGAACTCGTCCAGCTCGATGGCTCTCCCCACGACTGGCTGGCAGGCCGCTGCGCGCTGCTCACCGCTCTGGGAATGCAGGATGATGCTTCAGGCAAAATCCTCGCCGCTCGCTTCTTCCCTTCGGAAACCGCCGAGGGCTATTTCCACCTTCTGCAGAGCCTCTTGCTCCGCTACGGCGTCCCTGTCACTTTCTACCGCAGCGGCGCCTTCACCCGTAACGACGACCATTGGTCGCTCGACGAACAACTCGCCGCCCAGCGCCAGCCCACTCAGTTCGGCCGCGCCCTCCAAAATAAGAAAAGGGCAGGCGAACACCCGCCTGCCCTCACTAATGCCAATTGCCCAAGAAACAGCTGCCCCTAAGTTCCGTTCGGCCCTACGAAATCGATTTCTGTCGTCCAAGAAAGCGTTGGAGAAATTTCGTACCATCCTTCTTGTAGCTATCCGACCCACCTCGAAGAAATGCCTCGCAGATTTGTGCCATGCTGCGGCCTTCGCGTGCGGCGATGTGTTGCAATTCCGCCTTGAGGTCCATCGGCAATCGAAGCGTAAATTGTGTGTCTTTCTTCATAAGCTGCAGGCTCTGAGTCACGGACGAGTCTGCTTCACCGCAGCCGGTCTTGACAAGGATTTATTGCCATGCAATACTGTGCACTGCATAGTAGTGCAGTGCAAGGGGGCTAAATGGAAGATTTATGGTGGCGGAACCGCAAGTTCATTCGTGAGACTTGGGGGAAATTGGATCCTGTAGCGATGGATCAGTTGAAGTCCTTAACGACGAAATATGCTCTATCAATCGCCGCCGGAGATGTCCGATTGCTAAATGGCGGTTGGTATGTAACACACTCGGGCTTGGTGGGAATTGCGCAACGGAGACGGTGCCGTGGAATTCGAACGTCAATCTTGAGGCACCTGAGCGACCCGGTCACTTGTCGCTGGGTCTTCAAGGCAACCGTTTACAAGTCACCCCGCTCTCGAGGCTTCGTCGGCTACGGCGATGCCGACCCCTCCAACACGTCCTCTCTGGTTCGTGGCGCCGAGATGCGAGTTGCCGAAACGAGAGCGGTCAATCGCGCCTTGCGGAAAGCCTACGGCATTGGTCTCTGCTCCGTCGAGGAGCTGGGATCACAGCCATTCTCAGCGGAGCCTCCGAACAAAAAGAACGTCGATCTACCCAGCGGCAATGGCTCGTCGACTGGTCAACCCCGGCTACGCCACAAGCTTTGCCTCCTGATTCGAAACTACGAACTCGATCCGAATCTCGTGAAACGCTATGCAGCTGATTTCTGTGGAACAGAAGCGCTACGCGACGCCAGCCGGGACTTGGTCGAGGCTTTCGTTTCGACTTTGACTCAGGAAGCAGCGAATGATCGCGCGGCACTTGTTTGTAAGTTGAACAGCTACTGCCAGGGTGAGGAGGTGAGGTCATGAGGCGACTTTTCCCGGGTCTGCATGCGGGCGCAACACGGGCAGACGATTTCCTTGAGGGCATCTTCCTGGTACGAGTGGACCGAGCCTACTATCGTTGGCATCCCAAGAAACCGTTCTTCGTTCTCAGCTTTGCGATCCTTGAGCCGAAGGACTTTGATGCACGCAAGATTTCGGGACGAATCTATTGCACCCAGAAGTCGCTCTGGAAACTGAACTGGTTTCTTCGGGATTTCGGCTATGACCCGGACCTACTCGGCAGAGATGAAGTAGATGAAAAGGCTCTGCTAGGTCTCACGGGCATTCTTCGAACCACCCGCAAGGCATTGGTTGGGCGTTCTTTCCTCAACCTCGAAGCATTCGCACCATCCACCGAATGGGAATTCATCTCAAAGGACGCCCGAGAAGGTGTGTTGGCGGGAGGTTCCCATGACGTACAGTTTCACACAGATTAGCCAGTACCTTCGATGTCCGCGGCAGTATAGATACCGATACCTCGATGGCTGGCGCGAAAAGGAAGATAGAGCGTCCATTATCTTCGGCCGTTGCTTCGAGAAAGCCTTGTTTGCGTATTTCGCTCGGGAAGACTCGACTGCGGCATTCTTCGGGGCATGGCGCAAATATCGGGACGCTTCACTCGCATATGCAAAGAATGACTCCTGGGACAGGCTCTACCACCAGGGTATTCACCTGCTTGGTCGGTTCGCCCAGGATGATCGTGTTCAGATACGTCGACCCGAGCAGAATCTTCAGGTGAAGTTGACGCGATCACTCCCGGATGGTGGGGATTTTGTCTCGTACATTGATGCGATCGGTGAAGTTGATGGAACGAAATGCATCATCGACTGGAAAACGACAACGTCCCGCTATCCAGAACAGCCGATGGGTCTCTTGGCTCTCGACCCTCAGCTCATTTGCTATTCCTGGATGGCGGGCATTTCCGAGGTTGCCCTTGTTGTCTTTGTCCGGAAGAACGCCCCTGAGATTCAGTATCTGAAGACGACGATCGACGAAGATCAGCGCCGGGAGTTTGGTCAGCTGGTGGAGAGCACGGTCAACCAGATCGAGACAGGGCAATTCCTTCCGCACAGCGGCATTCGATTTCCTCAGAATGGGTGCGTGAGCTGCTCCCATTTGGGAATCTGCTTAGAGAATCAGCAGCTCGTGGATTCAAGACTCATTCGCCGGCCAGGAGCGAGCGACCTTGATTGGATTGACCAATTTGAGGGCTAGCGGGCCATCCCTCATGGCATCGAAACTGAATCGCCGCCGTGCTCTGTTCGTATTGGGAAGAATCGATGAGATCTTGTCCTGGGAGCGGACGAGAGAACAGGAACAGGACGCTCGGTTCGTGGAACTGGGTCGCTATCTCTGTGAAG
>Ga0335085_10017586_pt1 | contig 10297 bp, 4 predicted proteins | sample Lox_Sample_45_FD_206712 | JGI IMG/M metagenome (GOLD analysis project Ga0335085, IMG submission 206712) | Soil microbial communities from Loxahatchee National Wildlife Refuge, Florida, United States - Lox_Sample_4.5 | ecosystem: Environmental > Terrestrial > Soil > Wetlands | place: USA: Florida...
GATTTCAGCCAATGGCTCTAGGCGCGGCGACGTCGCGGCTCTCCGATGCAGCGGACGTGCTTCACTACCTGCTGACCAGCGGGGCCGGCTTGCGCGTGGCCAAAAGCATTCCATCCCGGGTCGCGGGCCGCATCTCGCGCGCGGCGGCGAGCGAGGCCGACTTCCGGGTCCACCCGCCGGTGATCGCGAACTCCGTCCCGAAATCCGGTACGAATCTGATCATCCAGATCGTGCAGGCATTTCCGGGCGCACGCGACTTTGGCACAGTGCTGTCGTCTGCGCCGGCGCGCCCGAACATAGAGCGTCCGTTTGCCGTGCAATTGCAGATGATCGACAAGATCGCGCCGCGCGAGGTGGTGCGCGGACATCTGTTCTACCGGCCGGAATTCGCCGCCGCGCTCGAGCGCCATCACTTCGTGCACTATTTCAATTATCGCGATCCGCGCGATGTGTGCATCTCGACCGTGCACTACCTGAAATCGATGACGCATTACCATTCGCTGCATCGGGTGTTCGCGCTGGAATGCGCCAACGACGAGGAACGCCTGGCGCTGGCCATCAAAGGTCTTCCCGAACCGCGGCCGGACGCGGATTATCCGGATATCGGCGCGCAATTCGCGCGTTACCGGGGCTGGATGGCGGAGCCGTCCGTCTTCTGCACGCGCTTCGAAGATCTGCGGGGAGACAGCGCCCGCAAGGTCGTCCGCGACATGCTGGTGTTCTACCGCGAGCGCACCAACCGCGAATTCGATCTCGAAGCCTCGGTCGCGAAGGCCATGCTGGCAATCGATCCTTCCGGATCGCACACCTTCCGCAGCGGGGAGACCGCGCAATGGAAGCGGGTGTTCACGCCGAAACATCGCCGCCTGTTCAAGGACGTGGCGGGAGAACTCCTGATCGAATTGGGTTACGAAAAGGACATGGATTGGTAGGTCGTGACGCGAATGTCATCGACGCCGGAATGTTCACGACCATGGAACTTTTCTATACTCGGCGCGTTCGGCAGAACGCGCTCGCGCATCCATGCCGGCGCCCTGGCAGGAGTCGAGCGATGCTGTGGAGAGGTTTTTCGACTGCCGGATTCGCGTTGGCGGCGGCATTTTCGCTGGCTGCGGCATCGCCGGCTTGCGCGCAAACCGGCGGCAAGGTGCCCGTGCCCACGAACAGGATCTATTTCGGACTGATGGCCTCGGGCGGCGCCGATCCTGCGGGTTTCGAGGCGGCGGTCGGGCGCCACGTCGACATCTATCAGGCATCGCATGCGCTGACCGACCAATACCACGGCGACACGCTGGCCGGATTGCGCGCGCTGGGCGCGCATCACGACTACATCATGTTCATTCTGCACCCGCTGCATCCGTCGCTTCATGAGATCGACGACGATGCCTGGTCGGGTGGCGAGGCGCCCGAGGGCATGGCGACGCCCGACGATTATTTCCGCCACTGGGCCGAAATGGCGAAGCAATACGGACGGCCGATGTTTATCCGCTTCGATCACGAGATGAACGCGCCGGGCCAGCCGCATTGCGTCGCCGAATTCTTCAAGTGCGTCGATCCCGCCACTGGCGCGCCGCAGACGCCCGAAGACTACGTCAAGGCGTGGCGCCACGTTCACGACATCTTCCGCGATGCGGGCGCGACGAACGTGTCGTGGGTGTGGTGTCCGAGCTCGCGGGATGCGCCGGGAGACAGCGACTACGAAAGTCTGGCGGAAATCTATCCTGGCGACGCTTACGTCGATTGGACCTGCCTCGACGGCTACAACAACATCGTCGTTCTGAACAAATGGCGTTCCTTCGGCGAGATCTTCGATGAGCCCTATCGAAGGATCCAGGCGATCGCGCCGGACAAACCCTTCATGATCGCGGAGTTCAATTCGACCGAATATCCGGGCGATCCGTCGATGCGCGCCGAATGGTTCACCGATGCCTTCCAGCACATGAAGACGATGAAGAACCTGAGAGCGGTGCTTCTCTGGCAGGTGGATCGGGGCGACGATATGAGCGTCGTGCCGAAGAAGCGGATCGACTGGCTCATCCAGCACAATCCGCGGGTCCTGGACGTCTTCCAGAAGGTGCTGGCCGCGCCGCCGTTCAGTCTCCCGCCGCAGGGGCAATGAGCGGAGGCCGAATTCATGCCGGGTTTGGGGCCCTGAAAGGTTAACGGAATCGCCGTTCTGGTGGCCTGGGTAGGCCGCGGCTCGCACGGCAATTGTGGTCTCGAGGGCCCTGCCGGCGGCGCGCGGGCCAAAAGTCGCCGGAAATCAGCAGAATCCAGACCTTCGGCCCCACCTCCATGCCGGAAACGCGGAGAGGGAATCTTTTCTCCGATGCGTCCGGAGGCGGCGAAAAACCCCGCTATTGCACGGCACATTGGGTCTGATGTACTCTCCGCGGGCACTGTGCCGCATATGACACAGCGCTCGAAGTTCGGCGGCGCTTTTGGCCGGGATTGGTTGACGGTTTTCGAGGGCGCCGGTACACAGTGGGGACGACTGCGAAAGGAGCTTTAAGGTGAGGCGGGCACTTATTTCTGTATTGGTTGGGGCGGGGATGCTGATTTCCCCAGTGGCCTATGGCGCGACGGCACCTTTGACTCCTGGTGGGGCAGCGGGCGTCCGCGAGGCGAATATGACCCGGGTGCCGGTATGCGCCTGGATCGGCGGGGCTCTGGTGATCGTCGGATGGGTTTGGATCATGTCGGGCAACAGCGGCCATCACGGTTCGGCAACTTCGACGCCGCCGTCGACCTCCACCATCGGCACGCACTGAGGCGTCGCTAACCAAATCGAAGTTTCGCAGAGGGGGATGGCGCAGCCGTCCCCCTTTGTTTTTTGTCTCTTTTCTCCGGTTTGCCGCATTCAGGCGGGCGGCCGGAAGATCTCGATTTGAATGGAAGGCAGATTGGGGTGAATCGTCTGCCGCGACCGCCACACGAATCCGGTTTCGTCGTCGACCCAATAGGCGTTGTCGAATTCCCAGGACAGTCCCTCGCAGCGGCAATGCTCGACGGCCGCGACCGTCGAAAGCTGGGTCCCGAGAATCTCGATCTGCTGCCGGCCCGCGTTCCGGAAGCGGCTGACGACCGATTGCGACAGTTTTTCAACGTCCGGCAGATCGATCAGCCGGCGCGCCGTCTGTCCGTCGAGATTGCGCGGATCCACCGCCAGCGGATCGGGAACGGTGAATTCCGTGGCGCCGAGGTTCCAAGCGAATCCGGCGCTGCGGATGATTCTGCCTGCGCGCGTCATCAGCGCGCGATGCACCGAGGACGACCACAGCAGATCGCCGGACGACTGAGTCGCGAGAATCAGCATGCTTTCGCCCGAGCTGCCGATTCGATAGCCCATCGATGCATAGGGAATCGCGGACGCCTGCTCGCGCGTGATTCCCGGCCGTGCTTCGAGGCCGAAGGTCTGCGCGACCAGATCGCCGATGTCGCCATATTCGGTGCCCAAAGACGCGCACGCCGCAAGCGGCGCCGCAGCGACGGCGAGGAGCGCGGAACGGCGCGTATGCCTGGTTGCGTCCGTCATGGGTAGAGCACCTGCTCCCAGTTCTGCAGCATGTCGCCTTCGCTGGAGCGCTGCAGCAGTTGGTGCAGCGTCATTTCGCCGTCGAGACGCTGGCCGCCGTCGCGGGTGAGCGGACTGAAGCTCATATCCGCTACTTCCTGGGTATGCAGCGGCAGAATGTCGCCCAGCGGGATCCGGATGATGAAGCCCTTGTCGAACGAGCCCTCGCCGAACACCGAGAAGGGCACGTTGGTGAAGGTGGCATAAGCGCCGATCTCGATGCCGTTGGCGAAGCGGCGGGTCACCTGGAACGTCGCCCCGTAGTCGCCGGCCAGATAGCGGCCCGCGTGAATGGCGAAGTCCAGATTGTAGAACGGCGAGTCGTAATAGAGGCTCACATGCCCGGTCACCACGCGATAGTTGAGCAGATCGAACCTGCGGTCGAAACCGCGTTGCTGCACGCCATACAGCTCCGCGCCCAGCGCCCAGCGCGAATGCGGCGGCTGCCAATAGACCTCGCCGCCGATGCCCGCATACATGCTCTCCAGGATGCCGGCGCGGCCGAAGAAGTAGACGTCATCCGTGATGTGGGTGAAGTAATTGGCGTCGAGCGCCGCGAGGCCGTTCAAGCCGTGCTTGAAATATTCCGCGAAATCGGACCGCACATGCGGCAACAGGCTGTTGCTCTTGCGGGTAATGTCCTGGATGTTGCCGAAGACGTTGACTTCGAAGTCCGCGAGCAAGGTCAGGTTGTGCGTCAGGTTCGCGTATCCGCCGACATCGGCGTAGAACTGGTAGCGGTAGGGATTGTCGGGATCGAACAGCGAATGCCGGTAACCCGGCGCGAACAGATAGTCGAAGTTCGGATAATCCTTCAGGTCGTACTCGTTCATCAACGGGTCGTCCAACGGTGCGGGCCCGAGCTGACTGAGCGGCAGGAGTTCGGAGGCTGAGCCGTAGGAGTCCAGTATGCGCTCGACATCGGCGCGGCTGAGGACGACCTGGTTCGTGGGCTCGTTGTCCGTCACCACCACGATGCGGAACACCTCCACGCTGGGTGGAGCATAGAACATCAGCACCCTTAAGGTGCGGCCGATGGACTGGGTGTCGGTTTCGTAGTGGTCGTTCTCGACGGCGATATCGATGCGCTGGGCCGTCATCGACAGCGCGTAGGTGTCCAGAACCTGCGTCTCCATCGCGGCAAGAATCTGCTTCCGCGCGGCCTGCAGCGCGCTCTCGCTCGCCTGCTCGACCGGCACCGGCGCGGCAGGCGGCGGCGCGTCGGCGCTCGCGTCGGCAATCTCTTCGAGCGCGCCATTGCTCGCATATTCGACGGGCTCTTCGATGCGCGGCCCCGACTTCGCCGCGACGTCGCAAAACCGTACCTGCGAGGTCGACCGCGACGAGAACACCACCTGCTTCAGGCCGCGCGCGCGCGCCTCGTCGGAGAATTCTTGGACGTTTGCGCAGACGAGATCGGCGGGGTTCTGCGCGATGTCGACCAGAAGCGAGTTCTGGAACGTTTCAACGCTTTCGATCTTGAGCTTGCGATAGGCGGCGGAGGTACCTGTCGCGGGCCCCGCGAGTGCGGCAACGGCCGTCGTCCCCGGCCAATTGTCGTAGAACTTGGTCTTGGTCTGGAGGAAGGACAGAACGGCATCGGTGCGCTGCTCCGACGTGCGCTCCGCCGCCGGCAGCGGATCGGGCCCGAGCTTCGGCTCTGGCGGCGAGTCGAACGCGTCGAGACGCGCGCTCGCCATGATGCCGAGCATCGATCCGTAGAGATAGCCGCCGCTGATTTCGAAGGTGTCGTCCGGCTGATATGCCAGCGCCACGTTGATCGGCGTGCGGATATCCACCGCGCCGGTGGCGCTCTGCACGGTGTAGCGGTCGCCGCTCGCCTCGAGCAGGAACGTCAAGCCGTCGATCGGCGTGCGCCATGAGACGCCGCCGAAGAGACCGGCATTGGGCCCGTGGAAGAATTGATTCAGCAACGGCGCGCCAGTACTCACGTTGCGCCGTGGAACGCTGCCGAAGCTCGGAATGATGTAGGAGAACGGGTTCTTGAACGTCGCCAAGCCGCCGAAACGGCGCCAGCCGATGCCGCCGGTGAAGTCGAAATCGCCGAACTGTTTCGACGCGACGAGATATTCCGCGCCATACGCGCCGGTGCCGATGATGTCCTGCACGCCAACGGCGACTTCCGGCAGGTAGTCGCTTTCCTCCAACAGGCGGATTTTGAAGCTCAAGCTGCGGTCGTAAAGGTCGTGATTGGTGAAGTAACGGTCGACGCGCGCATAGCGGAAGGTCGTTTCCAACCAGGGCAGGGCCTGGAATTGCAGCGCGTAGCGGTCCTGCGCCTGCATTGCGGAGACGGAAAAGGCGAACTGGCCGTCGGGCGCAAACCGCGCCGTCGGCATTTCGATCAACCCGGTTTGGCCGTAGAAATCGAGGATGGCCGGCGGGGTGACGCCGATTTCCGTGGCCCGCGCCTGCGCGACGCACAGCGGGCAGACGAGCGCCGTGACGGCGATGGAAAACCCGCGGCAGAGCGTACCCTTCGCCCCGGCGGGACGTTTACGATTTCTCGTCCCGCCTTGTCGCACTTTGCCGAATCTCATCTGATGATGATGGCGCCAACCCGCCGCGACTTTGCCGGATCGACTGAAAAAGGTCAAACGTTGCAAGGCGGTTAGCGAGTGTGTCGCGCATCGCGTGCCCTGCGAAAAAAGGTGGCGTGCAGGGCGCATGATTGCTCGACACGGCGTGATCGCGGCTTCCGCGGCGCCGCTTGCGGGCAAACGGCCTGCGGCGAAGCGCCAATCCATGGAAGAAAAGTAACGCTGCCAATCGGACTGCCCCCCGATGCCTCGCGGCTGTGGCGCGGTCGCAACCTCGGGCTGCCTGGAAGAGTGAAAAAGATCAAAGAAACGGGAGGGTTACCGGACCTTTCGCTTTTCGTCCGCCGCGCGGGCGTGCTAGAGAGACCCGGATAACGCTGCCAATTATCGAGGGGCTCAATGCAAGGATTTCGGGGCGTGCGCGCGTGGATTGGCTTGAGCAGACGCCCAGTATGGCGTCACGCCCTCCTCTTTCTTGCAACGCTTGCAGTCGGTGGAAGCCTCGCAGGTGTCGTAGCTTGGGCGCAATCCTCCAACACCACGCCGACCTCCAGCACGCTGCAGCAGATCGAGCAATCGCTGTCGCCTGCTCAGATACAACAGATCCAGCAGATGCTGGGCGGCACTGCAGGCGGCACAACGGCGCCAGCCACGCAAGCCGCACCGCAACAGCCGACCGTTCTTCAACCGGTAACGCCCGGACAAACTCCGCCCACCACGACACCGACAACGCCCCCCGCGCCGGGCACGACGCCTCTTCCGTCGCCCCTGCTGCCCGCGGCACCGTTTCAGGCGCCGGTAACGCAGCCCGGGCAATCGCGGCTGGAGCAGATCATGTCGTCGCGCGCGGGCACAAAGCTCTCGCAATTCGGCTACGACCAATTCGGTACCGGACAAACGGTCTCCGTACCGCAAACCGGCGCGGTACAAGACAGCTATGTGCTGGGACCGGGCGATCAGTTGACGGTGTCGCTGCGCGGACAGGAGAACGCGGATTACAACGTGACCGTCAATCGCGGCGGACAGGTCGCGCTGCCCAACGTCAATCCGATCCTGGCGGCCGGGCGCACGCTCGGCGATTTCCGCAACGACCTGCAGGCTGCTGTGAAGCGCTTCTACATCTCGACGCAGGTCTTCGTGTCGGTGTCCCAGCTTCGCCAGGTCAGCGTCATGGTCGCGGGCGCCGTGAACACGCCCGGCCAGCGCTTGGTCACCGGCCTGTCGTCGCCGCTCGACGCCATCCTGCTCTCTGGCGGGGTGCTCAAGACCGGCAGCCTGCGCGATATCAAGCTCATCCGTAACGGCCAGGAAACCACGATCGACCTTTACGGGCTGATCAGTCACAACGCCCATATGCCGATCGTCGCGCTGGCGGACGGCGACCGCATCCTGGTGCCGCCGCTCGGTCACACGATGGCCGTGACCGGCTGGGTACGGCAGCCCGGCATTTACGAACTCGCGCCGGGCAGCTCGGCCATTTCCGTCCACGACGCGCTCGCGCTTGCCGGCGGCATGGAGGTGCACGGCCGCTACCGGTTTGCGGTCTTGCGCGTCGCCAAGGCCGGCAACACCTACATGGAAAATCTGCGCGGCGAGTCCGGTACTCTCCGCGACGGCGAAATCCTGTACGTGCTGCCGGCTGCCGAACAGACCGAGCAGCGCGCGATCCTGGCCGGTGGCACGGCGCTCGCCGGACAATACAGCGTTGGCAAGACCACCAGGCTTTCCGATATCTTGAAGGCGCCGGGCGCGCTCGGTCCCAATCCCTACCTGCTCTTCGGCCTCATCATTCACCGCGATCCGAAGACCCAGGTTTCCAGCTTGGAGGCGTTCACCCCGGCAGCGATTCTCGACGGCCGCGCGGACATCGCCCTAAGCGGTAACGATCTCGTGCGCGTCTTCTCTGCCAAGGAATCGCGGCTATTGTCTGCGGTGATCAAGGCCTTCCAGTCTCAGGAAGGCGCTCTCTACAGCGGCATTATCAACCCATCGGAAATTCAGGCCACGACGACGGGGCCGACGGTGACGGTGGAGACTTCGATCGAGCGCCAGGCGCTGGTTCAATTGGCCGATAAGACGCTGGGCGATGGGGGTGCGTTGACCGACAATCCGCCGACCACGCTCTCGGCACCGAACTTCCAGGAGCAACTCTCCTCGCCGAACATATATCCGACCAACCTGGAAGTGCAGACTTTCCAAGAGCTTGCCGACCAATTGCAGCTCGATCCGCTCGTGGTCATGAATTTTCTGACCGATTACATCACCACCTTGAGCGGCGATGTGCGCGGTGCGGGCTACTATCTGACCGGACCGAATGCGACGGTGACGGATCTGATCGCGGCGGCCGGCGGCTCCAGCAACTGGGCGGATTTGACCCGTGTCGAGATCGTCTCGACCGCCGTGCAATCGGAGACCGGCAAGGCCAGCACCAAACGCGAGCTGGTGTCACTCGCCGATCCCGCGGCGCGAGCCTATGAGCTCAAGCCGCAGGACGAAGTCCGCGTCGATCAGGTCTTCGCCGATGTCGGTGTCGGCTCCGTCAATCTGCAGGGGCAGGTGCGCTATCCGGGTGTCTTCGACATCCAGCGTGGCGAACGTTTGTCCGAGCTGCTGTTGCGCGCGGGCGGGCTGACCGATCAGGCCTATCCTTATGGCACGGTATTTCTGCGCAAGTCCGCAGCGGAGTTGGAACGCCAGGGTTACGAGCGCGCTGCCGACGAGCTTGAAGAATCGTTGGAGGCGGGCTTGGCATCGGGCACGATCAGCACGAGCGGCACGACGCCGATCAGCCCCGACACGGTTACCGCGATGCAGGCCTTCATCACGACTCTCCGAAACCGGCCGGGACTGGGACGTGTATCCATCATCGCCGATCCCGTGCTGCTGGCAGCCAATCCGACGCGCGATCCCATGTTGGAGCCGGGCGACGTCATCTACATCCCGCAGCGCCCGAGCACTGTGACCGTGCTCGGCGAGGTCATGCAGGCCGGCAATTTCCCGTTCGATCCGAAGGCCACCGTCGCGGACTATATCGGCAAGGCGGGCGGCTATGGACAGCTCGCCGACGAGTCCGACACGTTCCTGGTGCTGCCGGACGGATCGGCGCGGCAAGTGGAATCGTCCTGGCTCAATCTGGACAGCCCCAACGTTCCGCCGGGTTCGGCCATCGTGGTTCCACGCGAAATGTTCCCGATCAGCACGGCCGGTTTGATCGTCGAAGTCGGCGAGGTCTTGAAGGACTTTGCGATTTCGGCGGCATCGATCGCGGTCATCGCGCGCAACAACTAAGGCTTTCCGTTCAAGGGACAGCCGGGCGGCCGACACTGACATAGGTGAAGCCGGCCGCCTGCATCTGCGCGGGGCGGTAGATATTGCGCAGGTCCACCATCAAGGGACGCTTCAACAGCGCCTTGACGCGTGCGAACTCCAGTGCACGGAACTCGTTCCATTCTGTCAGGATCACGACGCCATCCGCATCCTTGAGCGCGTCGTAAGCGTCGGCGCACATCTCGGCGTTCAGAACCTTTGCAGCCTCGTTCATGCCCTCAGGGTCGTAGGCCCTGACGCGCGCGCCCTTGCCGAGCAGGTGCGGCACGATCACCAAGCTCGGCGCGTCGCGCATGTCATCGGTGTTGGGCTTGAAGGTGAGGCCCAGGATCGCGACGGTCTTGCCGGATACGCCGCCGAACGCGGCCTCGATCTTAGCCGCCATGGCGTGCTTGCGCTGTTCGTTGACGGCCACCACCGCCTCCACGATGCGCGTTGGTGCGCCGCTCTGCTGCGAGGTTTTGAGCAGCGCGAGCGTGTCCTTTGGAAAGCACGAGCCGCCGAAGCCGGGCCCGGCATGCAGGAACTTGGCACCGATGCGGCCGTCCAGCCCCATGCCGCGCGCGATGTCCTGCACGTCGGCGCCGACCTTCTCGCAGATGTCGGCCATTTCGTTGATGAAGGTGATCTTGGTGGCGAGGAACGCGTTGGCCGCGTATTTGATGAGTTCGGAGCTTTCGCGCGTGGTGAACAGGATCGGAGTTTCGTTCAGATAGAGCGGCCGATAGATCTCCTTCAATGCGGCGCGCGCGCGTCCGGATTCGCAGCCGACAACGATGCGGTCGGGGCGGCGGAAATCCTCGATCGCCGAGCCTTCGCGCAGGAATTCGGGATT
>Ga0335085_10017587_pt1 | contig 10296 bp, 12 predicted proteins | sample Lox_Sample_45_FD_206712 | JGI IMG/M metagenome (GOLD analysis project Ga0335085, IMG submission 206712) | Soil microbial communities from Loxahatchee National Wildlife Refuge, Florida, United States - Lox_Sample_4.5 | ecosystem: Environmental > Terrestrial > Soil > Wetlands | place: USA...
TGGCGGACGTCACGTCTACGCCATTGACATGCTCGGCTACGGACGCTCAGCTCGCCCGCGCGATGCCGACTACTCGATACCGCAGGAAGCCAGCATCATCGAGAAATTCATCGCGTCGCAGAACCTGGGCCAGACCGACCTCGCCGGATGGTCAATGGGCGGCTGGGTGGCCATGCGCGTTGCGCTGGATCAACCCGAGCACATTCGCCGCCTGGCCATCTATGACAGCGCCGGACTGCGCTTCGACTTGCCCTTCAAGGTATCGCTCTTCTGGCCGGAAAATCCCGAGACGCTCAGCGCCCTTAACGATCTGCTTTCACCGGGCCGAGGGCCAAAGCTTCCGGGCATATTGCAGCGCGATATCCTCCGCCTCGTTCGCCGCAACGGATGGATCGTGCAGCGCAGCATGAAATCCATGCTTACCGGCGCCGATCTCCTCGACGGCAATCTCAGCAACCTTAAGATGCCCGTCCTGATCGTCTGGGGACGCAACGACCAGCTCACGCCGGTGGCTCTCGCGTACATCTTTCACGAGAAGATTCCGCAATCCCTGCTGGAGATCTACGACGGCTGCGGACACCTCGCTCCGCGCGAGTGTGCCGACCGCATCGGCCCGAACACATTAGATTTCCTGAGAGCCGAGCCGCCGATGCCGTCACAGATCAAGGAAATTCCAGCAAGTCACTAGAATTGGCTGGAAGCTATTCTTCACCCTTCCACACATAGGCATCGCGCTGCGGTAGTCCAATGTGCGCAAGCACGCGACAGACGAACTGCCGCGCCATCTCCGTCGAATCCACCGGCTTGTTATAGAACGCTGGGATAACCGGAAAGATCGTCGCCCCGGCATCGGCCGCCAGGGTCATGTTGCGCAGATGAATCTTGTTGAAGGGCGTCTCGCGCACGCAGAGCACCAGCGGGCGCCGCTCCTTCAGGCAGACATCAGCCGCGCGCTCAATCAGATTCTCAGCCAGCCCGTTCGCGATGCCCGCAAGCGTGCCCACGCTGCACGGCAAAACGATCATCCCATTCGACGGATAGCTGCCGCTCGCCACCGGAGCACCGATGTCATTCTCGGCAAGCTGGCGAATCTTCTTCGGCTCTGTCCCCAGCAGCTTTTCGAGCACGCGATTGCGTCCGCTAAGCTCCAACTCTTCGGCCATCACGCGCAGAGAATTCTCTGACGGAATGAAATGCACCTGTGCTACGCGGTCTTCGGCTTCAAGTGCGCGCAGCAACTCCTGTCCAAAGACGGCGCCGCTTGCTCCGGTCATGGCAACGGTAAAGTGCATGGGGCAATCTACATCCTGCATCTGTAACCGCAGATGCAAAGAACCATCTTCTCATTTTGCCGCTGGAATCTATCAAGGAGTCGCGGCAGGAGAAGCAGCCGGCGGCGTTCTCTTCCACGCCCTCCGCAGAAACCGCACAATCCATCTCGCTGCAAAGATGGCGCAGATAGTCAGCGTAGCCGCGATACTCGCCGCGACCCACGGATGCTTCGTCGTAAGCCAGGTGATGCCGACGGCAAGCACGTCTTCGCTGGTGCTGAGCACGATATTCGACACCGGCTCCGGGCTCGGCGTAACGGCGGCGCGCACTGCCGTCTTCGATCCGTGCGAGACCATTGCGATGCTTGCCCCGGCCAGTGCTGCCACCAGCTTCATTCCGGGCGAAAGCTGTGAACTGGCCTGCCATGCGAGCAGAGCGGCCACCGGCGGCCGGATGAACGTGTGCAGCGCGTTCCAGATCATGTCGAACGCGGGGATTTTGTCAGCAATAAACTCCAGCCCGAACATCGCTCCGCTCACGCCGATCACCCACCAATCGCCGAGCATATCGAGGCCGGGCGGCAGAGCTACTGCGTGCGCGCGCGCAAGCAGGCCCAAGGTGAGCACCGTCGCGTAGACATTGAGCCCGGCCGCAAAGCTTGAGGCGATGATGAGAGCGGCGATGTTGGCCGGAGTGAAGACTGTCATATTCACAACAGCTCGTCACGGCATTTAATTACCGGAGCTGTCGGCTGCGCCCCAGCGCACCTGCGTCTGCGGATTCGCGATCGTTACACCCAGGGGCCCGTTCTTCGTTCCTGGCGAGTCCGTCGTCAGTTTCAGGGTTCCGGTGAGTCCAATCTCAGCTACGCCAATCCGGTTTGCCGTGTTCAACGCAGAGTACACGAACTTACCCGACGCGTCGACGGCGATTCCCCGCGGCTCGGTCGCTAATCCCGTCGCGAGCGGTGAAGCCAAAGCTGTCAGCGCTCCGCTCTGCTGATTGATCGCAAACTGGGCAATATTGCTGAGACCCGGGCAGGTCACGTACAGAAACCTCGCCGAAGGATCAACCACCAGTTCCTGCGGCTCGCATCCCGCTCCCACCGAAGTCGTGCCGGCCGGAACCAGAACTCCGGTTCCGGGCGTGATTACATACCGCGATACGTCATTCGAGATCCAGTTGGCCACATACGCGAATCGGCCGCCCGGATCCACGACGATGCCGATGGGGAATTCCCCCGCCGCAACAGGCCTGCCCTTCGCCTGCGGGAGCCCCGCGCTATTCAGCGTATAGGCCGCAACCTGATTCGTCAGCCCGTATGTGACATAAAGAAACTGCCCATTCGGCGTGAGGGTCAAATTCTGCGGTTCGACGTTTCCCGTCGACACTGGCGTGCCCGGCACGTTGGAAAGGTTGCCGGTGATCGGATCGATCCGAAACGCCGAGATGCTCCCCGCATTCGCTGTGTAGACATGCGTCGAAGAAGGATCGACCACAATGCCGAATGGTTGACCGTCGCCCGTCACCGGAAAAGTCGCCGGGCTGGTCGGTGTCAGCACGCCGGTCTTCGGATTAATCCGATAAGCAGAGACATCGCTCGCGTCTTCCTCGGCGTTTGCCACATACAGGAATTTCCCGTTCTCTGTGGCGACGGCGTATATCGATCCGTCTCCCGTCGGCACGGCGGGGCCAACAGAAGTGAGGGCTCCGCTGGTCGAATCGATCGAAAAGCCCGAAATGCTGGTGCTGATCGAATTGACCACGTACAGGAAGTGCGGACCCTCGGCGGGGAATCGAATCGGCAGAGGAATCGGAAGGAGGCCGGGATCGCACCCCGACAACAACATCATGAACACCAGCAAACCGGAAACGCCCAGGCAGACTTTCGCCTTCGTTCTGTTCATCTCGCTTCTCCACTGAAATCGGGTTTCGGACGGGGGTGGTGACAGCGGCGGGAGCTGGATCGCGTGCGCCGTGGTTGCGGCGCACGCTTGGGGGTCCGGTTTAAGACTCGTGCTTCTGTTACTGCCGATTAGACTTGAGACCCGCGCGCGGGGTGCCATACCGGCGTCGTTTATTTGTCAGATAGTTGTCTCCGGAAGCAGCCGTCAATGCTAGGGCGCGCAACTCGACGGATGTTTGACTCCATTGACAACCACCCAGCCATTATCGGCTCCGCGATGCGTGGAGCAGTGGACATCATGGATGCCTGCAACATAGCGCCCGTGTGACGGGAAGAATGCCTGTCCGTACGCAAAGATGGACGCCTTGGCAGGCGCCTTCACCACGCCGTCGAGTTCATCGTTGATAACCACCTCCACGGACTGCGAACTGCCATTCGGCAGATTCACCTTCAGCGGCAGAATCTCGTGGTTTCCATGCGGCCCACCGTGCTGCGTGTACGAGGGCCCCGTCGTGACTCCGCAGACCATGACATTATCGACGTTGCTGTGTGTTCCCGAGCCGAGCAGATCGGAGAGCTTCTGATTCACCGATGGAGTGCAGTTCACAGGCGCCGGAACATCGCGTTGCGCAACTACGGCACACGGAACGCAAAACAGCACGAGAGCCAGAACAAGCCTGCAATTCAGCATCATCCCTCTTTCAGCACGCGACGGAAGATCGCATCAACATTCCCGAGCTGACGTTTGAGGTCGAAAGTCCGCGCCAGTTTCTCGGGCGATAGCCTGCCGCTAATCTCCGGATCGTTTGCCGCCACCTCGCGAAACACGAGATCGTTCTGCCACGCATTCATCGCGTGCTTCTGCACGAGACGGTACGCAACCTCGCGCAACATGCCCGCCTCGGCCAGATCGAGAAGCAACTGCCCGCTGAAGATCAGGCCGCCCGTGCTTTCCAGGTTCTTCAGCATCCGCGCAGGATAAACGAACATCGTTTCAATCAGGTTGGATGTCCTTGCGAGTAGATAATCCGTAAGAATCGTCGAGTCGGGAAAGATCACGCGCTCCGCCGACGAATGCGAAATATCGCGCTCATGCCACAGCGGAACATTCTCGTAAGCCACCTGTGCATTCGCCCGCACCACGCGCGCCAGCCCGCTGATCTGCTCGCAGGTGATCGGATTCCGCTTGTGCGGCATCGCCGACGAGCCCTTCTGCTTCTCCGAAAAATACTCCTCGGCTTCGCGAACTTCAGTCCGCTGCAGATGCCGGATCTCCGTCGCAATCTTGTCCAGCGTCGCCGTAATAATGGCCAGCGTCGAGATGTAATGCGCGTGGCGGTCTCGCTGGATTACCTGCGTCGCAATCGGATCGGCTTTGAGCCCGAGCTTCGCGCAGATGCGCTCCTCATGCTCCGGTTTGAGATGCCCGAAAGTCCCGACTGCGCCCGAGAGCTTGCCCACCCGGATCTGCTCAGTCGCGTCATCGAAGCGGCCAAGGTTGCGTTCCATCTCGGCATACCAGTTCAGCAGCTTCAGCCCAAATGTCGTCGGCTCGGCATGAACGCCGTGCGTGCGGCCGATCATCGGAGTGTGCTTGAACTCAATCGCCCGCTTCCTGAGGACTTCGAGCAGCCGGACCAGGTCTTCGCGGATAGTCGCCGATGCTGCCTTGAACTGCAGCGCCTGCGCGGTATCAACCACGTCTGTTGAGGTGAGCCCATAGTGCAGCCAACGTGACTCCGGCCCGACCTTCTCCGCAACCGCGGTCGTAAAGGCGATCACGTCGTGGCGCACCTCAGCCTCAATTTCCTGGATACGTGCCACATCGATCGCTCCGCGTTCGCGGATTGCCCGGGCGGCCTCGACAGGCACAATGCCGTCCTCGGCCAGCGTTTCACTCGCAGCGGCCTCGACCTCAAGCCACATGCGGTACTTGTTTTCGTCGCTCCAGATATGGCCCATTTGCGGCCGCGTGTAGCGTGCGATCAATGCATACCCTCCGATACCGAATCCAAACTCACCATTTTACCGTCCGCGCATCTTAGAATTTGTTGTTGCTCGATTCTTGTGCCACATGAAAGGAACAAATGTCAGACGTCGTTACAGTCGCCAGCTTTACCGAGCCGCTCGAAGCCGAGATGGCGCGCCTTCGCCTGCAATCCGCGGGCATCGAAACATTCCTCTCCGGAGAAAATGCCCGCATCCTCGAACCGGGCCTCGGGCCGCTGCAATTGCAGGTCGCATCGGAAGATGAGGCCGATGCCCGCGCCATCCTTGCCGACCCGGGAACAGACGCGCCGATCGATCCCGGACCTGCGACGCCCGAGTCGGTCTAGGGTCCTGCAATTTCTATCGTGACACGATATATCGTGCTACGATATAAGTATGCCGTTGCTCGTAGCGCCGTCATCAGCACCTCAGCTTGCCCGTAGGAGCCTCACCCGCGAGGACATCCAGCGCCTCGCGGAGTTCCGCTTCCACCTCCGCCGCTTCCTCAATTTCAGTAATGCAGCCGCCGAAGAGGCCGGACTCAGGCCGCAGCAGTACCAGCTTCTGCAGTGCGTGAGCGGCATCCCCGACGAGTTGGACCCGACAATCGCGAATGTTGCCGCGCGCATGATGCTCAAACACAACAGCGCCGTCGAGCTTGTTGACCGCACCATCGAGCAGGGATTTCTCAAGCGGGTCCCCGATCCCTTCGATCACCGCCGAATCCTGCTGCGCGTCACTTCGCAGGGAGAGCGCGTGCTGGGCTCGCTCGCGGCCTATCACCTTGAAGAGCTCGACCATGCCGGGCCGGAGCTGATCCGGGCGTTGCGCCGTGTTCTGGCTGCAAAGGCAGCGTCGAGAAGGGCAGGATAGGAGTGGTCCGACGCTCACATCGGACATCCCATCTGCGGGACTTCAACTCCGACCCGCGAATGATCGTCCTCAGCGCGCTTGCACTGGTGCTGGGAATCGCAGGGGCCGCGCTCGCCTATGTCCTCCTGCACCTCATCTATTTCGCGACAAATCTCTTCTACTTCCATCGCTTCGGGTGGCAGTTCGTCTCCCCTGCCGCCAATCAACTTCACTGGCTCGCGGTGCTGGTCCCGGTTGCAGGCGGGCTGATTATCGGCCTGATGGCACGCTTCGGCTCGGAGAAGATTCGGGGCCACGGAATGCCCGAGGCCATCGAAGCCATCCTCATTAACGGCGCGAAGGTCGACGCTCGGGTCGCCGTCTTCAAGCCGCTGTCGGCGGCGATTGCCATCGGTTCCGGCGGACCATTCGGAGCTGAAGGTCCGATCATCATGACAGCGGGTTCGGTAGGCTCGCTCTTTGCGCAGATGTTCCACCTGAGCGATGCCGAGCGCTCGACGCTCCTTGTCGCCGGAGCAGCCGCAGGCATGGCGGGCGTATTTTCAACGCCGCTCGCGGCTATTCTGCTGGCTGTTGAGCTGTTGCTTTTCGAGTGGCGTCCTCGGTCGCTGGTTCCGGTTGCGGTCGCAGCCACGACGGCTGGTGTACTGCGCCGATTCTTTCTCGGGCCCGGACCTCTCTTTCCCATGCCGGCCATGACGGCCAGCGTGTCCCCTCGCGCTGTGTTTGCGGCCTTGGTTGTTGGACTGATCGGTGGCGCGCTGGCCCTTGTTCTCAGCCGCGCCGTCTACGCGAGTGAAGATCTCTTCGAGAATCACCTGCCCATCCACTGGATTTGGTGGCCGGCAATCGGCGGGTTGGTGATCGGCATCGGAGGCCTCATCTTCCCGCGCGCCCTTGGCACGGGCTATGACGTGATCGCTTCGCTCATCGGAGGCAACCGCACCTGTGCTCTGATTCTCGGAATCCTGATCGTCAAGAGCATTATCTGGTCGTTTTCGCTCGGATCGGGCACTTCCGGAGGCATCCTCGCTCCGCTGCTGATGATCGGCGGCGCGCTTGGCGCGCTCCTCGCCCCCGGATTACCTCCCCTTGAAACCGGGGCCTGGGCGCTGATCGGTATGGCCGCCGTCTTATCTGGAGCGATCGGCTGCCCGCTCACAGCGACGGTGCTTGCCATGGAGCTCACACACAACTACAGCTTGATTCTTCCGTTGCTCATGGCTTCCGTCGCGGCGCATGCCTTTACCGTGCTTCTGCAGCGGCGTTCAATCCTCACCGAACGGCTGAGCAGGCGCGGCTACCACTTGAGCCGCGAGTACTCCGTCGATCCTCTCGAGACCGTAACCGTCGCGCAGGTGATGCAGTCCGAGGTGAGCGCACCGTCAGCGTTGGACAAGCGACACATGGCGCATCCCGGAGAAACCTTGCGGACCGTCGCCGAACGCATGGCTAAAGCCAGAGTCTTCGAGATCGCGGTTGTCGACGAAGAGGAAAATCCAGTGGGGATCGTTACGTTGCAGGATCTGCTTCAGGCGCGTGCTCTCGTATGGCAACGGGAGACCCTGCGGCAGCGGGTACGGCGGCTGCCGCTCTTCAACGCCCGGGCCGAAGAATCTATCGAGACTGTCTCCTGATCTGAGATGTCCTCAGTCACGAACCAGGCCCAGCCGCTCGCTCATCTCTTCGTAGAGAAAGCCGCGGCCGGGCCGATAGGGCTGCACCCACTCGCCATCGATAACGAGCTGGGGAATGGCACGCTTGCCGACACGGTGGATCACCTCGGCCGCCGCCCCCGGCGTGAACTCAATGTCGATCTCCGTGTAGGACAGATTGTGTTTATCGAGGAAGCGCTTCGCCTCGCGGCAATCGCGGCACCACGACGCGGTGTAGAGCAAGATCTCCATCTTTTGATCATAGATGCCGGCCAGCGACAGTAGGGAAAGATCTGTCCTCTCAATCCAGCCTGAAGATGACGTTGATCGTTGTCTCTACGTCCACCGGATCGCCGTTCAGCCTGTAAGGCTCGTATCGCGCCTGCTGGATCGCATTCAGCGCCGCCGGTACAAGCATCGGACTGCCGCTCACAACACGGGTCCGCTCGACCGTACCAGCCTTGGAGATGACCGCCTCGACGATAACCGTCCCCTGAATCCGTGCCGCCTGAGCAATCGCCGGATACACCGGCCGAATCGGCACAATCAGCCGGCCCGCTGCTACTCCGGCCGATATTCGAAGCGGCCCCGGGTTCGGCCTCGGCTCGGGTCGTACCACGGGCGGCGAAGGCGCGCCGACATCGCCTATAGCGCCGATCACGTCGGAGGACGTTCCGTTGCCAATATTCACAACACCCGGCACAGTGTCCCTGATCATGGCGATGTGTCCGGGGATCACACTCGGAGCTGTGAGTGCCTCCAACATCACCGGGCTTGTACTGCGCGCGGTCGCAGCGTGGCTTGGTATCTCGGATGGGGCCGGAGGTGGTGGAGGTGCGGTAAGCATCATCGTGAGCGCCTGCTTTGGCAGAGCCGCGGGGTGAAGGAAGGGAATCAGAATCAAAACGGCAACCAGCGCCGCCTGCAAAAAGAACGAACCCACCGCCAGCCATCGGCTGCGCGTGCGGATGCGTCCCGTGGACTCAACCAGACTGTCTTCGAACATGGTGTCTCTCCCAAACACAAAGTTGAGAGAGCGAGACACATGCCTGAATAGACACCGGCTGGCCGTTCCGGTTCCTGGAAAGAATGGGCCTTCGCCACGCTACGCAATCGCGGCGTTCATATACGCCGCTTCTCTATATGGAGCCCTGATAATCTTTGCCTCCACCGAAGCGTCATTGAGAAAGCCGCCGTTGCTGATGATTTTCTTGCAGGCGCAAAGGCAGCCAATCTCCTTGATGAAGGTCTTCATCGCGTCTTTGTCAGAGCGGCGGACATAACGTCCGCCCGCCTCGGCATCCTGGAATTTTTTAGGAACGAAAACCGAGTCGGCAAAGTGCGATGCGAGGCGCTGCTGAATGTACTCCGAGTCGGTAACGATAAATACCGGCACGTACCACGGGATGCGGTACAACGCCTGAAGTGCCGCATCGAGTTCTGCCTTAATGCGATGAACCCTGTTCGTCCGGTGAAGCTGTTCTATGGCGCGCACGCGGATGCCGAGACGCGTGTGGACGCGGTTCGCTCCAACCCATGCACGGATATCGGCCTGAATGGGCGCGCTGGGCGTAGCCACAAGCTGTGGAATCGGGCGTGGAACACGCATTGAGAGATCTTCGGAGCCCGCAAGGTCCCAGGAAAAGAAGCGTTCGGAATAGCCACGGTCAGAGCGCGCGACATGGAATGGCTCGCCGTGGTAAACGAATCCCCCGTCCCGTGCACACAGATCCGCTATCGACCTCAGCTGATGCTTCGAGATGTTTTGTATGTCGATGCCGGGAATGGGCGCGAAGAGCTCTTCGTGCCGATGGTCAGCGACGCCGCCGGTTGCTCCCCAGAGCATTCGCACCCTGTACCCATAGCGATCCGCATAGGCCTTCACCTGGCTCAGCATGATGTACCGGTGGCGTACTCCGGCACCGATTTTTGCAGCGCAGAGGATAAGTTTCGCCATTAAGAAAACCGGCCTCCGGTCATCATCGTTGCAATCAGGCCTCAGGCTAGCGCTGTGGATTGCGAGGCGATCAATTTCCACTTGCCCCGCGACTTCGAATAGACCCGAAGATAGCGGTACGCATGCCGCCGCTTCGGCGAACTCAGCGTGGCAACCCCGGTAGAAATAGCTGTGCTCCCGAGTATCTCGATGGCCCGCTCCGAGTGCACGCACTCGCTGAAGGCGCCCGAAGAAGACTCTACCGAATCCACCAGGTCCTTCTTCGTCTGCGCATGTCCGCGGGAGGTTGCGCCCCGATACGCATCGTCAACAAGCTGCTCGACGATCTTCGGCTTTCCCATCAGACGCGCCGCCATCCATGCATCCTCTGTCTGCGACAACAGGGCAACCTCACTCGCCCGGTCTTCTGTTTTGCTGGACGGTTGCTTCCACGACCGCTCTTTGACCATGAATTGCTCCTGAAGTGATTAGTGAGCCGAAACAGGTGGCTCGTTTCATATGGATGAAAACTTTCCGGATAGCAGGAGCGCTGGGACTTGAGCACGATCCGGCCGGGGAGTTGATCGAAGGGAATTATCGGGGGGCTTCGATCGGCTGTCAATTAATTTTGAGCCGAGCGCCCGCCATCATCACCGGCCACAACC
>Ga0335085_10017588_pt1 | contig 10296 bp, 11 predicted proteins | sample Lox_Sample_45_FD_206712 | JGI IMG/M metagenome (GOLD analysis project Ga0335085, IMG submission 206712) | Soil microbial communities from Loxahatchee National Wildlife Refuge, Florida, United States - Lox_Sample_4.5 | ecosystem: Environmental > Terrestrial > Soil > Wetlands | place: USA...
GACTCCGCCGCCAGTGTGTCATCGGGTCAAAAGCGAAGCAATCCGCGCCGGCGACGCCAGGTGTGGATGGCTGCGGCGGACGCAAACCGTGGCGCGGCATCTGAGCCAAACGTCCAGCCCCTACTTTGCCGCGCCGGCGCGTTCCGGAAACGCGGCGGCCAACGCCGCGCGCGAGGCGGCGAGCACGCCGCGCTCGGTGATCAGGCCGGTGACCAGCCGCGCCGGAGTGACGTCGAAGCCGTAATTGGCGACCGCGGTACCTTCCGGCGCGATGCGCACGGTCTCGATGCGGCCGTCCGCCGCGCGCCCGGTCATGGTCGCCACCTCGTCGCCGCTGCGTTCCTCGATCGGGATCTCGGCGACGCCGTCGGCGACGGTGAAGTCGATGGTCGGCGACGGCAGCGCCACATAAAAAGGAATGTCGTTGTCGCGCGCAGCAAGCGCTTTCAGATAGGTGCCGATCTTGTTGCAGACGTCGCCGTCGGCGGTGACGCGATCGGTACCGACGACGACCAGGTCGACCAGACCGTGCTGCATCAGATGACCGCCGGTATTGTCGGCAATCAAGGTGTGCGGCACGCCGTGCTGGCCGAGCTCCCAGGCGGTCAGCGAGGCGCCCTGGTTACGCGGCCGCGTCTCGTCCGCATAGACGTGGATGGGGATGCCGCTGTCGTGGGCCAGGTAGATCGGCGCCGTGGCGGTACCGATGTCGACCGCCGCGAGCCAGCCGGCATTGCAATGGGTCAGGACGTTGACCCGCTCGCCCGGCTTCTTCCTGGCGGCGAACGCCTCGATCAGCGGCAGACCGTGGCGCGCGATCCCTTTGTTGATGGCGATGTCCTCCTCGTTGATCTCGAAGGCCCGCTGATACGCCGCGGCGGCGCGCTCCGCGCGCGGCCGGTTGCGCACGACGGCCATCATCTCGTCGAGCGCCCATTTCAGGTTGATCGCGGTCGGCCGCGTGGCGAGCAGGGTGGCGTAGGCGCGCTCGATCGCCTCGTCGGAGGGGTCGGCGCGCAGCGCCAGACACATGCCGTACGCCGCGGCGGCGCCGATCAGCGGCGCGCCGCGGATCAGCATGGCGCGGATCGCGTGCGCAGCGTCTTCGAGCGTGGCGAGCCGCCTGGTCACGAAGCGATGCGGCAGCGCCGTCTGGTCGATGATGCCCACTGCCCAGCCGTCCGGCTCGAGCCAGATGGTGCGCATGGGCTTGCCGTCAACGTTCATGAACGACCCCTAGCAAGATCGCGGCAGGGTGGCGAGCCCGCCATCGCCGCGGCGGCAATGACCGCTTGCCCGCGTCGCGTCGTTGCCGCAATCTCCGGCGCCTGCGCTGGAGAGCACCGCATGGCCGCCATCGATTACGCGTTCGAATACAACCCCCGCGATCGGGTGCCGGAGCATCCGGAGATTTTTGCCCGTTGGGCGCGCGAGGCCGAGGATTATCGCGCCGAGACGCTTAAGCACGACCGCGCCGAACTCGGCCTGTCCTATGGCGATACGCCACGCCAGTTCATTGATCTGTTCCTGCCGCAAGCCGGCGACGCGGCGCCGATCGTCCTCTTCATTCACGGCGGTTACTGGCGGGCCTTCGATCCAGGTTCGTCGAGTCATATGGCGCGCGGCCTCAACGGCCGCGGCATCGCGGTCGCGGTGGTCGGCTACGACCTGTGTCCGATCGTCACGATTGCGGACATCATCGAGCAGATCCGGCGTGCCTGCATCTTTCTCTGGCAGCGCTTTGGTCGGCGCATGCTGGTCAGCGGCCACTCGGCCGGCGGGCATCTCGCCGCCGCGATGGCGGCGACCGATTGGCCGGCGCTCTACCCGAAGGCGCCGGCGGATCTGGTGCCGGCGGGTTACGCCATCTCCGGCGTGTTCGATCTGAGCCCGCTGATCGGCTTGAGCCTCAACCAGGACCTGCGGCTCGATTTGGCCGAAGCGCGCCGCCTCTCGCCGCTGTTCTGGCCGGTGCCGGGAGGACGCACGCTTGACGCTGCGGTCGGCGATCGCGAAACCAGCGAGTTCAAGCGCCAGAGCCGCGCCATGGCGGACGCCTGGCGCCAGGCCGGAGCGCAAACGCGCTATCAGGAATTCCCCGGCAACCACTTCACCGTCATCGAGGCGCTCGTCGATCCGGCGAGCGCCATGACGGCACGCGTCGCGGAACTGGCCGAGCGGATCAACCGCTAGAGGTTTTTGCTGGAGCCTGATCTTTTCGCAAAAACCGGTGTCCACTTTTCCGGATCATGATCTCGATCGCCGCGACAACGCGGCCGGCAGCTGCGCGCAGACCGAGGCCGCGAAGATGAACGCAAAGCCGACCGTATCGGACAGGGTGAGCCGCTCGCCGAGGATGAGCATGGTGGAGACGACGCCGATCACCGGAATGCCGACGATGCCGAGCGTTGCCGTCAAAGCCGAAACGCGTTCGACAATGTCGAACCACAGCGCGTAGGCGATGGCGTTGCCGGCAACGCCGGTGAACAGCACGGCGAAGATGGCGTGACCATGGGCATGGTCGATCTGGAGGCGACCATCAAATAACAGCATCGCGGCGCCGATGACGAAGAACGCGATGGTGACCTGCCAGCTGGCGAAGCCGACCGGATCGGCTTCGACGCGCGCCCATTTGAGGTAGACGGTGCCGGCCGCCCAGCTGAAGCCGGAGCCGACCGCGAGCAGAAGACCGATCGGCACGCCGGTCGTAGCCAGCGGGCTAATGAGCACGACGAGCCCGATGGCGCAAAGCGTGATGGCAACGCCCTGCACGCGGGTCGGCCGTTCGCGGAGAATGACCCAGGCTAGCACCAAAGCCCAAATCGGCATCGCGTAGGTCAGAATGGCGACGCGCGACGTGGCGGCCGCGATCTGCGCGAAGGCGCTGAACAGGCTGAACGCGATCAGGTTGAGAAAGGATGCGGCCACCAGGTGAGCCCAGGCTCGGCCGCGCGGCACGCGCAAGCTGCGCCGCCGGATGAGGCAGATTGCCGTCAGGGTCAGCGCGCCGACGCCGGCGGTGATGGTGCGCATGCTCAGCGGCGGGATTTCCGTGAGCGCGATCTTCATCATCGGCCAAGTGATGCCCCAAATGCAGCAGAGTGCGACCAGCATCAGCCGCGCCTGGAGGTCGGCGGCGCCGATGGAAGCGGACTTGCCGCCGCTCTGTTCGTGAACCGTCATGGCGGCTGCGGCCCGGCGGTGCGATACCAATCGGCGATCTGCGCACCGGTCCAGAACTTCACGTCGTCCTTGTTCCGGATCGCCGCGAACACGCGGCGCAGATATTTGAGCCGGTGCGGCGCGCCCATGATGTAGGGGTGCACCGAGAGCGCCATGATCCAAGCCGCCGACCTGGCGTCGGCATAAATCTGCTCGAACTGATCGAGCGCGCGGTCGGCATATTCCGAAGCCTTGGGGTGCTGGATGAGCATCATGGCAATGTCGTTGGTTGCATTCCTGGGTTTAGGGTACGTTGAGGAGCGGCTTGCCCCACGTCTTGAGCTTGCGTGAAATCCTACTCCTCCACGTTGACGATAACCCACAGCGCCAGGCGTGCGCCGTCCGGCAGCATCGGCGCCGGGCGCTCGGCAATGGCCGAGTAGGGAAAGCGATCGGCGGGCGGCATGCGCCGCCGCGCCGATTGTGCTGCTTGGCGTTTGTTCGATCGCTTCGTCATTGCCGTTTCATCTCGCCGGCGCGGCCTGCTTTTCGAATTGCGGACGAGAGCGCGATACGATGGTGCCGAACACCGTCAGCGAGACCGCGCACAGGGTCAATGGCACGAACGCGGTCCAGGGCTTCCCGGTCACGTCCCAAAGCGCGCCGCAGATGGTCGGGATGACGATGGCGCAGCTATAGCTTACCGTAAACATGCCGGCGGCCGTCCGAGGTACGTCGGCCGGCGCCACGAGAAGCGCCGGCAGTGCCAGCGTCGGGGTCATGGTGAGCGCGGTGCTCACGCCGACGAGCCCCATGCACAGGACCACCACGACGGAAGACGGCACCAGGATCAGCCCGAGAAAGGCTGCCAGCATCACCGGCCCGAACAGCAGGAACGGCCATGCCCGCCGCGACAGCCGGTCGGCCATCACCAGCAGGATCGCGAACGCCAGAATCTGCGCGCCGTTGAGCGCCGCGAGCGCCAAGCCCAGAACCTGCGTTTCGCCGCGGCTGGCGAGAAAGTCGCCGAGAAAGGCGTTGGCGCCGAAGAAGGGACTGTTGTTGCTGCCGAAGGTGAGGCCGAGAAGCCAGATCACCGGATTCTTCCAATCCGGCCACCATACCGCGCCGATGGCGGCAACGCCGCCGCCGGCGGCCCGCTCGCGATTGTCCTCCGCCGGGCTGAGCAGGAAGAACACCGCGGCGATGACAACGGCCGGCACGGCCCACAACACGAAGTCGAGCCGCCACGAATTGTGGGCGAGCGGCAGCACGAAGGGAATGGTCAGAACCGGGGGCAGCGTCGCGCCCACGACCATGCCGTTCGAATAGGCGATGGTGCCGAGCGCAACGCGGGCCGGCAACCATTTGCGGACCAGGGTCGGCATGCCGGGCTGCATGATGGCGATGCCGAAGCCGGTCGCGACCGACGCCGCGTAAAGCGTCCAGACGTCGAAAGCCGCACCGCGAGCGCCCCCGGCGAGCGCCGCAATCATCATGCCGACGAGCATCGCGAGCCTCGTGCCAATGCGCGCGATCAACAGCGAGCCGGGCACGGCGGCGATGGCGAACAGGGCAAGCGGCGCGCCGATCAGGAGCCCGATCTGGGTCTCCGACATGTGCAATTCTTCGTGCACCAGCGGGATGACCGGCGGCACCGCCAGAAGCGTCATGCGCATGGCGACGCCGGCGAGCCACAGCAGGCACAGAAACCGGGCGAGGCTGCCGGTGCTAGGCCCGGCGGCATGACTTGCGGCTAGAGGCATCGTGGGAGCTGGGGCCGGCCTGCTTTGATCCCCACCACCATGCGGCGAAAAAAGGCGGCACGTCACCGCCTTTTCTTGCATAGGACGCCTGCGACCTCCCAAAGGTCGTGCAGTGCCGCCATGTTGCACCGCATCGCGCTCTATGTTAGCAAACCGGCGATTGTCGTGGGGCGCGCGCGGAAGCTTCCCGCAACGTCGCCGAAATCCAAGTCCCGCTTGAATCCCAAGGGCTTGCGCCGACACTTTGCGCCGGTTGCTGGCCCCTGAGAACGAAGCTCCAAAAGAATCCGCACGAGCGCGCGAAGCGAGCGAGCACGAACCTTGGCAGGTGAAGAAACCATCGTATCCGGAGTGGCGGGCCGCTATGCGACCGCACTGTTCGAACTTGCCCAGGAAACCAATGCCGTCGACGCGGTGAAGTCGGACCTCGAGCGCTTCGATGCGCTCGTTGCCGAGAGTGCCGACCTCGCCCGCCTGGTGCGCAGCCCGGTGTTTTCGGCCGATGAGCAGCTGCACGCCCTTTCCGCCGTGCTCGACCGGGCCGGCATCGGCGGCCTCGCCGCCCAATTCCTCAAGCTCACGGCTGCGAACCGCCGCCTGTTCGTGGTACGCGACATGGTCCGCGCCTACCGCGACCTGGTCGCCCGGCACAAAGGCGAGGCGACCGCCGAAGTCACCGTCGCCGAAGAGCTCCGCGACGAACATCTCACCGCCTTGCGCGATGCGCTCAAGGCAGTCAGCGGCAAGGACATCGACCTCGCGGTCAAGATCGAGCCCGCCATCCTCGGCGGCCTCGTGGTCAAGCTCGGCAGCCGCATGGTTGACACCTCGCTCCGCACCAAACTCAATGCCATCCGGCAGGCGATGAAAGAGGCCCGTTAAATGGATATCCGCGCCGCGGAAATTTCCGCCATCCTCAAGCAGCAGATCAAGAATTTCGGCCAGGAAGCCGAGGTCTCCGAGGTCGGCCAGGTGCTGTCGGTCGGCGACGGCATCGCCCGCGTCTACGGCCTCGACAACGTACAGGCCGGCGAGATGGTCGAGTTCGAGAGCGGTGTCAAAGGCATGGCGCTCAATCTCGAAATCGACAATGTCGGCATCGTGATTTTCGGCTCCGACCGCGAGATCAAGGAAGGCCAGACCGTCAAGCGCACGCGCGCCATCGTCGAGGTGCCGGTCGGCAAGGGCCTGCTCGGCCGCGTCGTCGATGCGCTCGGCGAGCCGATCGACGGCAAGGGGCCGATCAAGGCCGAGACGCGTTCGCGCGTCGACGTGAAGGCGCCGGGCATCATTCCGCGCAAGTCGGTGCACGAGCCGATGGCGACCGGCCTCAAAGCGATCGATGCCCTGATCCCGATCGGCCGCGGCCAGCGCGAGTTGATCATCGGCGACCGCCAGACCGGCAAGACCGCGATCGCGCTTGACACCATCCTGAACCAGAAGCCGCTCAACGCCTCCGGCGACGAGAAGATTAAGCTCTACTGCGTCTACGTCGCGGTCGGCCAGAAGCGCTCGACGGTCGCGCAGTTCGTCAAGGTGTTGGAAGAGAACGGCGCGCTCGATTATTCGATCATCGTCGCGGCAACCGCCTCCGACCCAGCGCCGATGCAGTTCCTGGCGCCGTTTGCCGGCTGCGCCATGGGCGAGTATTTCCGCGACAATGGCATGCACGCGGTGATCATCTATGACGACCTCTCCAAGCAGGCGGTCGCCTACCGGCAGATGTCGCTCTTGCTACGCCGGCCGCCAGGCCGCGAGGCTTATCCGGGCGACGTATTCTATCTGCACTCGCGGCTGCTGGAGCGTGCGGCGAAGATGAACGACGACCACAAGGCCGGCTCGCTCACCGCGCTGCCGGTGATCGAGACCCAGGCCAACGACGTTTCGGCCTACATTCCGACCAACGTCATCTCCATCACCGACGGCCAGATCTTCCTCGAGACCGACCTGTTCTATCAGGGCATCCGGCCGGCGGTGAACGTCGGCTTGTCGGTGTCGCGCGTCGGCTCCTCGGCGCAGACCAAGGCGATGAAGAAGGTTGCCGGCCGCATCAAGGGCGAGCTGGCGCAATACCGCGAAATGGCGGCCTTCGCGCAATTCGGCTCCGACCTCGACGCCACCACGCAGCGTCTCCTCAATCGCGGCTCGCGGCTCACCGAGCTGCTCAAGCAGCCGCAATTCTCGCCGCTGAAGATGGAGGAGCAGGTCTGCGTCATCTATGCCGGCGTCAACGGCTATCTCGATCCGCTGCCGGTCGAGCGGGTGCGCGCCTTCGAAGACGGGCTCCTCGGCGCGCTGCGCCAGCAGCACGCGGACGTTCTCGCGGCCATCCGCGAGTCGCGCGACCTCGACGACGCCACGGCCGGCAGGCTCAAGGCCGCGGTCGAAGGCTACGCCAAGACGTTCGCATAACTCACCCGTCATGGCCGAGCCTGTCCCGGCCATCCACGTCTTCGGGGCGTGGAGTTGGAAGTTAAGACGTGGATGCCCGGCACAAGGCCGGGCATGACGATGAAGAGAAACGACTGAGACGAAATGCCCTCGCTCAAAGATCTCCGCAACCGCATCGCCGCCACCAAGGCGACGCAGAAGATCACCAAGGCCATGCAGATGGTCGCGGCGTCGAAGCTGCGCCGCGCGCAAACCGCGGCCGAGGCGGCGCGGCCGTATGCGACACAGATGGACAAGGTGCTCGGCAACATTGCCGCGTCGGTTGCCGGCAGCGACACCGCGCCGCGGCTGCTGCGCGGCACCGGCGACGACCGCGTGCACCTTCTGCTGGTCTGCACCGCCGAGCGCGGCCTGTGCGGACCGTTCAACACCGCGATCGTGCGGCTTGCCCGCGAGCGCGCCGGCGCGCTCGCCAGCGAAGGCAAGGAGGTCAAGTTCTTCTGCGTCGGCCGCAAGGGCTACGATCAGCTGCGCCGGCTTTACGCGAGCCAGATTGTCGAGCTGGTCGATCTGCGCGCGGCACGCACGCTCGGTTTCGGGCATGCGGAGATGATCGCGGAGAAGATCATCGCGCGCTTCAACAATTTTGAGTTCGACGTCTGTACGCTGTTCTTCTCGCGGTTCCGCTCGGTGATCGCGCAAGTACCGACCGCGCAGCCGATCATTCCGCCGGCGTTCGACACCAAGGCGGGCAACGCGCTCGGCGGCGCGGCCTACGAATTCGAGCCGGAAGCCGCAGACATCCTGCATGACCTGTTGCCGCGCAACGTCGCCGTGCAGATTTTCCGCGCGCTTCTGGAAAACGCCGCCTCGATCTACGGCGCACAGATGTCGGCCATGGACAACGCCACCCGCAATGCCGGCGAGATGATCCGCAAGCAAACGCTTACCTACAACCGCACCCGCCAGGCGATGATCACCAAGGAGCTGATCGAGATCATCTCCGGCGCCGAGGCGCTGTGATCCAATTTGTGAAGAGGACCATGATGGCCAATAAAGTCGGACGTATCACCCAAGTCATCGGCGCCGTCGTCGACGTGCACTTCGATGATCATTTGCCGGCAATCCTCAACGCGCTGGAGACCACGAACCAGGGCAATCGCCTGGTGCTCGAGGTCGCCCAACATCTCGGCGAATCGACCGTCCGTACCATTGCCATGGATACCAGCGAAGGCCTGGTGCGCGGCCAGGAGGTGACCGACACCGGCCAGCCGATCACGGTACCGGTCGGCGACGGCACGCTCGGCCGCATCATCAACGTCATCGGCGCTCCGGTCGATGAGGCGGGCCCGGTGCCGCACCGGGAGACGCGCCCCATCCATCAGGAGGCGCCGGCCTATACCGACCAGTCGACCGAGGCGGCAATCCTGGTCACCGGCATCAAGGTGGTCGATTTGCTGGCGCCTTATGCCAAGGGCGGCAAGATCGGCCTGTTCGGCGGCGCCGGCGTCGGCAAGACCGTGATCATCATGGAATTGATCAATAACATCGCCAAGGCGCACGGCGGCTATTCGGTTTTCGCCGGCGTCGGCGAGCGCACGCGCGAGGGCAACGATCTCTATCACGAGATGATCGAGTCGGGCGTCAACAAGGACCCGCAGAAGGGTTCGGTGGAAGGATCGAAATGCGCACTGGTCTACGGCCAGATGAATGAGCCGCCCGGCGCGCGGGCCCGCGTCGGTCTGTCAGGACTGACGGTCGCCGAATATTTCCGCGACCAGGGCCAGGACGTGCTGTTCTTCGTCGACAACATCTTCCGGTTTACCCAGGCGGGTTCGGAAATGTCGGCTCTGCTCGGCCGCATTCCCTCGGCGGTCGGCTACCAGCCGACGCTCGCAACCGACATGGGCGCCCTGCAGGAGCGCATCACCACGACCACCAAAGGCTCGATCACATCGGTGCAGGCGATCTACGTGCCGGCCGACGATCTCACCGATCCGGCGCCGGCGACCTCGTTCGCGCATCTCGACGCCACTACGGTGCTGTCACGCTCGATCGCGGAGAAGGGCATCTATCCGGCCGTCGATCCGCTGGATTCGACCTCGCGGATGCTGTCGGCGACGGTGGTCGGCGAGGAACATTACCAGGTGGCTCGCCGCGTGCAGCAGATCCTGCAGCGCTACAAGGCGCTGCAGGACATCATCGCCATCCTCGGCATGGACGAACTCTCCGAAGAGGACAAGATGACGGTGTCGCGGGCGCGGAAAATCGAGCGCTTCCTGTCGCAGCCGTTCCACGTCGCCGAAGTGTTCACCGGCTCGCCCGGCGTTTTCGTCGAGCTTGCCGATACCATCCGCGGCTTCCAGGGGCTGTGTGACGGCAAATACGATCATCTGCCCGAGGCCGCCTTCTACATGGTCGGCACCATCGAGCAGGCGGTCGAGAAGGGCAAGAAACTCGCCGAGGCGGCGTAAGAGCAATCACCATGGCCGAGCTTCACTTCGAATTCGTCTCGCCGGAAAGCGTGCTGTTCTCCGGCAACGTCGATCAGGTCGATTTGCCCGGCGCCGAAGGTGACATGGGCATCCTCGCCGGCCACGCGCCGATGGTAATGACGCTGCGGCCGGGCATCGTGACGATCTATCGCGGCGGCGCCCGCGAACCGGTCGTCGTTACCGGCGGCTTCGCCGAGGTCGGGCCGGCCGGCCTCACCGTGCTCGCCGATCGCGCCGTGGCGCGTGACAGTTTCGATCTCGCCTCGCTCAGCGCCGAGATCAAGGACGCCGAGGAGGACGTCGCCGACACCACCGATCAAACCCAGCGCGACAAGCTCACGCGGCATCTCGAGCAATTGAAGGCGCTGCAGGCCGCGCTCGGGACCGCGGCGCCGGCGGCGCACTAGAGTGCGATCGCTTCAGGTTGAATCGATCGCACTCTATAAGTTTTTGGTGGAGCATGATCTTTTCGGAAAACCGGT
>Ga0335085_10017590_pt1 | contig 10296 bp, 8 predicted proteins | sample Lox_Sample_45_FD_206712 | JGI IMG/M metagenome (GOLD analysis project Ga0335085, IMG submission 206712) | Soil microbial communities from Loxahatchee National Wildlife Refuge, Florida, United States - Lox_Sample_4.5 | ecosystem: Environmental > Terrestrial > Soil > Wetlands | place: USA: Florida...
AAACGTGCGTGGTGATAGAGGAACGCACTGTGCACCGGTTTGCCATAGCGCTCTCGAAACTCGTTCAGTTCGGCATCGGCGCGCGGAGTCCCACAGCAATCGGCGACGTTCAACCGAGCGAGCGGACCCACGCGGTACATGCCGTCGACGCCAGCCGGCTTGTAGAACGGCGCTTTAAGATACGAATTGCGTAACGTCGCTTCGCCAATCCAATCCCCATATTCATCCGCGGGAATTTGATCCGCAATGACTTCGTGAGTAGGGCCGCGGAACCGCAGGTTACCTTCATAGAGTTGCAGGTCACCTTTCGCATTCACCGAGCCCAGATACATGCTCGGGAAGCAGCCGAATTTCTCCAGGTCATCCTTGAAGCTATCGCAGATCGATTTATAAAATGCCAAAGTGCGGTTAGCAATCTGCTTGGCTTTAGGCAGTTCCAGCAGAATCTTGTCGCGCATCGCGCTGGTCATCGGACTCTGCACTCCGCCAGGCACGATCCACGACGAGTGAACGCGTTCTTGTCCCAGCGTCTCGATAATCTGCAAGCCGAATTTCCGGAGTTCGATCCCGTCACGAGCCAGTTCGGGATGGCTGCCTATAACCCCCATCACGTTGCGGGCTGCGGGATACGCATCCATCCCCATGATAAGGTCAGGAGAGGACAGGTAGAAAAAGCTCAGAGCGTGCGACTGCACAAACTGCGCGCAGTGAATCAGTTCGCGAAGTTTGCGCGCGGCCGGTGGAATGCGCACTGCCATGATTGCGTCGCATGCCTTGGCCGAAGCGAGCAGGTGACTGATGGGACAGATACCGCAGATACGCGCCGTGATCCCGGGCATTTCGTAGTAAGCGCGTCCCTCTGTTAGCTTCTCGAACCCGCGGACCTGCGTTACGTGCAGTTCGGCATTGTCCACCTGTCCGTTGTCGTTCAATTGGATCGTGATCTTGGCGTGGCCCTCAATGCGGCTCACTGGTTCGATCGTGACGCGCTTCATGACAACGCTCTCCTATCCAAACTTGACTATCAGATTCGCTTCCGGTTTGCGCCCTTCCAGCAGGTTGTTGAGCATGCAGGTGATCGTCTTCGAAGGAGGTGGGCATCCTGGAAGGCAGTAGTCCACCTTTACGTATTCGCTGATCGGGCGTACTTCCTTCAGGAGCGCAGGAACACGATCGGTCGGAATAGCTGGATTCGCTTGCGCACCTTCCACATAAATGCGCTGCAAGAGTTTGTTCACCGGAATGGAGTTACGCATGGCCGGCACGTTTCCCGTAACGGCGCAATCCCCCAGCGATATCAGCAGCCGCGTGCGTTGGCGAATGTTGCGGACCCGGCTGAGGTCGTCCTGCGAACTGACCGCACCTTCCACGAGAGTGACGTCCACATCTTCGGGGAATTCCGTGGCATCCACCAGTGGGCCGTAGACAATGTCGATCTTCTTTTCTAACTGGATGATGAGTGCGTCCATGTCGAGCAGGGACATATGACATCCCGAACATCCATCCAGCCAAACGGTCGCAACCTTGACCTTCTTCACGCCTCCACCTCCCGTCGATGAATCAGGGTGCGGAGCTTTTCGTTTTTCTTAACCATTTCTTCCACCGCGAATCCCTTCTCTGTCAGAGCGCCGGTAGGACAAGCTTGTACGCACTTGCCGCAGGCGGTACACCCGGTGCTCTCACCCCATTTCTGATTCAACTCGCTGACCAGCCGAGCGTTAATGCCGCGTGCACTGACTTCCCATACGTGGGCTCCCTCAAGTTCCGCGCACACGCGCACGCAACGGGTACAAAGGATGCAGCGGTTGTGATCGAGCACGTAACGAGGGTGCGAAAGATCCAATGCCAGCTTCGGGTAGTTGAACTTGTAACGAACGTTATTGATGCCGAGCGCGCTCGCCATCGCCTGCAGTTCGCAGTGATTGTTCGACACGCACACGGCACAGGTATGATTTCGTTCGATCAGCAGGAGTTCCACGGTAATGCGGCGGTAGCGCTGCAGTCGCGGTGAATTTGTTGTGACCGACATGCCATCCTGAACCGGAGTGGTGCAGGCAGGGAAGAGACGGTCAGTGCCAGAGACCTCGACGATGCACACTCGGCATGCGCCCACTGGCGTCAGCCCCGCGAGATGACAGAGCGTCGGGATATACTTGCCGGCAGCCTGCGCCGCTTCCAGGATGGTGCTGCCCTCGCCGGCCGTTACCAGTTCACCATCGATTCGGATAGAAAATGTTTTTGGCGGCAAGTTGTTCTCCTTCCTCCTAAATCACCGTCACGATCTTGATGTCGCAGCGCAGGCAGCGACAGGCTTCGTCGTGCGCGTCGTCAGCGGTGAGACCGACGACGACCTCCTCCTCCGACTTTGCGCGCCGGCCGGCATCGATCTCGCGCGAGAAATGACGGCGACTTTCGCTGGTTTCTGTCGGCAGTTCCTGGCTGTATTCGATCTGCGGGAAAATACTGTCCCAGCGCTCGGTTTCCATCAACTGCCGGTCGATCGTCCGTGCCGCCTGTTTGCCAAATGCCATGGCGTTCGACACGTTGGAGGCACCGGTGATGACATCGCCTCCGGCGAAGAACCGTGGGCGGCTCGTTTCCAAGCTGTAGCGATCGACCTCGAACGTGCCATTCGGCTTTAGCACCAGGCCTGACGCGCGGCAGAAGTCCTGGTCGACGGTCTCTCCCACGGCGAAGATAACCGTGTCGCAGTCGAATCGCTGGATCTCATCGGTAAGATCCGGTTTGCGCCGCCCGGATGCGTCGTACTCGCCCGGGCGCGTCTTCGTAACTTCGACCGCCCGTACATTGCCTTTCGCATCGCCGATAATCCGGTGCGGAGCTGCATGGAAGACGAATTGCACTCCTTCTTCTTCGGCTGCCAATGTCTCCTCTTCGATGGCTGGCATGTCTTGCCGCTCGCGCCGATAGAGCACCGTGACTTGGGCGCCCCCGCGAAGCGCACTGCGAGCAGAATCAATTGCCGCATTGCCACCGCCGATCACAGCCACTTTCTTGCCGATTGCTGGTTTGTCGCCTCGCGCAACAGCCTCGAGGAAGTTCAGTGCTGGATAGACTCCCTTCAATTCCGTTCCGGGCAAATACACCCAAGTCTCTTTCCACGTTCCGATCGCAATAAAGACTGCGTCGAAGCCGTCGTCAAGATCGTTGAGCGCGATATCGGTTCCTACTCGGGTGTTAAAGACAAAGCTAACGCCCAGTCGCCGGATCAACTCGACCTCTTTGCTGAGCAGTTCTTTGGGTAACCGGTATTCCGGTAATGCGAAACGCAACATGCCTCCCGCCTCCGGCAGGCTGTCGTAAACGGTGACGTCATGCCCGAGCATGGCCAGATAGAAGGCGCACGTTAGTCCCGCCGGGCCTGCGCCCGCCACAGCAATCTTCCGTCCGGTACGCGGTAGCCGTCGTGCCACGACCTTCGTCACCGTGCCTTCGTACTTGTCGGAAAGGAAAACGGAATCGGCGATGAACCGATGCACCTCTCGCATATTGACCGACTCATCGAGATTCGATCGCCGGCAGCGTTTGTCACACGGGTGCTGGCAGACACGACCGGTGGAGGCGGGTAGGGGATTGTCCATGATCACCGACAGGAACGCTTCCTCCATGCGCCCCTCTTTGTATAGGTCGAGGAAGCGAGGGATGTTCATGTGCAGCGGACAGCTGTTTTCGCACGGCGAAACCGCCAGTTCTTCGCAAACTCCCGCCTGGCAGCGATGCGCCATGATGTGATCTTCGAACTCATCGCGGAAGTGGCGCATGGTGGTCAGAACCGGATTGGGCGCGGTTTGGCCGAGTCCGCACAGCGCACAATCACGGATGTAACGACTGAGTTCGTCCAGCACATCCAGATGACGGCGCTGCGCCTCACCTTCCGTGATCCGATTGAGAATCCGCAGCGATTTGTTCAGTCCTACGCGACAGGGGATACACTTGCCGCACGATTCCGAATGGGTGAACTCGATGAAGTAGCGTGCGACATCGACCATGCAGTTGTCTTCATCCATCACCACCATGCCGCCCGAACCCATGATGGAACCTAGTTGCGCCAGGCTCTCGTAATCGACCGACGTATCGAACATTTCCTGTGGGATACATCCGCCCGAAGGGCCGCCGGTCTGGACAGCCTTTACCGCTTTACCTGCGATTCCGCCTTCGCCGATGTCGTAGATGAAGACTTTCAGCGGCGTGCCGAGCGGCATTTCGACCAGGCCTGTGTTCTGCACTTTGCCTACCAGCGAAAAGACCTTCGTTCCCGAACTCTTGGCGCTCCCGGTCTCGGTGAACCAGAGTGGTCCCTTGGTGACAATGGGTGCCACGTTGTACCAGGTCTCGACGTTGTTGATGTTCGTGGGCTTGCCCCAGAGCCCTTTCTGCGCGGGAAATGGCGGACGGGGCCTTGGCCGCCCTGCATGTCCCTCGAGCGAGGCGATGAGCGCGGTCTCTTCTCCACATACGAACGCTCCGGCACCTTCGACGATCTGAATGTCGAAATCGAATCCGCGGCCGAGGATGTTCTTGCCGAGCATCCCGTATTCGCGCGCCTGCTCAACGGCGCGCTGCAGACGGTGAACGGCAAGTGGATATTCCGCGCGGACATAAACGATCCCGTGCGTGGCTCCCATCACGTAAGCGCCGATGATCATGCCTTCCAGCAACGAATGCGGATCGCTCTCGATCTCGTTGCGGTTCATGTAGGCGCCAGGGTCGCCCTCGTCGGCATTGCAGATGACGTACTTCTGGTCGGCTTTGGCTTTCGCCAGGAACTCCCACTTGATGCCGGTGAGATAGCCGGCACCGCCGCGGCCGCGAAGCTTGGCCGACTTGATTTGCTCGATGACCATCTCCGGATGGCCTTCGATCAGCACCTTATACAGAGCCTGGTATCCACCCACCGCGATGTACTCTTCGACGTCGTCCGGATTGATGAGCCCGCAATTCCGCAACACGATCTTCTTCTGCGGCTTCAGGAAGGAAACTTCGTTCCACTCCTGTAGTTCCGGATAAGCATGGCCATATCGGATATGTGCTGTGATGTGGTCCCACTCCGAGATCTTGCAATAGGCCAGATCCGGCGTAATCCGGCCCGACTGCAGGTCCTGCACGATTCGAGAGACGTCGTTCGGCTGCACGCGGCGCAGGATTACCATCGGCATGCCGGGTATGCGCACTGATACCAGTGGTTCCTGGAAGCACGGACCGAAGCACCCGACTCCAGCAAGAAAAATGTCGGCTCCGCTCTTATCTATCTGCTGTGCAAACGACTGGTAGATGCCCTCCGCTCCGTTGCCACGGCCGCAAGTTCCCATGCCCACCGTGATGCGTGGTATTGCTGGGCTGAACCTCGCCATGCCGCGCTCGCGAATGGCATTAAATGCGCCAATGTCTTGAATTAGAGCCATCAGCTGTTCTCCCGGCTCAGCGCCTTCACTTCGCGTTTCAAGGTGCGTTCGTTGACGTGTCCGCAGATACGGTGGTTTACTTCTACCACGGGTGCGAGTGCGCATTGTCCGAAGCAGGCTACGGTTCGTACTGTGAATTTGCTATCCGGAGTGGTGACCGCGACCTTCTCTCCATCGCTTGCGGTGGAATCTTCCACGCCGAGTCCGAGTTCCAGCCTTAGACTATGCAGCAGGCTGCGCGACCCGCGCGTATGGCACGCCGTGCCGCGGCAGATGCAAACGGTGTTCTCTCCCTGCGGTTCCAGATTGAACAGCGCATAAAAGGTCGCCACGCTATAAATCGTTGAAAGCGGAATATCCGCGCGTTCAGCGATGTATTCCAGGGTTTCCCTCGGCAGATATTTATGCGGGTTCTTTTCTTGGACGGCTTCGAGTACACCCAAAAGTGCGCCCGGTTTGCCTTGGTGCGCTGCTATCACCTCAGCAATGAATTTCTTCTGCAGGTCCTCAGGGGTCTTTTGCGACGTCATCGACGGGCGCTCCTTTCGACAGAAATGCCGAACGCGACCTGATTGGCGGGATACTCATCCGCGGCGCCGGGCAGTGGGGGCATACGTGTTCAGTCGCCGCGACTCGTACCAATAAATCGTGGTCCTACAGCACTGGCTTCGCCGTGACCCCTGTCACGCGAGGTGGTGTTGTCGGTTCACTCAAGACGGAATTCGAAAACTAGTCTGGTTTCCGGATTGGATATCGAATTTGACTCGCTAGATCCGGCGTACTATACGTCTTCGGCAGGTTTCGACAAGACATGAATGCGGATGATACGAAGACGGTTTCACGGACGGCAGCCATCCTGCGTGATGGCCATTTCTGGATTCCTTTCGGCGTACTGATTGGTGGTCTCATTCTCCTTGCACGGATCATGTAGCGGGAATCCATTGAACCCATCTTCTACTGCTGTTCTCAATCAGCCCACCGGCCGTTTGCGAAAACTGCAAGGACTCGGTGTCCTTTGTGGATTTGCCGCCGGCGCTTGGCTCGGAGCGGCGGAAGCCCCCGCAAAACTGGTGACGGCCGGCATTTCACCTATCGTGGTTTCTCTCGGCATGGTCTTCGGCGTGTTCCTGGCACGTTGGACCCTGCCTGCTCTGATTCAGGGCACGTCCTACGTTCTGGATGACGCGCGTCAAGCTCCTCACCTGGTGATCTGGGCTGTGCTCGCCGGATGCATGTGGGCAGTCGCGAACACGCTTACCATCTTCGCGATTCGCGATATCGGTCTCAGCATCGCGTTTCCGCTCTGGAACAGCAACAGCCTGCTGGGGATTCTCTGGGGATTTCTGCTATTCGACGAACTGCGAGGCGCCGGCGCACGCCGATGGGCGGGCGTGATCGGCGGTGCAGTTGTAATGTTTGCCGGGGCTGTCCTTCTCGCGCGAGCCTCGGCTTCGCAGGCTCCCGTTGGGTACGTCTGGCGCGGCCTCTTCGCTGCCGTCGGCGCCGGTGTGCTTTGGGGAACCATGTACATCCCTTACCGCAAAGCGTATCTCACCGGCATGAACCCGCTGTCGTTCGTCACATTCTTCACATTCGGCGAACTCGGCATGATGTTCTCGCTGGCGACCATCCATAGCGGTAGCATTTCTTCACTTCGCCTTCAGCTTGGCGCAGCGCGACCCGTTCTTTTCTGGCTTCTGGCAGGCGGATTCATCTGGGTGGTCGGAGATCTCTTCCAGCAGTACGCTGCCAAGTACATCGGCATCAGTCGTGGAATTCCGCTGTCGAACACCAACCAACTCTGGGGACTCCTGTGGGGAGCCTTGGTTTTTCACGAGCTGTCTACCGCTTCGCACACCACCAGGGCTGAGGTGATCGGTGGTTCGCTCCTGATGGCCGCCGGTGCTGCTGCCATTGCCCTGTCCTCCGCAACAGACCGCGAGCACTTGCGTTGGCAGCAAGCCGCACGAAGAGAAAGTGACAAATACGGCGTTGACCGGGAGTATATCAACGCACGTTTCCTGGGCGAAGAGTATGGCTCTGTGCGGAAAAGGCGCAACTGGTTCGACTGGATATTGCTCTCCGGAGCCACGGTCGTCATCGTCTGGTTCGCGTTGCAGGCGCGCATCCCAGAGCTTCATGTCGACTGGACGTCGATGGTCGCGCTCGTAATCGCCATGTTGGCGTTGCTCATCGGCTCCGGGATAGCATTATTCCGCTTGACCCGTTTCGTGTAGCATCATCAAACGTTGCCGCGATGCCTACGACTCAGTCGTGGTATGCGGTCGAATGTTCGCAACCATGCTTCCTTTTGCCGTAGGTGTCGATCTCGGTGGTACCAATCTGCGAGTTGCGGTCGTCGACGAGCAGGGCCACATGCTGGAAAAGCTCATCACTCCCGTCGCGGAGTTGCGCACCAGCGAGCGCGTGATTGCGCGCATGTGCGACCACATCCAGCAATTGCGGAAGAGATACGAGAGCACTGGGCGCCTGCACGGGATTGGCGTCTCCATTCCCGGCATCATCGATCTCGACACCGGCGTGTTGCGCGAATGCCCCAACTTGCCCGGCTGGTACGACTACCCTGCTCGACAGGAGATCGAAGCTCGCCTTGGCACCCGGGTTATTCTGGAAAACGACGCCAACGCAGCTGCCATGGGCGAGTTTTGGCTCGGAGCCGCGCGCGAATACGACAGCACCTGTATGCTCACGCTCGGCACTGGTGTTGGGGGCGGCATCATCATTAAGGGTGCGCTCTGGCACGGTATGACCGGCATGGCTGGCGAACCCGGCCACGCGACCGTCGATCCCACTGGCCCTCTGTGTGGGTGCGGCAACCACGGATGTCTCGAGCAGTTCTCGGGCGCCGCCGCCGTTGTGCGCTCGGCTCGCGAAGCCGCAGCTGCAGGCGAGGCCCCAACTCTTCAGTCGGCAATCGAACGCGACCCTCACTTCACCGCCCGGACCGTCTACGAGTTAGCCATGAAAGGCGATACGCCCTCGCAAAAAATCTTCGAACGCTCCGGCCGCGCGCTCGGAACCGCGATCGCCTCCATGATCAACATGCTCAACCTGCCCATCTACATCATCGGCGGTGGCGGATCCGGCGGTTGGGACGCGTTCGCTCCTTCCATGTTCGAGGAGGTCGAGCAGCGCTCGTTTGTCTATCGCGCCACCACACAGCCCGGCGCGAATCAGAAGGCTCGTCCACGCACGCGGATTACGCGCGCCATGCTCGGTTCCGATGCCGGTATCTTTGGCGCGGCCCGACTGCCGATGCTTCCCGAGGAAGTTTACGAACACAGCCTGCACCAAGGTACGCCGGCGGCAATAACGGTCTTTAAGGAGCATTCGAACTAGCTGCCAAGGTCACGCGAAGGAACTAAGGAATGAAGGGCCTCTCAAGCTGAGTTCAGGCGCACTTCGCCAGCTTCCCCGGTTGGTTATGCGTTAGTTCGAAGCTCAGGGGCTCACTCCGGCCGTCGATGGCGATGCCCAGTTGCAACTTGTCTCCTTTCAGTGTCCCGGTGTAAACAGCGTTTCCGCCGCCACCTTCATTAACCGGCGCAGGCGACTCCGCCCTATACGTCCCTCGGATACTGAAACGGCCGTCAGCATCAAGGATGATGGGAGAGCTAATATCACCCACCGCACAGTCGAACTCAATTTGAGCGCCCTCCCCATCAACGGTCATGGCGATATGTTCGCCGCCCCATGTACCTGCAGGAAGAACCTGCTGACTGGTAAACGCGACATCCCGACTAGTCAACAAAATCACGGCAATCAGAACTAAGCTCCAACTGATTAGAAAACCCCGAAGTCCTCTCATCCCACCCACCTCGCATTAGGCAATCGAAAGATAGTTTGGATGGAAAACAAATTCCCATCCGTGTGCAAGCAATTGCAACTTCCTCATGGAGGACTTGTAGACTCCGCAATCCGCTGTGCGCTCCAGCAACCATTGTTCAGAACGATTATGCATCGACAAATTGCGCCCACGCAATTTCATGCAGCAATCTTCATCCGCACAATAGACCCGCAAGCGACCGGCAGCGTTCAATGCGGTCATTAACGTGCAGAACAGACCACAACTATCCCTAATAGTTTCGGGCAAGGGTAGCGGTGTCCAACCTTTTTCTGGAGAAAGTCGCATGACGATGCGCTGTCCCTCTCTCCGTCCCTTTTCAGCAGTTTTGATGCTGACATTGCTGACGTCCTTATCGACATTTGTTCCAAGTGCGAAAGCTGGCACTGGTCAAGCCCCAACGAACCAAGGTTCGCCTGACTCGCAGGTCGGTGCGACGGTTCCTTCAGATGTTCCCAGTCTGGCGCTAGACAAAGATAGTTATCTACCGGGCGAGACTATTCTCATTAACGGTACGAATTTCAAACCTGGCGAGCAGGTTTCCATTTTTATTAGCTCTGACACTAGTAAAGGCGGCGTAACCGTTCAAGCCGTCGCCAACGATTCGGGCGGTTTTAGCACTTCCGCCACGATGCCCTCGGCGGATGGGCTCGAGGAGACATCGGACCCCGATCGTCCGCCCGTAATTTTTGGTGCAACGGCAACCGGCATTAGCTCCGGCGTAACTGCGCAAACGCAATTCTCTCTCGGCCATGCACCTACCGACGCAGAACGTATGATCACTGCCGAGGCCTATTGGAACCATCGCCTCACCTATCCTACCGGCGTGTTCGATCCCGCCTGGGTACGGAGTGCCGCCCGTCAGCATGCAAAAATGCATGCCGGAATTCCACGCGGACACCGCAGAGGCGCTAAGAGCGGAAATCGTAGTGACCAGACTCTCGCACGGACTTCGAATTCGGGCAGCTTCCAGAACGATAGTCTCGTCAATACGCAGCTTACGAGTAT
>Ga0335085_10017592_pt1 | contig 10295 bp, 7 predicted proteins | sample Lox_Sample_45_FD_206712 | JGI IMG/M metagenome (GOLD analysis project Ga0335085, IMG submission 206712) | Soil microbial communities from Loxahatchee National Wildlife Refuge, Florida, United States - Lox_Sample_4.5 | ecosystem: Environmental > Terrestrial > Soil > Wetlands | place: USA: Florida...
CATCGCCGGCAACGCCATCACCGCGTACAGGAACGGCAAGGAGATGGGGCGGGCGACCGACAGCACCTTCAGACGCGGTGTCCCCGGCATGGGGTTCAATCTCGAGAGCGCTCCCGCCGGTTGCGCGGGCACGAACGGCGACTACGGATTCACGAGCTACACGGCGACCGACCGCGCAGGCCCCTGAGTGCGTTCAAGCGGCCCCGTCCGCCGGTGTCCCGAGATCACGCAGCACCCGCTCCCAACGCGCCAGGACTTCGTCCGGCTGGAATTCGGTGCGCCGGGTATTCTCGAGCGCTTTGCGGCTCAGGTCGCCGTAGCGCGCCGGATCGCGAAGCAGGTCTTCCAGCTGGCGGGCCCACTCCGAGACGCCGGTGTCCATCGGCAGCACGATCCCTCCGTCTCCGACAACCCACGGCAGCGCGCCGGCGTCGCTGGTCATGACCGGGATGCCGCTCACTTGAGCTTCGATGATGACGCGCCCGAAGGTCTCGGGAATCCTGCTGGGTGCGAGCAGCACGCGCGTCTCCCGAAAGACCGGCAGCATCTCGCGGCTCGACGGACGCAACGTGACGTTGTGCAGGAGACGGATGCGCTGCTGGAGCGCTCTCCGTTCCCGCCTTTCCATGGGCCATCCCTCGACCAGGAGGAAGGGCGTACGGGGAAGTCGGGAGGCGAGTTCCAGGACGAGGTCGAGCCCCTTCTGGGGATTCGGGCTGACGAGCGTGACGCTGGAGGGGCTCGGGCGGTCCGTGCGGTACCGGTCGAGCTGGACAACCGGGGGCACGACCGTGGCGTCGACCCCGAAATGCCGTGAGGCGACGGCCGCCGTGTAGGGGGAGTTGGCGACGATGCGAAGTCCCGGCTTGAAGGGCAGCTCCCTGCTGCCATCGGCAAAGCGCACGTCGTGGTTGACGACGATCAGGGGACACGGCGGGCTGAAGGATGCGGCTTCGAGGAACCGGAGCTGGCGAATGGAGTCAAGAATCACCGCATCAGGGGAATACCGTCTGGCACCCCGTACCACGCGTTCCGCGAAGCGCCACTCGGAGCCCCGCCGAACCCGGTATCCGTTGGCGGTATCGGGCCACTCGCAGATGACGCGCCGACCGGACAGTCGGAAGAGCCCCGTTGCGAGGGCGTGCTTCCACGCCGCGGGCAAGGAGGCGAGAATCTCGCATTGATGGCCGCGCTCCAGAAGGCCGAGCATCAGGGCGTGGGTACTCTGCACCGAGCCGCTGAAGTCGTCGGGGGGATGGAGCCGATCCGTAGCGAACAAGAGCTTCATAGCGCGCCCAGCCAGGAAACCGCGACCGATCGCAACGCACGGCGCGCCCGCCCACGGTGTCGCCGGTTCAAGAGTGTCTCAGCTCGGCCATCACCGAATTGAAGCTGCACCCAAAACCCGCAACTTCAAGCGGACAAGCATGTTCGTGGCCCCGGGCCGGGTCACCGACCCCGGTCAGCCGGGTTGCATTCCCCTTCGGGTTGATGCGATGTACCCTACACACCTGCGGCGTCCTCCTGTGGCGGTCTACTTCGCGTGATCACCTCGCCCTGGTAGCGAGGCAAGAGCCGAATCTTAGCTGGAGATAGGACTCACCGGACCATGCGAACGGGAGTTGTCACGATCCGGCTCGAGCGCGGCGCTGCCTTTGTGTCGGGGCGGTATCGCGATGCATTGGCCGTTGAGCACGACCTCGTGAGCCGAGTCTGATGCAGTTCACGTCGCTGGCATTCGCGCTGTTCCTGCCGGTGGTGTTCGCACTGTACTGGTTCGGGTTCAACCGGAGCGCACGGGGGCAGAACCTCCTGCTGATCGCCGCCTCCTGCCTGTTCTACGGTTCCTGGGACTGGCGGTTCCTGCTTTTGATCGGGTTCAACACCACCACGGATTTCCTGATCGGCGCGCGACTGGCCCGGACTGAGGCGCCTCGATCCCGGAGGCTGCTCCTGGGTGTCAGTCTGACCGTGAATCTGGCTCTGCTGGGCTTCTTCAAGTACTTCAACTTCTTCATCGCAAGTCTGAACGGCGCATTGGCGGCGTCCGGCCTCCATCTCCAGGTCCGAACCCTGACGGTATTGCTGCCGGTGGCCATCAGCTTCTACACGCTGCAGACGATGAGCTATTCGATCGACGTCTACAACCGCAAGATCGCGCCGACCAAGGACTTCGTGGCGTTCGCCGCCTACATCCTCTTCTTTCCGAAGCTGCTGGCGGGGCCGATCGAGCGGGCGAGCCGGTGTTTGCCCCAGTTTCTCGGGCGACGGACGTTCGAGGCGGACAAGGCGAGAGACGGAATGCGGCAGATCCTGTGGGGTCTGGCCAAGAAGATCATCGTCGCCGATGCATGCGCCGACGCCGTCGCCAAGGTATTCGCGGGCCGCGGCGCCTATGCTGGCAGTACGCTGCTGCTGGGCGCGGTGATCTTCGCCTTCCAGATCTATGCCGATTTCTCGGGGTACTCCGACATCGCCATCGGCGTGGGCCGGCTGTTCGGCGTGGACCTGATGCGCAATTTCGCCTACCCGTATTTCGCCACGAGCATCGCCGACTTCTGGCGGCGCTGGCACATCTCATTGTCGTCCTGGTTGCGCGACTACCTGTTTCTGCCGCTGTCCTACGCGCTGTCGCGCAGGCTGGATCGTGACAGCTATCTCGGTATCCGTGTCGACCGGCTCATCGGCGTGATCGCCACGCCGGTCACCTTCCTGATCTGCGGCCTTTGGCACGGAGCCAACTGGACCTACGTCGGCTGGGGTCTGCTGTACGGGCTGTACCTGATTCCTCAACTGTTCAGACGGAAAAGAGCCGTGCGACGCGCCGCGTCTGGTTCGGCCAGGATCCTGGCCTCGGTCAGAATGCTGAGGCAGATGGCGGGCACGTTCGCGCTCGTGGTCATCGCCTGGGTGCTCTTCCGGGCCGACAGCATCCACGAGGCCGTGGCCTTTCTGGAGGGGATGTTCTCCTCGTCGCTGCTCACCGTGCCCCAGGTGGGCAAGTGGCTCCTGCTGCCGATCGTGACCTTGACGGTCGTCGAGTGGGTGCAGCGCGACAGGCAGTACGGTCTGGACCTCAGCGGATACCGGATCCCGCGCCCCGGACGCTGGCTCATTTACGGGACCCTGGCCGTGCTGATCATGGTCTCGACCGGCGGCCAGCAGCAGTTCATCTATTTCCAGTTCTGACGGATCTCATGCGCCGATTCATCAGGGACATCGCGCTGTTCTGCGGTCTGCTGCTGCTGCTGCTCTCGAGCGTGGACTTGGCGTTTCGGCTGAAACTCCGGAGCCTGCGGCTCGACCCGCAGATCGCCACCGTGATCGTCGGCGATTCGCATACCCAGACCGGCCTCGACGACAGCATCGTTCCCCATGCCGTCAACATCTCCCATTCGGAAGAGCACCTGCTGTTCAGCTATCAGAAGCTGGCGCTGCTCCTGTCCCGCAATCCCGGCATCCGGACGGTCGTGCTCGGCTTGTCCTTTCACACGTTCTCGGCGAACTACGATAGTCTGATTCTGCGCAGCCACCGCACGCGGGAGACTTACCCGACGTACTTCCCAATGCTCGACTACGAGGGCAGACGGTTCCTGCTGCTCAGTGATCCGGTCGGCGTGGTGCGGTCAGTGGGGGCCATTGTGGGCCGCGAGATCGGCGAGCTGGCACTGGCCCGCCGCTACGCCGACTATTCGTTCTGGGGGCACTTCTACCGCAGCGCCCGCAACAACCTCAACGAGAAGACGGTCGCCGCGTCGATCCGGGGACAGTACTATGAGCCGAGCGGCGGTCTGCAGGGATTCGCCGTGTACCAGGTCCTGTACCTGAAACGGATCGTCCGCTTGTGCGCCGATCACGCAGTCACACTGGTCTTGGTCAATGTCCCGATCAGCCCACAGTACGCGGCCCGCGTCCCGCAGAAGTTCATCGACAACTACTATGCGACGGTCGCCTCCATCGTTGGAAGGGGCGTCGTGTTCCTCGACTACCATGACCTGGCCCTGCCTGCGGACTGGTTCGGTGACGCGCACCACATCAACGCGGCAGGCGCGGCGTTCCTGTCACGGAAAGTGGTGGCAGACATTGCCAAGGCGCAGCGGTAGTGGCTGAGAACGCCGTCGGTGCGGTTGCGGAGTGGCTCGAATCGTGGCGCACCAGCAAGGGGGCGTACAACGGGTTCGTCGTCCACCGATTCAGAAACAAGCGCATGTTCCGCATTCATGACACGGCCTGGACTCAGGCGGCGATGATTCGCGCCTTCGCGAATCTGTGGGAGCGCTCCGGCAACGAGAAATGGCATGAGCGGATGGTCCTGGCGGCCGATTTGCAGTGCTCGCGTATCCGTCGGGATACCGGGCGCTACCACTTCGCCGGACACGAAGACGATCGCTTCTGTTCACTGGTACACTGCGCCTTGGCCGACGTTGCGCTGCTCCGTGCGGCACTCCTCACGGACGCCGGGCGCCGCGAGCGATATGTGGACGCAGCGAAAACGAACCTCGACCGATACTGCCTAGACAGATTGTGGGTGCCGGAAGAGCGAGCATTCAAGTTCAGCGAAGTCGATTACTGGAGCCCGACCGAAAATCGATACGTCGTCAATTTCAACACGATGGGAGCCGAGGCGCTCTTGAAGCTCCATGGCATCACGCAGGAGAGCAAGTACCGAGACTACGCGCTGCAGATTGGAGAGTGGCTCATACGGCGCTGCGGCGTCGCGAGCTCGTATCACGAGCGGCTGCTGGCGGGTCGCACAACGGTTCTGGACGACCCGGGAGGCCAGTGGATGGCCCCCGGTGGGCTTGCCTATCAGTACACTGCAACCCAGCAGACCCCTGACAACTGTATCCTGATCTATGCCGGCCTGGCTCTGCGTGGACTGTGCGCGCTGTACAAGGAAACGCACGACGACCGGGTGGCGGAGATCATACGAGAAGACGTGTCGTTCATCCTGGCGATGCGGGATCCCGACACGCGGCTGTTCTATCACACGACCGACAAAGGTAGAGTCGTTCGTTGGCCGCAGTTCGTGTCGGGAGCCGGCATGATCCTGGTCGGTCTCCACGAAGCTCGTGAGACGCTGAAGGAGGATTGGGATTGGGGCGACACGCTTGACGCCATCTTGCGAAGGCAATACGGGAACGGAGGATTCCCCGGGTTCATCGGGAAAGCGGTGGTCTCGCCACCTCGTGAAGTCTGGGAAGATGCGGTGGCCACACCCAACTGGAACGCCCAGATGCTGGAGTATCTCACCTTGATCGCACAACCCCTCGAGTCCGACGGGCGTAGGAGGGCGGCGTGGATCGTGAGGCCTGGCTTCTGTTATGTCGACACTCCTGGAATGGCGTTCGTCCTCTCCTATGCTCCCGCTGACTTCTCATGCGTGTACTTGGCGTGGAAGCGCTGGAGCTACAGTCTGGTCTACCTGTCCCCCTACGCCCTGGTGCATTCCACGATGAGGTTCCTGCGCTCGTGCGTCCTCGCGTGCATGAGAGCCGTTCATCCGGGGATGCCGGATAAGGTGGCGCGGTTGTTCGGCAGGAAGTAGGGGCCTTCGGAGGGTGCGAGGCGCATGAAATTGCTGCTCGCCAACTCGTTCTTCGCTCCGGCAGTGGGCGGCATCGAGAACTACCTGCTGAACGTGGGGCGCGAGCTGGTGGCCGGGGGGCACAGTGTGTCGGTCCTGGCGAGCAGGCACGAGCCGCACCTCCCGTCCTCGGAACTGCTCGGCGGGGTCCGGGTCCATCGATATGACTTCACAGCTTGGGATGTGCCCTGGGGGCTCCTGAACAGGCGGCGCAGGGTGTCGGCGTGCCGGACGGCGATGCGGCGGCTCCTGGGGGAGGAGAGGTTCGACGTAGTGTGGGCGCGCGACCTGGCCTCGTTGGCGGGAGTGATGGGTTGCAGGTCGAGACCGCCGGTGGTCTATATCCAGGCCGTCGCGTTTCCGTTGTTCATGCGCGCCATGTACGCGCCGAGCCCCGGTGGCCGGCTGCGGAGTCGAGCGTACTCTCGCCTGGACGCCTGGAACTCTGCGCGATTTGGCGAGCGGCTGGAGCGCACGCTGCTCCCTCGGTGCTCCAAGCGCATCGTACTGAGTGAGGCGAAGCGACGGGAGATCTCGGCACACTACGGCCTTCCGCAGTCGGCATTCACCGTGGTTCCGGCTGGTGTCAGCGTTGACCGCTACGAGCCGTGCAGTCCCGAGGCCAAGCGGGCGCTGCGTCGCAAGCTGGGGCTGCCGGCCAACGCCTTCGTCTTCCTGTTCGTCGGCCGGTTCTCCCCGGAGAAGAATCCTTCCGGGCTGTTGCAGGCATTCAGCAGTCTGCAGTCCGCCGAACCCGTGGCCCTCGCAATGGTGGGCCCCGCCCCTCCGTCCATCGCTCGCGAGGTCAACGCCACGCGCCTGCCCGGGCCAGTGCTTTTTCCCGGGGTGGCACCGGAGCCCGTGGAGTGGTACCAGGCCGCCGACGCGTTCGTACTCCCTTCCCTCGCCGAGGGGTTCGGACAGGTCCTCCTTGAGGCCATGTCGTGCGCACTGCCGATCGCGGCATTCCGACCGGCGGCCGGGAGCAACTCCCTGGCGACCGCTGAAATTGTGGCAGACGGCGAGACCGGAATCCTCGCGGAGTACGGGAGCGCAGCAGCATTGGCCCAAGCCATGCGGGCCTTGGCCGCGAACCGGTCAGACGCGGCGCGGATGGGAGAACGCGGACGCGCGCGCTGCATCGAGCACTACAGCTGGGCCCGAGTCACCGACCAACTCACTGCCGCGAGTGCTGCGCTGCGTGGGTGAGCGCGACCCTGCCCAAGCCGCCCCCCGGGGGGACGGCACACCCTACCGGCCTCCCACTGGGGCAGGGCAGCGGCTGGCGAGGTGCCGTAGCCAATGGGACTTGCGCTAGGCGGGCCGCCAGAACCGGCGCCAGGCTGGCAGCGAATTCGGCGGTCAGGTGGTTGCTGTCGCGATAGACGACCACCCCGTCCAGCTCGGGCTCGCACACTTGTGGCCCGCATATCGCGTTCGCAAGGTCGACGGCGCGCGCCGAATGCAGTCGCCACACCGCCCGGGCGTCCCGGTACGCGCCCAGAGTGTCGATGGCCACTCGTCGTTCTACCGCGCAGCTGCTCCGACCGGGGCGGCCTGCCCATGCCGCACGGGACAGACAGGTCGGCACGTCCATGCCGGGCCTGGGCGAGTCGGCTATGAGAACGGTCGCGATGCCTAGCGTGTCGAGAGCGGCCAGCGTGCGCCGCATGGCCCGGGCCCACTCCCGCGACTGATCGTCGATGCCCTGGCCGGCGAACTGATACACGTGACTGTTGGAGACCAGGACCAGGGCCGGATGCAGGGCCTCGATCCGGCGCATGGCCGACGCCCGCCACTCGTCACATTCGGAGTATTCTCGATTCAGGGCCTCCAAGTACACGGTGCCATCGGCCGACGGGCAACTCGACTTCGTAAGCGAGACGAGGCGCCAGTGCTTGGCGATGGCAATGCGCTCCAGGGGAGGGAACCACTCCGCCGCGTGAGAGTCGCCGAACAGCACGATGGCCGTGTCCGCGGTCACGTCGCCGAAGGTGCAGTCGGGGCTTTGAACCTGCGAGTACGTCAGGTGACAGCCGTCCGCGTAGACTCGCGGCAGGTCGTCGTGCGCGGCGGCGTAGCGTCTCTGGGCGGGTTCCGACGCGGAGGACCGCGCCGCGCTCCTGAGGCCCGCCCCCACGCTGATGGCCCCGACCGTGAGCGCGGCCGCGGCGCCGAGCGATGTCCACGGGCGAGGGGAAAGGAACGCACTGTACCGGATCGGGTTCTCGACGAACACGTGGGCGGCGGCCGCGACGCCGAGGGCGACGAGCCCAGCCGCTATGCGACCGCCCGCCCCGAGCGGCCCGAAACAGGCGGCCGCGATGATCGGCACGGGCCAATGCCAGAGGTACCAGGAGTAGGAGAGCTTCCCGACCGTTTGAAACGGACGGGTATAGAGGACTCGGAGCGTCGGCTGCTGGGGGCCGTATGCTCCTCCGATGAGCACGGCCGTGGTGCCGAACACGGGTAGGATGGCGGCCGTTCCCGGGAACGGCGTGGCCCGACTGAAGAAGACGGACGCCAGGATCACGGCCACCAACCCGCCGACGGTCGCTACCTGTACCACGACCGGTCCCGGCCGCTTCTGGCTTCGCGACAGGAGCAATCCCGTCGCCCCGACGGCGAACTCCCACGCGCGCGCGGGCGACCCGAAGAACGCCCAGGGCTGAGACACGCGCGTGAGCCAGATGCACATCGCCAGCGACACGGCGGCGAGGAACGCCATGGCGGTCACCAGCGCCCGTCGGTTGTGACGGAACGTGTGCGCGATCAGCGCGACCAGCGCGGGCCAAACGAGGTAGAACTGCTCCTCCACGCCGAGCGACCAGGTGTGCAGGAACGGATTGAGGTCGGAGTTGCCGGCCAGATAATCGGTCGCCGAATGCGCGAACCAGAGGTTGCTGACGTACGCCGACGTGGCGATGGCGGTCCCTGCGAACAGCTGTTGCTCGAGCGGCGAGAAGACGATTCGCCCGACGATGAGGGTCGCGAGGAGCATCAGGGCGGCGCCGGGAAGAAGCCGCCGGGCGCGGCGCGCGTAGAACCGCTTGAAATCGATCCTTCCCTTCCGGCTCCACTCGTCGACGAGCAACCCGGTGATCAGATAGCCGGAGAGCACGAAGAAGACGTCTACGCCGATGAAGCCGCCGCCGAACCCGGGGACGCCCGCATGGTAGGCGACGACGAGCAGGATGGCCACGGCCCGGAGGCCCTCGATGTCGGGCCGGAACGACGCCGACGCCGTCGGGCGGGCGGAACCTCCGTCAGCCATGGTGATCGTCCAGCGGCGTCACGACAGTCCCATCAGAGCGTTGAGCTGAACGTTGTAACCGAAGGGGGCCCCTTCCTCGACCTGGAGATGCGTAGCCGGCCCATCCCCCAGGACGGCATCCCGATCGGCATCGCAGACCCAGCTCTCCACGGAGTAGAGTCCCGCCGGGACGTTCATCTGCAGGTCCACTGAGAACGAAAATGGCCCGGGTCTCTCGAGTACGAGGCCGGCGAGCTTCGAGTGGCTCGAGTACACGGTCTGACCCGATTCCATGCGGCGCACCCGGAACGCGAGGTCGAACCGGCGCGGCGGTGCTTCGCCTTCGTCCACGCGCCCGGCCAGGCGGACGAGGGCCCGGTGGCCGCTGACGACGCGCCCATCGCCCTCCGCCTTGAATGAGTGGATCACCATCCGGCCGAGCCGGTGCTCCGATCGCGCCTGCGCGGCCGGCACCTCACCCTCAACGTAGGCCCGCACGCACTCGGCGGGGGTACCGGCGCGCACCACCTCCCCGCGGCGCAAGAGGACCGCCTCCGTGCACAGCTCCGTGATGCGCTCGAGCTGGTGGGAGACGACCACCACCGGAATTCCGCTGCGAACGATGTCGCGCATCCGTCCAAACGCCCGCTCCTGGAACGCCATGTCGCCAACCGACAGCACCTCGTCGATGACCAGGACGTCCGGATCGAGGTGGACGGCGATGGCGAAGCCGAGCCGCGCGCTCATGCCTGTTGAGTACCGCTTGATCGGCGTGTCGATGAACTCGCTGACGCCGGCGAAATCGACGATCGCATCGAACCGCATGCGGATGTCGGCCGTGGGCATCCCCATCATGGCGCCCTGAAGAAACACGTTCTCCCGTCCGGTGAGGTCGGGGTGAAAGCCGGCGGCGATCTCGATGAGGGCGCCCGCGCGCCCGCTGACGGCGACCCGGCCGATCGTCGGCCGCAGGATGCGCGTCACGAGCTTCAGCAGGGTGGACTTGCCGGCCCCGTTGTGGCCGATGACGCCCAGAGCCTGACCCGGCCCGACCTCGAACGAGACGCCCCGGAGGGCCCAGAAGGCGTCCTTGTCGAGGCCGGTGGAATCCGCGCGGCGGCCCGCGATCCCGCGGACCAGGGCCGGAAGCAGATCGCGCAGCGAGTCGTGGCGCTCGCCCACGTGAAACTTCTTCCAGACGTTCTCCACGACGATCTTGGCGGTGTGCATGGGCTCAGATGTATTCGGCAAAGAGGTATTGGAGGCGCCGGAACGTCGCCGTGGCCAGCAGGACTCCGACCAGCGCACAGGCCGTTGACCAGAGGAGTGAACCGGGGATCCAGAGCTCCACCAGCTTGCCCTTTTCCACGATCTGCAACGGGTAGAGCAGGTTGTGCCCCCGCATCACGGCCACGCGGAACCCCTCCAACAGCGGCGCGATGGGGTTCAGCATGA
>Ga0335085_10017593_pt1 | contig 10295 bp, 6 predicted proteins | sample Lox_Sample_45_FD_206712 | JGI IMG/M metagenome (GOLD analysis project Ga0335085, IMG submission 206712) | Soil microbial communities from Loxahatchee National Wildlife Refuge, Florida, United States - Lox_Sample_4.5 | ecosystem: Environmental > Terrestrial > Soil > Wetlands | place: USA: Florida...
TGCGATCATTCTGGTGGCGGAGAGCGCGGCCGCCCGCACATCGCTCTTGATGACTGCCAGTTTTGAACTCATACGGCTACTGGGGCCGGAGACGCTGAGGGCCGCGACAACCCGCCCAGCATGATCGAAAATCGGCGCCGCCACGCAGGTCACCCCGCTCAGATTTTCCTCCAGATCAATGGCTACCCCATGTTCCCGAACCAGAGCAAAATGTCCGCGAAGATGGGCCCTTTGGGTAATGGTTTTAGGCGTTTTTTTGACCAATGGATAGCCATCAAGCAGTGCGTTGACCTCGGCCTCCGGTAAGAAGGCCAGGATTGCCTTGCCCAAGGCAGTGGAATGTACCGGATTGCGCTCCCCCGGGAAGGCAGCTACGCGCAGTGCGTTGGGGCTCTGCAGCACATCGATGTGCACGATTTGCCCGTTCTGCAGCACGCCCAGATTGACATTTTCCGAATGCCGGGCCATCAAGTCCGACATGATGGAACGGGAAATAGACTGCAGATGCCGGAAGTGAACCGCCGGTCCGGTGAATTCGAAGAACTTGGCCGCCAGCCGGTAGTGCGCCGGCTGCTCGGCCTTCTCCACGTAACCAAGTTTCTCGAGCGAATAAAGGATGCGGTGGATGGTGGTGCGAGAAAACGGCAGCGTTTTCACCATCGCGGCAAACGCAACCGCTTCCTGCTTGGCCCCTTTGTCGATCAAGTAGTGCAAGACCTCAAAAATCTTGCCCATGACGGCAATGTAGTTCTTGTCGAGTTGTTTCGCTTTGGACATGGGATGGAGGGTAGCAGCTCATCTGTATATCACATCTTTGTCCGTTCCGTAATGCGGACGAAAGCACTTCTTTAAGATAGGAACGAATGATGATGCGCGTGCTGGCTTTGCGCCAAGAGGCGGACAGGCTTCATCGAGATTCCAGGAACGGGGCGACGGGGCGGAACCTGGTCTTCACATCTCAGAAACGGCGCGGTAGCGGTCCAAAACATCCTGCTGGGTAATGACTCCTTCCAGCTTCTGATAGTCCGCCCGGCTCACCACGGGCACGAGAGGCCACCGGTAAGCCTGCCGCAACGCCGCGTCCAGCGAGTAGTCCGGGTGCAGGTAACTGATCTGTGGCACGCGCAGCAGAGAGCGCAAAGTAAGCTCTCCCTTTCCTTCCCCCACCATGGTGCGCAGCTCCTGCTTGCTGATCACGCTCCATCCCGCGGGGCGCACGCGCACTAGGAGATGGTCAGACTGGGCTTTATCCGCCTGCTGGGCGGCGCGCTCGAGCGGATCGTCCGCGTCCAGCACCGGATCCTTCACCGGCTGCATGGCATCTTCCACCCGCAAGACATCCGCCTCGCGCAATTCCTCCATGGAAGGCAGATCCAGGCCATCCTGCTGGGTCAGAACGTCGAAGATCGGCGTAGGCTGCAGCCAACGCGAAATCACATAAGCAAAGGTATTGGCCACGATGACGGGCACAATGACCGAGTAATTTCCGCTTAGTTCCAACACCATGAAAACCGAAGTCATGGGGGCGCGCAGAAATCCCGCAAACAGCACACCCATTCCAACCAGAGCGTATGTACCCTCCGAACCGATTAAATGAGGAAGAAGCTGGTGTTCCACTCCTCCGACGGCCGCCCCCAGCATGGCTCCGATGAACAGCGCCGGGGCGAACATTCCGCCGGGAGTCCCGCTGACAAATGACGCTATTGTCGCGATAATTTTCAGCCCAGCCAGAATTCCCAGCACCTCCCAGGTGAATTGATTATGAATTGCCTGATCCATGAATTCATAACCGGCGCCCATGACCTGCGGAAACCCAAGCGCGCCGATAATTCCGATCGCCACACCCGCCAACGCTGGCTGAAAATATTGCGTCCATTTGGGTAGGGCCTTCAAACGGGGCCGCAGCCGCACAATACCCCACGAAAATACGCTTGCCGCCAGCCCGCCAACGATGCCCAGGGCAGCAAATGCCAGAAGTTCCGCCGGGCGCACACGGCTGATCGGCGGAACGCGGAACAAAGATTCCGCCCCCAAAAAGGCGCGCATCACCACAACGCTCGACACCGCGGAAAGCACCACCGAGCCTAGAATTCCAGCGCTCCAGCGGCCGATAACTTCCTCAATTACGAACAGCACCGCAGAAATGGGGGCATTGAAGGCCGCCGCCAGGCCGGCCGCTGCGCCTACAGGAGCGATCAGACGCATGCGATCGCGGGATAGATGCAACCGTCTTCCCAAAATAGAGGCCAGCGCCGCGCCGATCTGCAGGGAAGGATCTTCTGGCCCCAGCGAGTGCCCCGAACCTATCGCCAGCGACGAAGTAATGAATTTCCCAACGGCCGTTCGAAAGGGGATGTAACCGTTGTAGATATAGAGCGCGGCTTTGGTCTGATTGACCCCGCTGCCTCGGCTCTGTGGAAATACATGAATCACCAATACCGCAATCACCAACCCGGCCAGGGTGGGCGCAAGAATCAGGCGCCAGGGAGAAGCCGTAGTCTCCGATCCCAGCAAATAGATACGGCTCCAGTCGATAGCGTAGCGAAAGCACACCACGGCCAGGCCGGAGAAGATCCCGATGAAAACCGAGAGGATAAGAAAAAACCGCTCTTCCTGGAAAAAAGAGCGGAACAAGGTATGCGGAAGATGTTTTTGGGGATTGGTTCCCGGATGAATGCTTTCCCCTTCCAGCGCAGTTCCCATGGACTGCAATTCGGACAATTCTGTCACCTCTCGTTGCTTTCATGAAGTCTTGAGATCAGCAATAGAGCCAGGTCTGCCCCCTGCGGGCTGCCGCATTGCGCACTCGTTTGCTGCTCAATATCAAAAACCAAATCCATGGCATTCTCGGCCAAATCTGGATTCCGCCGCAGTTCCAGTTCAGTCAGTTTCGGCTTCATGGCTTTCCAGCGGACCGCGAGGGAAGGTTCCTGGGTCGTCGTCGACAATCCCTGGGCTCCAGACATGGTGGGCAGGTTGCACGTTTGCAGCCGCTCACCCGCCGTGTTGAAGGCGGAGAGCACGATCTTGCTGCGCTTGGCGGCCGAGATATGACGGCGGGACGGATCCAGTTGCAGGACCAACCGCGCGGTCTTAAGGAGGTTGGCGCTGTCGGCGTCGCTGGCATTCGCGGCAAGCGCGCTCTCAAGGTAGCGTTGGGCTACGTTGTATCGCCCCAATTCAAAAGCGGCGCGGCCCGCTCCGGCCAGCGCGGCAGCATTGCGGCGATCGAGGTTTAACGCGGTGCGAAATTCCGCCAGCGCCCGCTCAAAGTCCTGCGTCTTCAGGAATAGATTCCCAACGCGAGTTCGCAGGGCCACATCCGGCGGCAGACTCGCCTGCAGCGCGATCAATTCCGATTCGGCCTGGGTTTTGGCGTTCTGCTGCAGCAAAAACGTCACGAGTTCCAGCCTGACTGTCCGGCGCTGCTTTTCGGGATCCGTATCCCAGACCGCGTAGATGGCGTCGTGGTAATAGCGAATGGCGGAATCAATGTCGCCTTTTTTGGCAAGGATTCGCGCCAATTCCAGATTTACTGTTCCGTTGTCCGGCTGTTGCTCGCGCAGATTCAGGAGGTAGGAATAGGCTTCGTCGGCACGACCCAATGCCGCCAGGGTCTGCGCCAGTTTGAGCTGGTAAACAAAGTTGCCACGGGCGTAAAGCTGGGCCGCCTCGAATTCGGTGACCGCGCGACGCAGGTCCCCACCCTCCTGGTCCGCCACGGCCCGGGTAAACCACTCTTGTCCTAACTCCTGCTGTTGTCTTTTGTAGGCCTTCGATAGACCGGAAACCGCCAGGAAAGAAGCTACCGCCATCGTCGAAAGGACCAGGAGAATCACCGGCTCCCGCCGGGAATACCACCTCAGGCCTCGATCGCTGTTGTTTTCGGTTATTACTTCCTGCACAGACATTCCATCAATTTCGCCGCCAGAACTTTACTTGTGCGAGACCTGGTCACCTCGCACCCCGCTGGGAAAGAGCAGCCTTTTTGATGCGTTTTTGTCGCCCCGCTACCACACGACCACGAAGAAACCTGCGGGAGTTCCGGACGCATCCAGCCACTCACTCTCACAAAATTTAGCTGGTGAGCGCGGAAGGAATCAGGCCTTCAGCTACGAATAGAAGTCGCGCGATCCACGTAAACAATTAAAACTCGATCTTGCTTGCCAGCCCACAACAAATAGTATAACCCACGTGTTTTCCCTACGATCCGACGTCGGCTGCAGTCCTGCGAGGGAGCGGAAAAAATAATCGTTCCGAAGCGGGAGCCATTCGCACTCTGGGACGCGAGCGCTCTTGCCGATGATGAACGTCCGGACGCTGGACTCGCATGCTATTCATTAAATCACCGAAAAAAGCTACAGTATCAGGCTTCCAATCCTCGGCTTCTGGTTGGCTGTCCCGGGAGCATAGGGTGCACTCAATTTCTTGGTTGTCAGTCGTGCAGACGGATTCTAACGGGGAGCGACTTGCATGGCGGAGCGCGACAAAACACAAAACCGCAGATGGAGTCGGCGCGAATTCCTGGGAGTTCTTGCCACAACCGCAATCGCCGGCAGTGTACGATCACAAACGCCCACCGCCAAGCCACGGGACGTCTATCTGGTGGCGAATATGCATCCTGCCAGTTGCGGCTGGCTCGACACATTTTCAGTAGAGCGTGTTTACTGTGCGAACGATTATTTGAACCACCTCGACCGGGTCCGGGACGATCCCAATTATGCATTCGTCCTGTCGGAAGTGGACAACATCATTGCCATCATGAATTTTCAACCGCAGAGAATTCAGGAATTGAAACAGCGAATTGCGGAAAAGCGCGTCGAGCTGGTGAACGGCTATTTCCTGGAATCCACAATTAACCTGTCCGGCGGAGAGGCCTTAGTCCGCCTGGGCGTGGAGGGGCTCCGCTGGTACGAAAACGTGTTCGGAATTAAGCCGCGATTTTCCTGGAACATTGACGTGTGCGGAACGCACGATCAAATGCCCCAAATTGCGGCGGGCTTAGGGCTTGAAGCTTTGGTTTACACTCGGAAAAATCCCACCGGCAAGACTATTTATTGGTCCGTTTCTCCCGACGGCACCCGTGTTCTGACCCTTTCGCCCGGTCACTACAGCGAAGGAGGATCCTTATTCCGTACGAAAATACCGCTGGATACGGAACAACTCCGCAAATTGGAGGCGTTCTACCAGACCAAAGAACCAATCACGCCGGAGGGAGCTCCGATTCTTATCCTTAGTGGGGATGATGACTACTCCTTGGCCCCTGCTGTAAAGGAATATCCCTCGGAGTTTCTAAAACAATGGACCGACGCTGAGCCCAATCGCAAAATACGCTTCACCACGCTCGGCCAATATTTGGATGCGATTCGACCCGCGGTTCTTGCCGGTCAGATCCCCATTCCCATCATGCAAGGCGGCACGGCGTACGATTTCGATGCATTCTGGATCGAGAATTATCGCGTCAAAACTCTCTACCGCCGAAACGAGCACGCCCTGCAGGCCGCTGAAGCTTTCGCAACCGTAGCGAGCCTTCATGGCGGATATGAATATCCGGTTCAAGCGCTCGCGGATAGCTGGGTCCTCATGTGCCTGAATATGGACCGGAACACTCTTTGGGGCTCGGCCGGGGGGATGACTTTCGTCAGCGAACAATCCTGGGATGTACAGGACCGATTTAACTGGGTGAGTAAGACCGCCAGTGAAGTGTTCGCTCCCTTGAATGCCGCGCCCAGCGAACCAAACCAACTTATTAGTTGTTTCAATCCGCTGAATTGGAAGCGCAACGATCCGGTGGTTATAACGCTGCCCGCGGGGAAGAGCATCGAGGGAGTGAAGTGCGAGGCGCTCCCGGATGGTTCGGTGCTCTGCAATTTGGAGATGCCAGCCGTGAGCGTTCGGAAATGGAAGCTCTCTTCCAAAGCTCCGGCGTCGCCCCAGTCCGTGAGCCTCCCGGACACGATTGAGACAAATTATTATCTTGCTCGATTGGATGCGAAGACCGGAGCGCTCTCCAGCCTCCGGATGAAGAAGACAGGACGGGAATTGCTGGCCGGTCCCGCGAACGTAATTGTTGCCGAGTGGCCGACCCATAAACTGGAAGATGATCCGGGCGACCAGATGCCGCCGCGCCCGGCGAGAACACGGCTGGGGACATCGAGCGATCAACCTTCGACGATTCAAGTGCGGCGTGGTCCGATGGCTACCACCGTGGAGGTTCACGGCACTTTTCGTGCAGGTGGCGCACTGCGGCGCATCATCCGATTCTACGAGGACCACCCGCGAATTGATTTTGAAACAGAATTGAACGATGTTCCGAATCACACCGTCGTCGTGGCCGAGTTTCCACTCGCCGAGGATATCCTCGAATTGCGCCGTGGCATCCCATACGGCTTTTCGCATGGCGCGTGGTCCAAACCGAATCCGGACCTGCATGGTTGGACGAAAGGAATTGTTCCCGCGGTGCGATGGATCGACTTTGCGTTGGCAGACGGCGGCGGTTTCGCGATTCTGGACCGCGGACTTAGCGGCCGCGAACTCAACGGCCGTGCCCCCATCCTTTATTTGCTCAATGCGGAGGACAAATATTCCGGCTATGACAATCCCTGGCTCAGCGGCAAGGGGCGCCACCTATTACCTTATTCGATTGTCGCCTACGAGTCTTCGTGGGCCCAGGCGCGCATCCCCCGCATGGCTTGGGAATACAACCGCGAACCGGTCGTGATTTCACGCCGGTGGGACGTGGAGCCGAAATCCTTCCTCGAAACCTCGGACAATCTTATCGTCGAAGCCCTTCGCCGGGAAGGCGATCACATAGAGCTACGTATGGTCGAGTGCCTTGGTGCGCCCGGCATGGCCGAGATCACGATGAGGTTGCCTCACCGCAGCGCGGCGCTTACCGACCTGATGGGGCGAAAGATTTCGGATTTGCCGAAATCCTCGCATTACACGTTCCCCATCCGGCCGCAACAGATTGTTACGATGCATTTTCAAACCACCTCGACGCTTCCCGAGGTCCAGCCAATCCAATCGTGGGATCCGTTTGTTCCGGAAGAGAAACTGCCGGCGCTGCACGCTTACAATCCGACTGTCATCGGCCATCCGCCATTCGGAAGCTAGTTGACGTTCTGAACGGGAGCCCTCCCCCCAGCAGATTCTTGTGGCGCGTCTTTTGTTCCTGGGATACGTGTTGTTTACCGCCAGCTGTTGTTTGCTGGCGTACATCCCTTCAGCTATCGACAGGTCCGCGTGGGCAAACTGCTGCCGTGGGTCACGAAGCTCGAATATCTGCACTCGATCCTGTTTTGGCCGGCGTCAGCCGCAGCGCTGTTTTCCATCTTGCCCGATTTGAAGGCTGGCCCTTCGCGCAATCTTGCTCGCGGGTTTGCGGGATTTGGAATCCTCGCCGGGGTGGCCTTGCTCATTCGCCCGCTGTTGCCGAGCCTTACCAACGATTTCACTAGCCTGGGATCGCGCGTCCTTTCGCTAGTGCCGTCTCCAGGAGGACAAACCCGGAAACCTTCAACCATGACGCAGCATGAAAACCGCGGATCGGTTGCTTGACCTGCATCTTCAAACATCAAGGATGACGGTCACATCCGGCTGCGAGCAGCACAAAAGCACATTTCCCGAAGCTGGCCTCTCCAACGGTTCCGGGTTGTAATGGGTCGATCCGCCTATGAGACCCGTCACGCAGGTGTGGCACACTCCGGTCCGGCACGACCATCTAACCGGCACATCGCACGCTTCCGCCAGTTCCAACAAACTCTGATATTTGGGATCCCATGCGGCCGTGATCCCGCTGCGTGCGAACGACACCGCCGGGCCAGATCCTTGCGGCCCCTGTGGCTGATGCGGACTGTGCTCAACGCTCGCCATGCCAGGTGTAATGCTCTCAAGCCCACCAAAGATTTCCGCATGCACGTTCTCGGCCAGCACACCCCAGTTTCGCAGCCCGTCGCGCATATCCTGCAAAAACGAAGATGGACCGCACAGATAGAAGTCGCTGGTGGATGGCACGCCAATTCTCCGCAGCAAATCTATGTCCACGTGCCCGGAAGCGTCGAAGTCCGTCACTGGCTGGTCGGTGGCAGCCGGCCTGCTGTATACAATGTAGCTTCGCCCGCCAGACAACTGCTTGAGTAGAGAGCGCGATTCTTCTGCGAATAGGTGCTCGGCGCGATTGCGCGCTCCATAGATCCACCAGATCTCTCGTTCCGACTTCTCGGCGGCGAGTGCGTGCAGCATCGCCATCACGGGCGTCACGCCGACTCCGGCGCTGAGCAAAACCACAGGATCCCGGCCGGGATGTAAGGTAAAGTTTCCACGCGGTGCGCTCACTTCCAATAGATCGCCTTCTCGCACTCGGTTGCACAGAAACGAGCTTCCCACGCCTTGCGATTCGCTCTTGACGGTGATGCGGAAATGATCGGCCATTGGCAGATCAGACAAAGAATAACTACGAAGAATCGGGGGCTTGCCCGGATCGACAAGTAGCCGCACCACAACAAATTGACCTGCCCGGGAGAGAGCAAAAGCCTGCCCATCGATCGGCACGAGGAGGAAAGAAGTCACGTTATCGGTTTCCTGGCGAATCCGGGCAACTCTCATTGGTCTGAATCCGGACCACGCCGGAGCTTGCTCCTCCTGTGCGAGTCCGGGATTCCCCGCCACCGTTGTGGAGTTCGAACCCTCTTGGAGCATAGCCTGGAACGAACTCTGCCAACCCTTGCTCAGCGCGGGAACTCGCAGCGCGCGTTTCAGCTCCTCGGGCGAATGTCCTGGCAAATACAGAAGGGCATCGGTCTCGGCCACGGTGATCCGCTCTGGACCTGCGGCAATCTTCACGATGTCGTCGCCCGCGCCAACTTCCCCCTCCTGCAACACGCGAAAATAAAATCCTGGTCTGCGATGCGATACGAGCAGCGCCGGCATACGAGGTTCATCCATGCGGATGCCGACGCGATAACACGTCACCCGTGGCTGCGTTACTTCGAAGAGCGCATTGCCAATTCGATATCGATCGCCGATACAGACTTCATCATCCGAAAGCCCGTCGACCGTGAAGTTTTCGCCGAACTGGCCGAAACGAAAATCGCTGCGTCCCAGCAAACTCTCCCAGTAATGATAGGAATCCATCTGGTAGACAAATACGGCGCGGTGTTCCCCTCCGTGGCCGGCGAGATCAGCCTGCCCATCGCCATCGATATTGAGCTTGCGAACCATGGGGCGCCCCCCAACGGGAGATTTCCAGACTGCGGTTCGAACAGTTTTGCCGCGCCATTGCACCTCGCGCGGAAGGCCGACATTGACGGAGAGCAGACGAGCCATCTTGGAAACATCCTCTATCTATTATTTCAGGCGCTTTGAGCCACGTGCCTTCTTTCGTTGAACAACCTCAGGCGTGATGTGGCTGCCTGTTTCACTGCGTCCACGGACAGGCCGACGATCACGGGAGCTATCATTTCCTGTGCGGCCGCGAAGACGGCTTTTAACGCCACGAGATCGGAGATATTGAAATGGCCAATGGCTTCATGGTTTTGCTCCGCTTCTTGCAAGCGAGCGCGCAGGGAATCCATTCAGTCACCTCCTGTTTTCATCGCGTGCCAGGTAGCACATAGCGGATTGTGACTAGCTTCCACGCTCTTCCCCCTGCCCAGATCGGAAGTCACCGAATCCGGATTGAACAGCACCCTAGTGCCCGATTAGGCCGTCAAGGGTGTAGCGTCCCGGCCCCGAGAAGATCAGCCAGACGAGAATCATTACGTACAGAACCTCCGGCAGGTAAAGGAAGTCATCGACCCAGGCGAGTATCCCGGTCGCATGGATGCTGAGGATCCGGTTAGTCAAAATAGCGACGATCATATCGACGACGAGCGCTGCCGCGCACAGTGGCGTGAGCAGGCCGGCCGCCAGGCCAGCACCGCAGGCAAACTCAACAGCCGACACAAAGATTGCATTGGCATGCGGGAATGGGATATGCGACTGAGCCAGGGTCTGCTCCATCGTGGTGAACTTAGCCGGTACAAACAGCTTGGTCCCGCCAGAGACACAGAAGAAAATACCGATTAGGACGCGCACGGCAGTCATCGGCACCCATTCCGCTGCGCGGAGCGCCGCTAAGAAGGTCTCGATAGCGGGCCACATTCAATTGCTCCTTCGATGCGCTTTTCTCGTCGGCGTGCGGCTGAAATTGTACGCCGCATGTGTGGCGCGTGAGAAAATGTCAAAGGTTTCGTCCCAGCCTTTGAGTCCCTCGGAGGAGCTCACTTTGACCGCCTCCCAATCTTCCTTGACTC
>Ga0335085_10017594_pt1 | contig 10294 bp, 8 predicted proteins | sample Lox_Sample_45_FD_206712 | JGI IMG/M metagenome (GOLD analysis project Ga0335085, IMG submission 206712) | Soil microbial communities from Loxahatchee National Wildlife Refuge, Florida, United States - Lox_Sample_4.5 | ecosystem: Environmental > Terrestrial > Soil > Wetlands | place: USA: Florida...
TCCTCGGAGTCGACGAGCTTGACCGGATCGATGTCGGCGCGCACGCCGCGCGCCACGAGCACGATCTCGCCGGCGTGGTCCGGCGCGTCGGGCCGGAGGCCGACGACGACCTCGTCGGCGTCCTCGACGGCGTCGGCGAAGCGTGTCGCCGCCACCACGGGGCTCTTCTCGCGCGCCGTCGCGATGGCCCGGCGCAGCAGCGCGCCGTAGACGCGGTCCTGGGTGAGCGCCTTGGGACGGACGACCACGAGGAGCTCGGGCGTCGCGTCGAAGACGTCCTGCCAGTGCGGCTCGGCGGCTATGGCGCTCGCGGCCGGAGGAGGGGGCTTGGCGCCGCACGCGGTGGCTCCCCCGAGCGCCAGCAGCAGCGACACGATGCGGACGGTCCTGTTCATTCAGCCGGATCGCTCTCTCACGCGGGCCGCCATGCGCGCCACCGTCTCGTCGATGCCGAAATCCGAGTTGTCGATGAGCGTCGCGTCGTCCGCTTGCCGCAGCGGGGCCACGGCCCGCGTCGTGTCCTGCTCGTCGCGTCGCCGAACGTCGGCCAGCGTGTCCTCGAGCGTGACCTGCTGGCCCTTCGCGGTGAGCTCGTCGAAGCGGCGTTTCGCGCGCACCTCAGGGCGTGCCGTGAGGAAGAACTTCACCTCGGCCTCGGGGAAGACGACGGTGCCGATGTCGCGCCCCTCGAGCACGACGCCGCCGGAGCGGCCGGCCTGTCGCTGCAGATCGAGAAGCGCGTCGCGCACCGCCTTGTGCGCCGACACGGTGCTCGCCCCCATGCCGATGTCCGGCTCGCGGATGGCGTCCGTCACGTCCTTGCCGTCGAGCCACACGCGCACGCCCCGGGTGGCGTCGCGGTCGAAGGCGATGGCGCCGCGCGCGACGAGCGCGTTCGCCAGCTCCCCGACGGGCTTCGCATCGCTCCACGCCACGCCGGCGCGCTTCGCGGCGACGGCGACCGTCCGGTACAGGGCGCCGGTGTCGACGAACACGAATCCGAGCGTGTCGGCCAGCCGGCGCGCCACCGTGCTCTTGCCGGCTCCGGCCGGGCCGTCGATCGCGACGATCGGGCGAGGTCGGGTGGGCGGCGCCATCGACTTTGGTTTTACAGAAACTACTGCTCGACGTCGATCGTGGCGCCGAGGCCGCGCAGGGTGGCCACGAACTTGGGGTAGCTCGTGGCGATGCACGCGGCGTCCTTGACGCGCGTCGGGCCGTCGGCGACGAGCGCGAGCACCGACGCGGTCATCGCGATGCGGTGGTCGCCCTTGCTCTCGACCTCGGCGGCCCGGAGTGGCGCCGCGTGGCCTTCCACGTCGAGACCGTCCGGCTTCTCCTCGCAGGCGATGCCGAAGGCGCGCAGGACGCGGGCCATCGTGGCGATCCGGTCGCTCTCCTTGTGCCGCAGCTCACCCGCGTCGCGGATGCGCGTCGTGCCGCTGGCGCGTGCCGCCAGGGCGCACGCGATGGGGATCTCGTCGATGGCGCGCGCGACCGTCTCGCCGCCGATGGGCACCGAGCGGAGCGGCGCGCTCCACGCGTGCACCTCGGCTACCGGCTCGCCGCCGCGCTCTCCCTGTGGCTCCACCGACAGACCCGCGCCCATGTCGCGCGCGATCTCGAGGATCCCGGTGCGCGTGGGGTTCACCCCCACGCCTCGCGTCGTCACCCGCGACCCCTCCACGAGCTGTGCGGCGACGAGCATGAACGCCGCCGCCGAGAGGTCCCCCGGGATCTCGATCTCGAACGACGGCATCTTGCGCGACCATCCCTCCGGATCGAGCTCCACCACCGGGCCCACGGTGCGAATGGGGCAGCCGAGCGCTCCGAGCATGCGCTCGGTGTGGTCACGCGACACGCTGGGCTCGCGGAACCGCGTGGCGGCCGACGCGAAGAGCCCCGAGAGCAGGACGGCGCTCTTGACCTGCGCGCTCGACACCGGGCTCTCGTGCTCGAGGCCCCCGAGGTCGCGTCCCTCGGGCAGCGGTCCGACGACGAGCGGCGCGACGATCTCTCCCTCGCGCGTCGGGTGCCGGCGCCCGTCGATGAGCGCGCCGCGCGCGCGCAGCGGGCCGACGACGCGCATCATCGGGCGCCGCGAGAGCGTCTCGTCGCCCACCAGCGTCGCCCGGAAGCGCTGTGCCGCCAGGATCCCGCACATCAGGCGCATCGTCGTCCCCGAGTTGCCGCAGTCGAGATCGCGCTCGGGCCCGCGCAGGCCGTGCAGCCCCTTGCCGTGCACCACGAGCTCCGTCGGCGACGGCTCGTCGATCACGATGCCCATCGCCCTCAGCGCGTTCGCCGTAGAGACGTTGTCCTCACCGTGCGAGAAGCCGCGGATGCGCGAGTCCCCCTCGCACAGCGCGCCGAGGAGCAGCGCCCGGTGCCCGATGCTCTTGTCCGACGGGACCGGCACGCTGCCGACGAGCGGTTTCGTCGCGGGATGAACGACCAGCGTGGTCATGGCTCACTGCGCCGCCGGCAAGAAGCGCGGCGCGAGGGCCAGTATGCTCGACAGGGTCGAGTCGTCCACGGCGAACTTGCACTGCATGTCGGCCCCGGCCGTCTGCACGTCCAGGTTCTGCAGCGAAACGCCGCCGAGGAACGGCCCGAGCAGCTTGATCCAGCCGGTCACGGTACGCACGCCGTCGGCGGCCGAGGACGCTTGCTGCGCGTCTCCGTACGTCAGCGTCGCCGCGACGTTCATCCCGGGGCTCTGGAAGTTGCCGATGACGCGCGCGACGTGCAGCCCCTCGAGCCACGGCAGGTTCAGCGAGCCGATGCTCGCGGCGACGAGCGGCTGCGACGCGAAGTCGCCGGCGACCGCGAGCTCCGCCCCCGGCGTCTGCAGGGTCTCGATGACCCACGGGGGCTCGGCGCGCTCGATCTTCCCCGTCTTCAGCTTGTCGAGGACGTGCCGCACGGCCTCGCTCGTGCCGGCCACCACGGTCTTCGCGGTCAGCACGCACCACACGGCCCCGCCCCCCGCGTACGTCGCGCGGTCCGCGTACATCGTCTTGGTCACGGCGCTGCCGCCCTTGGTCTTCGTCGCGGCCTCGATCTTCGCCTGGTCGAACCGACCCGACACGACCGCGGCGACGTCGATGCCGCCCGTCGCGTACGACGCGAGCACCACGCGGTCGACGTCGCGCTCGGCCTCGAAGCCCGCGTCGTCGCCGAGCGGCATCAGGCGATCGGCGATGACCCCGAGCTGCGGCCCCACCGTCGTGCTGTCCCAGAGCGACCGCGCGTCCACGTTCGCGACGATCACGGCCGAGCCGGGCAGCAGCGCGAGCGGATCCGAGTCCAGGTCGAGCTTGTTCTCTCCGCCGGCGTTGGCGCCCTTGCCGCCGCAGGCCAGCAGCAGACACACGGCGAGAAGCAGGATCCAGCGGTGCATGGCGAGCGGGCCCGGAGCGTATCAGGGCCGCGGATACGAGCCGAGCACCTTGAAGAAGCGGGTGATGCGCTTCATCTCTTCGAACGCCATCACGAGAGGGCGGTCGGTGAAGTGCCCGGCCGTCTCGACGTAGAAGAGGTAGTTCCAGTTCTCGCCGGTCGTCAGCGTCTGCGTCCGGTCGCCGGCCGTGCTCCCCGGAACCACCGGATGGCTCAGGATGTTCGTGAGGTTGATGCCGCGCTCGGCGAACACCTTGAGCACGTCCAGGAGCGAGCCCGGAGCATCCTGCACGCTGAAGACGACCGACGTCACGTCGTCGCCCGTGCGTGCCGACGGGCGCGCACCGACCACCGCGTAGCGGACGCGGTCGCCCCCCTTGTCGAGCACGTTGCGCCTCGCCACCTCGAGGCCGAGCTGCGCGCCGAAGGTCTCGCTCGCGATGGCGGCGCCGCCGTGGTCCTCGACCGCGAGCTGGCACGCCATGAGCGGCGTCTTCACGTCGAGCACCGACGGCCGCGGCGAGAGGCCCGCGAGGAACCGCTCGCAGAGCGCGTGATCCGCGGCCGTCGCGTAGATCTTCTCGACGTCCCCGAAGTTGCCCGTGCGGTTCATCAGGTCGAGCTCGAACTTCGCCTCCAGCAGCTCGATGATGCGCAGGTCGCTCGCCAGCAGGGCCAGGATGGTCGACTGCATCGGCCCCTCGGCTGCCGTCTCGAACGGCACGACCGCGAACTCCGTGCGCCGGCGTGACACTTCATCGAGCGCCGCCGCGGTCGACTCGGCGGCGACGAGCCCCGGCGATCGTCCGAAGCGTGCGCCCGTCGCCGCGTGGCCGGGGCCGCCCTCGGGGCCCACGTAGGCCACCTTCACCGGCAGCTCGAGCGCCAGGCACGCCGCGAAGACGTCGCGCAGGATTTCGCGCAGCGCGTCCTGCGGCATGTCGCCGCTCGAGCGTGCCACGAGCGCGCGGATCGCCGCGTGGTCCGTCAGCGGGAGACTCGACGGCTGGTCGCGCCGCAGCTCGCCGATGCGCCGCGCGGCACGCGCTCGCTTGTCGAGCGCGACGAGGAGCTGCGCATCGAGCTTGGCCATCTCCTGGCGCAGCTCGTCCGCTTCCCGCTTCGCGTCCGCCACACAATCAACTTAGCCCCCGGGCGGGCCGGTGTCACATCACGTAGGCTGGCTGACGTGCCGGTCAGGCGGGCGGACCTGGATGCGCTACGGGGCAAGTACACGAAGATGGTGGCGCTCCGGGTGGAGCGACTCCCGGAGGACGAGATGCGCCGGCAGATGGCGGAGCTGGCGCAGCGGTTCCCCGGTGCGCTGCGCGAGCTCGACGACCTGGAGCTCGGCGAGATCCGCCGGCGCGTCGAGGCGCTCGAGGCCGTGCTCGAAGGAACGTCGAAGCCGGAGCCATGGATGGAGGCGGTGGCGCTCTTTCACGCGCTGACGCGCGGCGCGCTCGTCGTGAAGCGATGGCTCGGCGGACGCAAGCGAGTGGACGCGGCGCTGGCCCGGCGCTTCGCGGCGGAGCACGGGGAGCTGCCGTTCGCGGAGGACGCGCAGTCGTGGGCGGAGGAGCTCGCGGGCATCGCGTCGCCGCCGCGCGGCCGCCTCACCGACGCCGTGTTCGCCCGCGTCGCGCGCACGCTGGGCGTGGCGGAGCGGCAGGCACGCCGTCTCGTCTTCGGCGTACCCCGGCGAGAGCGGCCGCCGCGTAGCTGAGCGCGCAGCGTGACCCTGTTGCTGTGCAACATGGTATTTTGTTGCAATGCAACATCGAGGGCTGCTACGACGCGGACTCGATGGACCGCTACGCCACGATCGTGTCCACGGGTCGTCACGTCCCGTCGATCGAGATCACCAACGACGAGCTGCGCGCGCGCTTCCCCGACTCGAGGGAGTTCATCGACAAGATGGAGGGGTCGACCGGCATCCTGCGACGCTGGTGGGCGCCCGAGACTGCGTGCACGTCGGACCTCGCCGCCGAGGCCGCACGCGAGGCGCTGCAGCGTGCGGGGCGCACGCCCGACGACGTCGACCTCGTCATCCTCGGCACCGACTCGCCCGACTACGTGACGCCGTGCACGTCCGTCGTCGTCCAGCACAAGCTCGGCGCGAAGAACGCGGGTACGTTCGACGTCGGCTGCGCGTGCGCGTCCTTCGCGACGGGGCTCGCCATCGCGGCCGGCTGGATCGCCGCGAACCGCGACGTGCGCACGATCCTCGTCATCGGCGCGTACATGATGCACAAGCTCGCCGACCGGCGGGACCCGGCGGTCTTCTTCTACGGCGACGGCGCGGGCGCCGCCGTCGTCGAGCCGTCGAGCGTGCCGGGGTTCGTGTCCTCGGCCGCGCAGGCCGACGGCGCGTACGCGCGCTACTGGGGCATCTTCTCGGGCGGCACCGCCGAGCCGGCGAGCCCCGTGTCGGTTGCCGAGGGGCGCACGTGCGTCCGCATGATCGACCGCTATCCGCCCGAGGTGAACCACGAGGGCTGGCCTCGCATCGCGCGCACCCTCGCGGAGCGCGGAGGTTTCGCGCTCGACGCCGTGTCGCTCTTCATCTTCACGCAGGTGCGCCGGCGCTCGATCGAGCACGTGATGGCCGCGCTCGGCCAGCCGCTCGAGCGCGCGCACACGATCATGGACCGATGGGGCTACACGGGCTCGGCGTGCATCCCGATGGCGCTCGACGACGCGCGTGAGCGGGGGCGGGTGAAGCCCGGCGACCTCGTCGTGTGTGTCGGCTCGGGCGTCGGCTACAACCAGGCCGGCGTCGCGTTCCGCATGTGAACGTGGGCGGACCGTGACCTGCCTCAGAGCGGCGCGGCGCAGCGGTCGTCGGCCAGGCCCGGAATGCGCGTCCACGTCTGCGCGCGGCCGCGCGCGCCGGCGGGCACGTACGTCAGCGTCACCTTCGAGCCCGCTCGTGTCAGCGTGAGCTTCACCGGCACTGTGCCGTCGCCCTCGCGTGCCTGCATCGACTCGACGACGTCGCCGTCCTGCAGGCCCGCTTTCGCCGCGGGGCCACCCGCGCTCACGCCGACGACGTGACCATCGGTCGAAGCGCGCGTCGCCTCGAGATCGAATCCCGGGTCGAACGCCACGTACTCGCCCGTGCCAGCGCGGAAGCAGGGGCCGAGCGCCGCCCGCGGAAGCTGCGGCCGCTCGCCGCGCACGATGAGCGCGTCGAACGTGTGCGCTGCATCGGGGTCCTCGCTTCCCACCGCATCCACCCATGCCGCGGCGGGCAGGCTGGTGCGCTTGCCGTCCTGCACCTCGCGCACGAGCTTCGCGAGCACGTCCACGAGCCCACGCTCGCCCTTGGTGTGCGCCCGGATCGCCGCCGACTCGGCCAGTGCGTAGAGCGCCCCGCGCGCCATCGCCGTCGCCCTCGCCACGTCGTCCTTCGCGACGAGCGCACCGAGCTGGGCTCCAGGCATCGTCGCATCCGGCGACGTCGCGACGACCGACAGCTCCCCCGAGATCGCATCGCGCACGTCGTTCGGCGCGAGAAGCCCGAGCCGCGCGAGCAGCGCCGTCGCCGCGTAGCGCGCGACGCCCTCCGAGAACCACGCGCCCTCGCCCTCGTGCCCGGGCTCGGTCGCGATCCGGAGGATGCCGCCGACCCACTGGCGTGCGAGCTGCTGCGCGGTCGACAGCCGCAGCGAAGCACCCCACGGCTCCGCGGGGCCCACCTGCACGAGCGCACTCGTCCACCGCGGTGTCGTCGTGAACGACCCGATGGGTCGCGTCTGCGAGACGAAGAGGTACGTCCACGGCGTCGTGTCCGGCTGCGTCTTGAACATCTCGGCGAGCGAGGTGCGCACCTGCGCGATCTCGGCGATCGTGGGACGCGGATCGAACGACGTGTACCCGAGCCACGCGCCCTCGTCGTGACCGGCGGCCGGATCGTCGATGACCTGCACGCCGAGCGAGCCGGCGACGTAGTTCGCATAGCGCAGCGCGCGGAACGGCGCGGTCGTCTTGCGGGCGTTGCCCACGCCGAAGCTCGACGCCGCGGCCGAGGCGCGCAGGGCGTCACCCTCGATGCGTACGAGCACGCTGCCACGTGCCGACTCCGCGCCCGCCGGCAGAGCGACGAGCTTCTCTCCCGCCACGCGGAAGCGATCGTCGACCACGTAGAGCCCCAGCGGGTCGTCCGGCGCATCGTCGCCAGCCGCAACGTCGTACGCGACGGTCACCGCCACGCCGTGCGGCGCCCGCGCGAGATTGAGGTCCAAGCCACCGCCGGCCGCTGACGGCGCGACTTGCACGCCGATGTCGCCCCCGTCGTCGTGCGCAGACGCCTTCGACACGCGCGTCGCCGTACCCCGCGCGAGATGCCACGCGCCGCTCGCCGCGTCGGCATGCGTCAGCGTGATCTCGACGTGCACTGCGGGCGAGGGGACGACGACCGGCCGCAGGAGCAGTACGAGATCTGTGTCCGGCCTGGCGTTCACGGGCGGGACGCCGGATGCGCTCGCCGTCGCCGAAGACGTCCCCCTCGGCGCGCTCGCCGACGTGCCGGGACAGACCGGGGCGGGCGCTGCTCCCGCGCATCCGACGAGTACCGCACACCCGACCAGCGAAGCGCGAGTCATTCCAGGTGCACTCGTACCGGATGTTCCCGCTGGCGGTGGCGCTGGCAGACCGTCAGCTGGACGAGCCCGCCGGAGGCGTCGCTGGAGCAGGCGTTGAGGCCGTCTTGGTCTCGCTCTTTGTCTCGGTCTTTCCGCCCGAATCGGCCTTGCTGGACGAGTCGGAGGAGGTACTACCGTTCGCCTCCGCTTTGTTGCTCCCGCTCTTGGCGGAGGAATAGAGGTCGGAATACCAGCCGCCACCCTTGAGGATGAAGCCCGTGCCCGCGCTGATCAGCCGTTGTGCAGTGTTTTTCCCGCACTTCGGGCACACCTCGATGGGCGGCTCGGTGATGCGCTGGAGCTCCTCCCATTGGTCGCCGCAAGCCGTGCACCCGTACTCGTAGGTGGGCATACCCGAGGAGTAAGCCCGCCCTGGCACTTGGTCAAGTCGAGTGCCAGCGGGGCGTACCGTGGCTTTTCCAGAGCTTGCAGTGTTCTTCGTGCTTGTCCTGAACGCCCGAGGGGCGGTACAGGTGGTAAGCGCTTCGTGACGATATGTGAGTGTGACCATACGTGCACGAGTTCCGGCCCTCGCCGGGCAGGCCAAGGACATAGCCGATGAAGATCAAGAAGCTCGAGCTCGCTGGGTTCAAGTCGTTCGTCGACCGGACGGTCCTGCACTTCGACCACGACGTGCTGGGCGTAGTGGGCCCCAACGGGTGCGGCAAGTCGAACATCGTCGACGCGATCCGCTGGTGCATGGGCGAGCAGAGCGCGAAGCACCTGCGCGGCCGGTCGATGGAGGACGTCATCTTCAACGGCTCGGAATCGCGTGCGCCGCACGACTTCGCCGAGGTGACGCTCACGTTCGAGAACGACACGCCCGAGGAGCTGCCGCTCGAATACAAGGAGTACGCCGAGATCGCGGTGACGCGCCGCCTGCACCGCACGGGCGAGAGCGAGTACCTCATCAACAAGACGCAGGTGCGTCTGCGCGACGTGACCGATCTGTTCCTCGGCACTGGCGCCGGCACGAAGGCGTACTCGATCGTCGAGCAGGGCAAGATCGGCCTCATCGTCAGCGCGAAGGCCGAGGACCGGCGCCTGCTCATCGAGGAGGCGGCTGGCATCACCAAGTTCAAGAGCCGCAAGAAGCAGGCTGAGAAGAAGATGGAGCTCACGCAGCAGAACCTGCTGCGCGTGGGGGACATCGTCGCCGAGATCGACCGGAGCCTCGCCTCGCTGAAGCGCCAGGCGGCGAAGGCGGAGCGCTTCGTCGCGTACCGGGGCGAGCTCGAGGACCTGCAGCTCCACGAGGCGTCGCACCGGTACCTGGAGCTCGTCGGGTGGGTGAAGCTCGAGACCGGCGAGGTCGAGCGGCTGGGTGCGGCGAGCGAGGAAGCGCGCGGCGAGCTGGCGGCGCGCGAGGCGGAGCTCGAGGTCGCGCGGCACGAGGTGCACGAGGCGGAGCAGAAGCTCGACGTGGCGACCAACGCGTCGTTCGCTGCGGACAACGCCGTGCGCGCGGAGGAAGCGGCCATCGAGCGCGCGAAGGACAAGATGGCGGCCCTCTCGCAGCGCGAGCAGCAGGCGGCCGGCGAGAAGCACGAGATGAGCGAGCAAGCGGCGCGTCTGGCGGCAGAGCGCGACGTGGTGGCGCGCGAGGTGGCGGAGCTCGCGGCCGAAGAGGGGCACCATGCGGCGCGCATCGCGGAGGAAGAGGCGAAGCTCGCCGACTTCGCCGGCGCGCATGGCGTGTGCGACGAGCGCGTCACCGAGCGCCGGCAGACGATCGCGGGCGCGCGTGCGGAGATCGCGAGCAGCGAGGCGAAGCTCGCGGGGTTCCAGCGGCGTCAGGGAGAGATGACGACCCGGCGCGACAAGCTGCTCCTCGAGCGCGAGTCGCTGGAGCTCGCGCGTGTCGAGCATGGCGCGCGCGCCGAGGAGCTCGCGCGCTCGATCGACGACCTTCGCGCCGGGCGCGTGACGACGGCCGCCGAGAAGTCGCGCCTCGAGACGCGGCTCGGGGAGCTGAAGGAGCTGATTCACGAGCAGGAGCGCGCGCTCGAGGAAGCCAAGGGCGAGCTCTCGGTGAAGCGCTCGCGCCACGCGGCGCTCGAGGAGATGCACGCCCGCCTCGAGGGCGTGGGCGCTGGCACCAAGGCTCTCGTGGAGACGCGTGACCCGTGCATCCTGGGCCTGGTGGCAGACCGCATCGAGGCGCCGGCGGAGCTGACACAGGCGCTCGCGGGTCTGCTCGGCACGCGGCTGCACGACGTCGTCGTCAGCGACATGGACCGTGGTCT
>Ga0335085_10017596_pt1 | contig 10293 bp, 11 predicted proteins | sample Lox_Sample_45_FD_206712 | JGI IMG/M metagenome (GOLD analysis project Ga0335085, IMG submission 206712) | Soil microbial communities from Loxahatchee National Wildlife Refuge, Florida, United States - Lox_Sample_4.5 | ecosystem: Environmental > Terrestrial > Soil > Wetlands | place: USA...
ACCAGGGTGGGGCCAAAATTCGCGACGACACGCCGCCCCACCACCAGGCGCGATCACCACCCAGACGGGGCCAAAATTCGCGACGAAAACCGGGCCAGCCGGGGCCAGTTCAGGTGACCACACTCAGGCGCTGGACGCCGCCGCGCTGCAGGCGGCGGTGGGGTCGTGGCTGGCCACCCGGCCGCCGCCGTCCTGGGCTGGCCCGTGCCAGCGGCGGGCGGTGGCGGTGGACGGCAAGGCGGTGCGCGGCACCCGGCATGCCGGCAGTGATGGCCAGGCCCGGCACCTGCTGGCGGCGGCAGACCCGCAGGCCACCACGGTGCTGGCCCAGGCCGAAGTGGACGGCAAGACCAACGAAATCACAGCGTTTGCCCCGCTGCTGGCTCCGCTGGACCTGGCCGGGGCGGTGGTCACCGCCGACGCGCTGCACGCCCAGCGCGAGCACGCCACGTTCCTGGTCACCCAGAAGAACGCGCACTACATCCTGACCGTCAAGAACAACCAACCCAGCCTGTACGCCCAGCTCAAAGCCCTGCCCTGGCGCCAGGTCCCCATCGCCTGGGACGCCAGGAACAAAGGTCACGGCCGCGCCGAATGGCGCACCCTCAAGCTCACCGCCGTGGCTGCCGGGATCGCCTTCCCGCACGCCGCCCAGGCCATCCAGATCAGGCGCCGGCGCAAGCCCCTGAGCGGGACCAAGAAGTGGTCTACCGAAACCAGCTACGCCGTCACCAGCCTGGCCGCTCACCAGGCCACGCCCGCCCAGGTCGCCGGATGGATCCGCGGCCACTGGGGCATCGAGGCCCTGCACCACATCCGTGACGTCACCTTCGGCGAGGACGCCTCCCAGATCCGCACCGGCACCGGCCCCCAGGTCATGGCTGCCCTGCGCAACCTCGGCATCGCCATCCTCAAGCCCGGCGGATACCCCAGCATCGCCGCAGCCTGCCGCTACCACGCCCGCGACGCCACCCGCGTCCTGGCTACCCTTGGAATCAGCCCGGCGTGCCCTGATCAGGGCCGTGGGCCCGGACGGCTGGCCTTCACAGGCTCACGCTCGCCGGGACCCGGCGTAGCATCGGGCCGGTGGGGAAGGAGTTCGGCTCCGGTGATCCAGGGGCCATGGCGGGTGAGGTGCGCTCCGCCGACGGCACCACAATCGCGTACCAGCGGGTGGGAACCGGTCCTGCGGTCGTCCTGCTGCATGGAGCGGGGCAGCTGTCGGGGAATCTGATGCAGCTGGCCCGCGGGCTTTCCGGGGCGTTCACGGTCTACGTGCCTGACCGGCGGGGTCGTGGCAGGAGCGGACCGTACGGCGAGTTCCGTGGGCTGAGCACCGAGATCGAGGACCTGAGCGCCCTTCTGGACGCTTCCGGTGCCAGCCGCCTTTTCGGGCTCAGCGCAGGAGCGGTCATCGCGATTGAGGCTGCTCTGGTCCGCCCGGATATCACCAGGCTCGCGCTGTATGAGCCTCCGCTAACCTTCGACGGCGTCGTTCACGGTGACTGGGCTCCCCGCTACGAACGGCAACTCAATGCCGGCAAGCCCGGGGCCGCACTGGTCACGGTGCTCAAGGCCACCGCGGACAGGACTTCTCCGATCCGCTGGCTCCCGCAGCGTCCGCTGGCTGCCGCGCTGGACTTCGCCATCAAGCGCACGGCCAACCGGCCCGCACCCGCTGATGTCATGTCGCCCCGCGACCTGGTCCCCACCGTGCCCTACGACGCTCAGACGGTCAACGGTGCGGCCGGAACGCTGGAGCGATTCGGAGGGCTCTCCTGTGAGGTCCTCCTGCTCGGAGGCTCCAAGAGCGCCCGCAACCTCACCGCCTCACTCGACGGCCTGAGCCGTGTTCTTCCAGGCGCAAGACGAGTGGTGATACGCGGTGCGGGCCATACCGCTCCTGACAACAGCCGCCAGCCCGACCGGGTAGCGGCAGCACTGCACGACTTCTTCCGCTAGGACCAGCGGACCCGCCATCCTGCGAAGGCAAAGCACGTACCGCGCCTCCTGGCGGCCGCGGTTGACCCTCAGCCCGCTGCCACCACCAAAGCCTCGGTGCGCACCAAATTGGCCCAACTCAGGCCTGCCGCGCGTCAGGACGACAGAACGTGCAGCAGGCCATCAACTAGGACATCACGCCACTATGCCGAGGCCCTGCCCCTAGCCCCGTGAGCCGGCCAGCCCCTAGCTGTCTCTGCCGCTCGCACATTTCCCGCTCAAAACTCTTACTTGTGGCGAGCTTTCGCCACCAACTATCATTATTACGCATCCTCTTACCCCAAAATCAAAGAGCCCCACATGCCGACACATGCGGGGCTCTAAGCCTGTAAGCGTTGTGTCGGCAACGCACAATATGCAGTTAGAGCCGGGACGGTAACACGCTGGCTACCATCAATAGGGCGCATTACCGCCCCAGCTAATAGCCGGGAGAAAAGGGAAAGCCCGGCTATAGCCCGTGAGGGTCATATACCTATTCGATGCCGCCGTTAAGCATCGGCAGGCCAACACAGGCCATTAAACTATTTAGCGGGAGCCAGGCCCCGGAGGTTAATCGCAACCGGGCTCCCGCGATTATGGCGCCCCAGCCGACCGCGTAAAAGCCATAGGCGCCGCGATAAACTAAAACGCAGGCGTCACCAAGCCGGCGCCATTTACCTTGCTTACTGCCCCAGAGCCGTAACGCTGGAAAGTAAACGCAAAGTATTGATACGCCACGAAAAGCACACCCAGGCTGGCCACGTTAGGCTGTTCTGCCCGCACCATAACCGGCCCATTCGGCTCCTCCCACAAATGGGCCTCCGCGCTGGACAAAATATAAATTTCGTCCTGGTTAGAGCTAACGTTAGTTGGCGTATTGGAGTCGCAAATCACGGCCAAACCATCCGGCAGAGTCCCCCGAACCTGAGAACCATAAGGCCGGTTAGCGCTAACCCCCCCCGGTTTGCGGAGGCAACCCAACGCTATTAATCAGCGGCCAGGTCGATGTCATTTCCTTAGCCAGCCAATACCAACGGCGCGGGTGGAAAACCGCCAGGTCGGGAGGCGTGCCCAAAAGCGTAGCCTCAACATTGTTAGCGCAAGCCAGAATCTTAGGATAAAGCAACGCGCCGGTTGGGCTAGTGCTAGTGAACGATCCGGCAGCGGTAGCCGCAACCGCGGAAAGACCGACGCTAGCCTGATTAATCATCTGAGAATCAAGCGCAGTAGCAACCCTCGTCAGCAAATCGGACATTACAAACTGATCCACAACTGATCTCTCTGCCGCCTGCCGGGACACATTCTGTGACCCTGCCGCCGTCTGAACGTTAACCGTCAGATCAGTCTCAGCCATAGACGTAGAACTGACCGCCGTAAGCTGGGTCGACTGAATAGCCGCAGACGTTGCCGTCGATATGGTTGGCACATAAAATACCATGCCATTAGGCGGCAAAGGATGGCGCGTGCAATTATCAGCTAGGGGCCTCTTATTCGCCACGGCCGGGGCCGTCAGATCGGTAAGGTACTGAGGCACCACGAGCCCGCCAGCTCCGGCCGTCGTCAGATCGCCCGCTGCCCGCTCGCTGTACTGCGGCCGTTCGACTCGCTCCTCTTGCTGATGCCTCTGGAGCCTGGCCCATGCGGCGGCATCGCCCATAACCTGAGCCCTGGCCACCGTGCTAAGAAACTCACTCCCGCTAGGGTCATTACCAGGGTTAAACTCCCGGGCCTCATTACCGATACGGGCAACCTCGTCATACTTAGGTGCCCTAACGCCAGTGTCACGGACCTGACGAGACCGGGCCTCAATCTGCCGCTCGTCCCGTTGCGCGTCTCTCGCACGCTCCAGACGGCTCTCAGAGCGGCCCCTAGCGGCCCTAGCCGCCTCAATGTCCCTGAACAGGGCATCGGCCCTGGCATCCTCATCAGCCGTCAGATTACGGCGGCCCTGGCCCTTGGCAGCGTTGATAATGCCGTCGACCTCGTTACGGGCCTGCCGCTCACGGCTATTAGCGTCGTCAATTTCACGCTCAATAGAGCTAACCAATTCATCGATATTCATGTCTAAAACGCCTCCATAGCGTCAAAATTCGGATAATGGAGACGCAGACTGCCGGTATGAGTCCCGGCATAACCCCCGCGTATGGCTCCGCCAGGGATTTGTCACAATAACCTGTATGATTCCAGCGTTATTGTTGCGTTTGCACGGTCATTAACCCGTGCCGGCAAATAACCCGCCCTGAGTTGCGGGAATGCCGGTAAAGAAATAGCTAGGGGAATTTAAAATGCGAATTGCAAAACGCGATTGGGGAGAGAAATGGCCTCCTGGCCGGCCTCAGCGCTAGTGTTTCGCTAAAATGATCGAGCCATTCTCGCATAAATGGTTTTCGCCATTATTTTCAGTTCCCCCACCCCAGCACCACTGCTCTGAGCTGGGCAAACGTCCATATCGGACGCGGCTTGCCTTTTATGCGCTAGCCTCCGTTCATGGACACTAACGGATCGGAACGCCACACGGTACGACCGCTCGCTGAACTTGACCCGGCCAAGGTCGGTTATGCGCTGATGCGGATTGGATGCACGTCAGTGCAACTGGGCCATCAGTCAATCTACGGCACTGTTGACCCGTACCTACTCAGTGCGCCAAATGGTGCTTACGATGCTGAGACTCAGTTTGTGATCGACCTGCTGCACAAAGATCCAGCAGATGTGATCCCGCTGGCTGATGTGATCGCCATGGGCCGCAACCGGCCCCCGTGGTACCCGGATCGGGATTGAGCCCATGAGCCGATAGCAAGCACAACGCCGAGGCGCTTACACGTTTAACGCTCATGCCGCGATATCCTCATCAGCTAGCAATGGGCATAGGGCTAGATTAAGTTTGCCGAAAGGCGTTAGGCATAGGTGCTTGTCATGGTGCCTGCGAGGCGTTGGCTTATAATCTGATGTGCTTATCCCTTTAAGTTGGGCGGCATCGTGCCTGTATATCTGGCCTCTGCCGCCCATGCCCTGCACTATCAAGGCTTGTTATCTATCAGTTCTTTATACGCGGGCAGGTCGTCGGCCAGCACATCACACGCCTGCCGTAGTTTAGCCGTAACCCATTCGGCTACGCTCATGTTATAGATATCGTGTGCGGCACGCTCAATATCCCAGGCGAGCGTTGGGCTCAGGTCATCAGGGATGTTCACGGGCGATGCTCGAAAGCGGCACGCAGCACAGAATTGTGAGTAGCCAGATCAGAGATAGCCTTTTGCACCGTGTTGAGGATAAACCGGCTCGGACTCTGGTCGTAAAAGGCTGCCGCGATACGGACGGAATGCTCAAGGTCGGGCGGTAGTGGAGTGTAACTCATGATGCATCCTTAACGTGAATTGATACACCTGGGAGAGCTTATAGCTCTCCCGTTTCTTTAACTAACATGCTTTAATCTAGCGCAGCGTCCCTTTTATGGGCCGCTGCCCAGATTCCAGATACTTGATTTAGGACACATGAGCCCCCCCGTAAGAGGGGGACTCATGCTGCCCGTCATCCGTCAACCGTCAATGAGGTAGCTAGAGCACGGCGTTAGCCGTCAGGAAAGGGGATTGTGCGGCCCTGTTGGTGCGTGACGCCCGATTCTGCCTTAACCGTCACTTGGGGTACCGCTCGGGTGCTGTCGCTCGCCAGCGTCAGCCCTGGACCCGATAGTTGAATGGCCGTTCAAACATCTGCCCGTAATCCCCGCCGCTCCTCTGACGAGTTTTACCACGGAACGCGAATCCGGGCCGCACGCTGGATTAACGAGCCCATGCGATGGCTCAAGAGTTATTGCGTTTACCCTCGCCAGGGTTTAAGTCAACAGGAGCAAAAGCTCAACCGTTTTGATGGGATTAATATAAGTATAGCATATGGGGTCGGGGATTTGCTACATTGCTACTGATATGAGTATAGCATACCGGGTTTCCAATTTGTCCACAATTAATGGGGCGGCCCCGGTAAAGCCCCCCTTTCGGTGAGCCTGGGCCGCCCCTGGCCTATGGGCCTTTATGCCGCTGCCGCTCCCGATTCCTGCATAGTCACGCGGGAATTTGAGCGGGCAGCTAGTGACCTGCGTCCTTGCTCCGCCAGGGCCGCCCGACGCTCCGGGGAAAGCTCACGCTTGCCCGTCCTAAAGCTAATCAAGTCTTTAGGTATGCGGAATGTGGCGCCAGCCAGCTTGTCAAATTGCAAATCCTCTATCCGCTCAGCGGCCGGGTTACGTGAGAGCTTGGTAACGATCGACGGCTGCCACGTTGTTACTACTGCGTGAGGCTCCCCATCGTTAAACGTGATGACGGTTTCACGCTCCCAGGCGTTTAGGCTCACGCTGCCTCCGGCTCCGGCAACCGTGGCCGCTCGCCCGTCTTAAACGCCTCACGGACGTTGGCCAAAGTAGAGATTGCGTCTGTCCATGCCGGCTCAAGATCCGGCCAAAGCCTCCGGCAAACTTCCGCATTCGGAATCATACGCCCGTCAATGATCCCGCAGATATGCTCTATTGCCGCCTGATGCTCTGCGGATTCAAACCAATCCGGCTTTTGCTCAGCAAAGAAAGCGGCGGTCCCGGCCATTCGCCGGAGCTGGGTAGTGTCATAGCGGAGCGTGCGGCGCGAATAGAGCCCAACGTTGCGCCGTTCCTCTGGCGTGGCCTCACTGAGCCGGTCTAGAATCTCTTGCGCCTCTGCCGCTTTCACGCTGCCTCCGCTGCCATCAGCTCAGCGGTTACCGCCTCTGTCTCCCGGCTGATGCTCTCAGCCAAATTCCGTGCCATGCTCACGGGCAAGACGCCAACATAGTTCTTACCATCGGCCCCGTAAAAGAACACGCCGACCGTAGCGTGGCCATGCTCGCAAATGTCATGGTGAATGTCGTACTCGCCTACGTAATGAATCTCACTCATGGCCCGCCTGATCTTACGCCTGTTGCTCACTCTGCCTCCCAGCTATAAGCGGCCCGCCACGTATGCCGCCGTGGCGGGCCTTTGTCCCCGCTCGCCCAGGCCCGGCATGACCAACGGACGGCACGCTAACAAACGGGTTTCCCGATTTGCTACATGATCTTGTTACGTTGGCTCTCACAGAACCCGGCCCGGAGTTTCCCCAGGTCAAAGACATATGCCCACACAAGAGGGGGCCGTCACGTTTCCCCAGGTCACGGCAGGGTGACGCGGGAGCCCTATAAGCTTACCCAGGCCCGGCCGCACGGCCGCTGTCGATGGCTCTCACAGAACTTGTGCAACGCTCAACTTATCCCAGCTCCCGGAGCTGCCCCACGGAGGCGGGGAGCTGGCCTAGTGCCGCAGCAGGTCACGTTTGCCCTGCCTGACCGGGCCGCGCTCGGCACACGCCCGTATGGACGCCGCCGCTCATAAGGGGCATCCTCGAACCAGGGGAGGAATGCGTCATGGCAAAAGACTGGCGTTGCCTGATTGGACTGCACGACTGGCGCGAGGTCCAGATGCCGGACCGCGACAAGTGCGCTGAGTGCACCAGGTGCGGCAAGCGCGATTGGCGCCGGCTCCTCACACGGACGACGGGCCAGTGGCGTGGGGGCGACCCCCCGGCCGGCGCTGGCGGCGGTGGGGGTTGGGGCGCGCCGTAGGACGTAGACCGGGCAAACGTAGCTTGATGCGGCACTAGCTCCGGGGGCCCCATGCGCCTACAGCTCCCGGGCCGCGTCGGTGGCTCTGGGGGCCGTCCTGGGGGGGATCTGGCGCGAGCCCTTCCCGCTCAAGGGCAGCTTGCATAAACTCTGGCATGATCGGTGAACCCGCAAGCATGGCGTCTATCTGCTCCCACGTCACGATTAGCGGCAGGTGCGTCTTGCTAGTCCACCACCGCATACCGGAATCTGGGCCGGCGTCCATATAGCCCAACATGCTCATAACGCCATCCTTGCCCACCATGAACCATGCGCCGGTTTCACGGAGGTACTTATTCCGCCCTAGCGTGTCGAGTGATGCCCAATGCTCGCCTATGGTGATCGCTGGCACCACTGGCAGCAAATCCATGCGCGGTTCCTCGTATGGCGCGTTTTTAAGCTCATCTAGCTTTGCTTGATTGCGTGTGACGGAGGCTATTAGGCCGGCATCGCTGGGATCCTCGTCTAGTTCCTCACGCAAGCGTTCGACACGCCGCTCTAGACGGTAAATCTCGCCCGCATTGTCATTACCGCCTACTGGCACATACTCCATTAGCGGATTACGGCCAGCCTCACGCGAAACGCGGTAATCGACGTAAGCCTCTAGGCGTGGCAGGCTAGCCGACAAACCGCAACGCGGACAGCGGTAACGGTTGCCTTTTTCAACATGCTTGATTCTCCGGTGACCGTACATCATCACGTCATGGGTAGAGCACGGTAGTTCATCGTCACACTCTACAGAGCAATTGCGGCAATATGCCACGCGCCAGAGCATATGTCGGGCTTGCGGGGCCTCACGGCCACGGGCACGAGACTTAACAACCGCCTGTAGCTCGCGGAACCGATCCTCCGTAATCAACGGCTGATCCGTAATCCTAATGGGCTGGCCTTGCTCATCACGGCGGACGGTAACGATATCCTTATGCGGCCCGACCATATGTGTGCCGTAGCCGATAAGCGTTGGTGAGGTAAGAACACGCTTTACCGCAAACCCGGACCATTTATGGCCACGCATCGTCGGGATGCCCCGTGCATTAAGCTCTTTGGCTATCGTCAAAAAGCCCTTGCCACGATCAATAACATCATCCACCATGCCGACCGTTATAGGGCCAGTGACTTTACCAGGGGCGAGGCGCCAATTACCCTTAGAGCCTATAGGCCCATAGCCCATAGGTGGGATGCCGCCGTTCCAACGCCCCTCAGCAAGTAGTGTCTCCGCCCCCTCTCTCCGACGTTGCGCGGCACGCTTACGTTCAAACTGAGCGAACGCTATTAGTTGGTAAGCCATTAGCTCACCCTCAGGCGTGGTGAAATCGTAACCCTCGGCTACTGACGCAATAGCCTTGCCGCGTTCCTCTGCCCACTCTTGCGTTTGCGCGAAATCGAGAACGCTACGCCAGCCACGGTCAAGTTTGGCCGCCACGAGATAATCCCAGCCCGCGATTTTGGCCGGATCTGTGAGCCAAGGGCCTAGATCCTTACGCTTTTTTGCGGGCATGCCTCCAGATGTGGCCTTATCGACCGTGAACGCCACGATCGTATGTCCTCGCTCATCGGCCCACGAGCGGATACGATTCTGTTGGTTCTTGATCGAGATTGATTCCTCGCCCTTGCCGCTCTCCCGGCAGGCCCCTAGCACTCTGGCCATGCCTCTCACCTCCGCCCACAAGTGTACTCCACCGACACCTCGTATGAGCAGTGGCAGGAGGCCTGGCAGGCGACGCTCGCCGTCAACCTCACCGGGGCCGCGAACGTGACCTGGTGCGCGGTCCAGCACATGACCGCCCACGGCGGCGGCCGCATCATCAACGTCTCCTCCCGCGGCGCCTTCCGGGGCGAGCCGGGCCAGCCCGCCTACGGGGCGAGCAAGGCCGGGCTGAACGCGTTCACCCAGTCGCTGGCCAGGGCCCTGGGCCCGTACGGGATCGCGGTCGCCGCCGTGGCGCCGGGCTTCGTGGAGACGGCCATGGCGGCCCGGCATCTCACCGGGCCGGCCGGCGGTGAGATCCGGGCGCAGAGCCCCTTCGGCCGGGTCGCCCGCGCCGGCGAGATCGCGGCGGCCGTGGTGTACCTGGCATCCCCGCAGGCCGAGTGGGCCAGCGGCACCATCATCGACCTCAACGGCGCCTCCTACCTCCGCTAGCCCGCTGGCCGCGTCAGCCGTGCACGACGTCGGTGTGGTGGCACGGTGGGTGACCACGAAGCCGTGCACCGGCCACTCCAGGCCGTCGGCGCCGCGCAGGCTCGCCAGGTGCAGCCGCCTGACCTCCAGCACCATCGCCAGCTCCTCCAGCCTCGCCGCTGCCTGCCATTGTCACCGCCGCGCGGACCAGGCACCATGTGCGGGTGATCGAGCCAGTCCCCGGCGCGCCCGGCCCGCATCTCACGCGGCTGGCCCGGCGGGCGCGCCGGCCCGGCCGTTACCGGGCATGGATACATAACGATGTCATCGGCTGGATCGACGGCGACCGTAGGAGGCCCTATTGACTGACACCAGGCACCTGATCGGGCTGCTGCTCGGGACCGAGGAGGACTGGCCGAGGGCGTTCGAGGAGATCCTGGGCCGGCTCGGCCCGGTCGCGGGCCCGGGCGGCACCCGGCACACCTTCGACTGCGAGCGGATCACCATCGAGCCGTTCGACCTGCGTGACC
>Ga0335085_10017597_pt1 | contig 10293 bp, 6 predicted proteins | sample Lox_Sample_45_FD_206712 | JGI IMG/M metagenome (GOLD analysis project Ga0335085, IMG submission 206712) | Soil microbial communities from Loxahatchee National Wildlife Refuge, Florida, United States - Lox_Sample_4.5 | ecosystem: Environmental > Terrestrial > Soil > Wetlands | place: USA: Florida...
TCGGATTCTCCAGGATCGATCCCACGTCATCCCGGATAAACTCGCCGCGGAAGCTGTTGTGATAGGCCAGCAGCCCCGCCGCGACCACGACCAACGGGAAAAACTTCCGTCCCTTCATCCGAGCCGAAACTCTATTCGAACCAATGCCTCACAGCCAGCCGGAATTGTTCCGGGCTGACCGGACTTGGTCGGATCGCAACCGCATAGCGCATTGGTTGGTTGGCATGCGACGGTTCGCGAAGTATTCCTTGCGGCGTGAGAGGTCGACCCGGCCCGGCCCGTGCGTGGACGGTTCCCTCGGCGTCTCGGGCCAACGGTCAACGATACCCTTGTTTCCGCCTGTACCGCCGAATACACTCGCGGCCTTGTGAGACGTGAGATGTCTTCAGGGGCGGCAGCACTGAGCAGCGGGCATGGCAGGTCAGGCCGGAGATGATCGACAGCAATTCAGATTGCCGGGATGCGACAGCACCCAGAGAAAAGCCGGGTCGGGTGCAACGCGGAATTTTGGCTGGCGTGTGCGCGCTCGTCATCGGGCTTTATGCGTACACCGCGCACTCGGGTTTCCTGGTATGGAGGAGTTTGGATTCTGCGGACGCCTACTACAATTTACTGGTCCAAGGCTTTCGTGCGGGGCAACTCAACGTAAAGAAAGACGTTCCGCCCGGACTCGCACAACTCCCCAATCCCTACGATCCGATCGCCAATGCTCCCTACCGGGTCCTCGACCTGAGTTACTACAAGGGAAAACTCTACCTCTATTTTGGGGTCACGCCCGCCGTGTTGCTTTTCTGGCCCTATGTGGCGTTGTCCGGCCACTACCTGCTTCAAAAAGATGCCGTGCTGATTTTTTGCGTGGTCGGTTTCCTGGCCAGTGCCGGTTTACTGTATGCGCTTTGGAAACGCTACTTCGCCAAGGTCAGCGTCGGAGTGGTGGCCGCCGGCACCCTGGCGCTCGGCGTGGTTCCATTGACCCCGTTTCTGATGGCGCGCAGCGACGTGTACGAAGTGTCGATCAGTTGTGGGTATGCGTTGACGATGTTGGCCCTGTCAGCGATCTGGAAGGCGTTGCACGAGCCGGACCAGAGGGAGCGGTGGCTGGCCGCAGCCAGTCTGGCCTACGGCTTGGCCGTGGGAGCGCGACCGTCGTTGCTGCCCGGCGCGGTTATCTTGCTGGTGCCGGTGGTGCAGGCGTGGCGTGAACACGGGAAAGTCTGGGTCCCGTTGATGGCGGCGGCCGGGCCGATTGCACTCATCGGACTGGGGTTGATGCATTACAACGCCCTGCGCTTCGATGACCCGTTCGAGTTCGGCCTGCGCTACCAGTTGGCTGGTGACCGGCAGAGCGCGCCCCAGCAATTCAGTTTGCGGTATCTGTGGTTCAATTTCCGGGTGTATTTTCTGGAGCCGGCGCATTGGAACGGTCGGTTTCCGTTTGTGCACGACATCAGCGTACCACCGTTGCCGGCGGGCCACGGCAATGTGGACAAACCCTTCGGCATTTTGACGAACATTCCGCTGGTGTGGCTGGCGCTGGCGGCACCGTTGGCGTGGCGCGGTCGGTTGCCCGAAGCGCGCTCTATCCTGCGTGGATTTTTGGGGGCGGTGGTCCTATTCTTTGGGATTTGCACGTTGACGGCGTGCACCTATTTCGGCACCTGCACGCGGTATGAGGTTGAATTCCTATCGGTGCTTGTGCTGCTGGCTGTGGTGGGCATCTTGAGTCTGGAGCGGGTACTGGCGCCAACCTCGGGGCCGGGGCGAACGGTGCGCTGGAGTTGGGGCGTACTGCTTGGCTTGTCGGTGGCGTTCAACCTGTTGTTGAGCGTCGAGCGTTGCGCCGAGGCGCACGACGATCGGGGGTTCGTGCTGAAGAACCAGGGTCGGGTGGCGGACGCGATTGCGGAGTACGAGCGGGCGTTATGGCTCGTGCCGGATTACGCCGAGGCGCACAGCAATCTGGGGTTTGTGTTGAAGAGCGAGGGCAAATTGCCGGAAGCCGTCGCGCACTACGAGCAAGCGGTCCGACTCAAACCCGATTTGGCCGAGGCGCACAACAACCTGGGAGTCGCCTTTGAGCAAATGGGTAGGTTCCAAGAGGCAATCGCATGTTACGAGCGCGCGTTGCAACTGAAAGCGAGTTCTGTCGAGGCACAATACAACCTGGGGTTGGTGCTGTGGGAGACGGATAAGCCGGAGGACGCGATCAAGCATTGGCAGGAGGCGGTGCGTCTCAGGCCCGACTTCGCCCAGGCGCACAGCAGCCTGGGAGTTGCCCTGGCAAGATTGGGACGGTGGCCCGAAGCAATCGAACAGGACGAGCAGGCGCTACGTCTGAGACCTGATTCGGCCGTGGCGTTTTACGAACTGGGAGTTGCCTTGGAGCAGTCGGGACGGGTACAGGAGGCGATGGAGAATTACGAGCAGGCACTCCGTCTCAAGCCCGATTTCGCCGAGGCACAGAGCCGGTTGGCCCAACTGCGCGCCACACAATAGGCGTTCGGAAAACTGCCGGAACGGGGGAGCTCAGAGCAAAGATGATCGACACCGGGTCAGACGATGGAGGAGCCAGGGCCGCTGGCGGAAAGTTCCGGTGGATGCCGCCGGCGATCTTCACTGCGGCGTGCGCAATGGTCATCGGGATCTACGCGGTTACGGCCCAGCCAGGTTATCTGGCGTCGTCGAGCCTGAACACGGCCGACGAGTACTACAATTTGTTGGCGCAAGGTTTTCGGGCCGGTCAACTTAGCGTCAAAAAGGACGTGCCGCCCGGACTGGCGCTGTTGTCCGACCCCTATGATCGAACGGCCAACGCCCCTTTCGGACTACTCGACCTGAGCTATTACAAGGGAAAGCTCTACCTCTATTTCGGGGTGACGCCCGTGCTGGTGTTGTTCTGGCCTTACGTGGCGTTGACCGGGCATTATCTGCCGCAAAAAGATGCCGCGCTGATTTTCTGCGTGATCGGTTTTCTGGCCAGCGCCGGGTTGTTGTATGCGCTGTGGCGGCGCTACTTTGCCGAGGTCAGCGTCGGGGTGGTGGCGGCCGGCGTGGTGGCGCTGGGTCTGGCGACCTTCGCGCCGTTTGTGTTGGCGCAGTGTGACGTGTACGAGGTGTCGATCAGTTGCGGGTATGCCTTCACGATGCTGGCGTTGGGCGCGCTGTGGAAAGCGTTCCACGAGCCGCAGCGGCGGGGCTGGTGGTTGACGGCAGCCAGTCTGGCGTACGGCTTGGCGGTGGGGGCCCGGCCCTCGATGCTGTTGGGTGCGGTCATCTTGCTGGTGCCGGTCGTCCAAGCGTGGCGAGAACGCCGAAAGCTGTCGGGGTTGTTGATCGGGGCCATCGTCCCGATCACGATCATCGGGCTGGGGTTGATGCTTTACAACGCATTGCGCTTCGATAATCCGTTCGAGTTCGGCCTGCGCTACCAGTTGGCGGGAGATCGACAGGATCCGGAGCACCATTTCAGTGTGCGTTATCTGTGGTTCAATTTCCGGGTGTTCTTTCTGGAGCCGGCGCGTTGGAGTGGCCGGTTTCCGTTCGTGCAGGACATCCGGATGCCGCCGTTACCGGCGGGGCACGGTCACGTGGAAAAGCCGTTTGGTGTTTTGACGAACGTGCCGTTGGTATGGCTGGCGTTGGCGGCGCCGTTGGCGTGGCGGGGACGGTCAGCAGAAGTGCGGTGGGTCGTACGCGGGTATGTGGTGGCGGTGGCGTTGTTATTTGGGATAGGCGCGTTGACGGTGACGACGTATTTCGGGACGTGCCTGCGTTACGAGATGGAGTTCCTGTCGGCGTTGGTATTGTTGGCGGTGATTGGGATCCTGGGTTTGGAGCGGGCGTGGATGCCGGCTTCGAAATGGCGGTGGCCGGCGCGGTGGGGCTGGGCCGTGTTGCTGGGCTTCTCGGTGGCGTTCAACCTCTTGGTAAGCGTCGGGCGGTGCGCCGAGGCGCACTACAATCTGGGAACCGTTCTGTTTAAGCAGGGCAAGGATGCGCCAGCGATCGTCGAGTATGATCGGGCTTTGCAGCTCAATCCCAATTACGCCGAGGCGTACAACAATCTGGCAGTCGCGTTGCGGAACCAGGGCAAGGTGACGGAAGCGATCGCACAGTATATGAAGGCGCTGCAGATCAATCCGTACTACGCCGACGCGCACAACAACTTGGGGGTCGCACTTGAGCAGGCTGGTCACAGCCAGGAGGCGATCACATCTTATCATTGGGCGCTGCTGATTAATCCCGACCATGCCGATGCGCACTACAACCTGGCGGGGGCTCTGGCGCAGGCCGGCGACCTCACGGAAGCGATCCGGCATTACGAGCGGGCCTTGCGCCTCAGGCCTTACCACGTTGAGGCCCGCAACAATCTCGGCAACGCTTTGCTGCGACTGGGCCGGGTCGATGAAGCAATCGCCCAGTACGAGCAGGCGCTGAATTTGAGACCCGACTACGCGGAGGCCCGCAACAACCTCGCCAACGCCCTGCTCCAACAGAACCGGGTCGCCGAGGCGATTGCGCAATACGAAGAGGCGCTGCGCTTCCAGCCCGATTCCGACGGGATCCATTACAACCTTGCGGTCGCGCTGGAACGGGCGGGTCGGGTCCAAGAGGCCGCGGCGCAATACGAGGAGGTGCTGCGTCTCAAGCCGGATGATGCCGATGCGCAGAAGGGATTGGCCCATCTGCGGGCTGCCCAGTAAACGGTTTGGCCGGACCCGACTGTGGACGCGGGATTTACACGAACGCTTGGTTTGTGGCATGCTCGGTCATTGATGGGCCACGAATCGTCATCCGTCCCTCTGGGTGATGGGCACGGAGCCGGGCCAACGAATCCTGTCCGTCGCCCGGACCCGTTTCGCCTGGCGACTCCGCTCCGGACCTTTTTCGGATCATGGTGGTTGGACGTGGTGCTTGTCGCGGCGCTGACCGCGTTTGCAGTATGGCGGTTCTGGTGTCCGCCCGAACTGGGCATCAACAAGTTCCAGGAAGCGCCGAAGTTTAGCGTGTGTGCCTGGTATTTGTACAAGACCGGACGGTACGAGTGGTTCATCAATCATCAGGCGTATCCCGCGATGGGCAGCGTCGGATACGGATTGTTGTTGGTGCCGAGCTTCTGGTTGTTCGGTGATTTTTTGGGCAACGCGATCTACAGCCAACTCGCCCTCGCGGTCCTCACCTGTCTGGGGCTCTACGCGGCGATGCGGATTTGTTTTGGTCGGTGGCAGGGGTTTGTGGCAGGGATGGTGTTGGCCAGCTATCCGGAGTTTACCGCGTACTCGCGGATGAACGATACGAGCATCGCCCAGGCGTTTCTGTTGACCATGGGGTTACTGCTGTTTCTCAAGATGACGGCCGACGGCTGCTGGCCGTCGCTGGGGAGATGGTTTCTGTGGGGATTGTGCGCTGGCTGGGCCACATCGGTCCGTCTGGACAGTCTGGTGGTGTTTGGACTGCTCACTCTGGTCCTGCTGTGGTTTGTGAGAACGCGTTTGAGGGATCTCGCCGGGCGATTGGGCCCGGCGGCAGCGGGTGCAATTGGTCCAATCGCGTATGCGGGCTGGCTTAATGAACACGACTGCGGATCGTGGCTGCGGGATTTGCGTTGTTATTGGGATAGCGTGCCCTCGGACAGCGGTTGGCGGGTTTTCGATATCCACACGGCATGGGGTCCGGCGTACACGCACGAGAACGCCGATAGCGGGAATTTGGTGTTTTACGGACGCGAGATTTTTGGACAGTTCGTCGGTTGGGACCGGTGGGCCGAGCCGCAGAAGCACCTGTTCATGATTCCCTGTCTGTGTCTCACCGCATTGATGATCGTGGGAATCGGCTACGCGTGGTGCCACAAACGTGATTCCCAAGCCAAGCTCCGGTTCCTCGTGTTCACAGCGCTGGTGACGGGAGCCACGCTTTTGTTCTACGTATTTCTGCGATGGCACATTGTGCGGTACGTCGTGCCGCTGGCGCCGGGAATGGCAGCGTTTGTCGGCATCGGCGTCGTCGGACTCGCTCAATACTTGTGCCGCCGGCTCGGAACGAAGGTTCTGGGTGTCGCTGCGGCTCTGGTACTGGCGTTGGTCATGCGTCCGTGGTTCACCGGCATACCGGTGCAAGTCGGCGACATGCTCCCGGTGGTTCCCATCCTGCGGTCCGCGGCGTCGCGCATCGAGAGCAACGCCGTGGTCATCTCCACGGCCGGGCCGTGCCTCACGGATTTCTTTGTGATTCGCGGTACGCAGCGGAGATTTGTGCCGCTCGATCACCGGGTTGCCTGGAGAGTGCAACCGCGTCCACCCCGGAACCGGGCGATCATTCCGCCGGTCAAACAAGACGGCAACGCCTACCCAGGCGACCTGGAAAACGGGGCGCAGGACATCTTCGAGTACTCCGCACTCGAGAACCCGGAACGAATCAACCTCCTCCTGCGGCAGGACATACCGGTCTATTTCGTCGACCACACGTTCGGCAATCGGTGTGACGAATTGCCGTTCCTCCTCCAGCATTTCGACATGCAACCGGTTGTCGAGTACGAGCCGGGCGGGCCGTTGTCCAGTTTGCACGCCGGTCCATGCTTGTGGCGGTTGTGGCCGCGGTGACTCGAGACCGGTTTCAGGGCGGTGCCCGACGGGCGAGACATGCCGACGAATCATTTGAACGGCAGCGCCGTCGACAGAAACACCGGCCCGCCAGAAGTGGCGACCGCGTTCATGAATTGCTGGCGAAGCATTCACTAAACGCTTGAACGTCGCGGCTCGCTGCGAGAGTCTTGCCTGGCTACCGTCAAGCCATGGGAGACCACCAGTATGCGACCGTTTGAGAGTTTGACTGAAAAGGAGATCCTCGCGTTGGCGATTTCGCTCGAAGAGGAAGACGCCCGCGTCTACGACGATTTTGCCGAGGGATTGCGGGATCGTTACCCCGAACAATCGGTGATGTTCGAGGCGATGCGGCGCGAAGAGGATGGACATCGCCACCGGTTGCTCGAATTGTACCGCAGCCGGTTCGGCGACCACGTCCCGCTGATCCGCCGACAGGACGTGCAGGGATTTGTGCAACGGCGTCCCGTCTGGCTCTCGCGTCCGCTGGGTTTGAAAGCCGTGCAACGCGCCGCAGAAACGATGGAGGTGGAGACCAAACGATTTTACGAAGTGGTGGCGCGGCGAACCACGGACGCGGGCATTCGCCAACTGCTCGGCGATCTCGCCGAGGAAGAACGCGGTCACGCGACCACGGCCGAACGGATCGCGCACACGCCGCTCAGCGAGGACGAATCCGCCCGGCAGAAACGATTATTCGTGCTCCAAGTGATTCAGCCGGGACTGGCGGGACTGATGGATGGCTCGATTTCTACGCTCGCGCCGCTGTTCGCGGCGGCGTTCGCCACGCAGAACAGTTGGGCGACGTTCCTCATCGGCATCGCCGCAAGCGTGGGCGCGGGAATCAGCATGGGATTCGCCGAGGGGTTGTCCGACGACGGCAGTCTGACCGGGCGCGGTCATCCGCTCATACGCGGCGTCGTGTGCGGGTTGATGACGGCGCTGGGCGGGCTGGGGCACACGTTGCCGTACTTAATTCCCGCGGTGAAGTTGGCGACCGCGGTGGCGGTCGGTGTGGTGTTGGTCGAACTCGGCGTGATCGCGTGGGTCCGTCACAAGTTCATGGACACGCCGTTGGCAACGGCGGTGTTCCAGGTCGTCCTCGGCGGCTTGCTGGTATTCCTGGCTGGTGTGTTGATTGGGATTTCGTGACGAGGACCGGTTGGCCGCGCCGACCGTTAGACACGGCATCGCATTGTGTTAGTTTAAACGCATCATGAAACGCAAGCGGCTCGGCAATTCGGACAGGGAGATCACGCCGATCAGTTTTGGCGCGTGGGCCGTGGGCGGCGACTGGCAATTCAGTTGGGGCTGCAGGGAAATCATTTCGGGCGCTAAAAAGCCATGAATCTGAAACTCGAAGGGAAGACGGCACTGGTCAGCGGTTCGACGGCCGGGATCGGCTACGCGATTGCGCTTGGCCTCGCGCGCGAGGGTGCGCGCGTGGCGGTGAACGGCCGCACCCAGAAGCGCGTGGACGCCGCCATCGCGAGTATCCGCAAAGAAGTGCCACGGGCGAAACTGGAGGGCATCGCCGCAGATCTCGGTACGGCTTCGGGCTGCGCGAAGCTCGTGCGCCGGCTTCCGTCGGTGGACATCCTTGTCAACAACGTGGGCATCTTCGAGCCGAAACCGTTCGAAGAGATTCCGGACGCGGACTGGCAGCGGATGTTCGAGGTCAACCTGATGTCGGGCGTACGCTTAAGTCGTGCGTTTTTGCCCGGGATGAAGCAGCGGAACTGGGGCCGGATCGTGTTTATCTCGAGTGAGAGCGGCATCCACATTCCCGCCGAGATGGTGCACTATGGTATGACCAAGACCGCGCAGATCGCCGTGGGCCGGGGTATTGCCGAGACGTGTGCCGGCACCGGCGTGACCGTGAACAGCGTGCTCGCCGGGCCGACCGCTTCGGAAGGCGTCACCAATTTCGTCGCGGAACTGGCGCGACAACGAAAGATGACACCCGCGGAATTCGAAAAGGAATTCTTCCGAACGGTGCGTCCGACCTCATTGCTCAAGCGGTTCCTCCGCCCTGACGAGGTGGCCAACGTCGTGATCTTTGTTTGTTCCCCTGAGGCCGCGGCCATCAACGGGGCCGCCGTCCGGGCCGAGGGCGGGGTGGTCAAGGCGGTGGCGTAAGGGTTTACCCGGGTCCGGGAGTTAGTTGCCGGACTGTGAGGAACTCCGTTGGATCCTTTGCTTGAGGGCGCTTATCGTGACGCCGCCAGTGGGTCGGGAGTTTTGTTGTGCGGTCTGAGGAGGCGCATTGGTGTGGGCTGAGTGGGCAGCGGCGGACGCCTTCTGTTTGTCCGCCTCCGCCTTGGCCACCGCGACCTTTTCTTCTTCGGCCTTTCGAGCTTGGTCGGCCTGCTGTTCAGCCGCTTGCCGGGCGGTGGTGGCCTTCTGCACGGATGCCTCCCATGCCGCGGCCTTTTGCGGGTCGTAGCCGAATTGCTTCTGCAGGTCCGGAGGCAAAGTTGCCAGGGGCATCGTTGCGATTCCGGTGCTGTGATAGAGCGTGACCGTACTCGGGGTCAGCCTGCCCCAGCGGACGTCGTGATACGTTACGCCGTCGATTGTGACGGAATTGGAGGACACATCGCCTGCCGTCGCGTTCGATAAGGTGTTGTTGGTAGCAGTGGCCGGAGCGGGTGGGGCGGGTTGGTCGGCCAGGGCCGTGACAACAGCCAGGCTGCAAAACAGGACGAACACTGCAAGAGTTCTCATCGCCACCAATCCTTTCGATTGTACAATCTACGCCCGTTCATTTCGCAGGCAAGGCCTTTCGGCTCTCGAATGAAGCGTTTGTAGCTCCGCCTTGACACGAAGCTCGCAACGCGGAAGATTGGCACCGGACACGGAGGCGAGAGTTTATGATCAAGACCCCTGCTTATGCTGCTACTGTTGCGAAGGCGCCGTTGGCGCCGTTATTCATCGAACGCCGCGATCCCGGCGCGCACGACGTGCTGATCGAGATCGTGTATTGCGGCGTGTGCCATTCGGACATTCATCAGGTCCGCGACGAATGGGCGGCCGGCATCTTTCCGATGGTGCCGGGCCACGAAATCGTGGGACGCGTCGCGAAAATTGGCGACAAGGTGAAACGGTTCAAGGTGGGCGATCTGGCGGGCGTCGGTTGTTTCATCGATTCGTGCCGCCAATGTCCTGAATGCAAGGCCGGGCTGGAACAGTATTGCCAGGTCGGCGCGAACTGGACGTACAACGCCCGCGAACGGGACGGGAAGACGCCGACGTACGGCGGCTATTCCACGCGCATTGTGGTGGACGAACAATACACGCTGCACGTGTCGCCCAAGCTCCCGCTGGAAGGCGTCGCGCCGTTGCTTTGCGCAGGTATCACGACGTATTCCCCGTTGCGGCATTGGAAGGTCGGCAAGGGACAGAAGGTGGGCGTGCTGGGATTGGGCGGACTCGGCCACATGGCGGTCAAGTTGGCCGCGTCGTTCGGCGCGGAGGTCACGGTGTTCAGCACTTCGCCGTCGAAACGGGCCGATGCGAAACGGCTCGGTGCGCGCCAATTCGCGCTGACGTCGAAGGACGGAGCACTGAAGTCGCTGTCCGGGCGGTTCGATTTCATCATCGATACGGTGTCCGCGCCGCACGATTACGCGGCATATCTTGGCACACTCAAGACCGACGGCGTGATGGTGTGTGTCGGTGTTCCCACCCAGCC
>Ga0335085_10017598_pt1 | contig 10292 bp, 11 predicted proteins | sample Lox_Sample_45_FD_206712 | JGI IMG/M metagenome (GOLD analysis project Ga0335085, IMG submission 206712) | Soil microbial communities from Loxahatchee National Wildlife Refuge, Florida, United States - Lox_Sample_4.5 | ecosystem: Environmental > Terrestrial > Soil > Wetlands | place: USA...
ACCCGAGGCTTCGGCCCGATCAGAGCACGAAGGCTGCGCGGAGCTGCGAAACAGCGCCGTGGATCGAACCGTCGGGGAATAAATCCCCATTCTTGAAGATCGCGAAAGAATGCGGCTGGCGATGCCAAATAGTGAGCCTTGGCTTTGGCAGACAGAGGCTGGCCACGCCTTTTCTGTCGGTTCTCTTCGATCTGAGTCCAGTCTCCGATCCTCATTCGACACACGGCAGCAACCCACTCGGCGGCGATCTCGCGGGTCCAGCGCTCAGGTGAGGCGCATGCAGGATGGACTTGAGTCACCCACCGCCCCAGCTTGAGCAAACAAAAGTAGTGTCGCTTGCGACTGTTCTCCTGGAGCGTTGCTGTCGATCGCCACCGCTCAGCCCATCGTAACCATTCAGGAGAGATACCGTTGCGGGCACCTCCCATGGCTGAACAGACGTGGTACTTGGGCAATGGAGTGGAAATGATTTTCAGCCCCACGAGCACGCGAGACAAAACACTGATGGCTGCGCGTCGGTTATATACGGGAGTCATCGTGCGTTCGGCTTCCAACCGATCGCGGGTAAGTTCTTCTAGAAGCGGGCTCTTGTTCGCCAACAGCATCGTACAAACCGCGAACTGAAGGTCTTTCGCGGCCCAGCGCGCATACCCCCAGGACTGCGCCAGATCGACAACGCGTCTTACTGCGTTCTCGACTCGCGAGCGCCCGAAGATCCTCGAGGCCAGTGCTGTTCTATCAATGATTCCGAGCTTTCGGAAACCGCCGAAAGTGCCCAACAGATACGTGCTCGCAACAAGCAGGTGCCGATTGTGACCGTTCGTTTGGGGATAGTGCTTGAGAAAATCCTTCGTGGACAAGCGGAGGATCTCAATCCAGTCGTCCTCTGACCAGGCCCAGTAGGAGGTTCGGCGCCGATGCATCTCGACAATGAGGACGCTCACGACACCGCCCCACGATTGCTTCGGCGGATTGACGATCTGCTTCACATCGTTCAGTGGTTGAGTGAGGCGGCAAAGGTCTCGTGTGACCCATTCCGGAAAGTGGCCGTAAGGCCTTTCTCGGGCTACAAGGTAACCGAGAGCCGCGACCTCGCTGGCGCGAAGAGCTGGGCGGCGATCATATCGTTGTGGATCAAGAGGCCACTTCCAACGCGATTCTTCTTCGGATGTCACGACCTGCCGCGTAGCATTGATGTAGAGCTTATGCAGAGAAAATCTCCTTCATCATCTGCGCTCGCCAGGCGTGGATCTGCGCCATGCCTTGCACCAGCTTCCTCGCCAGGTCCCGACCGCTGAGACGTATATAAAGAAGAGTGGTCTGAATGCTCTTATGGCCGGCGAACTCGGCGATCTCATGGATATCCCAGTTGGCTCGCGCGAGGTCTGTCAAACAGAGATGGCGTGGCGTATGCGTGGTGAACTCAGCGACGCCGCTGCGCTCAGAAATGTTCTCCACAATCTTCGACCATGCCCAAATCGAAAGGGGTCTGCCACGGTTACGGCGTGATTCTGAAATGAAGAGCGGTCCCCGGTCCCGTGTCAGTTCGCGACGTCTCGGCAAGTAGGCGGCCAACAACTCCGCTGTTGTTCGCGAGTAGGGCACAACTCGCTCTTTCCGCGACTTGGTGTTCTCAGCGCGAATCGTGACCGTGGAATGTGCCGGGTCAATATCACCGGTGTGCAGACTGCGAGTTCTTCTCTTCGCAAGGCTGAGTCATAGGACAGGGCCAGCATCAAGCGGTTCCGTAGAGATTCAAAGCGAGTTGCTTCAAGTACCGCACACCATTGGGTATCGTTCGGAATCCAGGGCAACTTCGAATAACGAGGAATCAGACCTCGCTCGCGTATCCCGCCAAATCCCTTGCCTCGTGTGTAGTGCCCGCGACCGACGGGATTCGTGGTCCTCAGGCCCTCTTCAATCAGGTAGTCATAGAAAAGGCGAATCGCGGTTAAACGCTGTTGAAGAGTGGCATTCGCGAGACCTGTACCGGAGTCAATCACGACTACCTTGCATCGCTTCGGATTACGCCGCAGGCTCAGATCACGAACATAAGCCGAAACTTGTTCCCGGCCCGCTGTGATGACGTCAGCATCAGATAGGCAAGTGAACGCCAGGTAATCTTCCAGCGCGCGCCCGTAGGCTTCGATCGTGTTGCGCGCCAAACCCAAGTTGGCCTGAATCTGCAGCCACGTGTGCGCCGACCCGATAGCAGCCAGTCTCGGGTAGCGTTTCCAGCGAACTTCGACCATACAGAGTTTGCAGCGGTTCTCTGATTAGACGAAAGACCCTTGTCAGCGTGTGAGCCGAAATCTGTGGAAAAGGAAGGTGATTCTCTGTGTCTGCTCCGCAAAGCATCTCGGACTACCTGACCATGTTCGCCTCGGAGTTGGGTAGCAGGATTCTTCAATCCTTTCCGCCACTCCAGAATGTGGACGATGCCATATCGCCGCGTCTCGATAGTCTCCTGCGAAAGCCGTTTCCTGCACAGGCCCTGGCCATCATGGGCGTGGTGAAAAGATGGCAACAGGCACGGAGTGCCGCCGTTGTGGCGGAGTGTGGAACGGGAAAAACGCTCATCTCCTTGGGATCTGCCCATGTGCACAGCGAGGGCAAGCCGTACACGGCGATTGCGATGGTGCCTCCGCATCTCACCGAAAAGTGGGCGCGGGAAGCTCTGCTCACGATCCCCGGCCTGCGCGTGTTTATGATCGATGGCCTCCGCGATGCGTCAAAAGATTACCGCTACGGCGTAAACGAGGTTCGGCTTCGGCGTGGGAGGGTCGTGCGTGAGGGCCTTCAAACCAGCCTTCCTGAGCTTCGATTGCGAAGAAGCCACGCCAGCGCGCGCTCCCGATGGCAGGATGTAGTAGGTCACCGACCGACGCTGTTCGTCGCAGGCCGCGATCGTGCCAAGCTGGGTTACTTCTGGAAGCACGCTTATCAAGTGCCGCAGTCCGGCCAGTTCCGTGGCTGCGTTGTAAACCCGGACACAGGCGAACCAGTATACGTGCACGATAGTCGCCTCTGTCGCGCCGACTTCCAGAAAGTGCGCCTGAGTGAAATCATCGGCGGCGAGGAGGAAGACGGCATTGCGAGTGTTCCCAGAAAGAGAAGGCGTGCCATGTTCAGTCCGCTCTGGCAAGCGGACGGAACGCGAATCCGGCGAGTGGCTCCACTGGACTTCATCGGGCGTTACATGCCCGGCTGGTTCGATTACGCTTTGTGCGATGAGGCCCACCAACTTGCCGGCGGGGATACTGCTCAGGGCAACGGTTTAGGGACACTTGCTTCCTGTGCCGATCGCATTGCGATTCTTACCGGAACGCTGTTGGGCGGCTTCGCCGATGACGTTTATTACCTCTTGTTCCGTCTCGATCCAGCCGAGATGGTCCGCCGCGGGTACTCTTGGGGCGAGGCTGGTGTCAAATCGTTTGCCGAAACGTATGGAGTCTTAGAGACGATCACGACTGTTCAGCCTTCCGACAATGCATGCTCCAAAGCTCGCGTCACGACGCAAGTGAAGCGTCGTCCGGGTGCATCCCCCAGGCTCTTCGGAGACTTTTTGATGGAACTCGCGGCGTTCGTGTCTCTGGAGGATGTGTCCAGCGAGCTTCCGCCTTTCGATGAACAGGTGATTAGCGTGGCAATGGACCAGCCTCTGAAGATAGCATACCGGAAGCTGGAAGACGACATTAAGGTAGCGCTTAAAGAGCACCGCGGGAATCAATCGGTGCTCAGCACAGGCCTCAATGCGCTCCTGCTCTATCCTGATCGTCCGTTTGGTCTTGGAGATCTGATCGGTTATGAATACGATCCGGAGACTCAAAGGCGAGAGCGGTTCCTGATTGCATCGACAGAAGACCTCGACGAAAACATCCTGCAAGCAAAGGAACAACGGCTTCTATACGAAGTCAAAGCCGAACTCGGGCGTGGGAATCGGTGTCACATCTATGCCGTATATACGCGAAAGCGTGATGTCACGCGACGATTGGAACGCATCTTGTGCAACGAAGGAATCAGCGTGGCAGTGCTGAGTGCGGACGTCCCGACCGATAAGCGCGAAGCGTGGTTCGAGCGTCGGCTGCAAGAGGGCGTTCAGGTCACAATCAGCCACCCCAAAGTCATCGAAACTGGGATCGATCTGATCACGCACACATGCCTGATCTTCTATGAAACAGGATACTCGCTGCACACCCTACGCCAAGCCAGTCGCCGCTCGTGGCGCATCGGGCAGCGTAAACCAGTGCGGGTGATTTATCTGCATTACGCCGACACTTTGCAAGCGACCTGTCTTCGCTTGATGGGTAAGAAAATGCTGGTCTCGCTTGCGATGGAAGGAAAGTTCGGGGCGGGCGGTCTCCAGGAGATGAACGACGACGGTGCTGACATACTTACGGCAATGGCCAAGGAGTTGGTCACCGAAGCGCGAATCGGAGAGTCCGCTGACCTGGTGTGGCGTAAAGTGCAGGAACAAAACTGCAAGCTCTCAGCGGCTTCAGAGGCAACGGTTGTGGACGTCCGTGACGGCTCGCATCTGCCAACTTCTCTTCCGCAAGCGATCCAGCGACTCCCAGAGATCGTTGATTCCCAACGAAGTGCGATCGCTGAGCAGCTGCCGTTGTTCTGATGGAGACAGATTAGTCTGAACAGAAGGAAGGCTTCTACATTGCTGATGCGGGGGAAGGGGCTAGTCGGTCAATCTTCGCCCATAGAACAGACTGAGCCCCTTCCCCCGCACCCCCATCCCCAAAGGCAAAGTCATATTCCACGTAACATAGATCTGCTGGACTTTCCGACCATCATTTTCTACGAGTCTGGCTACTCACTGCACACCTTGCGGCAAGCCAGCCGCCGGGCCTGGAGGATCGGCCAGCGCCGACCTGTGCGCGTGAAGTTTCTTTGCTCGGAAGGGACGATGCAGACCTCGTGTTTGCGCCTCATGGGGAAGAAGCTCCTGGTGGCGCTCACCATGGAGGGCAAGTTTGCCGGCGAGGGATTGCAGTCGATCGACGAAGACGATGACATGCTCTCGGCCATGGCGCGGGAACTGGTCGAAAGGAATGGCATTGGCGAAACCGCCGACTCGGTTTGGAGAGCCCTCACCGCAGAACACCAAAAGCTGTTTCCAGGGAGATCTCTAAGCGCCGACGATGCCCCCCTCACCGAGATGCCGGGTATTCTGATGGATACTCAGCCTGAGCCCGCGGGTCTTGTTGAAAGCGCTATGGACGCGGCGTCTATCGTCGTCTTCGGACAGCGACCGCAATCGTTATCTAGAAAGAAGCGGCGCGATCGGCTGGCGGTCCCGGAACAAGCGTCACTCTTCGGTTTCAGTTGAGCTGAAATAACCGACCGTCACTTGGCCTCGCGACCTTCGTCACTCGGGAGCGAAGTCCTCTCTCCTAAGCTCGCTCCATCCTCGCTAGCAATGCGTTTCGTTCTCGCAGCTGCCGCGCCTTGTCGCCTTCCAGACTTTGTTTCAAATCAACGTTTCAAAACCAACCAGGAGGAAAGAAGTATGTCAGAAACAAGCACGCTAATTGGTTACAGCGGCCGAACCATTGGCCGCGAAGAACTGGCACTGGTTCCGACGCCAGCGCCAACGGAAACTCACCGCCCGATCCCGCATCACGAGATCGTGCAAGCATTGATCGAGACGCTTGGCTTTCGTCACATCGGAGTCGTTCACGATGAATACGCAGTCTCGCCGGACGGCATGAAAGCCTTTGGGGTTCTCGACCTCGCAACCGAGATGGAAGGATGCCGCTTTTCCATCGGTCTTCGCAACTCGCACGACAAAAGCATGCGTCTGGCGATGACCTGTGGGTATCGCGTATTCGTATGCTCGAACATGGCGTTCGCCGGAGACTTTACGCCGGTGCTTGCCAAGCACTCAAAGTCGTTCTCGCTCATCGACTGCATCTCCGTCGGCGTGGATCGAATGCAGCGAAACTTCGAGCCGATGCGAAAGCAGGTCGAGATGTGGCAGAGCAGTGAACTCACTGATGTCACAGCAAAGGTGGTCATCTACGAAGCGTTTGTCGAGGGCAAACTGGAAGCTCCCAAGCATCTTGCCCGAACCGTCCATGATCTGTATTTCGAGCCCAAGTACGAGGAATTCCGGGCGCGAACGATCTGGAGTCTCTCCAATGCGTTCACATCGGCATTCAAGGAACTGGATCCTATTCCTCAGTTCAAGGCTACCGCCAAGCTGGGCGAATTCCTGGAAGCCCGGCTTTCGCAGTCGTTCTAAACGGCGGGGCGGTAAGGAGCCGGACGCCGCCCCACTTGTTCGCACGTTTTACTCACGTTTCCAGGGTCTTCGTGAATTCGCGTACTAATTCAAATCCTTCTGGAAGTTGCATCGCCAGATTGCACTCCTTTGCCAGCGCATCGAACACCGGCTCCCATTCCGCTGGCGGTGGATCAGGTTCCTTGGGCACGTCGTGGGTCGCGCGCTTCATGAACGTTGCACGGACGGCTGCAGCGGTTTTGCTTTTGTCGAGCGTTCCTGCGTTGATCAACAGCACCATGTCGATAAGATCCTTGGTTCTGGTGTTTACGCGCTCACCTCGCGGCAGCGTATACGCATGAAGCTTTTCCGCGAATTGCTGCTCCGCCGAAATGATAGGGAAAGATGGCGGCGCTACGCCCCCGAAGCCAAGCCAGTCTTCGCCGGTGACGACCTCCAGAGGCTCGAGCACTTCGTCTCCAACACCGACGTCGACGTGAAAGCGGGCGAAGTCTCGTCCATCCATTCGTGCCTGGACGGGATACCGGCTGCCGCCTTCCGGAGCCCCGTCCAGGTCCGCTCGCGCTTCACCGACGAGGAATTCGAAATAGTCGTCAAAGGGCGTTGCCGCCGCTTCCTGGAGCAGGGCACGCACCTGTTCACCCCGCTCTTCCGGATTTTTTGAGAGACGCGTGCCATCGTGCAGCGTCAAGTCGATGTCCTTGGTCGTCCGCGCGGAATGCATCCGCAACTCCATGGCGTAGCCGCCCTTCAGAAGCCATGGGTACGCCGCCTTCGGTCCCTTCGAAAACATCCGTGCCAGGAAGCGGTCGAACGCCACTTGCCGGCGCAGGCGCTGCAGGTCAGTGCCTTGCTCGCGCGCGCGAGTCTGCAACCGACTTTCGAGCGCGGCACGAAAGGCGCCGGCGGTCTTGTAGGATTTCGCCTTGTCTATCACGCGGGCTGCCCGGCCAACTCGCGAAGCGAACGTTGCAGTTTATCGTCCGGCATGCGATCGATTTCTTTCCTTCCGATGAGGCCACGGCGTAGGGCTTCGTCGACGGCTAGCTTCAGTTGGCTCCGGTCCACGTGTCCGCTGCGCAGTAGATCCACGATGGTCCGGAGCGGACGCGTCACGCGGATCCCGTGCATTTCCTGAACTTCGCCGGGGTCGAGGTGTGCGCGGTGAAGCACCAGAATCTCCGGAATCGTGCTGTTCCGGCGAAATTTTCTCGGCACGGTCATGTGCAGCTTCGAAGGCATGAGGTCCGATAGTTCCTGAAGACTGAGAGCCGTGTCATGGCTGTAGGTGCCTTCCGGTACTTCTTGCCGATTTTGGGACCAGAGATACCAAAGCATCAGATCCGGGCGTTCCGGAGCCGGAAAATCGGCGAGGCGGTAGATCCCGCGATGCTCACGAATCCAGTTTCCGGCGTTCACATGGTAGGAGTGGGTCTTCTCGGCAAACCCCGACCGCGTGGCTTGCTTGGTGGTGAAGAAGCCCTGCTGGGATTGGGCGATTTCATGGAGCCGTCGGGCGGCTTCTTTATAAGGTCCTGGCATTACATAATCCCCCAACTTTCTTGGGGGATTATGCGCTATCGCTGTGGGCGTCGGCAAGTAGCCCCACGTATCACGTTGTTTCTACAAGGTTTTACAGGGATCCGAGGGATTCAACCGATAGCATAATCCCCCAACTTTTTCGGGGAATTGTGTGCCTCGGAATCTTCCTTCCCATTTAAGGAGTAAAAGCCATGTTTCAAGAATTGATGCCGCTTCTCGCGCGACGAATCTTGCCGCTCACCCTGTCGCGTGTGGGCGACGAACAGATTTCGGTCAACATCATCCCAAAGCCACTGAAATCCGATCCGCAGGATGATGGCTCCGCCCTTACCACACCGCTGAGGGTCACCGGTACTCCCAAAGAGCTTGACGACCAGTTGCCGCCACAGTTGGCAGAGTTTGTCGAGACTCACCTGGGGTTGTCCTCGACCTTGAAGAGTGCCAAGGAACAGATGGAGGCTGCCGCCAAAGCAGCCAGGGAAGCGGCCAAGAAACCCACAAGCTCGAAACCTCACAACGGGTCCAGCAAGAGTGCCCCTCCAAGTCCGGCGAAAGTGCAAACCGAGGCTGGCACGAAAGAAAACTCAGATGATCCAGCATCGACGCCCGAGCTTACCCAGCCATCGACCGCCGGGGCTGGCCCGGACGCGAGCACCGGAAGCCTGTTCGACCTTGAAGCGAAGAACGACGAGTGAAATCCGCTCTCCTGTCGTGATTACCGATTCTCCCAGAAAGGAGTCGTCATGGAAGTACATCGCCTGGAACGAGAATTTATCTACAACGGAGTCAAACTGCCTGACACGACCCCAACGATGACCCCGGAACAGGTCAGAGATACGTACACGCATTTGTATCCAGAAATAGCTACAGCTGCCATTGAAGGGCCTGAAACGGTCGCCGGCAAACTGGTCTACAGGTTTGTTCGCGCGATCGGGGCGAAAGGTTGATAAGGGTCTTCCATGAATCGCAGGAAGCCTTTTGCCGTATCCTCTCGAACCGCCCGTAAGAAGGCGAAACGAGTTCTGCGCGCGTTGGAAGAGACCATGAATGGCCGCGTCAATACGAACGATCCCATCGTGGAGCAATTGAAGCAATGTCCAGAAGCATTCAAAGTCGGAGAAATTCTCGGCAAGGCGTTCGACTCGCTCAAGTACGCTCAAGACGGAGGCGAACTCGGAGACCGATACTTACCGCCTGCGGGGACGGTGCTTCCGCCGCTCGTGTGATCGGGCTGCCGCTGGAGGTTACGTTTCCCAGGCTCAAGAGAATTCGATGGCGGTACTGCACGAGATGGGATGAAGGGCCGGCAGCGGTTTTGGGAATGAGCCTGTTGCGGTTGGGAATTAGCTGCCCCCATGACTGGTCGGGAAGCGCAGTGGATTTTGTGGAACGCGGTTTCCGGAGGTTCTGCTCCCAGAATCGCGCCGCTGACGGGAAGAGAGTCTGGGTTGGAGACCTGCGGATTACGGACAGTCTCTTCGAGTTGACCGAGCAAGAGCGGAATCAGCTCGAAGCCGAACGAGAAGGAATGGCCGATCATTTGTATCTGGTCGGCGACTACGAGGCCGCGGCCTCGATTCCAATTGGTGCGACGCTCACACGCCTCGAAGCCGAACATCCTCACTTGCCAGCCGCCTTTTACGAGGTCTTTACAAAGAACCTTTACAAATGGATGCGCGTATACGACTACGTCGATGCCCAGGAGCACGCCGAGACGTGGATGGAGGATTTGAGCGACGAGGAGTCGGAAACGTCGGTCTATCGTAAAGTGGACTTGGAGATACCAGCCTGCATCAAGAGGCACTCTAAGACGCTCAAATACGGGAGAGCCCGGAAGTTGCTGCAGGAGATACGGCCGCGTACAAGTGTCGCTCGCGAACTTATCCGGCACCTGCTTGAAATGGATGCTCATGGCCAAGGGCACGAGCACGCGTGGCCCGGCCAGATCAGCGAGAAGGACTTACCAGGAATTGACGCTTGGCTCGCGGATGCGGAGTACTCAAGACCCGGATGTCTGATCACCTGGTACGAGAACGACGCGATCAACGCCTGCTTTGACGAAGAGGCGCAGCACATGGGCGAAAACGGCCCTTGCCAGCCGAATGTGGCGCTCCCGATTCCCTTGGATAAACCAAACAAAGAGCTAGATAAAGAAGTACGGCGAGTCTTCGATCACGCTGGCGCGATGCTTCGGTCGTTAGCCTCCGCTGCGAAAATCGTCGAACTCGTCAGGGACCTCTACGATGAATGTCTCCGTGAACATCGGCTCGAGTCAGGATTTCCGGTTGAGCCGAGCCCTGCTGGTGTACGGGAAGAGCAGCTATGAAGGCTACCCGTATCGCCATCCCTTTGTAACTCTCCATGAAGTGATGCATGACGGCGACGCCGCACGACTGGCGGAGGGCCAGTTGATGACGCCACAGATGCTGCTCGACCTGATGGCCGGTTTGGGAAGATCAGTTCCAGCCGAGATCTTGCCGGCGCGCGTACTGGT
>Ga0335085_10017599_pt1 | contig 10292 bp, 6 predicted proteins | sample Lox_Sample_45_FD_206712 | JGI IMG/M metagenome (GOLD analysis project Ga0335085, IMG submission 206712) | Soil microbial communities from Loxahatchee National Wildlife Refuge, Florida, United States - Lox_Sample_4.5 | ecosystem: Environmental > Terrestrial > Soil > Wetlands | place: USA: Florida...
CTCGAGGTGATCCCGACACCTTGTATGCCCGGCTGCTTCATCAACGCATTCACATTCGAACCGTGAACCGTCTTGGCGCGCGCCAACTCCTCTTTCGAAAGTGCGTTCACGCTGAAGGCACTCGTCACCGGCGCAACTTTCGCGGCCACGCTTTCTTCCACCACGCCATGCGGACCAGGGTCACCCGTTGCGACAATTCGCGTGGCGACGCCTTCCAGTTCACTCGGCAAACTGGCCGGAATTTGCTTCGAATTCACAAACAGCAGTACCGCCGCTTCTCCGGGATGATCGAGGCTCTCCCCAACACTGATCGCCTGAATAAAAGGATTCGCGAGCAACTCCGGTGCGTGCAGGTCTTGCGCTCGTCGTGCCCGCGCCAGACTCTCCGCGCTGACCGCCATGGCGCTCTGTGCCTCCGTTGTGGCCGCGCCGGATGCCAGGCTACAGCCGATGACCCTGTGCGTCGACGCCGACCCTACAAAGGTCGGCTGATTGCCGTGACCATCGGCCAGCGCCGTCAAAACATCCGCAACAGGATTTCCGACCGAGTCCGTGTCGGATCCCGCATACAACAACGCCACGGGGTCGGCTGTGTTCTGGTCCACGATGAGCGACCCGGAATCTCCTTCTCCGCTGAAGGCTCCTCCTGTCGGGAAACTCACCGAAATTTGCCCGTTGTAGGTCACTGAAAACGTCGACGTGCTGTTGCATCCACGCTGGTAGCTCACTGTGGCGGTGATTCCTATCGCGTCTACACTCGAACACGTCAAACCCGTCGTCCGGCCGCTCTTCGCCACGGCTTCTCCGATCGTCGCGCCGATCCCGCGGCCGGCATGCGGTGGACCCGCGTCCGCCGTGCTGCCCGTCGCCGTCCCTCCCAGCGACAGAATGCTGCCTGACGTATCCACCGTGCCCGCTACGATCTGTGCCATTGCCGCGTCGACGTTGGTCCCTGCGGTTTCCAGGTTCACAAACTGAGACAGATTTGCCACCGTCGTCGTTCCCACCGTGGAACAGTTCGCATCAATGATTCCCGGCTGTGTAATGGAGTCGCCAATCGACGCTAGGTCGCTCCGTGCCAGAATATGGTTGTTGCTCAAAATGTAGAAGAGGCCGTTCCGCTGGACTAGCGAACCTAGCGTTCCTCCACAACAAGAGATCAAGTTTCCCTGTGTGCTCGAGTCCGACGCGTTTCCGCCGGACGTTCCCAATTTGATCGGAATCGCCTGCGCCTGCTGGTTCGGGTTCGAAGCCACGATTTGCACGCTGGCTGACGAGGACTTTGTCGCATCCGCCTGTGACACCGCCGTCACAGAAATCGTCGCGGGGTTGGGAACCTGTGCCGGGGCCGTCAGCACCCCTGCGGCCGAGATCGTGCCGAGCGAAGAGTTCCCGCCCTCAATCCCATTGACCAGCCACGTCACGTCTGTATTCGTGGACCCGGTCACCTTGGCTTGAAAGGTCTCGGTCTTGCTCACCACCACCGACACTCGCGTCGGCGTTACGGTCACGCTCACCTGGCTGCTTCCGCCCCCCGATCCCGATCCCGAGTGTGCGTCTTGCACACCACTGCACCCCGCCAGCACAATTGTCGTTGCTAATGTTGCCAGTACGCTGATTTTCAGTCGCATCACCCGCCGCTCCTGTCCAACTTCAGGCTAACACGCGCAATTTACCTCCGGGTGACACGTGACCAATGGATTGCCTGTACGAATGGGCAGGGCTCTTTCTTTGCATGGCTCCTTCTACCGACGGGATGTGTGGCCGGCTTCCTTCAGTCCAGATCTCGCCAGTTCGCTCCGATTCCGATCTCCACCACGAGCGGCACCGCCAGTTGGTGCACGCCCTCCATTTCTTCTTTCACCAATTTCTCCAGCGCCGCCTTTTCCTTCACGGGCGCTTCAAACAGCAATTCGTCGTGCACCTGCAAAATCATTCGCGCTTCGAGCTTTTCTTTCCGCAGCCTCTCGTCGATCGCAATCATCGCCAGCTTGATCAGGTCCGCCGCCGTGCCCTGCAGCGGCGAATTCAACGCCGTGCGCTCCGCGAAGTTCCGCAACTGGATTTGCGGCGCATTGATTTCCGTGATGGGCCGGATTCTTCCGAACAATGTCTTTGCCACTTCGGTCTTGCGCGTCTCCACCAGCACGCGATCGAGGTACGCTTTCACTCCCTTGTACCTCGTGAAATACGCATTGATGAAACTGGCTGCTTCCCGCTGCTCGATCCCCAACTGCTTTGCCAGTCCGAACGCCGATAGCCCGTAAATGATCCCGAAATTGATGGCCTTCGCGGCTCGCCTGTGTTCGGCCGTCTGCGCCAGCGGCCCCACGCCGAACACCTCTTGCGCCGTGCGTGCGTGAATGTCCTCGCCGTCACGGAACGCTTCCACCAGCACCGGGTCTTGCGAAAAATGCGCCATGATCCGCAATTCGATTTGCGAATAATCCGCCGACAGCAGGAGTTTCCCCTTCTCCGCCACAAACGCCGCGCGGATTTCCCTCCCTAGCTCCGTTCGAATCGGGATGTTCTGCAGGTTCGGGTCGCTCGAACTGAGCCGCCCCGTCGCCGTCCCTGTTTGCGAAAAACTCGTATGCAGCCGACCCGTCTCCGGATGGATCAACTTTGGCAACGCATCCACATACGTGGATTTCAGCTTCGCGATCTCGCGGTACTCGATGATCTTCGCCGGCAGGGGATGGTCCTCCGCCAGTTCCTGTAGCACATCCGCCGCCGTCGACCGCACCTTCCCTTTGCCCCTGCGCGACGGCGGCTGCAGATTCAACTTGTCAAACAGCACCTCCGCCAGTTGCGGCGGCGAGTTGACGTTGAACTCCACGCCCGCCAAATCCCAGATCTCCTTCTCGAGCCGCCGTACTTCCTTCTCCATCGATTGCGACATCTTCGCCAGCGCTGCGGGATCCACGCGAACTCCTGCGCGCTCCATGTCCGCCAGCACCGCCGCCAGCGGCAGATCGATTTCCTCGTAGACCTTGTGCAATCCCTGCTCTTCGATCTGCTTTCGCAGAACCGGCGCGAGTCTCTGCAGGTAGTCCGCGCGTTCCCCGGCTCCGCCGCCCAGCGCCACATTGAAATTCCGGAAAACCACATCGCCAAAATCATGTTTCGCCGTCGTCGGCCTGAGCAGGTAGGCGTATAACTGCGTCGCGTGTTCAATGCTCTCCGCGCGCCCCGCCAGTAATTGGAACAGTTTCGGATCGTGTACGATCTTTCGCCGCTTGCGATCGCGCAGCGCCGCGTGAACCGCTTTGAGCGCCTCGCCTTTTTCATCCGTCCAGACCGCGCGCCCTTCTCCCGCCTTCGACGACAGTTCGATTCCCGTCACCGTCGTCCCAAATCCTTCGGCCTCGCGCTCGTCCGTCGCCAGATTCAGCCAGACCGCCAGGGGCGCCTTCGCCGGCACTCTCTTCAGGTACGACTCCAGATCATCCGCATTTGCCAATTGAGCGTAGTCGTTCTTTTCCTCCGTGGCCTTCTGCTCCGCCCCCTCGCCGCTGCCCGTCGCTCCGCCCTCCGAGACGCTCTGCATCGCGCCGCTCGCCAGCAACTCCTTCAGCAACGATTTGAATCCCAGCTCTTCGTAGAGCGCGGCCAGTTGTGCTCGATTCGGCGCCGTGATCTTCAGTTCTTCCGGATCGATCACCAGCGGCACGGCCGTCTCGATCGCCGCCAGTTGCTTGCTCATCATCACTTGCTCGCGCTGTTGTTGCAGTGCCTCGCGGTAGCGCTTGTTCGTCACCTCATCGGCGTGGTCCAGTGCGTTTTCTACGCTGCCATATTTCTGGATCAATTCCGCCGCGCCTTTTTCCCCGATTCCCTTAGCCCCGGGGATGTTGTCCACCGTGTCCCCCAGCAGCGCCATATAGTCCACAACTTTCTCCGCCGGGACCCCGAGCAACTCCTGCACCTTCATCTCGTCCACGACGACGTCGCTCTTCGCGCCGCCCGACGCCGTCTTCAGCGTCCGCACATTCTTCCCGACAAGCTGCATCATGTCCTTGTCGTTGCTGACGATCAACACCTCAAACCCCTGCTTCGCCGCTTGCGTCGCCACCGTTCCGATCACGTCGTCCGCTTCGTAGCCCCGCTCTTCCAGGATGGGCAAACGCATCGCTTCGCACAGTCGCCGCACCAGCGGAATCTGCACCTTCATGTCGTCCGGCATCGGCGTGCGCTGCGCCTTGTACTTCTCAAATAACTTGTCGCGAAAGGTCGCTCCCGGCGGGTCGAATACGATGCCGATGTACTCCGGCTTGTAGTCGTTGATCAGACGCTTCAGGATGTTCCCGAACAGAAAGGGCACGTTGGTCGGGATGCCGTTCGGTCCGGTCAGCCGCTGCGGCATCGGCGCAAAGAACGCCCGGTAGATGTGCGCCATCGCATCCACAAGGAACAGCCTCTTCGTATTTTTCTCTTTCGCGGCCATCGCGCGAGTATAGCAGGAGTCGGACTCTGCCCCGCGTGCCCTTAGCTGACCACGCCCAACGACTTCCCGACTTCGGCCAGCGTTTCCGCGGCCTTCAACAGATGTTCGCGCTTGTGCGCCGCGCTGACCATCGCGCGCAGCCGCGCTTTCCCTTCCGCCACCGTCGGATAGCCGACGGCCGGAGCGAAAACCCCCGCGTCAAACAGTTTCCTCGAAAATTCGAACGCCTTCGCCGCGTCCCCCACGTGAATCGGGATGATCGGCGTCTCGCTCGCTTTGAATTGGAAGCCACGCTTCTTCAGTTCCTTCTTGAAGAATTTCGTGTTCGCCCACAGCTTCTTGATCAGCTTTTCCCCTTCCACGGAATCCAGCAGCGTAAACGCCGCCTGGCACGCCGCTGCCGTTGCGGGCGGATGCGACGTCGAAAACAAAAACGGCCGCGCCCGCAGATACAAGTAGTCGATCAGATCCCGCGATCCGCAAACGTATCCGCCCATGGACCCGATGGCCTTGCTCAACGTTCCCACCTGAACGTGCACGCGCCCGTGGCAGTCGAAATGGTCAATCGTCCCGCGCCCGCCCCGCCCCAGCACGCCGCTCGCATGCGCATCGTCCACCATCATGATGCAACCGTACTTTTCTGCCAGCTCGCACAGTTGCGGCAGTGGCGCGATATCTCCATCCATCGAAAACACGCCGTCCGTGATGATCAGCTTCTTCCCCGCAAAATTCGCGTGTTCCTGCAGGATCCGCTCGCAGTCCGCCACGTCTTTGTGCTTGAACACCTTGATCGTCGCCTTCGACAGCCTCGCCCCATCGATGATCGAAGCGTGATTTAACTCGTCCGAAACGATCAGATCGTCTTTCCCCAGAATCGCGGACACCGTCCCCGCGTTTGCCGTGAATCCCGATTGGAACACCACGCACGCCTCGACGCGCTTGAATTGCGCAATCTGCTCCTCCAGGTCCATGTGCAATTTCATCGTTCCCGCGATCGTACGCACCGCTCCCGCGCCGACCCCCAGCTTCCGCACCGCCTCCAGCGAGGCCTTCCGCAATGCCTTGTGCGACGTCAACCCCAGGTAATTGTTGGACGCGAGATTGATCACCTCCCGCCCGTCGAAAACGCACACCGGCTTCTGCTCTCCCTCCAGCACGCGCAGCTTCGGCGCCACGCCCTTCGCGCGCAACTCCTCCAGTATCTCGGTGACATAATGCAGAGGGTTGCTCTTCGTCGTTTGGGCTCCGGATTCAGTCATCAGTTTTCTCCTGCCCGCGCGGCAGAAGCACGCTCTACTTCTTCATGCCGCTCGGGTACATCAGAATTTTTCCTGCCAATCCATCGCGCAGCTTCGCAAACGCTGCCTCAAAATTCTCCAGTTCCATCCGCTCGCCAAACAGCGGCTCCAGGTTCACGCGTCCGGCCTTCAGCAGCGCCGTCATCTGCACCCATGTCTCGTACATCCGCCGCCCGTAAATCCCCTGCACCGTCGCGCCCTTGAAGATCACATCCTGCACCAGATCGAGCGGAACATTCTCCGTGGGAATTCCCAGGAGCGACGCCCTCCCTCCCGCTCGCAACGCCTTGAATCCCTGCTGAATGGCGGTCGGGTTTCCGCTCATCTCCAGCAGCACATCGACGCCGGTTCCCTCGGTGGCTCCCAGGATTTCCTTCACCGGATCTCCCGTGGCCGGATTCAACGCCACGTCCGCCCCCATCTCCTTCGCCAGTTTCCGCCGGTGCTCGTTTGTTTCCGTCGCAAAGACCGTCGAACTTCCACACGCCTTCGCCAGCGCAATCGACATCAACCCGATTGGGCCGCACCCCGTCACCAAAACCGTCTGGCCCGCGATCGCTCCCGCCAGTACTGTATGCACCGCGTTTCCCAATGGGTCCAGAATCGCGCCATAGTGTTCTGGAATCGCCGCGTCGAGCTTCCAGATGTTCGTCGCCGGAATTTTTACGAATTCCGCGAACGCCCCGTCGATATCGATTCCGATGATTCTCAAATTCTGACAAATGTGCGCTTGACCCAGCCGACACTGGTGGCAGTGCCCGCAATTCAGGTGCATTTCCGCGCTCACGAAGTCACCGGCCTTGACCGCCGCCACTTCTTCTCCAACGCGCTCCACCACGCCGCAGAACTCGTGACCCAGTGTCACCGGCGGTTTGATGCGTCCCTGCGACCACCGGTCCCATCCATAGATATGCAGATCCGTTCCACAGATCGACGTCGCTTTCACGCGGACGAGCGCGTCTGACGGTCCTATCGCTGGTACCGTCACTTTTTCCAGTTGTAGACCTTTTCCCGCTTGCGTTTTCCGCAACGCCTTCATGGTTGCAGGCATTCAGGTAGGCTCCTTGCCCAGGCAGGTTGCACTTGCGCAGATTTCAATCCTAGCACACCCGCCTCTACCCTTCAGTGATACACACCGGAACCCGCTGTGCGCGGCATCCAACGAGTGTGAAAGAATCCTGCCCTCTCCGACGTATCATCATTTGAGCCCATGGCCGACACACTACCTGCCATCCAGTTGGATCACATCTCGCGCCACTACCATATGGGAGAAACCAGCGTTCGCGCTGTCGACGATGTTTCGCTCAGCGTCGCCCGGGGCGAGTTCCTCGCTCTCCTCGGCTCCTCCGGTTCTGGCAAGTCCACTCTTCTGAACCTGATGGCCGGCCTGGATCGGCCCACGTCCGGCTCGATTCTCGCCGACGGTTCCAACCTCGCCGCGCTCTCTTCCCTCGATTTGGCTCGCTTTCGCCGCAACGCTGTCGGCATGATCTTTCAGTCCTTCAATCTTTTGCCCCGCATGACCCTGGAAGAGAACATCGAACTTCCTTTGCGCCTTGCCGAAGTCGATCGTGCCGAACGCGCCGGGCGTGTGCGCGAAGCCCTCGAGCGCGTGCGTCTTACGCATCGACTTGGCCATCGTCCGGCCGAACTCTCCGGAGGCGAACAGCAGCGCGTCGCCATTGCCCGCGCGCTCGTCAATAGGCCAAGGATCCTTCTTGCCGACGAACCGACCGGCAATCTCGATTCCGCCACCGGCGAAGCCGTCCTGACACTTCTTCGCGAAGTTCAAGCCCAGCTTTCCATGACCATCGTGATGGTCACACACGAACGCCCCCTCGCGGAACGCTTCGCGGACCGCCTCGCCACCATGGGCGATGGAAAGCTGATTGGTCTGTCGCCGGTCTCCCAGGCGGCGACACAATGAAAGCCCGCGATCTCACCGATCTGGCCCTTCGTAATCTTCGCGAGGCCATGCTGCGCAACGCGCTCACCACGCTCGGGGTTGCCGTCGGTGTCGCCTCTCTTGTCGCCATGCTTTCTCTCGGCGTCGGCTTGCAGCAACTGGCCTCCAAACGCTTGTCGCAAAGCGGCCTCTTCGACACGATTTTCGTCACCCCCAAGAACAGTTTCCGCGGCATGGGTCGCCCGCAGTCGCGCGACGCCGAACCTGACAAGCCTCCTCGCCCGCTCGATGAAGAGGCTCGCCAGCAACTCGCCAAACTTCCCAATGTCATCGAGGTTTATCCCCAGATTCGTTTCTTCACCGAGGTCCGCTTCAACAGCAAGCCCTACTCTACCGTCGTCGCTGGTATGCCGGACTCTTCGCGCAATTCCGGTGCCTTCGATGGCATGCAAGGAAATTTCTTCTCCTCCGCCTCCGCCGACGAAGCGATCCTGCAAATTGAATTCGCCAAGGATCTCTCCGACAAGCCCTCATCGCTCCTCGGCCAGGACCTGGTCCTTCGTTACGCTGAGCGCCAGACCAATCCGGCCCCCGGCTCCGATCCGGCGTTCACTGGCGGTTTCTCGGTCGTTCCCAAGGAACTCAAACTCAAAATCATCGGCATCGTCGAAACCGAGCCTGCGGCCGGCTATGGCGGTTACGGAAATGCCCGCCTCCTCATCCCCCTGCAAACGGCCACCACTCTCCGCGCCGCCCAGGTCAACGATCTGCGCGATATCGTGCGCGGCGACACCAGCGATAAGCTGACCTACGCTTCCCTCTCCGTCCGCGCAAAATCGCCTTCCCAGGTCGAAGCCCTCGAGTCTTCCATCAAGAGTATGGGCTTCAATGCCTTTTCCCTGCTCGACGCCTCCAAGTCCCTGCGTACTTTTTTCTCCGTCTTCGATCTTCTCCTCGGTATCTTCGGCAGCCTCGCCCTCGCTGTCGCCACTCTCGGTATCATCAACACTCTCGTCATGGCCATTCTCGAACGACGGCGCGAAATCGGCGTCCTCAAGGCGCTCGGGGCCGCCGATTCCGACGTGCAACAGCTCTTCTTCGTCGAAGCGGGTGTGATGGGCTTCCTCGGCGGAATCTTTGGTGTCACGTTCGGCTGGCTTCTAGGCCGTGCCATCACTTTCGGCACCAACGTCTATCTCAAGCGCCAGAATCTCAATCCCATCGATCTCTCGTCCGTTCCCTGGTGGCTCGTCATTCTCGCGCTCGTCTTTGCCGTGCTTGTCAGTCTTGGCGCCGGCCTCTATCCTGCTTCTCGTGCCGCCAAGCTCAATCCTGTCGACGCCCTGCGCTATGAATAGAATCCGCTTCGCCCTGCTTGGCGTCGCATTTCTTCTCACCACGCTTTCCGCCACCGCCGCTACAGGCCGTGTCGAATGCAACGCTCTCCCCAGCAAAATCCTGTCGCGCTCCGTTCCCTTTTGCGTCGTCCTTCCTCCTTCCTTCGACCAGGACAAGTCTCGCCTGTTTCCCATCCTCTATTTCCTCCACGGCCTTGGCGACAACGAGCAGTCCTTTATCCACTCCGGCGCCTGGAATCTCGTCGAAAACATGCGCGAGCAGCACGAAATCACTGACTTTCTGATTGCCACTCCCGATGGTGGCGCTAGTTTCTATATCAACTCCAAAGACGGAAAAACCCGTTACGAAGATTTCTTGCTGCAGGAGTTCTTCCCGTTCATCGAAAAACGCTACCGCGTCGCGCCCGGCCGGGGCCACCGCGCCATCGCCGGTATCTCTATGGGCGGCTATGGCGCCCTGCATCTCGCCTTTTCCCACCCGCAACTGTTCATTTCCGTAGCAGCCCATAGCGCCGCGCTCATCGAAACGCTTCCGGAATTTCTCGGCCCTACCCCGAATTCTCCTCGCTCTCGCGTTCTGGGCCAGGTCTTCGGCGCCCCCCCGGACCCCGCGTTCTGGAACCGCAATAGCCCCATCACCCTTGCGCGCACCGCCAGTCTCGCCGGCCTGAAAATCTACTTCGACTGTGGCGACCACGATGACTATGGATTTGAAGCCGGTGCCGCCGCTCTCGACAAAGTCCTCACCTCCCGCCACGTCCCCCACGAATATCATCTCTATCCCGGTCGCCATGATCCCGAGTATTTCGCCCGGCATCTGCCGGCCTCGCTGCAATTCGCTTCGCGTTCCTTCGCCAAGTAGTGCCCCGCCGGTATTCCGGTGTAACATTCCTTTCAAGCCAATTACCGGAAGATGGGGGGAAGAAATGCGCCGCTCTGCTTTCTTGTTTCTGACAGTCTTGCTGGCGGTATCTGTCACTTTGCGCGCCCAGCAAAAACCCGCGCCTCCTGCAACCAGCCCTACGTCGGGCCCGCGCATGGAATTCCTCGACGAAGTTTCCTTTTACGAGCAACGCTTCATTCGCCTGGCCGATGCCATCCCCGCGGAAAAATACGGCTGGCGGCCTGGCGAAGGTGTGCGCTCCATCGGCGAAGTCTATATGCACGTCGCTGCCGCCAACTACAATTTTGCCCGCATGTTGGGCATGCCTATTCCCGCCAGCGTCGACACCAAAGCCTTGCTGGCGTCCGCTAACGACAAGACAAAGGTCGTCCAGGCCCTC
>Ga0335085_10017600_pt1 | contig 10292 bp, 4 predicted proteins | sample Lox_Sample_45_FD_206712 | JGI IMG/M metagenome (GOLD analysis project Ga0335085, IMG submission 206712) | Soil microbial communities from Loxahatchee National Wildlife Refuge, Florida, United States - Lox_Sample_4.5 | ecosystem: Environmental > Terrestrial > Soil > Wetlands | place: USA: Florida...
GCTGCGCAAGAAGCTGAAGCTGTCGGTCGACTCGTTCGTGAGTTTCTCGTATTTTCCGATCCGGCTGGTGTCGTCGTGCGGCTTCCTCTTTGCGCTCACCGGATTCATCTACGCGGTGGTCGTGGCCGTCCGCGCGCTGGCCTACGGCAGCCCGGTGCAGGGCTGGCCCGCGCTGATGTGCGCGGTGCTGATCACCTCCGGGGTGCAGCTCCTCATGCTCGGGGTCCTGGGCGAGTATCTCTGGCGCGCGTTCGACGAGACCCGTGGCCGTCCGCGCTACATCGTGGAGGAGCGGATCAACTGCTGATGCCGGCGGCGCCGTCAGCCCCGGCCGGGCCCGGCCGTGCGCCGGTCCGCGGCTTCGTCCGACGCCTCCACGACTGGCGGGAGCGCGGGCGCTTCGACCCGGCGCTGCTCCTGGGGGATGCGGCGGCGGCCGGCTGGCTGGCCTTTGCGTTCTTTGCCTTCACCGGCCGGCCCCGGCCGGCGCCCGGACCGCTCGCCCTCGGCGTGGCCGCGGTGGTGGTGCTGGCCCGCGCTGCAAACCTCCACGGCCGCCCCGCCCGGCTGGCGCGGGGGCTGGCGGCGCGCGGGGTCACGCTGGCGGTGCTGGTCGGGGCCGCGCTCTTTTTGCTGCGTGCCCGGCATGGAGTCGACCTGTCGTCCGCCGCCATCGTGTGGCTGGCCACCGCGACCGTCATCGTGCTGCTGACGCTGCGTCTGGCCCTGTGGACGGCCCGGGAGCGGCATCCGGATCAGCCGCTGGAGATTGTCCGCTGGGTGCTGCTCGGGGCCGCCGCCACCGCCCTGCTGCTGCCATTCTACGGTGCCGGCGCCGTCGGGACGGGCGACGCGCAATGGTACCTGGTGATGTTCGCCGATTTCATCACCCAGCTCCGCGCCGGCGTGTTCCCGGTCTGGGTCGGGCAGAGCGTTTACGCCTTCAATGGCGCCATCAACCCGCTGCGCTTCGCCCCGTGGTATCAATACGCCGGCGGGTTCGTGGACCTGCTCACGGCCCTGGGGCTGGGCTTCGGGGCGCTGAGTAACGCCACGCTTGCGCTGACCGGCCTGGCCGCCGGCGCCAGCGCCTACGCCGGTCTCCGCGACGTGCTGCCGCGCCGGCCCGGGCTCGCGTGCCTGCTGGCCCTGCTGTTTCTCGCCAGTCCGGGCGTCCTCGCCCCGCTGATGGCCGGCGACCAGTACATGACCTTCATGGCGACGCCGTTTCTGCCGGTGATCCTGAGCGGGCTCTACCGCCAGTGGACCCGGGACGACCGCAGCGGCCCGCGGCGCCTGGCGGTCGGATTGGCCGGAGTCTGGCTGAGCCACGCGCCGATCGCGCTGTGGTGCACCCTGCTGGCGGGCGGGACGGTGGCCGTGCAGATGGCGCGCCGCCGGCACTGGCTGGCCGACGCCCGCCGGCTGCTGCCCGCCGGGCTGATCTTCGCGGCCCTGGGTTCGCTGCCCTTCCTCTCCGTCCTCGCCCTGGACAATCTCAGCGCGGCGACGGCCACGGGCAGCGCCGTGGTGCCGCAGGTCAGCGCGAGTTTTCCCGCCAATTTCGCGCCCATCGACGCGCGCGGGGACAAGCTCCCGATGTACCAGCTGGGTTACGGGGCGCTGGGCGCCCTGCTGTTGGCGATCGTGCTTCTCCCCAAACGCCCGCCCCGCGGCACCTGGCTGTTCATCGGCGCCGCGCTGGCCGTGGTTCCCGTGCTCCTGCCGGTGCCGTGGCTGAACCGGCTCCTTTGGGACCAGGCCCCGGGCTGGTTCGTGACCATCGACAACGTCTGGCCCATGCAGCGCCTGTGCGGCCTCTGGGCGGGCCTGATGCTTTTCGCCTTCGCGGTCGTGGCCGCCGATGAACGCATCGCCGGCCACCGGCGCCTGGCCGGCGCCTGCCTGGTCGTGGTGGGCGCGCTTGCGGCCTGGTCGGGCCGCGAGGCCCGCAAACTGCAGTCGATCGCCCTCGCCTCCGCCCGCCCGCCGGCGGCGCTGGCCGCCGCGCTCGATCCCCGGAATGTCGTGCTGACGCGCTACGCGTACGGCTCCTTTGCCTGGGCGCCCGACTACCTGAGCCACGGCTACCTGGACCCGCTGCTCGAGAACCGCATCCTCGCGCACGACACGCTGGCCTTGATGACCGCGAACGCGGACCGCGCCGCTCCCCCGCTCCAGCTCGATGCGGGCTCCGGCGACGTGCCGCGGCTGCGCCAAACCGGCGTCTTCACGGCGGAGCGGACCCCGGCGGGCGACGCCTATCGGCTGACGCCCGAACTGTCCCTTGTCGTCGGGTCGCACCAGGCGCTGCGGCTGGAATTCTCGGCCGCCGTGCCGCCCGGAGTCCTGCAGCTGGAGAACCGGGAGCTGTCCCGTGAATACCTCCTGCCGGACTCGGGAGCCGGTCTCGACCATCACGGTCCGCCGGGCTCATTCGGCAGTCTCGCCACCAGTTCCGGCGTCCTGCCGCTCGCCCCGGTCGGCCCGGAGGGCGCCACCGCCCGCCTGCGGTTCATCCCCGACGCTCCCGGCGGGCGCACGCACTACGTGTTTGGCCGCTTTCAACTCTACGACTACCGCCCCGGGGAGCTCGCTATCGTGGTGGAGTCGTGGATCCCTTACCGCGCCGCGGTTGACGTGGCCGTGCCGGCGTTCCTTGAGACGCCGCGGATGTGGCTGGGAGGATATCGCGCCCGGGACGACGGACGGCCCGCCATGGTCCGGCGCTCGCCCAACAATCTCGCCATGGTGGAACTGCACCCGGGCGCGAACGAGGTGACGCTCACCTACCATCCACCGTGGTGGCTCGGCCTGTCCTTCTGGGCGACGGCCATCGGCTGGGCGGTCGTCGCCGTCACCGGCCTGCGCCGGCTGATACCCGCGGCCGGCGGGCCGACGGCTCCCGCCTAGCGCCTCAGGCCACGGAGCCGCGCCGGGGAAACCGGTTCCACGCGGATGACGGCACCAGAGAACGAGGGACCGGCGGTGGATCCGCCAATCGGATTGTCCGCGAGAAAAATCCGGGACGGCGCCGCGGCATAGAACGGACTCGAACACCGCAGCACTTCGCGGTCATTCAAGACCAGCACACACTGGTTGCGGAACGGCGCCCAGGAGTCGGGGCCGCGCCCCTCGGCCGGCGGCAGCATCGAGCCCATGCTGACGACCAGCTCCTGCACCTGCCCGGGATCGACCGTCACCGGATCGGACACCGGCCCCCCGGCCAGCCAATGGTCAAAACCAAACCGGAGCTGGTGATCATTCTCGTAATGGACATAGAGGATGTCGCCCGCGCTGGTTTGACCCGTGACGATCAAGGGTTCGGACCGCCCCGCGATCCCGCGGGGAAACCGCAGTCGGATCCCCACCGGCCCGGGATAGCCGGCAAATACCCGGCGCCCGGGCGCAGTCGCCTCTTCGCCCCCGATGTAGCTGGTCAGTTCGCGAATTCCGGCCCGGACCTGGCTGAAAGCCGCCGGCGCCGGATCCGCCGCCACGCCGCTGAAATCCGCCCCGGCCACCGCGCCGCCGACGACATTGGCTCCGATGACCGCGGTCCCCGGGCGAAACGACGGAAAATCCCCGCGGGCCACCAGCACGCTCCGGCCGTCGACCTGCACCAGCACCGTCGTGCGCAAGACGGCCGCCTCCGCCGGCGGTGCTCCGGGTTCGCCCGCCGGCGGATACAGGCTGCCCAGGGAGAACAGCAGGCGGTATTGCCGGCCGGGGACCATTGCCAAGGGATCGGAGAAGACAACCCCGCGGCCCGTCTGCTCCCAGCCAAGACTGATGCTCCGGTCCCGACGGTAAGAGACAAAGATCACGTCTCCCGCGCCACCGGTGCCCACCGAGAGCAAAGGCTCCGCCTGGCCGGCGCGATCGCCGGGAAACGTCACCTCGCAGGTGAACGCGCCGGATTGGGCCAGGAACGTCAACGGCCTGGCGACAGGACCGTCCGGGCGGTTGGCGGCCGCGACCGCCGCGCAGCCCAAGAGCACCGCCCCAACGCTCAATGCATGGCGCACGAGTCATAGCACGGCGTGCGATTGACCGCCTGGTCAAGCCCAGTCTTGCCTTGGGCCGGGGAAAGCTGGTTTGGTGACAAGCCCGGTGCCCCAGCCCCGCCCAGTTTTTCCAACGATGGTCGCTTCCGGCCGGCGCCCGACCCCAACGCTGCCGGATTCACCCCGGCCCGCCGCGCCCGCTTCCGAACCTTCACGCCCAGAATGAGCCGATTCCCAACCTGGTGTCGCTCTGCCGTTCACTGGTCCAAGTCGGCCAGCCAGTCCGGCCGATTCAATCTGTCGCTGCTGGTGGGCGACCTGGCGCTCGCCGGCTGGCTGGCGCTCGCCCAGGCGGTTTATCTTCCGGGGCGGCCCGTCAGCGCGGCGGGCATCGCCGTCCCCGCGCTGGTCGTGGCCGCCATTGTCTGGGTGTGGCGCGGGCACGATCTCCGTGGCGGGTGGCCCTGGCGCCTGGGGTTGCGGATGGCGGGCGCGGCGCTCACGGCGGGACTGATGCTCGCGCTGTTGCGGCCCAGCGGGGCGACGCCGGCGACCATCCGGGAGTGTCTCTGGCTGGCCGCGGCGGCGGCCGGACTGGGCTGGGCCCTGCGCGTCACCCACCTCGCGGCGCAGGTCCGCTGGCCGGATCAGCCCGGGGAGATATTCCGCGGGCTCGTCGTGCTCGGCGCCGCGGGCGCCCTGGTCTGGCCGTTCTGGACCACCGACTCCATCGGCTCGGGCGACGCCCACTGGTATACGATGATGCTGGCGGATTTCGTCACCCAGTGGCGGGCCGGCGTTTTCCCCGTCTGGGTGGGACAGAGCGAATACGCGTTCAACGGCGCCATCCTGCCCCTGCGGGTCGCGCCGTGGTTTCAACATTGGGGCGGCGTGATGGACCTGCTGAGCGCGCACGCCCTCGGTTTTCTTGCGCTCAAGAACGTCACCCTGACGACGGCGGCCCTGGCGGGCGCGCTCGCGGCCTACGCCGGCCTGCGGAGCATCCTCGGGCGCCGGCCCTGGCTGGCCGCGCTGCTGGCCGCGTTGTGGATGGCGAGCCCCGGCGTCCTCGCGCCGCTGATGGCCGGAGACCAGTACATGACTTTCATGACGCTGCCGTTCGTGGTTGCCGCGCTCTACGGTATCTGGCGCTGCTGGGACCGCGACGACCGCCGCGCCCGGGTGGCGATCGCGGCGGGTTTGGCCGGCCTGCTGCTGAGCCACACCCCCATCGCCCTCTGGATGGGGCTGCTGGCGGGCGCCAACTACGCCGCGAAGATCATCGTCCGTCGCACCTGGTCCGTCGAGTTGCGCCGCGTGGCGGCGATGGCGGCGACCTTCTTCGTCCTGGGCGGGTTTCCGCTGCTGTCCGTCCTGGCGCTGGACAACCTCAATCCGGGCCGGGCCAGCGGCGTGTCGGCGTTCCCCGAGATCGCCGGTGCCTTTCCGTTCAATTTCCTTCCGATCGATCTCCACCGCAACGCCCTCACGGCCTACCAGCTCGGCTACACCGGGATCGGCGCCTTCGCCCTGACCGTGCTTTTGCTGTCCGCCGTCCGCCCCCGCGGCGCCACGGCCCTGACGGTGAGCGCCGTGCTGATCGCCCCCTTCACCGTGCCGGTGCCCTGGCTGACCCGGGCCATCTGGAACCACCTGCCGGACTGGTTCGTCACCATCAACAACATCTGGCCGATGCAGCGGCTGTTCCTCATCTGGACCGCCATGATCTTCTTCGGCCTGGCCGTCGTCGTCGCATCGGATCGCGTTTCCGGCCGCCGCCGGTTGGTCGCGGGCCTGTGGGTGGCGCTGCTCGGCGGCGCGGTCTGGTCGTGGCACGAGGCGCGCATGCTCGCGGCGATCATCGAACCGACGCGGTCTCCGGCCGGCCACATGCTCCTGTTGCAGCCCGACGACCTGCTGCTGACCCGTTACGCCTATGCCAGTTTTGCCCGCACTCCCGATTATTTCAGCAGCGGGTACATGGATCCCTATCTGGAGAACCGCCTGCTGGCGCGGGACACGTTGCGGGTGGTGTCCACCAACGCCGAGGCGGCGGCCCCGCGGCTGGAAATCGACGACACCCAGGTGCCGGTCGATTATCCGCGCCTCGTGCAGTCCGGGGTGTTCAGCGCCGTCAACGACAACCGCTCCGATTTCTACAACCTGAGCCCGGCCATCACGCTGCAGCCGGACGTCTCCTACGCCCTGCGCCTTGATTTCCTGCAAGCCGGCGAGCACGGCGTCCTGCAGCTGATGGACCCGCGGCTTTTCCGGGAGTATTACCTGCCCGATTCCGGCCTGCAGACGGCGGCCCCGGGCAAGTCGCTCGCCTTTGGCAGCGAGCCCCAAAGCGGGCGCGTCATCCCCCTGCGCGTCTCCGGCCCGGGACCCGCCGTGCCGCGCCTGTATTTCATCACCCCGCGGCGGCCGGCAACCAGGTTCCCCTTTGCGCGCTTCTCGCTTTTCACCTACCGGCGGGCGCAATTGCCCGTGGCGGTTGAATCGTGGATCCCGTATCGGGCCCGCGTGCAGACGGCCGTGCCCGTCTGGCTCGAGACCCCGCGGGTCTGGCAGTCCCGCTGGAGCGCCCGGGTCAACGGCCGGCCGGTGGCGGCCCGGCGTTCCCCGCAGGGTCTGGTCATGCTGCCCGTGGAGCCCGGCGACAGCCAGGTGGAACTGGATTACCGTCCACCCTGGTGGCTGCGGTTGGATTACTGGGTCAGCCTGGGCGGCTGGCTGGCCCTGGGCCTGGTCGGTGCCGCGGGCATCGGGCGGGCCGCGGGCCGCGCCGTCCGGGCCGCCTAGCGCGGCGGGGCCGGAGCGGGCGATGATTCGCCCTCCGTCTGGGCAAGCACCGCCCGTGGATCCACCTCATCGACCCGCATGATTCTCCCGGTGAAGCTCGGGCCGGTGGTGGAGCCGCCGATGAAATTCACGCCGAACATGATCTGGCTCGGCCGGGTCGGATGGGTCGCCATCGGCGTCACAAACACCGTCCGGCCGTCGATCGCCACCCACAGCACGGCCCGCAGCCGCTGCCACCCGGCCTCCGCCCGGTACAGCGGGCTGCCTGCCGGCGGCATCAGACCCCCGAAACTGACGGCGAGCTCGTGCTCGCGCGCGGGATCGACGGGGATCGCCGGCGACTCCGCGCCACCGACCCCCCAGTGGTCGAAGCCGACCCGAATCCGATCCTCTCCTTCGTACCGCACGTAGATGAAATCGCCCTTCCCGGTTTCTCCCGTGACGATCAGCGGCTCGGGCAGGCGGGGCCGTTCCACGGGAAAATACAGCTGCACGCGCACGGGTCCGGGGTAGCCCTCCCACAACGGGGCCCGGCCCCGGATGCGGCTGGACAACTGGACGCTCGTGGCCAGGACCGCTGCCGCATCGGCCGGCTCGATGGCCAGCAGGTTGCCCGTGAAGAACGCTCCGGCCACCGAGCTGCCCACGCTGTTGGCGCCGACGACCACGTTGTCCGTCGGCCCCGCGAACGCCCGTTTCAACAGAAACACCACCCGGCCGTCCAGGCTCACGAGCAGCAGGTCGCGCAGGCGCCGCAGGATGGGATCCGCCTGATACAGGCCGCTCGCCGCGCCGGGCATCATGGAGCCCAGCGACAGGACCAGTTGATGCACCCCGCCCGCGGGCACGACCTCCGCCTCGGAAAACACCACCCCCTCCCCCCGGCGCTCGAAGGCGAACCGGATGCGGTCATCGCGCTCCCGGATCCAGAACAGGAGGTCGCCCTCCCCCGGGGCGCCCACCGCGAGCAGCGGCTCGGCCACGCCCGGCCTGACCTCGGGCAGCGTGCAGCGGAGGGCCAGCGGTCCCGGCGCCCCGCCCCAGGCCGGCGGCCGCTCGGCTCCCACCGTGCGCCCGGCCAGCGCGCCGACATGGGGCAGCACGGTGCCCAGCGGCGCCCGCTCCAGCTCGCTGATGCGGCCGGCGAAGCTCGGCGCCGCCGTGCTGCCCCCGACGAAGTTCGCGCCAAAGGTGATCGTCTCCGGCGCCACCGTGTACGCCGCGCACTGCTGGGACCAGACGATCCGGCCGTCGAGCACCACCAGCAACAGGGTGCGCAGGTAGGCTTCGCCCGGCTCGCGGCCATCCCCACCGCCCGCCGGCGGCAGCAATGCACCCAGGCTGACCACCAGATCATGCGTCCGGGTGAAATCCACCTCGACCGGATCCGAGATCAGCCCCTTCGCGTCCCAGTGATCGTAGCCGAAGCGCACCCGGTCCGGCCCCACCGGCAACACATAAAGAAAGTCGGCATGGCGGGCGGTGCCGGCGGTGACCAACGGCTGTCCCCGCCCCGGCTCCCCGGGGGCGAATCGGAGCCGCATCCGGACGGGACCGGGATAGCCGCCCCACTCCGCGGGCGCCGGCAGAAGCTCCGGCCCCGGCCCGCCGTGATCGCCGGTCAGGCGGAGCAGACGCATCGCCACCGCGGGGCGGTTGAGGTCCGCGCGTTGCGCGGCCGTGAAACCCTCGTACTGGTAGGGGCGGAATTGCAGCGGGTGCGCGCGCTCCAGCACGACCGTGCTCGGCGGGAACACCGGCCGCAGGTTGTTGCCCCACAGGTGTTCGTCGTTGACCACGCGGTAAACGCAGTAGGTGCCGGCCCGCTGCTGCCGGTAGACCGCGGCCGTGGCCAGACGGCGGAAGCCGTCCGGGAAGATCTGGCGCAGCGGCGTCGCGAAATTCCAGGCGGCGACCGCGGTGACCGCCGCCACGCCCCACGCGAGCATCCGCCGGGAGAGGATCCCGCGCCCCGCGAGCCGCTCGGCCGTGAACGCCGCGGCCAGGCAGAAAAACGGCACCATTTGCCGCACCAGGCGCCCGTAAACGACGAACTTCGGCACGATGTCGGAGAAGCACACCAGGCCGCCGGCCACGACCACCAACCCCGCCAGCCACCAGGCCGCACGCGCCGGCCCGCGCTCCCGGCTCCAGCCCATCAGCGCCCCGGCGGCCCCGGCCAGCCAGAGCAGGAACAGCACGCCCTCGGTGTGCCACAGGTAGGCGGCGATGACGCGGTAGCCGACATGAAAGTCTCCCTGGGTGATGGTCGCGGCATTGATCACGGAACCGGTGATCAGGTTGTAGCCGGCCAGGCGGCTCAGCAGCAGGAACAGCCCCAGCGGCATCGCCAGGCCCGCCGCCCCCAGCAGGATGCGCCCCGCCGCGCGGCGGATACCGCCGTCACCCAGCAATCCGTGGAGCACCAACACACATCCGCCCAGCAGCCAGTATCCCTCATAGGTCAGGAATCCGAGCCCCGCCAGCGCGCCCGCGGCCAACGATCGCCGCGCCGACCACGGACCCACCGCCGCTTCCAGGGCGAGCAGCATCAGGCACAGCGCGATGTCGTACGGGAAATAATGGCGCGAAAAATAGAAGAGACTGTTGGCGCCCGCCGCGAGAAACGCCGCCAGCAACGCCTCGCGGTCACCCGCCCCCGCGCGCCGCGCCACCCGCCAGACCAGGTAGATCGCCAGGGTGCTGAACAGGCCCAGGTACGCGGCCACCAGCGCCGGGCTCGGGCCCAGCACCAGCTCGCAGAAGGCCGGCGGGAGCGCGGCCCAGAAAAACAGCGGATGATCCGGCCGGCCGAGCAGCAGGGCGCCCGCCTCGCCCCAGCGGCCGTGCACCAGCGCCGCCGCCGCATCCTGCGCCACATAATAACGCGATTCGTCCGGCCAGTAATCCTGCCCGCCGGCCGACGCCAGCCACCACCGCAGTCCCAGCGACACCGCGAGCATGGCCACGAGCCAGCCGCGGCAGTGGTTCGGGGATGAAGGGGCTGCGCTCACAATTGACGCGTCGAAGGCGCAGAAAGCCCCCGCCACTGCCGTGAGTCAACGTCCTTTCGTGTCCGGCGCCCCGCCGCGGAAATGACCGCCGCGAAACCTCAGCCCGGTGCCGGCAGGCGCCGCCCGCCGCGCCGCAGGCCCCAGCCCGCCAGGCCCGCCCACGCGGCCGCGCTCACCCAGAAAGCGCCCCAGAAGATCCCGGTGCCGCGGAATCGCACCTCAACCAGATGCCGGCCCGCCTCGAGCGGCACCCGCACCAGCCACCACGGCGACAGACTGACCGGCACCTCCCGGCCATCGACCGTTGCCTCATAACCCGGAAGGTAGACGCGCGGCGTCTCCAGCCAGCCCGGGCCCGGCATCAGCACCCGCACCCGGTACGGAATCAACGAGAGCGTGCGGACCGGCGCGAGTTCCGGCCGGTACCGGGAGACGTGCAGCCGCGCAAAGTCGCCAAACTCCCCGC
>Ga0335085_10017601_pt1 | contig 10291 bp, 9 predicted proteins | sample Lox_Sample_45_FD_206712 | JGI IMG/M metagenome (GOLD analysis project Ga0335085, IMG submission 206712) | Soil microbial communities from Loxahatchee National Wildlife Refuge, Florida, United States - Lox_Sample_4.5 | ecosystem: Environmental > Terrestrial > Soil > Wetlands | place: USA: Florida...
GGACGAACGCCGCCGCCCAGGCACGGGCGTGATCGTTCGGATCGGGAGACTCGGAGAGCTCGAAGATCGCGACGGGCACCGTCTGCAGCGCGGTGTGCGGGTCCCAGTTGATCTGGTTGCCGACGAGCGCCGAGGTGAAGAGGAGCGGCGCCGTCTCACCGGCGACGCGTGCGACGGCGAGCGTCGCGCCGGTGACAACCCCGCCGATCGTCTGCGGCAGGACGATGCTGAGCGTCGTCCGCCAGCGCGGCACACCGAGGCCGAGGCTCGCCTCGCGCAGGGAGCCCGGCACGAGCGCGAGCACCTCCATCGTCGAGCGGGCGACGAGCGGGAGCATCAGGATCGAGAGCGCGAAGGCGCCGGCGAAGCCGCTCTGGCCGCGGCCGACGACGATCAGCCCGAAGACGAAGATGCCGATCACGATCGCCGGGATGCCGTTCAGGACGTCGAGCGCCAGCGTGACCGCGCTTCGGATCGACGGTCTCGCGAACTCGTAGAGGTAGATGGCGATGAGGATCCCGACCGGCAGCGCCATCGCGGTCGCGATGCCGACGATCACGAGCGTGCCGACGAAGGCGTTGCCGAGCCCCTGTGCGACGCCGGCCGGCGCGAACGGCACGGGCGCCTTCGTGAGCAGGTCGAGGTTGAGCTCGCTCGCCCCCTTGCGGGCGACCGAGACGACGACGACGCCGAGGATGCAGACGGCGATCGCCGCTGCGAGCCACGCGAGGCCCTCCATGACGCGGTTGACGATCTTCCGCCGGCGCAGCCGGTCGTTCCGCGCCTGGACGGTGCTGGCTCCGGCCGCGCTCATGCCGCGAGCCCCTGGCGGCGGGCGACGCTGCGCACGATCCATTGCGCGAGCAGGTTCACGAGCAGCGAGAAGATGAGCAGGATGAGCGCGAGATAGATCAGGGAGGCCGCGTCGATCTTCGTCGGCGAGCCCGCGTACTCGGCCGCGATCTTGCTCGCGAGCGTGTCCCCGGGGGCGAACAGGTTCCACTGGATGCCGACGAAGCCCCCGATCACCTGCGTGACGGCGATCGCCTCGCCGACCGCCCGGCCGAGTCCGAGGATCAGCGCCGCGGCAATGCCGCCGCGCGCGTACGGGAACATGACGCCGCGCACCATCTCCCAGCGGGTCGTGCCGAGGCCGAGCGCAGCCTCCTTGAGCTCCTTCGGGACGCCGAGGAAGAGCTCGCGGGAGATGCTCGAGACGATCGGCAGGATCATGATCGTCAGCACGATCACCGCCGTGAACATGCTCGAGCCGGTACCCGGGGTGCCGAAGAGCGGGATGAAACCGAGCCCGTTGTGGAGGGTCGGCTCGATGTGGTCGCGGAGCACGGGCCCGAGCACGAGGATGCCCCAGAGGCCGATTACGACGCTCGGGATCGCGGCGAGCGTCTCGACGAGCGCCGTCACGGGCGCCGTGATCCCGGTGGGTGCCAGCTCCGTGAGGAAGAGCGCGATGCCGAGCGCGAGCGGGGCGGCGAGCACGAGCGCCAGCAGCGACGTCAGCGCCGTTCCGAAGAGGAAGCTGCCTGCGCCGAAGACGCCCTTGACGGGATCCCACGCGACGCTCGTGACGAAGCCGATACCGAACTGCTCGATCGCGGGGCGGGCGCCCTCGACGACCTTGTAGATGATCAGCAGGATGAGGACGCTCGCCCCGAGGGTTGCGGCACCCGCGACCAGCTGGAGCACCAGGTCGCCGAGATGCACCCGCCGCCCCGAGAGGGGGCGGCGGGTGGTCTCGCCGGTTGGTTCGAACGTGCTCATGCAGCGTGCGAGGAGCGGCTCGTTCCTACGTGTGGATCTTCCCGAGCGACTTGTTAGCAGCGCGCACGACGACCAGCGGCATCGGCGCGAAGACGTACTTCCGGATCGGTGCCTGGCCGTGCGTCAGCGCCCACGAGACGAAGTTCTTCAGCAGCTTCGCCTTGTCCGTCTGCATCGGGATGATGATGTACGTGAACGTCGAGAGCGGCCACGCGTACTTGTACTTCTTCGACGACGGCGGATCCGTCAGCGAGATCTTGTTGTCCGCCGGAACCTTCGTGACCAGCTGGGCCGCGGACTCGATCGAGGTGAGGCTCGGCAGCGTGTAGTGGCCCGCGGCGTTCTTCAGCCGGGCCTTGGCGATGTGGTTCTGGAGCACGTACGCGTCGGAGATGTAGCCGATCGAGCCGGTCGTCTCCTTCACGACCGCTGCGACGCCGGAGTTGCCCTTGCCGCCGATACCGGTCGGCCAGTTGATGGACGTGGCGGAGCCGACCTGGTTGGCCCACGTCTTGCTCACCTTCGAGAGGTAGTCGCTGAAGACGTAGGTGTCGCCGCTGCCGTCGCTGCGGTGGACGACCGTGATGTTCGTGTTCGGCAGGTTCAGCCCGGGGTTGAGCTTCTTGATCGCTGCGGCATTCCAGGTCTTGATCGTGCCGAGGAAGATGTTGGCGAGGGTCGGCCCGTCGAGCTTCAGCGCCGTGTCGGCGACGCCGGGGATGTTGTAGACGGGCACGGTCGCGGTCAGCGCCCAGGGGATCTGGACGCAGTTGTTGCAGGCGGTCGCCTGGTCGGGCGTCAGCGGTGCGTCACTCGCACCGAAGTCGACGGTGCGGGAAGTGATCGCCGCGATACCGGCGCCCGAGCCGACCGAGGCGTAGTTGACGACGACGCCGCGGGCCTGGCTGTAGAGCGGCTGCCAGATCGCGAGCGCCGGCGCCACGAGCGACGAGCCCGCGCCCTGGAGCACGGTAGCGGAGCGCTTCGCGGGCGCCGCGCCGGCTGCGGTGACGGCGACCGCGGCGACGAGGCCTGCAAGCGCCGTGACCGCCGCGCTGCGGATGAATGTGCCGAGCTTCGGCATTGCTGTATCTCCTCCTTCGGGGTTCGCGGCCACCGTACGACCGGCCCCTTGGCGGGTGGGAAACACCGCTGTTCATGAGTGGTGACAGAGTGGTGACCCGGGCGGTGGCGCCGATCGGGTAGCGTTAGCGTCGCCGTATGGCAATCGACGAGGCTCTCAACCGGATCGAGGCATCACTCCAGGAAGAGGGTCAGCGGGTCCTGAGCGTCATCCGCGGCGCGACTCGCGCGATCGAAGAGCGGGATGCCGAGCTCGCCGGCGAGGTGATCGCGTTCGACGACGAGGTCGACCGCCTCTTCCTCGAGATCGAGAGCGCGATCCAGGCGCTCCTCGCCCTGCAGACGCCGGTCGCGCGCGACCTGCGCCTGCTGCTCGCGATCCTCCACATCAACCTGCTGCTCGAGCGCAGCGCCGACGGCTGCGTAACCGTCGCGAAGCTGTCGCGGCTCGTCTCAGACGTCGAGCCCGACCCGGCGCTCGTCGAGGTGCTCGTCGAGATGGGCGAGCGGGCCGAGGAGATGCTCCGGGTCGCGCTCGACTCGTTCTCCCGCCGCGATCTCGCCGGCGCCGAGAGCCTCGTCGAGCTCGACGAGCTGATCGACCACGCGAACCGCCGCTTCGTCGAGCGGCTCGTCGACGTGATGGCCGAGCCGGAGATGCGCGAGTGGGGCCTGCGCATGGTCGTCGTCGCGCGCTCGATCGAGCGGATCGGCGACCGGGCCGTCGACATCGGCGAGCAGACCGCCTATCTGCTCACGGCCGAGTTTCGCGAATTCACGGACGCCTCGCACCCGGCGCCGCAGTAACATCGCCTAGTGCGCAACCAGAGGCTTCTCGTCGGCCTCGCAGTCGTCCTCGGCATCGTCCTGATCGCGATCGCGGTGGTCTACTGGGCCGAGCCGGCGCGCTCGCTGCCGTCCTTCTTCCCGGGGCACGAGGCGGGCTCGAGCCACCATCACGCAAAGCACGGGATCGCCGCCTTCCTCGTCGGCCTGGCCTGTCTCGCGTTCGCGTGGTTCAACACCGGGCCGAAGCGAAGCAGCGGCACGGGCGCGTAAGACGTGCCGATCAGCTACTTCCAGGGGGCGATGCTCGGCCTGCTCCAGGGCGTGACGGAGCTCTTTCCGATCTCGAGCCTCGGGCACAGCGTCATCCTCCCCAGTCTCCTCGGCTGGGACATCCACCAGAACGACCCCTACTTCCTCACCTTTCTCGTGGCGACGCACATCGCGACGGCGCTCGTGCTGCTCGCCTTCTTCTGGCGGGATTGGTGGCGCATCCTCAAGGGCCTCGGCCGCTCCCTGCGCGATCGCGAGATCGCAGACCCGGATGCGAAACTCGGCTGGCTGCTCGTCGTCGGCACGATCCCGGCCGGGATCCTCGGGCTGACGCTCGAGCACTCGCTGCGCAAGATCTTCGCCTCGCCGCAGTCGGCCGCGATCTTCCTCGCCCTGAACGGCCTGGTGCTCTACGGCGCCGAGCTGCTCCGCCGGCGGGCGCCGGTCGAGGACGCAGACGACGACACGAGGATCGCGCGCACGGTGACCTGGCGCGACTCCTTCCTCATCGGCGGGGCGCAGGCGCTCGCGCTCGTCCCCGGCTTCTCGCGCTCCGGCGCGACGATGGCGGGCGGCCTGCTCGTCGGGCTCTCGCACAAGGACGCTGCCCGCTTCGCGTTCCTGCTCGCGACGCCGATCATCCTGGCGGCGGGCGTGCTCAAGCTCCCGGAGCTGGCCGGCTCGCAGGGAAACGGCGTGCGCGGACCGGCGGCGGTCGGTGCCGTCTGCGCCGCCCTGGCCGCCTGGATCTCGGTGCGCTTCCTGATGCGCTACCTCGAGACGCGGACGCTCGTCCCCTTCGCGATCTACTGCTTCGTGGCGGGCATCGCCGCCGCCGTCTACTTCGCCGTCACATAGGCGACGTTGCGGAGCGGGGCGGCCACGTCTACGCTCGTGCAATGGCTGCGGTTCGCTCGAAGAGACGCCCGACGCCCGCGAGCGAGCGGCTGATCAACCGCGAGCTGTCGTTCCTCGAGTACGACGCCCGGCTGCTCGAGCTCGCCCGCGATACCGATGTTCCGCTCCTCGAGCGGGTCTTCTTCCTCTCGGTCTTCGCACAGATGCTGGACGAGTTCTTCATGGTGCGGATCGCCGGCCTCGTCGGCCAGGCCGCCGCAGGCGTGATCGTGCGCTCGCCCGACGGGATGACGCCGCAGCAGACGCTCGCGCAGGCGCGGCGTCGCGTGCTCCAGCTGTACGGGGAGCAGGCCCGCGTGTGGGAGGAGGAGCTCTGCCCGGCGCTCGCGGCCGAGCAGATCGTCGTCTCGCAGGTCGAGGACCTCGACCATGCGGAGCTGGCCGAGCTGGACGAGCGCTTCGACCGCGAGATCTTCCCGGTGCTGACGCCGCTCGCAGTCGGCCCAGGGCAGCCGTTCCCGTACATCTCGGCACTCTCGATCAGCGTCGCTCTCTTCGTCTCGGATCCGGAGACGGGAGAGGAGCGCTTCGCCCGGGTCAAGGTCCCCGAAGGGCTGCCGCGCTTCCAGCCCGTCGGCAAGCGCGGCCGGGTCGTGCCGCTCGAGCAGGTGCTGACGCACTACCTGCCGAGCCTCTTCCCCGGCATGGAGATCCTCGAGCGCTCGCTCTTCCGGGTCACCCGCGACGCCGACCTCGAGGTCTCCGACGAGGCGGACGACCTGCTCGAGGCGGTCGAGCTGGAGCTGCGGCGCGCCCGCTTCGGCGAGGTGACGCGCCTCGAGGTCTCGAAGGGGATGTCGTCCGAGCTGCTCGGTCGGCTGCAGGAGGGGCTCCGCGTCGCCGACGAGCTCGTTTACCCGCTCGAGGGGACGCTCGACCTGGCCGACGCGGCCGAGCTGGCGAAGCTCGAGCGGCCGGATCTGAAGAACGACCCCTGGGTGCCGGTGGCGCGGCCGCCCTTCGGCTCGCTCGAGACGGCGGCAGAGCAGTTCGCTGCGATCCGGGCCGGCAACCTGTTCGTCCACCACCCCTACGACTCGTTCGCGGCGAGCTTCGAGGCGTTCCTCGACCGCAGCGCCTCCGACCCGGACGTGATCGCGATCAAGTCGACCGTCTACCGGACAGGCGACGACACGCCGCTCGTGCCAGCGCTGATCGAGGCTGCGGAGCGCGGGAAGCAGAGCGTCTGCCTCGTCGAGATCAAGGCGCGAGGCGATGAGCGCCGGAACATCGAGTGGTCGAGAGCTCTCGAGCAGGCGGGCGTCCACGTCGTCTACGGCTTCCCGACGATGAAGATCCATGCGAAGACGACGCTCGTCGTCCGCCGGGAGGGTGGATCGCTGCGCCGCTACGTCCACCTCGGCACCGGCAACTACAACAACGTCACTGCCCGGTTCTACGAGGACTTCGGGCTCTTCACCGCCGACGAGGAGATCGGCGCCGACGTCGCCGACCTCTTCAACTATCTGACCGGGTTCGGCCGCCCTGCCCGCTTCCGGAAGCTGCTCGTGGCGCCGTTCACGCTCAAGCAGCGGCTGATCGAAGAGATCCGGGCGGTCGTCGAAGCCGCTGCGGCCGGGAAGAAGGCCCGCATCCGGATCAAGGTCAACGGGCTCACCCACGTCGAGGTGATCGACGAGCTGTACGCGGCCTCGCAGGCGGGGGTGCGCATCGACCTGCTCGTCCGCGGCGTCTGCTCGCTCCGCCCCGGCCTCGAGGGGCTGAGCGACACCATCCGCGTGCGCAGCGTCCTCGGCCGCTTCCTCGAGCACAGCCGCCTGTTCGTGTTCGAGGCCGGCGACCGGAGCACGTACCTGATGGGCAGTGCCGACCTGATGCCGCGGAACCTCGATCACCGGGTCGAGGTCGTCACCCCGATCGAGGACGTCGCCCTGCAGGCGGAGCTGGCCGCGACGATCGACGCGCTGCTCTCCGACAACACGGGCTCCTGGGAGCTTGCCGGCGACGGCAAATGGCATCGCGTCCGGGCGAAGAAGGACGAGCGGCTGCGTTCCGCCCAGACGGTGCTGATGCGCCGTGCCCGGCGCCGGGTCTCGCTCGCCCGCGCGCGCTGAATCGCCGCCGGTCTCGGCTTTTCCACCAGATCGTCACCGACTGTTCACCGGATCCGGGCGCCGTCTTCCGGCCGGGGACCTACGATGCGGAGAGATGCCGATCGGGGTCCTCGACGTCGGTTCGAACACCATCCGCCTGCTCGTTGCACACGTCGAAGGTGGCACGGTCGTGCCTCTGGGCTCGGCGAAGGTGCGGCTTGCCCTCGGCGAGGAGATCGAGCGCTACGGAGGCGTCTCCGAGGTTCACGTCGCGACGGCGGCGAAAGCGGTGCGGAAGCTGGCCGGCAGCGCGCGCCGTCTCGGTGTCGAGTCGCTCGACGTCTTCCTGACCGCGCCCGGACGGCAGGCCGAGAACTCGGCCGAGCTCGTGGCGGCGATCTCGCGCGCGGCGTCCGTACCGGTGCGGGTGCTGTCGGCGGAGGAGGAGGGGCGGCTCGCCTATGCCGGAGCCGTCGCCAACTCGCCGCTGCCACTGCCGGAGCGCGTCGCCGTCTGCGACGTCGGCGGCGCCTCGACCGAGATCGCGGTCGGCTCCTCCCACGGCGATCCCGAGTGGGTACGCTCCATCGCGCTCGGCTCCGTTCGGCTGACGACCCGCATCGTCCAGGGCGAGCGGATCACCCGCGGCGAGCTCGCCGACGCCCGCGGCGAGGCGGCCGACGCGTTCGAGAGCGTGCAACCCCCGCCGGCCGGCGCCGCCCTCGCCGTCGGGGGCAGCGCCCGGGCCGCGCGTCGGCTCGTCGGCCCCGAGCTCGGGCACGACGAGCTGGCCGAGGCGCTGCGGCTCGTCGTCTCCAGGGACCCGCGCGCGATCGCGCGGAAGTACGGCGTCGACCGCGATCGGGCCCGGATCCTTCCCGGCGGCCTCGTCCTGCTCGCCGAGGTCCAGCGCCGCCTCGGCGTCCCGCTCCACGTCTGCGACGGGGGAATCCGCGAGGGCGCCGTCATCGCGTCGCTGGAGCGGCTCGCCGCGTAGCGGCGACCCGCTCCAGCGAGCTGCACGGGCGGAAACCCTGTTTCCCCCGGTGGGCACCCACGCGGGCCGACGCCCCCTCTGCCACGTGACAGTCTGTTACTTGGCTCGGGGCGCCGGGATCATGGAGACGGCCAGGCTTTCGTCGAAGACGGAGGCTGCCCTCACGGAAGCTCCTCCAGCAGCGCGACGTCGCGTTCGTAGCTGAGCAGCAGGGACGCATCTGCGGGGTGCTCCCAGCGGATCTCGTCCACCTCCGCCGTCGGGGCGAACTCGCCCTCGAGCGGTTGCATCAGCCACCAGCGCACGCGCTTGGGTCGGCCCTGGGAGTCGACGTACTCGGTGGCCGGCAGCTCCCGCTCCGTCCTGCAGTGGAGCCCGGTCTCCTCGCGAACCTCGCGCACGGCGCAGTCGAGATCGGACTCGCCGTCCTCCGCCTTGCCTTTCGGGAAGGTCCAGTCGTCGTACTTGGGGCGATGGACGAGCAGGACGCATCCGTCGCGGTGAACGAGTCCGCCCGCGGCGCGGACGACGGTCACCGCGCCGCCTGGTCGAGCCGCCGCCACGCCTTGCCCCAGGCCGCTCTCGCGTAGGCACGCCGTGCGTGCTCCCGCTCGACGAGCCTGCCGGCGGCGAGCGCCTGCTCCGGCGGCGCCGCGGCCGCGAGCGCGCGCAGGCGCTCCATCGCGACCACAGCGTCCTGGTGCTCGCCGAGAGCGTCCTGCAGCTTCTTCGCACGCTGCACGATCGCGTCCTGCCCGGCCAGCTCGAAGGCATATCGCGTCCGCTTGCCCTGCTTTCGCAGGGCGTGCAGCTGCTCATCCGCGGGCTCGTCGGGGAGCTCCCGTACGAGCCGTCGCGCCTTCTTCAGCTCCTTGCGTGCGAGCGTCTCGAGCGAGACCTTCTGCCCGGTCGGCTCGAGCTCCTCGAGCTCGCGGGCGAAGCGGTCGAGCAGCTCGAGGTATCGGCCTCCGTCGAGGAAGCGCAGCAGCCTGCGGCGATCGCGGCTCCGCTCGCGGCGCAGGGCTCGCAGGAGCACCCGCGCAGTCCGCTCGTCGGGTGGGCCGAGCCCGACCGTCTCCGCCGTCAGGCGCTCGAGCAGAACGTCGAGGTCGCGGACTGCCCCGAGGACCGCGCCGAGCTCCTTCAACTCGGCCGCGAGGCCGCTCGTGTCGCTCGCGACGAGCGTGCGGCCGGCTCGGAGCAGCGCCCGCGAACGGCGGACGGCGACCCGCATGTCGTGCAGGCTCTCGGGATCCTGGCCGAGCCGCGTGCCGGGATCGTGGGCGTGGATCTCGCGCAGCTGGACGCGGAGGAGCGCGCGCAGCGCCTCGAAGGGATCGTCCAGTAGCCGGGGTCCCGGCTGCTCGAGCCCGAGGACGCGGAAGAGCTTCGGTGTCTCGCTGCCGGGCTCGGCGCCCGCCGCCGCCAGCTCGGCCGCGAGGTCGTCGAGTCGCCGCGGGTCGCCCGAGCGGAGCTCGATCTCGACCTCGACGAATCCGCCGGTGACGCGCCGGGCGTCCATGACGGCGACGTCGTCGACCGTGACCTCGGCCGTCGTCCCGTCGCGCGCGACCAGCTCACCGCTTCGCCGCGTCCGCAGCTCCGCGACCGGCGCCGGCTCGCCGTGGCGCAGGTGCGTCGTCAGCAGGCGCCGGAGCTCGTCCGGAAGGGTCGGGCCGCCGGCTGTCTCGAGCTCGAGCCGCGCTCCCGACGCGGGCAGCTTCAGCTGCCACAGGCTCCGGCCGTGCTCGGTGCGGCGGCGGAGCGTGATTCCGGCGGCGGCGAGCGAATGCGGCGGAGTGTCGTAGTAGACGGACGTGAAGAGGCGGCGCTCGAGTGGGCTGCCGCCGAGTGCGGGCAGGCGGAATCCCTCCGGGGCCTCGAGCTTGCGTTCGTGTTCGAGCGTCGACTGCACGGTCACCACCATAGGGCGGCCGCGGCACTGTACCCGTATCGACACCGGATCGTGACCACTTCGTCACTGATGTCGGATCGATGCCGCACCGTCACCACTCGTCTTCCCCCCGAGGTAGCCGTGGGGGATAGCGTCGCGGGCGACCCTCCGCACGAGCCGAGAGTCGGCGGCGCCCCCGGCAGACCCGACCCGGGGGCGCCCGTCGTCTCGGCCTCCCGGGCGAGTCGAGCTTATGCGGCGCTGCGAAGGGCTCGGCGTCGATCGGGTCAGGAACGCGGGCCGGGTCGAGCGGAGGTAGTCGACGACGGAGCGCTCGTTCTTCGCGCACGGGAGGAGGGTCTTCCAGCCGAGCAGATGCTCGGGCACGTGGAAGTCGCCGCTCGCGACGGCCGGCAGGCCCCGCTCGGCCACCCAGCCGAAGAGCTCGTAGCTGTTGAAGAGCTCCCAGCGGTCGACGAGCGGCCGCAGCCCGCGCTAGCGCGT
>Ga0335085_10017603_pt1 | contig 10289 bp, 8 predicted proteins | sample Lox_Sample_45_FD_206712 | JGI IMG/M metagenome (GOLD analysis project Ga0335085, IMG submission 206712) | Soil microbial communities from Loxahatchee National Wildlife Refuge, Florida, United States - Lox_Sample_4.5 | ecosystem: Environmental > Terrestrial > Soil > Wetlands | place: USA: Florida...
GGCCAGGATTGCGGCCAGCACGGTGAACACGCAAAACGCCGCGGCTTCCCAGGCCACGCGGCGCGGGTCGCCCAGACCGATGGTCACGTAGCGCAGCACGTCCGCCTGCCAGGTGATGGGATTCGCCAGGGCCGCGCCGGAAAACCAGCGGGGCAGCGGATCCGTGGGATAAAACATCGAGCTGACGAAGATCAAAACGAAATACAGGATGGAAGTGACGGCATTGAACACGTCGTTGCGCCGGATGCGCAGCGCCAGCATGGCGTAGAGATAGAACCAGGCCGCCGGCCCCACCACCAGCGCCACCAGCAGCAGGGGAACGCGCGCGGCAGCCAGAGGAACATGCAGCAGCCAATGCGCGGCGGCCAGGGTGAGCGCCGCTTGGGCCAGCGCCACCAGTATGGTGAAGAGCATGCGGCCGAAGAGATACTCACCGCGGGTCATCGGATAGGTGAGCATTTCGAAGAAGATGCCGTTATCGCGGTCCATGAAAAACGACCAGGCGGTGTTGGAGGGAATGGCGAAGCTGCCCAGCGCCAGGCAGCCGCCCAGGAAGAAGGCATTGTAGTTCAGGCCGCCGGAACCGAATTTCAGGCCCAGGGCGGCGTCAATGCCCACGCCGAACACCAGCAGGTTGATCATCGGGTAGCACAGGTCCCAGATGACGAAGGTGAAATTGGTGGCGCGGATGCGCGCGTCGCGATAGAGCACGGCAGTGATGGCGGACATTTGTGTTCTCCTCGTAACGGCTTCAGGGGCTAAAACCCCTGAAGCTTTGGGCAGCGTACGGCGGGGCTGAAGCCCCGCCCTTCGGCCACTTTTTTGTGGCTCTCAATTCCCCGGTTCCTTCTGCAGCAGTTCGACGAAGACGTCTTCGAGGCTGGCGCCGCTGACTTCCACGTGGAGCACGCGGCCGGTACGGGCCAGGGCGCCGACCGCGTCGAGCACGCTGCCGTCGCTGGCCTTATAGGCCACCTCGATGGTGTTCTGGCTGCGCGAAGAGCGCAGGGGCGCGAGCGCGCGCACGGCTTGGTCGATGCCCGCAGGCATTTCCGCGAAGGTGATGGCGATCTCGTACACGCCTTCGGAGAGCAGCTTCAGGGTATGGAGATCGCCGCGGGCCACCTGCCGGCCTTTGTTGACGATCAGGATGTCGTCGCACAGCGCCTCCGCCTCGCTCAGAATGTGCGTGGTGAGGATGATGGTGCGGCCGCGGCGCGACTCTTCGCGCAGCCAGTCCATCACCTGGCGTTTGAGCAAGGCGTCCATGCCGGTGGAGAATTCGTCCAGGAAAACCACCGGCGAGCCGACCAGAAAGATCTTGGCCACTTGCACGCGGCGGCGGGAGCCTCCGCTCAGGTCCTGCACCTTCTGGCCGGCCTCGGCAGCGATCTGGAAGCGCTCCAGGATTTCATCGGTGCGGCGGCGGGCCTCCCGCGGCGGGAGGCCGAAAAACCGGGCGTAGGTGAGCAGATTGTCGCGCACGCTCAGAAAAATTTCCGCGGCGGATTCCTGAAGCACCACGGCAATGCTGCGGCGCACATCGAGCGGCTGCGCGACCACGTCGAACCCCATGACCGCGGCGCGCCCGCCGGAGGGCCGCAGCAGCGTATTCAGCACTTTGAGCGTGGTGGTCTTCCCCGCGCCGTTCGGTCCCAGCAAACCGAAAATGGAGCCGCGCGCGACGTTAAAGCTCAGCCCATCCACGGCGCGCACCGGGGACCCGCCTTTGGGGTGATAGACCTTCACCAGGTTTTCCACTTCAATGGCCCAGGAACTCATGGATGGTATCCTTCGCTTTCTCGAAGTGCGCCGCGGAAAGGCACGCACGGCAAAACCGCACGGACATGGGAATGTTGAATGTAAAATGGCCACCCCTACGGGCGGCCGAGAAGTTCCCGGCGGCGCGCCGGCTTACAGGAGGACGGACACAATGACGATGCGGATGTTTACCTTCATGGGGCTCTGCCTCGGACTGACCACCGCACTGTACGCGGGCGGGCCGCAGAAGTCAACGCTGGCACGGGCGGCGGCGCCGGCCCGGGGGGACGCGGCCGCGGTTGCGGCGGCGGTGCGTGACTTTCGCTCCGCGCACCAGTACGAAATCATCCGCGAATTTGCGGAATTTCTGGCCATACCGAATATCGCTTCCGACGCCCCGAACATCGCCCGCAACGCGGAGCGCCTGGGCCAGATGCTGGAGGCGCGCGGGATCCACCCACAGATGCTGCCGCTGCCGGGGCGCGGGCCGCTGGTGTTTGCGCAAATCAACGCGCCCGGGGCCACGCGCACGGTGGTGTTCTACGCGCACTATGACGGACAACCCGTGGATCCGGCTGTGTGGATTGCGAACCAGCCCTTCGAGCCGATGCTCTTCACCGCCGCGCTCGCCGCCGGTGGAAAACAAATCCCCTTCCCGCAGCCACCGGCGAAATATGAAGACGACTGGAGGATCTACGCGCGGTCGGCTTCCGACGACAAGGCGGCCATCGTGGCCATCCTGACGGCGCTCGATGCGCTGCGGGCCAACCACATCCCGCTGGGCGTGAACGTAAAGCTGCTGTTCGACAGCGAGGAGGAAGCGGGCTCACCGCACCTGGACGCCGCGGTGAACGAACACCGGGATCTGCTGGGCGGTGATTTACTGCTGGTGTGCGACGGACCGGCGGATCAATCCGGGCGACCGCAGGTGGTGTTTGGAAACCGGGGCGTGGTGGATGCGGAGATCACCGTGTACGGCCCGGCGCGGCCGCTGCACAGCGGGCATTACGGCAACTGGGCGCCGAACCCGGCGATGCGGCTGGCGCAATTGCTGGCCTCCATGAAGGATGCCGAGGGGCGCGTGCTGATCGCGGGCTTTTACGATGACGTGGCTCCGCTGGGCGCGCTCGAACGGCAGGCCATCGCCGAGGCGCCGAAAAACGAGGACGCGCTGGAACGCGAACTGGCCATCGCGCAGCCGGATGGTGGCGGGAAGCGCCTGGTGGAACTGATCTACGAGCCGTCACTGAACATCCGCGGGCTGCGCAGCGCGTATGTGGGGGAGCAATCGCAAAACGTGATTCCGGAGCGGGCCATCGCATCCCTGGACATGCGCCTGGTGAAAAACATCCAGCCCGACGCCCGGGTGGCGCGGCTGATTGCGCACATCGAGAAGCAGGGATACACCGTGTTCCGGCGCGAGCCCACGCTGGAGGAGCGGGGAAAATATCCCCGCGTGGCGCGCGTGGATTCCGGCGGGGGCTATCCAGCCACGCATACTCCCATGGACCTGCCGGCCGCGGCGGCGCTGGTGGCAGTCGTGGCCGCGGCCACGGGGGAAGCGCCCGTGCGCCTGCCCACGCTGGGCGGAAGCGTGCCTATGTTCAGCTTCGAGCGGCTGGGAATGCCGGTGGTGGGCGTGCCCATCGCCAACTACGACAACAGCCAGCATGCCGCCAACGAAAATATCCGCATCGGAAACCTGTGGCGCGGGGTGGATACGTTTGGGGGAATCCTGGCGGCGCTCAACTGGTAGGGCCTGTGATTCGCGGCGGCGATTGCGGAGACACGACATGTCGTGCCCCTACAAATTACAGCCACCGTCCTTGCGAGAATCAAGGGCGCGGGGGGAATGATAAGCGGAGAAAATTCTCCAGCAGCTTGGCGCCGGCGAGGGTGAGGACGGACTCGGGGTGAAACTGGACGCCCTCGACGGGGTAAGTGCGGTGGCGCAGGCCCATAATGACGCCATCTTCGGACTCGGCGGAGATGGCCAGGCAGCGCGGCAGCGAGCGGCGCTCGACGTGCAGGGAATGGTAGCGCGTGGCGGCAAAATTCTGCGGCAGGCCGCGAAAAACGGTTTTGCCGTCGTGGCGGATTTCGCTGGTTTTTCCGTGCATCAGGCGCGGCGCGCGCACCACGCGGCCGCCGAATGCTTCTCCGATGGCCTGGTGTCCCAGGCAGACGCCCAGAATAGGCACGTGGCCGGCAAAGCGGCGAATCACGGCTTCACTGACTCCCGCTTCGCGCGGGGTGCAAGGCCCCGGGGAGATGACAATCCGTTCGGGGCGGAGCGCGGCGATCTGGTCCACGGTGATTGCGTCGTTGCGGCGGACCAGCACCTCCTCTCCCAGCGCGCCGAAAATCTGCGCCAGGTTGTAGGTGAAGGAGTCGTAGTTGTCGATCAGCAGGAGCATGGGAGCGTGCGGCGCAATCTGTGCCGCCGGCAATTGATACCCCTTGAGCGCTTACAGCTCAAAAGTGAATGCCGCGGCATGCGGCCTTTCAACGGAAACTTTCAGCCTTTCCTCCTTCCTGCCTCCTGGGCTTCTTTCAGCGCGGCGACCAGGGCGCGAGCCTTGTTCAGGGTCTCCTGGTACTCGCGTTGGGGGACGGAATCCGCGACGATTCCCGCGCCGGCCTGGAGGTACGCCCGGTCTTTTTTCTGGACCAGGGTGCGAATGGCGATGCAGGAATCCATGTTACCGGAGTAGTCGAGATAGAGCACGGCGCCGCCGTAGATGCCGCGGCGGGTGGGCTCCAGCTCTTCGATGATCTCCATGGCGCGCACTTTCGGCGCGCCGGTGAGCGTGCCGGCGGGAAAACAGGAAAGGAGCACGTCGAAACAGTCCACCTGAGGACGCAAGGTGCCACGCAACGAGGAAACCAGGTGCATCACGTGGGAATAGCGCTCGACGGCCATGAGCTCTTCGACGCGCACGGTGCCGTATTCAGAGACGCGGCCCAGGTCGTTGCGTCCCAAATCCACCAGCATGATGTGTTCGGCGCGCTCCTTGGGGTCGGCCCGAAGCTCGCGCTCGAGGCGCAGGTCCTCCTGCTCGTCGCGGCCGCGCGGGCGGGTGCCGGCGATGGGACGGTAGAAGGCGTCGCGCCCCTGGACCTTTACGAGCATCTCCGGCGAGCTTCCCACCACCGCCAGGTCGCCCAGACGGAGAAAATAGAGGTAGGGCGAGGGATTCACCACGCGCAGCGCGCGGTAAATCTCCAGCGGATCCGCCGTGGTGCGCGCGGAGAAGCGCTGGCTGAGCACCACCTGGAAGACGTCGCCGGCGCGGATGTAGCGCTTGGCGCGGCGCACCGCGTTCAGAAAACCGGCGCGGCGAAAATCGGCGCGCAGGCGGACGCTGGCCCCTCCCCCGGGGAGGCGTTCCGCGGGGAGCGGGCCTTCGAGCCGTGCTCGTGTGGCGCGGATGGCGCGGGCGGCGGCATCATATTGTTCACGCAAACTGCCCGGGCCATTCGTGAAGACCTGGCGAATGATCCAGATGGCCTGGCGCACGTGGTCAAAAGCGACCAGACCATCGAAGAGCATAAACACGGCGTCGTCCAGGCCCACGTCGTCCCGATGCGTCGCGGGAATGTTTTCCACCCAGCGCACCGCGTCGTAAGCCAGATAACCGATGGCGCCTCCAGCCAGCGGAGGCATCCCCGGCAGGCGCACCGGATGAAGTCCGGCCAGGCGGCGTCGGAGAAAGTCAAACAGGCCGCCCGGTTGGGGGGTGCTGCGGCCGCGGGATTCCAGCCGGGTGCCGCCCGGGCCGGATCGGATCAGCTCCGGGGGATTACATCCGAGAAAGCTGTAGCGCCCCACATGCTCCCCACCCTCCACGCTTTCCAGCAAAAAGGCATTCGCGCCCGCGGCACCCCGCTGCAAGCGCAGGAAAGCGGCCACCGGGGTCAGCAGGTCCGCGCGCAGAATTTCGCAGACCGGCAGTACATTGCCGCGGCGGGCCAGGCGCTGAAATTCGGGGTATGCCGGAAAGATCACAAGGCGCTCCGTCCGCGGGATTCCTGCGCATCGCGCTCTTCGCGGGCCAGCGCGGCGGTCACTTCCGCGCGCATGGTGGCGACTGGGGCCTTTTCCCCGGTCCAGAGCTCCCACTGGGCCACGCCCTGGGCCACGAACATTTCAGCTCCGGAGAGGGTGGCAATCCCGCGGCGTTCCGCCAGGCGCAGCAGACGAGTGCGCAGGGGGCGATAAATGAGGTCGAAGACGAGCCCGCAGCGCAGCTCCGCAGCTTCCAGCGGTGAGGCGTCCGCGTGGGGCGCCATGCCAATGGGCGTCGCATTCACGATGGCATCGAACTCGAGTTCGCGGAGCTCGCTGCGTTCCACGGCCTGCGCGCTGAAGGCCCGGGCAGCGGCGCGGGCGGACTCCGGCCGGCGTGCGCAGTAGAAGACGGAGGCGCCGGCGCGCGCGGCCACCAAACCGACGGTGCGGGCGGCGCCACCGGCGCCGTAAATGAGCACGCGGGCGCCCTCCAGCTTCATCTTGCGCCCCAGGGATTGCTGCACACCTTCAAAGTCCGTGTTATAGCCGTGGAGTTTGCCGGCGCGCACCACCACGGTGTTCACCGCGCCGATTTCCAGGGCCAGGGGATCGCACTCGTCCAGGAAGGCCACAATCTGCTGCTTGTATGGAAGGGTAACGCTGAATCCGGAAAGGCGCAGGGGCCGGACGGCGCGGACGAAGTCCCGCAGATCGCGCACCAGGAAGGGCGCGAGAACCGCGTCCACGCGGCGGTTGCCAAATGCCGAGTTGTGCAGCAGGGGCGAGAGCGAATGGCCGATGGGATTCCCGATCACGCCGTAGAGCTCGGTGGAGCGGCTATGGCGCTCCACGCGGTAGAGCGATTGCATGGCGGCAAGGGAGAGCTGACCCGGGGCCACGGCGTGATCCACCGAAGCATAGGCCAGGGCGCTGCCTTCGCGCACCGCGGCGATGCGCCCGGCCGTGCCCACTTCCCCCATGGGAACCACGATCACGTTGCGGCGGCGGTGCGCGGTGCGCACCAAGCGCACCAGTTCGCGGTAATGGCGGGTGACCGCGGCAATCTTGACGGCGTCGCCTCCCGCGGCCTCCAGGCGTTTGCGAAGCTGGCCCAGCCGCGCGGGGGTGCGGGAAAAATCGTGGAAGGAGGCGATCAGCCGGATGTCACCCAGGGTTTTGCGCAGGGTGGCGGCTTCCAGGCGCTGCAAGGTCTCCAGCTCCAGATCGCACCAGCGGCAGCCGGAGGCGGCGGCGAGGACCAGGCGCGAAATCTGGCGGGCAATGCTGCCGGGAAAGCGCCCGCCGGCTTCCTTCCGGCGGCACGTGGCGATGAGGGTAGCGCGGGAGGCGAGGGGCACGATGCCGCGAAGCAGCTCGGCGAATTCGTCTTCCGACTCCAGGTAGTCGAGGCGGAGCTCCAGAACGTTGGTGCGGCGCAGAGCCAGGCGGGCGGCAGCGAGCGCCAGTTCGGCGCGCGGCTCCGCAATGACCGCGCAGACCTTGCCCCCTTCGAACATGATTCACCCCAAACCACGCGCCGGCGCCGGCCGCAAGTGCCGCCGGATCTCCTGCGGGAGGCCGTCGAAAACCCTCGATTCCGGCGGCGCGGGAAGGCCCTATTATGCAGTATCCAGAGTGTAAAGACCGGGGAACGGGCGTCTTGACGCCCCCCCGGGGCTTTGTTACGGTCAGGCGAATTGAACCCGCCGGGGAGGGTGTGTGCCGGCGCAGCGGAGGAGGATTTGCCATGCGACATCTCGCATCGGCTCTATTGTTGATCTTGGCGGGGGCGGCCGCGGCGGCAGCGCAGAACGCGGCCCCGGAAGCTGGTACGGCGCCGACCACCGCGGACGTGCTGTGCGCCGGGATGATGACCACCGAGGATGTGCCCTACGACACCTACGTGATTTCCGGAGAAGAGGCGGATCCCCGGACCATCTTCACCCAGGGCGACTACATCTACATCAACAAGGGCGCGTCGCAGGGGGCCAAGGTGGGCGACATGTTCATGATCCTGCGCTCACAGAATGACCCCTATCACGTGCAGTACTACGGGGAAGAACACGCCCTGGCACGGGAGTTGGGCACCATGTGGCGCGACATCGCGCGAATCCGCGTGGTGGTGGTGCATCCGGAGGTATCCATCGCGCAAGTGAGCTATTCCTGTTCCCCGGTGCAGCGCGGCGACACCGTGCTGCCGGCCGTGGATTATCCCGCTCCCGCGTTCAAGCCGCTGAAGGATTTCGACCGCTTCGCTCCGCCCAGCGGGAAGGCCCAGGGACGAGTGGTCCGCGCCAAGGAATACGCGGCGGTGCCGGACCGCGGGGCCATTGTCTACATCAACCTGCCCGACGCGAAAGTCGGAGATTACATCCGCGTGTTCCGCCCCACCGCGGGCAAGAACACGGAGATCTACCAGATCGGGGGCATGTCCGATCACGTGGACGGCTTCGGGAAAACCCCGGTGCACTATGAACCCAAGGATCTGCCGCGCGAGGTGGTAGGCGAGGGCGTGGTGCTGCGGGTCACAAAAACGTCCGCCAGCGTGATCCTTTTCAATGAACTGCGCGCGATTTACATTGGAGACCAGGTGGAAATCGAGTAGCGCGGACCGCGCAATTTGTTTGCAGTGGAAAGCCCCGGGCCGCCCCGGGGCTTTCGCTTTTCAGGGGCGGCCGGTTTTCGGCTCTGCGGCCAGGGCAAGCGGCCCGGGCGCTATTCCCCGGCGGCAAACTCCGATTCCGAAAAGACCTCTGCGGTGAAGAGTTCAATGCGAAGTTCGGGGTCGCGCCAGGCGTGGGCAGGAAGCCCGGCCTTGCGGCAGGTCTCTTCCAGGAAGCGTTGCGCTCCCCAGTGCTGCTCGGAGGCCACCTGGGGCAGGAGCAGCCCGCGCATGCCGCGCAGGGAAACGGAAATGCCGTGCACCCCCGGAAGGATGCGTGCCAGGGCTTCTTCGGCCGGAAAACTTTGGGCCGGGGTGAGGATGGACAATTCGATTTCCAGAGCCTCACTCTCTTGCACGGTGACCGCGGGAAAGCGCGGATCGCGCGAGGCCGCGAGTACCGCGCACACCGCAACCAGAGTTTCCAGCGGCTCGGAGGATTCCGGACGGCCCATGCACCCGCGCAAACGGCGGGCCAGGCGCAAGGTGGCAAACGCGCCGCGGCGTGCCTGGCCCGCGCCGGACGGGGGCGCTTCCGGCAAACGCTCGTGGAGCACGAAATCCTGAATCGCGCCGCGCGCCACGGCCAGCAGGCGCTTGCGCTCGCTCGCGGAGAGTTGCTCGACAGCAGAGGACTGGTTCACGCAGAAACCCTGCGGCCCGCGGAAGCAGCCAAATGCGATGGGGCCAAACGGAGCGAGCGAAGGAGCGGCGCGGGGGAACAAAAACGGCTGCGCCACCCGGCTTCAGGTCTCATGGCGTTCCAGCGACCCGGGAGGCGCGGGCACATCCTGCGTTTTCTTCAGGCGCTCCAGAATGCTCAGTCGCTGGCGCCGCTTTTTCACGCGGTCATCCACCTGGCTCCAGAAGCGCAGGAAGTACTGCACCGCGGAGAGCACGGCGAAAATCACCACCAGCCAGAGGAGGGTGTAGGCCAGGGTGTGGAGTGCCGGAAACCTGCGGGTGATCATGACGGTGCACGCGGCCACCACCTGAAGCGCCATTTTGGCTTTTCCCAGGCCGGAGGCTTCGATGGTCAGTCCCTCGGCGGAGGCGATGTTGCGCAACCCGAGCACGGTGAATTCCCGGCCGATGATGATCACCACCATCCAGGCGGGCACCAGGCCCATATCCACCAGGGAGATAAACGCGGCGGTGATCAGCAATTTGTCCGCGATCGGATCCAGCAGGATGCCCAGGGTGGTCACCTCGGATCGGCGGCGGGCGATCATGCCGTCCAGCCAGTCGGTGACCGCGGCAGAGGCCAGGATCAGCACGCCCCATTCCTCGAAATGCACGGGAAAACCCAGCAGAACGCCGTTGGGCCAATGGCCGAGCAAAACAGCCACAAGAAGGGGAACAAAGAAAATCCGCAGCAGCGTCAGCGAATTGGGAACGTTCATGATGCTCTTGGAGATGCGGGCAGGCCGCTCCCCTAGCTGCAAATCCGCGCCCGGCTTTGACTATAGTCTTGCAGGCGGAGCCCGTCAATCGCGGCCCGGCGCTGGAACAGGCCGGCGCGGGCGGTCCCCCGCCACCTCGGGGTTCCTGAACGGCCGGTGGCAAATGCTCCAGGGCCGACTCGACGGAGACTCGTGCCTTGACGTTGTGAGGCGAGGCTCGGACCAGGCCTGGATCATACTGTGTGGTTGTGGCAGGGCTCGGGTCGCACTGCTTTGTAACTGCTGTATTTCTGTGCAAAAGCGGGGGGCAGACCGCCGGTTTGCTCAGGGAATGGATGCAGCCGGAGCCGGCCTGGGGAGAGGCCCACAAACGTCTGATAATAGATAGGTTAACGTGTTCCGGGCGGCTTGAGTTCATCCGCGGGATGGCCGGGGAAGTCTTTAGCGCCGT
>Ga0335085_10017605_pt1 | contig 10289 bp, 8 predicted proteins | sample Lox_Sample_45_FD_206712 | JGI IMG/M metagenome (GOLD analysis project Ga0335085, IMG submission 206712) | Soil microbial communities from Loxahatchee National Wildlife Refuge, Florida, United States - Lox_Sample_4.5 | ecosystem: Environmental > Terrestrial > Soil > Wetlands | place: USA: Florida...
GGGGTCGATCCTGAAAAATGTGTTTTATACATACAGAGCGATGTCCCTGAAATTGCTGAACTATATCTTTACCTGAACATGCTGGCTTATAAAGGAGAACTTGAAAAAACAACCACATTCAAAGATAAAGTGAGACAACAACCGGATAATGTAAATGCAGGTTTACTGACTTATCCGGTTTTGCAATCAGCGGATATTTTGATTCATCGTGCCGTAAAAGTACCCGTTGGAAAAGATCAGGAACAGCACATCGAAATGACAAGAAATTTTGCAGAAAGGTTTAACTATCGATATGGAAATGTGTTTCCTTTGCCCTATGCTTTTAACTTCGGGCAGGAACTGATAAAAATTATGAGCCTGGATGGAAAGGGTAAAATGAGCAAGAGTGAAAACCAGATGAATACCCTGTACCTCGCAGATGATGATGAGATGATCCGAAAAAAAATCATGAAGGCAAAAACCGACAGTGGTCCTGAAAAACCGAATGCTGAAAAGCCAGACTATATACAAGGACTATTCAATCTTATGAAAATGGTAAGTAACCCTTCTGTGACAGAAAAGTTTGAGACCGATTATAATCAATTCCGGATACGATACGGAGATATGAAGAAACAGTTGGGAGAGGACATGGTAAAATTTATTGCGCCGATACGTGAAAGAGTAAGTTCCATTTACAACGATAAAAAATATATGAGAATGGCAATGGAAAAAGGAGCCGAGAAAGCCAGAGCCAGTGCAAAAGAGACTTTGAGAATTGTAAGGGATGCAGTTGGCGTAAAATATTATTAGAGAGTGGGGATGTCAGAAAGTCCGAAAGCCGTAAAGCATGAATTTAGTTTAAAAAGTATTTTTCATTCGGACTTCACCACTTTCGGAGTTTTCGACTTTCATACTATCTTTATTCGAATATTTTTTATTTTACATAAGGAATGGCAAAAAGCAAAAAACCAAAACATATTGCTGTAGCCGGAAATATCGGAGCTGGCAAAACAACATTAACGGAAATGCTCAGCAAGCATTACCGTTGGATTCCACAGTTCGAGGATGCTGATCACAATCCTTATTTAAATGATTTTTATGAAGACATGCCCAGGTGGAGTTTTAACCTTCAGGTTTTTTTCCTCAATAGCCGATTGAATCAATTGCTCGAAATATATAATGGAACGGAAACCGTTATTCAGGACCGGACCATCTATGAGGATGCGCATATTTTTGCACCCAATCTTCATGAAATGGGATTGATGAGCAAAAGAGATTATAATAATTATTTCCAGTTTTTCCAGACTTTAAAAAGACTGGTTCAGCCACCGGACCTGTTGATCTATTTACAGGCATCGGTTCCAACATTGGTGGGCCAAATTCAAAAACGGGGACGGGAATATGAAGAAAATATCCGGCTGGATTATTTAAAACGACTGAACGATCTGTACAATAAATGGATTGACGGATACAAAGAAGGAGCTTTGCTGATTATAGATATTGATAAAAATAAATTCCCGGAAAATGAAGAACATCTGGGAGAAATTATTTCAAAAATCGATGCACAGTTGTATGGGTTGTTTTAATTGTAATTTGAATAATCTTTCAGGTCTTTTAAATCTTCGCTGATCTTTTTTAACCACTCTTCCTGCTTAGCATGATTGATGGAGAAATTAGTTTCTTTATCATATACTTCCTGTTCATCATAATATGCTTTCATCATTTTTTCATAAATTTTATTGACATCCTTGCTGAGATTGTTTTCATCCGGTTTGTATGCTTTCAACACCTTATTAAGTTTTCTGGCATAAATTTCTGCAATATCAAAATGTGCCTGTTCGTGCGATAAAATATAGTCATTCCTGATTCGTCCCCAGGATTTATTCTTGTCAAACCTGCAGCGGATATGGTATTGAAGGTTTTCATTTTCGAAACTGAAATCGATTTTAATATTTGTATTTGTCAGTGCCGCCACCGAAACATTTTTGTCCGGTTTAGCCCTGAAATCATTCCAGGTTAGTTTTCTTTCGACATTCCAATCAATAAAAGAATTGTCCTGCGTTAAGGATGATGGCTGCCATAAACCAGTGAACAGAAGATACAAGAAAAAAAGCATGTGCTATTTGTGTGTTTGAGATCAAAAACAATTTACTGATGATATTAACGGATCGCCTGGCACAAAAGTGTAAGTAAAATGATAAATAAAAAAACTCCATCAGTCAATTGATGGAGCTTTATCGGCAAACAATGTTAGAGACCAGGTAAGGTTCCTTTGATTTGGCTGCCAAGTTGTGAAATTTATTTTTAAATTAAAAATTTCAGGTAAAGAAATTTTAAATTTTTGGACCGGAATCTTTAATTTCTTTCGGAAGTCCTTCTTCGTATTTTTTAAAATTCTCAATAAAATGAGCAGCCAGAAGCCTGGCTTTTTCATCATATTGTTGTGGATCTTTCCAGGTATTTCTGGGATTCAGAATATTATCCGGTACACCAGGACAGCAATTTGGCATAGCAATACCAAAAACCGGATGGTTCTCGAACTCCACTTTATCCAGCCTGTCTTCCAGTACAGCATTGATGATGGCGCGGGTATAACAAAGTTTAATTCTTGTCCCGGTGCCAAAAGGACCACCGCTCCATCCTGTATTGATCAACCAGACATTCACCTGATGCTTTTTTATTTTTTCTCCCAGCATAGAAGCATATTTCCCAGGATGCAAGGGCATAAAAGGGGCTCCAAAACAGGCGCTGAATGTCGGTTTTGGTTCTGTAATTCCTGCTTCAGTTCCTGCTATCTTGGCTGTATATCCGGAAATGAACTGGTACATCGCCTGTCCCGGGGTCAGTTTTGCAACCGGAGGCAAAATGCCATAAGCATCACAAGTCAGAAAAAAAATATTTTTTGGAATATTGCCCAATGAAGGATCGAGTGCACTGCTGATAAAATTCAATGGATAGGAAACTCTGGTGTTTTCAGTGACGCTATTATCGTCGAAATTTATTTCATTGGTTCCTTTGAAGAATTGTACATTTTCCACGAGTGCGCCCGGACGGATGGCTTTATATATTTCCGGTTCTGTTTCGGGGTTGAGATGGATACATTTTGCATAACAGCCGCCTTCAAAATTGAAAATTCCAATGCCGGTCCACCCATGCTCGTCATCTCCGATCAGCATCCTATTGGAATCGGCACTCAATGTTGTTTTCCCAGTTCCACTAAGACCGAAAAATATTGCGGTATCTCCATCGTATCCCATATTAGCAGCACAATGCATGCTCAGCACTTTCCTTTCAAAGGGTAAAATATAATTCAGGATGGAAAAAATTGCTTTCTTGATTTCTCCGGTATATCCTGTTCCGGCGAGAAGAATAATTTTATGTTTGAAAGAAATCACTACTGCATTTTTTTGCCGGATACCAGATTCGGAAGGGTTTAATTTTAATCCCGGGACAGCCAGAATCTGCCAATCAGCTTTAAATGTTTCTAATTCATCTTCCGATGGTCTGAGGAACATATTGTAGGCAAATAGATTCATTGCCGCCGTTTCATTGATAATCCGGATTTTTAGTCGGTAACGAGAATCAGCGCATGCATAACAATCACGGATCCATATTTCCGGAAGCTGATTGAGATATTTGGTAATTTTTTTGAAAATGATATCGAAATATTTCTCTTCGAGAGGCTGGTTGAAATCATTCCAGTGAATCGTGTCAGCGGTGATCTCATCTTTTATAATAAATCTGTCCTTTGGGCATCGTCCTGTAAATTCGCCTGTCTGTATTACCAGTGCGCCCGAATCGCTGAGTACCCCTTCGTTTCTACGGATACAATCATTTACCAGTTCATTGGAATTACGCTGATAATGGATGGTATCGGTAACTCTCAGGCCAAGCTTTAATAACTTGTCTATATCAATGGGGATAACAGGTCCAGACATGGCAGGCAATCTATTTGCCGCAAAACTAAAATTAAATTTTATCTAAAACAAAGTCAAAAAATGGTAAAAAATTTGATATTATCTAATAGATATATTCATTTTATAAATACAATTCATGTTGCTCTTCCTTCCGGGGCAGTAAGTTTTTCAATAAAAACTAACAACTGTTAGTAGCCGGTAAAATCTGAAAGTTATTTTGATTTCCTGAACGGGAACTAGGAGATCTTTGTAAAAGGAGATGTTTCTCAAACAGGTTGTCTGCATAATATTCTTCAAATGGTTATTTTTACAACCTTACTTTAATAAATAAGAATGAAATACCTTCCTTTAAATCCTGCATTATTTAAAAAAAACCGGGCGCGGTTTATTAAAGAACTTTTACCCGGATCCATTGCCATATTTGTAAGCAATGATGAAATGCCAACCAATGGAGATGCTCTTTATCCTTTTAAACAAAATAGTGATCTTTTTTGGTTGAGCGGCATTGAACAGGAAGACAGCATGATTGTGTTATTTCCTGATCATCCGGATCCGAAATACAGAGAAGTGCTCGTATTAATGAGACCGAATGAACTAAAAGAAAAATGGGATGGAAAAAGATTAAGGGCCGAAGAAGCAAAACAAATTTCAGGCATTGATACAATTATATGGCTGGACACGGCCGACCCATTATTGCAACAATGGATTCATCTCTCAGAGAATATCTACCTGGATTCAAATGAAAATGACAGGAAAGCTAACCTTGTTCCTACCCGGGAATACAGATTTATCGAAGAAATGAAAGCCCGTTATCCTCTTCATCATTATCACAGGGCTGCAAAAATTATGAAGAAGGTAAGGGCCATCAAGACCGACCTCGAAATTGAAGTGATGCAAAAAGCTATTGATATCACACATAATGGTTTTCTGCGCTTATTGAAATTTATTCGCCCCGGAGTGATGGAATATGAAATAGAAGCTGAGATCTGGCATTCATTTCTATCTCAAAGAGCAACGGGAACTGCATACAGAAGCATCATTGCAAGTGGAGATCGTGCCAGGACCTTGCATTATATTTCGAATAACCAGGAATGTAAGGACGGAGAATTGATATTAATGGATTTCGGCGCCGAGTATGGAGGATATTGCGCGGATCTCACCAGGACAGTGCCTGTCAACGGGAAATTTACACGCCGACAAAAAACTGTATACAATGCCTGCCTGCATTTACACAATTATGCAAAGAGTTTATTAAAACCTGGCATTACGATAGTTGACTATCATAAAAAAGTAGGCGAGGAAGCCAATAAAATTTTTGAAAAAATCGGATTGCTGAAAAAATCAGATATCAAAAATCAGACTCCTGAAAATCCCGCATATTCCAAATACATGTATCATGGTATTTCACATCACCTGGGAATTGACGTGCATGATCTGGGAACAAGAACAGCTCCTATTCAGGCGGGAATGGTATTCACCGTGGAACCGGGTATTTATATCGAGGAAGAGCAGATGGGAATAAGAATTGAAAATAATGTGTGGATAACCAAAAGCGGAAACAAGGATTTAATGGGAAGGATCCCCATCACCGCAGAAGAAATAGAAACATTGATGAAAAGATAAATGGAATACTATAATTCAATGAATGCACATTTTTTTTTAGCTGATTTCCCACATTTCCCTATTTTCACACCCGCCTGCCGGCAGGGCAGGTTTCCACATTCAATTACATGAAGCAGATTCCAAATTTTTTTACTTTATTGAATCTTTTTTTCGGGTGCCTTGCCACGATTTTTATTTTACAAAATGGTATATCGATCATGTACAGCGTGGAGGGTACACAGTTAGTCGATATGCCTGAAAGAATATGGATGGCCTCCTTATTCATCGGACTTGCAGCCGTTGCGGATTTCCTGGATGGACTTGCGGCAAGAATACTCAAGACGAGTTCACCGATGGGAAAACAACTGGATTCATTAGCAGATATCGTAAGCTTTGGAGTAGCTCCCGGTATGATTTTTTACCAGTTTCTGAGAATGAGTTTTATGAGAGAAGAAAACGGAGTAGATGCTTCCATACTATGGATGCTGCCTTCATTGCTGATACCTTGTGCATCAGCCTGGAGGCTGGCAAAATTTAATATTGATGAATCACAGAAATATGGATTCAAGGGAGTTCCAACACCCGCTGTCGGCTTGTTCATTGCTTCCTTCCCTTTAATTTATTGGACTTCAAATAATGAAATGGTCATCAGACTGATGCTGAATAAATGGCTGCTGTATGCCATTATTCTTGTGTTGTGTTATTTTATGGTAAGTCGTCTGCCAATGATGGCTTTTAAGTTCAAGGATTTTTCAATAAAAAATAACTTACCGAGGCTGATCCTCATTGCAATAGCTCTTATCACTCCCTTTTTTTTACAATGGCTTGCAGTTCCTGTAATTTTCATTTTTTACATTGTATTATCTTTGGCCTTTAAAAATCAGATAACATGATCTATTCTGTCCAGGTGAAAGTGATGCCTTTAAAAGAATTATTGGATCCTCAGGGAAAAGCGGTAATGGGGGGACTACAAAACCTGGGACTAAAAAATGTCAATGATGTGCGGATTGGAAAGAATATCAGTTTGCAGGTGGAAGCTGAGTCTTCGGAACAGGCAAAAAAAATTGCGGAAGAAGCCAGTAAAAAATTATTAGCCAATCCGGTAATGGAATATTTTGAAATTTCTGTTAACTAGACTGCTAATTTGCAAATATGCGGATGTGCAAATGTGCGAATATAAGAACTTAAATGCCTGCACATTTTTTACATTCGCACATCGGCACATCCGCACATTAGCTCTATGCTTTACATCATACCTTCACCTATTGGCAACCTTCAGGATATTACTCTCCGTTCATTGGAGATTTTAAAAAAAGTAGATCTTGTATTGGCGGAGGATACGCGTACTTCATTGAAGTTGCTGAATCACTATAATATTATTAAACCTTTATCTCCTTATCACCAGCATAATGAACATAAGGTGGTTCGTCATTTGACGGATCAACTTTTGCAGGGAAAAACAATGGCTTTGTTGACAGATGCAGGCACACCGGGAATTTCAGATCCGGCTTTTTTGCTGATACGTGAATGCATTAGTGTTGGATTGCAAGTGGAATGTTTGCCCGGACCTACGGCTTTTGTACCGGCATTGGTGAATAGCGGTTTACCGATAAATCGTTTTTCTTTTGAAGGGTTTTTGCCTTTGAAAAAAGGAAGACAAAACTTATTAAAAAAATTATCCGAAGAGGAAAGGACGATGGTTTTTTATGAATCACCTGTCAGATTGATAAAAACATTGGAAGAATTTATTTCCGTCTTTGGTCCGGAAAGGCCATGTTGCGTCAGCCGTGAATTGACGAAAGTATTTGAAGAAAATAAGAGAGGTTCTTTACAGGAAGTTCTCGATCATTTTAAAGAGAAGAGTATAAAAGGAGAGATTGTAATTGTTGTACAGGGGAAGAAATAATTTTCAGATTTTTAATTTGATTTACGGATTGGTTTTTCTAAGGTTTATTCACTTGAAGGATCCAGTCGCCTTGCTAAAAAAAATATTTTACATGAACAGATTTCTTTATTTATTCGGTTTTTCGATTGTCTGCCTTCTATTATCTGCTCAAACTTCTATTTCACAGCAGGACAGGTGGCAACAAAGAGTAAAGTATTTTATGGACATTCATATGAATGTTTCCAACAACCGGTTTACAGGAAAACAAAGACTTGAATACACCAATAATTCTCCCGATACTTTATTCAGAGTTTTCTATCATCTTTACTGGAATGCATTTCAGCCCAATAGCATGATGGATGCACATAGCAGGGAACTTGGGAAAATTATTGTGGGTAGAAGGCAGGATTGGGATACCAGAGTTAAAGATCGTATCCTGAATCTTAAGCCTGATGAAATTGGTTACCAGAAAATTCTTTCCCTGAAAATGAATGGAGTTGCTCAATCATTTAAAGAAGAAGAAACCATCCTGGAGGTGAAATTGAATAAACCTATTCTTCCAAAATCAACGGTAATATTCGATATGGAATTCGAGGCACAAGTGCCTCTACAGGTTCGAAGAAGCGGAAGAGATAATCCACAAAATACGGTCAGGTATTCCATGAGTCAGTGGTATCCTAAAATCTGCGAATATGATTACCAAGGATGGCATTCCACTCCCTATGTAGCAAGAGAATTTTATGGGGTCTGGGGCGATTTCGATGTAAAAATCACGATTGATAAAAATTACATTATTGGAGGAACAGGATATTTACAAAATCCTGCACAGATCGGATATGGATATGAGAATCCAGGAACAAAAGTAACCCGTCCGGCCGGAGATCAGTTAACCTGGCATTTTTTTGCGCCAAATGTTCATGATTTTATGTGGGCAGCCGACCCTGAATTCAAACATAAGAGCCTGAAAGTTCGAAATGACCTAACGCTTCATGTCTTATACAAAATTTCCAATGCGCCTGAGAGTGACTGGTTAAAAATTCTGGAAACAGCTTCAAAAGCGCTGCCATATATTGAAAAAACATTCGGCCCATATCCCTATAAACAATATTCGTTTGTGCATGGGGGTGATGACGGTATGGAGTACCCGATGGCAACATTATTGAATCAACCCGCAGGGTGGATGCATGAATGGATGCACAGCTGGTATCAGGGCATGCTGGCCACAAATGAATTGGAATATCCCTGGATGGATGAGGGATTTACACAATATGCAGGCGCGAGGGTCTGGGGTTTTTTGAATAATGATACTGTTCCTTCGTCCATATTTAAAAAAGAATATGAAGGTTATTTCGGTCTTGTGAAGATCAATCTTCAGGAACCGCTGACCACTTATGCGGATTATTTCAATACAAATTTTTCCTACAATGTATCTTCTTATTACAAGGGAGCTATATTCCTGGAACAGCTTGGGTATATTGTAGGAGATGAGGTTCGGGATAAGATTCTGTTAGAGTACTATCGCCAATGGAGATTTAAACATCCGGATGTGGTGGATTTCTTTCATATTGCTGAAAAAGTAAGTAATATGAAACTCGACTGGTACCGGGATTTTTGGGTGAATAGTATTAAAACTATCGACTATAGTATTGACAGTTTGTGGGAAGAAGGGGGGAGATCGAAAATCAGACTTAGGATGATTGGAAAAATGCCGATGCCAATTGATGTATTGCTACAATACAAGGACGGAACAAAAGCAATGGCCTATATTCCCCAATACTCGATGTTTGGGGAAAAGCCTGTTGAAGATAAATCTATTCCACGTCAGATTTGTACGCCCTGGAAATGGACTGATCCTACATATACATTCGAAATCAACCGGCGGCTTACAGATCTTAAAATTATTGAAATTGATCCTACCCAAAGAATGGCCGATATAAACCGATCGAATAATAAACTGGAGCTGAGCTGGTAAAATAATAAAGCCATTCGCTTTTAATGAATGGCTTTATTATTCTCAGAGGAAAATTAATTGGTTTTTTAATCTTCCTGGATAGTGTAAAATGATTAAAGAGATATTTGATTCGGCAACCTCAATAACGAATTTAATTCAATAAAAAGACCAAACCTATACCACTTTGTGGTAGTTTATGACAGTGTTTAAACTTTAGCTTTAACAAATTAAGAATCAGAAAAGCCTAATAATCAGCGTCCAAAGAATTTATTGATTGCCTCAACCCTGTTATTTACATGGAGTTTTTCATAAATATGGTAAACATGTTTACGAACTGTTTCCTGGCTGATGAATAAATGCCCGGCAATTTCTTTGTATAAAAGTCCTTTGGCTAATAACTGAAGTATTTCATTTTCCCGGTTGGATAATATGTTGATGGATTTTGCCTGTGAATTTCCGGCATCTAAGGTTTTATTCTGAAAGGCAGTCACCACCTTCCTCGCTATCTGGCTGCTCATGGGAGCCCCGCCCTCATAGAGTTCCTTAATGGAATCAAGTAATTTTCCGGGCGTGGTTTTTTTGAGAATATATCCGTTGGCGCCAGCGTTCAGGGCTTCAAATATCTTCTCATCTTCTTCATATACAGTACACATCATGAAAAGAATCTCGGGATACTGGGGCTTCAATTCTCGAATGCAGTCAATTCCACTTTCATCTTCTCCCAGATTAATATCCATTAATACAACGTTGGGTTTTAATCGGGGAATTGTAATTAACGCTTCGTGCAAACTCGAACAGCTACCTACCAGTTCATATCCGTCGGCCATGAGAATTATCTGTTCCAGTGCTGACCTGATTTCATCGTTGTCATCAACGATACATACGGCAATTGGCATGGTGTAAAGTTCTAATGATTTGACTAAAAAACAATACCATTTTGTGGTAATACCACTTA
>Ga0335085_10017606_pt1 | contig 10289 bp, 6 predicted proteins | sample Lox_Sample_45_FD_206712 | JGI IMG/M metagenome (GOLD analysis project Ga0335085, IMG submission 206712) | Soil microbial communities from Loxahatchee National Wildlife Refuge, Florida, United States - Lox_Sample_4.5 | ecosystem: Environmental > Terrestrial > Soil > Wetlands | place: USA: Florida...
GTCGATGTCGCGCAGTTTTGCCTCGGCGTCCTCAATGCGAGAGGTGGCGACCACTTCGTACCCGTTCTGGCGGAGAATCGTCGCGCGCAGAAGAAGGTTATCCTCAAGATCGTCGAGCAAGAGAACACGGATGGGCTTGCGCTCATCCTTCTTACCTTCACCGATTTGGCGGATGTCGGCCACGTTAGTCGGTCGGTCTCACAGTCAATCAGCTCTCAGCTATCGGCCTAAGCAAAACTAAAACAGAACTAAGAATTATCTTTTGTGCTGCGGCGAATGGCTTTTGCCAATTCCGGCAACTTGTTGAACACTGCCACTGCGCGAAGCCACTGGCGATTCTCGATTGCCGGATAGCCGCTCACCATGGTTCCGGCTTCCACGTCATTGGGGATGCCACTTTGCGCGGTTGCGATTGCCCGGTCACCAATTTTGCAATGACCGGCGACACCAACCTGTCCTGCCAGGATGACGTGATTGCCAATCTCGGTCGATCCGGCCAGACCTACTTGTGCACAGAGCAGGGTATCCTCACCCACCTTACAGCCGTGCCCCACCTGCACAAGATTATCCACCTTTGTGCCGGAGCCGACATGGGTTTCTCCGATACTGGCACGATCGATGCATGCGTTCGCCTGAACTTCGACGCGGTCACCGAGGATCGCAGGACCAGACTGAACGATTTTCTGCCAGTGATTGTTCGCGTCTTTGGCGAAGCCAAATCCGTCAGCTCCGATCACAACTCCGTTTTGCAGGGTGACGTCGTCTCCCAGTTGGCAGTACTCCCGAACGACGGAATGGGCGTGCGCGAAGAAATTTTTGCCGATGAGGGCACCGCGATAGATAACGACATGAGGGAGGATGACCGAGTTCTCGCCGATGACGACATCTTGATCGATAACGACGTAGGGGCCGATCGAGGCGTTTTGGCCAATCTTTGCCGAGAGGTGAATCTGCGCTGTGGGATGAATGCCTGGATCATATTTCGGCGGCTGATAAAAGAGTTCGAGTGCGCGTGCAAAGGTGAGGTACGGGTTCGAACTGCGCAGCGTAGTAACCGGCGCGTGCGGGAAGTCCTCGGAGACGATCACGGCCGAAGCTCTCGTGGACTTCACGGCAGAGGCATATTTGGGATTGGCGATGAAGGTGATCTGTCCGGGACCGGCTTCTTCGATACCGGCGACGCCAGTAATGTTGGCGTCTTGGCCGTCAAGCCGCACATTGAGTTCGGATGCTATCTGAGAGAGTTTCATGGCGAATGCGCCGATTGTCACGCTTGCGGGCGCAACAGAGATTCTACTAGAGGCGGTCCTGCAGTTATCAGCGGCCGAAGTGAGGCTTGAAAAACGGCGTCCACATGGCCATCCCAAACATTTATCGGGAGTTGAGACATCCGGGTGGCGGTGAAAGCGATTCGAATCGAGACGAAGTCAGGAGCAAGTCGATGCGGCGTGCTTTTCTTTGTGCTTTCAGTTTGTTGCTGTCGGTCTCGGCCTTTGCGCAACAAGACTACGTTGGGCGCTTTAACGCGTTTGGCGGTTACTCGTTTCTGGATTCACCCAAACTGAATCTGTTCGAGAATGGCTTCAATGGCGAATTCGGCGTCAACATCAAACGCTGGGTCGCCTTCGGCTTTGACTTCAGCATATTCACGGGCGGATCGAATCTAGTGCCCAGCGACCTGAACGCTGCAACTCTGCAGCAACTAGCACCAGTCCTCGTACTGCTGCCGCCAGGGGCAACCATAAGCGTTCCGTTCGACGCGACGACATCGACCTATGCGATCGGGCCGCAGTTCAACATCCGCAAATACAAGCCGGTAACTTTTCTGATAAGGCCAGCCCTTGGGGCGCTTCACGAGGACGTAACGGCGAAGCCGGCGGATCCTCTGACCGCGGCGATCGTTGCCGGACTGCTGGGGACAAGCGGCAAGACCAGCAGTACGGCCACATTCTACGGGTTTGGCGGTGGCGTTGATTTAAACGCCAGCAAGCACGTCGGAGTACGCGTGACCGCGGATTTCGTGCACTTTGCCATCTTTCAGAGTTTTCTAAATGGCGGACGCAATGCGGTGCGCTTCTCGGTGGGGCCGACCTTTCAGTTTGGAGGGAATGTGAAGTAGCTTGTGGCGCGCATGTCCCAAACGACCTCCCATCAGCTTTACTCGCTGAACATCGGGACCTGGCGCGAGTCCGGCGGATGCACTGATGGTTTCCGCCGCCGCGTGCCGGGTGCCCCGATCACTGCTAGAACACAGAGGTCAGTCAGGGCGGTTTTTGGCACGAAGATTCGCTGAGTGTTCGAGCGCGCATCGGGCGGGTTCACGAAGTAGCCTTCCGGAAGTATCTGCGTAAGATCGTTCGGCATCATCCCTTCCAGGACATCGTTATCACGGAACTGCAGGCGCACCCACAGTCCCTCGGTGCGGGGACGCGTCGTAAACGTCTTACGGATCAGGTCTTCGGTGTCTCCGAAATCGCGAACGAAGTAGACGCCCTTGATTTCTTTAAGGTCAACGGTCACAAGTTTGCCGGAAAGGTTGAGCATTTCGAGCTTGCCGTCTACCAAGAAGGTGGCGGCGACGTGACCTTGCATGGAATCGCGGTCGAGTTTGCGGATGATGACCTTTTTGTGAGTCGAGGGCATGGCGTGCATCCCGATTGTGCCACTTTTTCTGTCCGAAAGGCGGACTACGGAAGGAAACGTAGCCAAAATGTGAACAGATATGCTATGTTTTGTGGTTCATCAGCTTCGGATCGTCTGTAAGTCGCACCAATTGAGTCACTTAGAAGCCAGATTCGATCTGTCCGGACGGGGCGTAGACAAGGCGAAGTTCTGCTTGTCCGCCGCATTGTGCTGGTCATTTGCCTGTAACCAGCAGAAAACAGGATACATATTGTTCTCTTCGGAGTTCCCGGATTGCGCCAGGGGTGCGAATCGGCGGGAACAGTAAGCGGGAGGAAATTGGCAGACTACATCTACACGATGGAAACCCGGCTCTCGCCGGCTCAGCTGCGTGCCGTGAACTTCGTAGAGGAGACAGCCCGGGCTCACGGAATGAACGTGTACCTGACGGGTGGCTCGATACGCGATCTGATGACAGGATTTTCAATCCGCGACCTGGATTTCACGGTCCAGGGCAACCCATTGAAATTTCAGAAAGAGCTGGAGAAGTTTGGAGCACGCGTCGAGTCGGTAGACGAGGCGACCAAGTGGATTTCGCTGACTTTTCCTGGGGGATTCCGCGCCGAAATTGAGATGGCGCACACTGCCAAATACGAGAAGCCAGGGAAACCGCCGGTGGTCGAACCTTCCGGAATCGCCGAAGACCTGCGTTGCCGGGACTTTACGGTCAATGCCATGGCCTTGTCGCTGAATCCTGGATCGCGAGGGCTCTTGCTCGATCCGACCAACGGGGCAGCGGACCTTGAAACCAAGGTTATCCGAGTGCTGCACAACTATGCGTTTCTTGAGCAGCCAATCCTGCTGATCCGAGCGACACGATTCACAGCTCGCTTCCACTGGACACTCGAGGAGCGTACCCAGGCGCGCTACCAATCGGCGCGTGAAGGGAATTACATCGAGAATGTGAACCCCAGGGACATCGGGTACGAGATCGAGCAGATTGCCTATGAAGATGATCCCCTGGGCGTGATGAAGGCGCTGGAAGAACAAGATTGGCTAAAGGTGTTGCATCCGCACTGGTCCACCGCAAAGGTCGATCAGGCTGGTTTGGCTGCGCTGTTGAAGACGCGCCAGCAACTGCTGGAAACGGGCGTGGATGGGAATCCGTCAGCGGCGGTGATGTATTTCCTTACAGATAAGCTTCCTGAGAAGGAGACCCTCGAGATCCAGAAAGCGATTCCGAACAGGACACTTGTCGAGAATTGGAAACGCTTGCAGGATGACGCGAAAGAGTTGGCAAAGAAGCTGACGGGAAAAGAGTCGGCGACACCGTCGATGACCTGGGACGTGTTAACTGCTGCGAAACCAGAAACGCTAATGTTCCTGGCAGCGACGACGAAGCAGCAGGCCGTAGAGAAGCATATCGAGAATTTCTTCGGAAAGTGGCGTCAGATTCCGCTGCGCTTCCCGCTGCCCGAGATGATCGAGTTGCAAATCACGCCGTCGCAGCCAAATTACAAGGAAGTAACAGACAAAGCGTTCCGGTTGATGCTAGACGGCAAGTTGCGCACCCCTAACGAGATTAATAAGTTCCTGAAGCCATTTGCGCCGCCCCCACCGCCCCCCCCGCCTCCTCCCAAGGAAAAGCGCGGAAAGAAGGCCGCAGAAGCAGCAGCAGCCGCCGCGGCGGCCGAGGCTGCGAAGAAAGCGGCCACAGAAGCGGCGAAGAAGAGCGAGAAGAAGCCAGAGAAGCACGCTGCGAAAGAGGTGGCAAAGAAAGCGCCCGCACCAGCTAAAAAGGCCGCTCCTGCAAAGAAGGCAAAGCCGCCAGCGAAGAAAGCTCCGGTGAAGGCGAAACCGGCGGCAAAGAAGGGGAAGAAGAAATAGAGGGCAATCTGCGAGTCCTTGCTCCACCGCATTGGTTGCAGATTCGCTAGGCATTTCGGTTGATTTCTTAATCCCAACCTTCGCTTAAACGAGGCGACAGGGTGGGGCGCCGATAAAGCCTTCTTTTCCACAAGGTTTGTCCTGAGCCGCTTCTCGCGGAAGTGTGCGAGCACTACAATTAAGCAGTCCCCATGTCCCAATTCGTTCATTTACACCTACACACCGATTATTCCCTTCTGGATGGCGCCTGCGACGTAGAGAAGCTGGTTAAACATGTGAAGCAGCTTGGTATGCCTGCAGTCGCGATGACCGACCATGGCAATGTCTTCGGCGCGGTGAACTTCTACAACGCGGCCAAGAACGAGGGCATTAAGCCAATCATCGGGTGCGAGCTGTACATCTGTAAGAAAGAAGATCACGACACCGAGCGGATGGCGCCGGAAGGCGACACCTACAACCACCTACTGGTTCTGGCAGAGAACGAAGAGGGATATCGCAATCTGGTGAAGATCACCTCGGAGGCCTCGCTGCACGGCTTTTACTACAAGCCGCGCATCAGCAAACGCTTCCTCGCAGAACACAGCAAAGGGCTGATCGGACTTTCCGGGTGCCTGAAGGGCGAAGTTGCCGAGAACCTGACGGAAGGGAAGTACGACGCGTCCAGGCAAGCTGCCGCAACGTTCAACGACATCTTCGGCGCGGGGAACTTTTTCATCGAGGTTCAGAACCAGGGTCTTCCGCAGGAACACAAGATTCTCGCCGACCAGTTCCGCATTGCGCGCGAACTTGGAATACCTGCCGTCGCGACCAACGACAGTCACTACCTGTGCGAAGACGACGCGCACGCGCAGGACGTGATGATCTGTATACAGACGGGCAAGTCAGTCGCGGAAGAGAACCGAATGAAGTTCCAGACCAACCAGTTCTTCGTAAAGAGCTACGAGGAGATGGAGAAGGTTTTCGGCAGCGAACCCGACGTGCTCAAGCGCACGCTCGCCATCGCCGAGCGCTGCAACTTCAAGCTGAACAAAGTCAGCAATCCGTTCCCACGTTTCGACGTGCCAGCGGGAATGGATATCGACGGTTACTTCGAGCGCGTTTGCCGCGAGGGATTCGCACGACGCCTGGATCTGCTGCGCGAGTTGCAGTCGCAAGGCCGCCTGAAACACCAGATCAGCGATTACGAGCAGCGACTGTCGTGGGAGATTCAGATCATCAAGCAGATGAAGTTCCCCGGCTATTTCATGATCGTGTGGGACTTCATTCGATATGCCAAAGAACATGGCATTCCCGTCGGACCGGGCCGCGGATCAGCGGCGGGCTCGCTGGTGGCCTATGCAATGTCAATCACGGATGTGGATCCGCTTCAGAACGAGTTGCTGTTCGAGCGCTTCCTGAATCCGGAGCGCGTGAGCATGCCTGATATCGACGTCGACTTCTGCATGAATCGGCGTGGCGAGGTGATCAAGTACGTCACCGAAAAATATGGTCGTGAGAACGTTGCGCAGATCATTACCTTCGGCACGATGGCGGCAAAAGCCGCAATCAAGGACGTCGGCCGCGTGATGGATATGCCCTACGCGGAGGTGGATCGCATCGCGAAGATGATCCCGCTCACGCTGAACATCACGATTGATAAAGCGTTGGAAGATTCTCCGCCGCTGGCGCAGGCTTACCAAAACGAGCCGCAGGTGCGGCAGATCATCGACACGGCGAAAAAGCTCGAGGGATTGGTGCGCAATTCGGGAGTGCACGCGGCGGGCGTGGTGATCTCGCCGCAACCGCTGACGGATCTTGTGCCGGTACACCTGACGAAGAATGAAGAAATCGTAACGGCCTATGACATGAAGGCCATCGAGAAGCTTGGACTTCTGAAGATGGACTTTCTCGGGTTGACGACGCTCACGATTCTCGACGATGCACTCAAGCTGATCAAGCAGGTGCGCGGCGAAGACGTCAATCTGCACACGCTTCCAACGGATGACGCCGAAACGTATAAGAAAGTATTCCATACCGGTTTGACCTCGGGTGTATTTCAGTTTGAATCGCACGGCATGCGTGACGTCTTGCGGCGGTATCAGCCGAATTCCATTGAAGATCTGACGGCACTGAACGCGCTCTACCGGCCGGGGCCGATCCAAGGCGGAATGATCGACGACTTCGTCGATCGCAAGCATGGGCGCAAGAAAATCGAGTATGAGTTGCCGGAACTCGAAGCGGTGCTGAGAGAAACGCTGGGCGTGATTGTGTATCAGGAACAAGTGATGCAGATCGCGAATCGGTTGGCGGGCTACTCCCTGGGTGAAGCGGATTTGCTGCGCCGCGCCATGGGAAAGAAGAATGCCGAGGAAATGGCAAAGCAGCGCGAACGCTTCGTGCAGGGCGCGCAGGAGAGAAAGTTCCCGCAGAAGAAGATCGAGAAGATCTTCGACTTGATGGAGCAGTTTGCAGGATACGGCTTCAACAAGTCGCATTCGGCTGCGTATGCGGTGCTGGCGTATCAGACGGCCTATCTGAAGACGCACTATCCGGTGGAATTCATGGCGGCACTGCTTACGTCGGTGACGGGTAACACTGACGATGTAGTGAAGTACATCAACGAGTGCCGCGATATGGGAATTCCGGTCGAACCGCCGGATATGAATGTGAGTGACGCCAATTTCACGCCGCATGGAACCGCGATCCGGTTCGGTTTGGCAGCGGTAAAGAACGTTGGCCATAACGCGATTGAGTCGATCGTCGTGGCTCGCAAAGAGCTCGGAAAATTCACCTCGATTTACCAGTTCTGCGAGAAAGTGGATCTGCGGCTATTGAACAAGCGCGTGCTGGAGTCGTTGATCAAGAGCGGCGCCATGGATTCGATCGGCAGACGCAATCAGCTGATGCAGACGCTGGACAAAGCAATCGAGAGGGCACAGAAGGCGCAGCGCGATGCGGAATCAGGTCAGCATGGTTTGTTCGGCGTCTTCGACGACATGCCCGCCTCTGCTAATGGAAATGACACGCTGCCGGACGTGCCCGACTGGGATGAACACACGCGGCTCGGCTTCGAGAAAGAAATCCTCGGATTCTTCATTACCGGGCATCCGCTCGAGAAATATCTCAATAAGCTGAAAGACTTCCGCGCACTCACGCTGGAAGAAATCTGTGCGATGACACAGTCGACCGGCAGAGATGAGAGTGTTTCAATCGGCGGTGTGATCACCAGTCATAAGATTGCGAAGTCGAAGAAAGGTGATTTGTACGCGCAGGGAACACTGGAAGACATGACGGGGAAGGTGGACTTCCTGTTGTTTTCCGATAACTTCAAACGACTGCAGGAACGGTTGAAGTTGGAAGTCCCGGTGCTGTTGCGAGCGTCCGTGCGGGTGGAAGAAGGATCGAATCCTAAGTTGATGGTCAGCGATATAACTCCGCTGGAGGAAGCGAAGCCGAAACTGCCGAACTCTTTGCGTGTGAAGATCCCGTTGGAGTCGACGACCTTGGAGCTTATCGACGAACTACACAGCATTTTGGCGGCCCACAAGGGTGAAGCCAGGGTGTTGTTTGATTTGGAGCGCCCCGGAGACTTCATGGTTGTGATGGAAGCTGAAGGCTATAATGTAATGCCGGACCACGCGTTTGTTTCGCGGGTCGAGGAACTGTGTGGGCGGGGCAGTGTCCGCGTGGTGGAATAGCCGGCGGTCATGGAACAGCTCTCAAGAGGATGTGCGCAGTGGCAGCAACTGGATACTCACTGGTATGCGATCTGCTTGGTTCAGAATTAGAGCAGATACGATGCGACACGGCGGACGGGAATCTTAATCAGATGGAAACTGCGACAAAGGCCCAACAGGAATTGGAAAGAATTGAAAAGCAAATCGCCCAACTGGAGCCACTGGGGCGCGAAAACGAAGACGCTCATAAGAAGCTGCAAGCCTTGCACGAACAGGTAAACACCCTGCGCAAACAGATCAACCAGAACCTTGGCGCCTGGCAGCGCGCGGAACTGGCACGGCACCCGCAGCGTCCGTACCCCTTGGATTTCGTGGAGCGGATTTTCACGGACTGGAGCGAAGTTCACGGAGATCGACGGTTTGCTGACGACGCCGCCATGGTTTGCGGTATGGCGAAGTTTCACGGAGAAGACGTCCTGATTGTTGGCACGCAAAAAGGTCGGACGACCAAAGAGAAGGTGCAGCGGAATTTTGGATCCCCAAACCCGGAGGGATACCGAAAGTCGATTCGCGCCATGAAATTCGCCGAGAAGTTCGAACGGCCGATCTTCACTTTTGTAGATGTGACGGGAGCTTATCCCGGGATTGGCGCGGAAGAGCGCGGGCAGGCGGAGGCGATTGCTCACAACCTGCGGGAGATGGCGCGGTTGCGCGTTCCAGTAATCACAGCCATTACGGGTGAAGGCGGCAGTGGAGGGGCGCTGGCGATAGCGGTGGCGAATCGAGTGATCATGATGGAGAACTCAGTCTACTCGGTGATTTCGCCCGAGGGTTGCGCGTCCATTATGTGGCGCGATTCGAGCAAGAAAGAGATCGCGGCCGAGGCGATGAAGATCACGGCGAAGGATCTGACGGAGCTGGGAATCGTAGATGATGTAATTCCCGAGCCGCCGGGTGGGGCGCATACGGACCATGATGCGGCAGCCGCGCTGGTGGATCAGGCACTCCAAAGGCATCTGGGTGAGTTGAAGCACCTTTCTCCCGATGAGTTAGTCAGATCGCGCTACGATAAATTCAGGGTCATGGCTCAGTATTTCACCGAAGTCTAGCCAGACGATGGGGTTAAGGTTCCATTCAGGGCGCAGAGCTACCGTCTGGCTTCCCTGGCGGTACGCTAAATGCGCGGTACTCATGTCTAAGTAGTTCCAGCCTTTATAATTTAGTCACACCTTTGTGGGGAAAGACTCATCAGTTAGGAAAGGCGTGCTCGTTTAATGGCCACAACGGATTTAGCAGTACATGGCTCGACCGGGGCGTCGGCAGGCAACCGGATCGTGAATGACTTCAGCCTGCAAGTAGCGACAGTAAACGGCTCGGGGTCCCAATCGGCGAATACGGTCCTGCTACGCACCATTTTCCAGATGGGGGTGCCGGTTTCCGGCAAGAACCTGTTTCCATCGAACATCGCAGGACTGCCTACCTGGTACACGATTCGCGCCAATAAAAATGGTTACATTGCGCGAAAGAAGGAAGTCGACTTTCTGGTCGCGATGAATCCAGAGACCGCAGTTGAGGACGTGAAGGTACTCGCACCGGGTGCTGCAGTTCTTTACGACGAGCCGCTGAAGTTGAACGCGCTGCGCACCGACCTGACGTTCTATTCGGTTCCATTCGACAAAATCACCGCCACCGTCTGCCCGGAAGCCAAGCTGCGCAAGCTGGTGAAGAACATGATCTACACCGGCGTGGTGGCGCATCTGCTTGGCCTGGACATGGCGGAAGTCGAAAAAGCAATTCGCCGCCAGTTCGGGAAGAAGCAGAAGGCAGCCGACCTTAACGTAAGTGCCGCGAAAGCAGGCTACGACTACGCTGTCGCAAATCTGGAAAAGCTGGATCCGTTCTGGGTCGAGCGCATGGATGAGACCCGCGGCAAGATCATCATCGATGGCAACGCGGCTGCGGCCTTGGGCTGCATGTTTGCTGGGGTCACGGTGGTTACGTGGTATCCGATTACGCCGTCATCATCGCTGGTGGAATCTCTCATCGATTACATGAAGAAGTACCGCATTGGGCCCGACGGCAAAGCAACCTTCGCTATCGTCCAGGCGGAGGACGAATTAGCAG
>Ga0335085_10017607_pt1 | contig 10289 bp, 10 predicted proteins | sample Lox_Sample_45_FD_206712 | JGI IMG/M metagenome (GOLD analysis project Ga0335085, IMG submission 206712) | Soil microbial communities from Loxahatchee National Wildlife Refuge, Florida, United States - Lox_Sample_4.5 | ecosystem: Environmental > Terrestrial > Soil > Wetlands | place: USA...
GCTCGACACAGCCTGGCCCCCTCTGGAAGTTTTTCCGGCTTTCAAAACGACGACTGGCTTTTGGCATTGCCCGGCCTTCCGGACGAACTTTCTTCCTTCTTTTTCTCCGAATCCCTCGATATAGAAGGCAATGACTTTGGTTTCAGGATCATCCACAAAATAGTCCAGAAGTTCAATTTCTCCGATCAAGGCTTTGTTACCGATGCTCACCGCCTTGGATAGACCTACTCCCTCCCCTGCTAACTTCACCATATGATCCACCAATATCCCCCCGCTTTGACTGACTAAAGTGACCTTGCCGCTTTCCGGTCTTACCATTCGCTCACTCGGAATAAAAAAGGTGTCGACATAAGGTGGGGAGTAGATCCCCAAGCAGTTCGGTCCGATAAACGGAAAGTCAGCTTCTTTCGCAATGGATACAATCTGGTTCTGTAAGTCTCGATTTCCTATTTCGGCAAATCCCCCGGAGATCAAGACCGCGCCCCCTGCCCCGGCTTGGATGCAATCGCCCAGGATCTTTGGAACCCGCTCCGCTCGTGTCGCGATCACGGCCAACTCAACCTTTTCGGGAATATCTAACACGCTGGCATAGACCTTTCCTCCTTGGTAGATGCCCCCGCGGTCATTCACCGGGAATACTTTGGCTTGTAACCGAAGGGTGTTCTTATTATAGATGACGTTGGCAGGATGTTTTTCATTGCTCAGCGAAACCCCGACGACGGCCAGAGTTCTTGGATGGAATAAGGGTCTTAGATTCACTGCTTCCTCCTTCCAGAAGACAAAAGAGAATCATTGAATTATACATCGATTTACCGGGAGATGGAATTTTTTGAATTCCACAGCGGGGATTGATCTTCAGGTAGTCGTCAGGATTAAAGATGAAGAAAGATACAAAGAGAGAGTCCCCGCACCCCCCTCCGCAGAAAGGGGAGTGGGGGATCAATTGTTCTCACACCTCTTCGAGCATTGTCGTAAACAGATCGTGATGTTCTTCTTCGTCTTCAAGGATTTCTTTGAAAATAAAAGCCGTCGTCACGTCCCCTTCCTTCTGAGCGACTTCGATGATCCCCTTGTACATCTCGATCGCTTCTACTTCTGCCTGTGTGTCGAGTTCGAGGAACTCTTTCATGCTCTCTCCCACCTTAATCGGTGAAGGCTTGGTCGTCGGAGTTCCCCCAAGATACCAGAGTCTTTCAGCAATCTTCTCAGCATGCTTCATCTCGGCTACTGCCGTTTGCTGGAATTTGTCCTGGACCGCGACTCCCTTCACCCCCACCACCTGCACATGCTGCCACATGTATTGGATGCTCACCTGAATCTCCCTGGCGATCGCATCATTGAGCAATCCTTTCAATTTATCACTCACTTTTACAACCGGTTTCAACGAAACTGCCATATTGTTCACCTCCTTATGGGATTTAACTCTTATAAATTTTTTATACCATTAGAAGGTACGGAAAACAAGAAAATTTTTCGCCGTCCGAAGGGACAGCAGAGAACCTGTCTTGTAAAAGAAATCCCAAAATGTTAGAAAAAACTGAGCGATGAAAGGACGTTCGTGATGATTGTCAAGACCTATTGCGCCAGGATGGATCATGGGGGATGTGGGATTCTGGCCCACGTTGAAAATGGCAAGATTACGAAGATCCAGGGAGACCCTGATTCGCCCCTGAGCAGAGGAACCATCTGCGCAAAAGGATTGGCTCAAATCGAAAGGCTGAATCACCCTGACCGTCTCCTCTATCCTATGAAAAGAATAGGCGAAAAGGGAGAAGGGAAATGGAAGCGTATCTCCTGGGACGAAGCCCTGGACACCATCGCAGGAAGAATGAGAGAAACGATTCAAAAAGAGGGTGAAAAAGCGATCTCCTTTGCCCAGGGAACTCCGAAAGGTCTTGAACTCTTCTTAATGCTACGACTGGCGAACCTTTTACATATCCCGAATATCGCCACGCCCGGGAACATCTGCCACATGCCAAGGGAGACCGCCTCCACCCTTACCTGCGGTTTTTTTCCAATCCCGGATTACAGTGGCTCTCCCGCCAGCGTCATCGTTTGGGGGAGTAACCTCTTCCAGACCAACGAAGAGGGAATCATCGGCTCCCAACTGAGAGGAGCCCTTGATCATGGGGCAAAGCTGATTGTTATCGACCCCAGAAAGACGGGAATTGCTTCCAGGGCAGATCTTTGGCTCCAGCCGAGGCCTGGAAGCGATTTGGCCCTCGCCTTAGGAATGCTCAAGGTGATCGTCGATGAAGGTCTCTATGAAAAGACCTTCGTTGAAAATTGGACCAGCGGTTTTCCCGAATTAGTGGGTCACCTTCGTCACTATCCTCTCGATCGAGTTTCAGAGATAACGTGGGTCCCAAAAGAGCAAATCGTCAAGGCATCTCGCCTGTTCTCCCAAGTAAAACCATCCTGCATCCAGTGGGGAAACGCATTGGAACATAACCTCAACAGTGTGCAGTGCGCGAGGGCTCTTTTGATTCTGATGGCTCTTACTGGAAACTTAGAGGTGCCGGGAGGGAATGTAAATCGGCCCGGCCCGGCCATCATGAGGACAGGAGAATTAGTCCAGAGCAAGATGTTCCCGAATAGAAAAGAGAACATCCTGAGTCCTGAATTTCGTCTCGCCGCGATGATGGGTTTTGTGCCTTCTCAGATGATTGTCAAAGCCATCCTTACGGGAAAGCCTGCTCCGATTCGAATGATGTACCTCCAAGGTGGAAATCCTCTCCTGAGTTATGCCAACGCGAAGGAAACGTTCAGAGCGATAAAGAATCTTGACTTTCTCGCCGTTTCAGAAATATTTTTAACTCCAACGGCTCAGCTCGCGGATATCCTCCTCCCCGCGGCTTCCAACTTCGAGTTTGACGACATTGGACACTTGGGGCTTCCCCATGGATTCATTCTCGCTCGGCCGAAGGTTGTGGAACCTCCTGGCGAGTGCTGGCCTGACTCTAAGATCTTGAATGAATTAGGTAAACGCCTGGGTCGTGCACAATCTTTCTGGAATAACGTGGGAGAGTGCCTTGACGAGATCCTCAAGCCTTCAGGAATGACTTATGATGATTTTAAGAACGTGGGTATTCTGAGGGGAAAGTGGGAATACAGGAGTTACGAAAAAAAGGGCTTCAACACACCTTCTCGAAAGGTGGAAATCTTTTCCCGAAAGCTGGAGGAGTGGGGATACGATCCTCTCCCTCACTACCGGGAGCTACCTGAATCTCCTTACAGCACACCCAAACTCTTCAAAGAGTTTCCGTTGATCTTCACCTCAGCCAAAGATCCCTTTTACTTCCATTCTTCTGGCCGAAATATTGCCTCTCTTCGAAAACTCTCCCCGGACCCCATTGCCCTCATTCATCCTGAGACCGCCTCTCATCTGGGAATTGACGAGGGGGATTGGATCTCGATCGAGACGAAACGGGGAATGATACAACAAAAGGCAAGGCTGACTTCAGAAATCGACTCTCGGGTGATCGTCCTCAGCTTCGGATGGTGGTTTCCGGAACGGAAAGACCTTGAACTCCTCGGGTGGAAAGAATCAAACCTCAATATCCTAACGGATAATGGTCCCCCCTATGACCCTGCCATAGGCTCTACTCCACTCCGAGCCGTGCTCTGTCGGGTTCACAAGGTAACCCATGATAGCAGCGGCGGAAAAGGGTTTGCGTCAGATTGACATGTTGAATAGGTTGTGGTATCGCTAGGCTAACAATGAGAACCAATTTATTGAAAATTGCCTCTGTCTCGTTCTTGGGAATCTCTTTGTTTCTCTTACAACCCCGTACCCTCCTGGCTGCACTGGTGACCGATGTCAGATTCTGGTCTGCTCCGGACCACTGCCGAGTGGTCATCGACCTCACAGAATCTATTCAATATGAAAGTTCTTCGCAGGAAAACCCCCCTCAATTCCATCTGGAATTAAAGGGAGCCTTTCTCTATACGCCCAAAAGGGAGTTGGAAGTCAAAGATCCATTTCTTGCCAAAATTAGTCTGATGGGGATCGAGAAGGAAAGGGTAAAATTGGTCCTTCATCAAAAAAGGCCTCTCAACGTAACTGTCTTCACTTTGAAACCTTACGAGGAAAAGGCCTACCGTCTCGTGATTGACCTCGTAGATATCATGCAGGAGAAAAAGGAAATAGCGGAGAGGCAAAAACAGAAAGAGATTAAGCCGAAAGGCAGCAAAATTGTCGTCGTTGACCCTGGCCACGGCGGGGAAGATCCAGGAGCCGTAGGTCCAAAAAAGACAGTGGAGAAGGATATCGTATTGAAGGTGGGAGAAAAAGTGGTTCGCCTCCTCAATCAAAACAGGGAAATTCAAGCTTTTCTCACCCGAAAAGGAGATTACTTTATTCCTTTGGAACAACGAACGAAAATAGCGCGAGAGTATGGAGCCGATCTTTTTGTCAGCCTCCACACCGACGGAAGTTTCAACCCCCAGGCCAGAGGTTCCTCCGTCTATTGTCTCTCTCTCTCCGGAGCTACGGATCAAGCAGCCAAGACCCTTGCGGATAAGGAGAACCTATCCAACATCTTAGGCGGGGCCTTCTCAAAGCCTACGGATCTCTCGAAGGATCCCAACCTGAACCAGATCTTGCTGGACCTCAGACAAAACGACACCATGAGAGATAGCTTTCAATTCGCTGAGACTCTTCTCAAAGACATCAAGTCGTTCAATCCGTTAAAATACCCTTCCTATCGACAGGCGAATTTCATCGTATTGAAAGCCCCGGATATCCCCTCTGTCCTCGTGGAGATGGCTTACATCACCAATAAGGAAGACGAATACCTCCTCAATCGCGATGAATTTCAAGAAAAAATCGCGAAAGCCGTCAATGCCTCAGTGATGAAGTCTTTCAAACCCTAACGGGATGAATGACTCGTGGGTTAAATAACTGTTGACAAATCAGATCGCTGTTGTTTAAACTATAAGCAGCCACGAAGGTGAAGCTGCCAAGAAGGGAGCGACCTCAAGTGGCTTTTTTGTTAAACGGGATAGGATGGAAAAGAGAAAAAAGTCTATCGCCGTGGTTGACGGTCAGGGTGGAGGCATTGGGAGCGCCATTATTAAGCGTCTGCGGGAAAACCTTGCAGAGGAAGCGGAGATTATCGGGTTGGGAACCAACGCGATGGCAACCGGAGCGATGTTAAAGGGAGGGGCGAACAAGGGAGCCTCCGGGGAGAATGCGATTGTCCAAACCGTAAAGACTGTCGACATCATCGTCGGAACCACGGGGATCGTTTTGGCTAACTCAATGATGGGGGAACTCACCTCAAGGATGGCCGAAGCGATTGTTTCGTCGCCTGCAACAAAATGTCTCCTCCCTCTGAAAATGCCGGAGGTGGAAATTATCGGGGCCCCTAAAGAGCCCCTTCCCCATTTAATCGATCAGTTGGTCAAACGGATTCGGGAAATGCTCGCAACCTGAAACTCGGTCCTCCCTGTATCCTCTTTAGAAAAAGGGGGTCGGAAGGATCTGATGGAGGAGGAAAAAAATGTGTGAGGCCAATGCGTATCTCGTAAAAGAAGGGAAGGAAGAATTGATTTTAGAGGACATCTCCGTCCTCCGTCCGGAAAAGGATGAACTCTATCTTCAAAACATTTTCGGAGAACAAAAACGGATCAAAGCTCGAATTAGAGAGATGAATCTCATCGACCATCGAATTATTCTGGAAGAATCCAGATAGATCAAGCTTTAAACCCCGAACTCAAGACTCCTCAGCCATAACTTAGATGGGCCACGAAGGTCTTTCATCCCAAAGAAGTTGGGAAGCCTTCGTGGCTTTTTCGTTTATCAAGACCCATGGAAGGAAGAAGCACACAGACGCGATGGGCCTATTTCTTGGCAGCGAAGTAACTCTTGGAGGTTCCCATGCATATCCCTGACGGTTATCTGAGCCCCCAAACTTATCTCCCGCTGTACGGAGTTTCTATTGGCTTCTGGGCAATTGCCCAGAGGAAGCTTAAGAAACAGCTTTCTCTGAAGCATGTCCCTTACCTTGCTATGGCCGCGGCGTTTTCTTTTGTTATCATGATGTTTAACATCCCGATTCCAGGGGGAACCACAGGCCATGCCGTGGGAGCTGCCATCATCGCCATTCTCCTGGGGCCTTGGACAGCTGTCTTGGCTGTGTCGGTGGTGCTCATGATCCAGGCCTTGCTATTTGGAGACGGAGGAATCACCGCGCTCGGAGCAAACTGTTTCAACATGGCGGTCGTCATGCCTTTTGTCTCTTATGGAATATTCAAACTCGTCAAGGGGAAAACACCGGGCGGGTCAAGAATCGTCGCCGCCGCTTTCCTTGCCGGATACCTTGGTCTGGTGGTTGCAGCCCTGTTTACAGCCTTTGAATTCGGAATCCAACCCCTGATCGCTGCGGGGGCAAATGGCAGGCCACTCTACGCACCCTACCCTCTGTCGGTAGCCCTGCCCGCAATGGTCCTGGAGCATCTGTTCCTCTTCGGCGTGGTCGAGGGACTGGTGACGATGCTGCTGCTTAAGTATTTCTTAAAACACGAGCCCGATCTTGTCTATGCGGTGTTAGACGCTTCGCCAAACAGATAATTTCCGGGGGGGCTTGGGATGACAAGATTTCAGAAAAAACTCTGGATGGGTCTTTTGATCATGACACTGCTTACTCCTCTCGGTATCCTGCTTCCGCAGAAATTCAAAGCAGAGGAAGCATGGGGTGAGTGGGGAACGGACAAACTTGAGAAACTTTTAGGGTATGTTCCTGAAGGACTAAAGAGATGGGCTGGTCTCTGGAAGGCCCCGATCCCTGATTACAACTTTGGTGGCGAAGGCGCCTCGCTGACGCTCCAAATCTTCTCTTATATTGTCTCTGGACTTTTGGGCATAGGAATATGTGCTTTCGTCGCATACATGATCTCGAGGTTGATGGCAAGACATGGCAAATAAAATACCCTCATTTCTTTTAGACCGATCCACTTCCGGTTCGATCAAGCAAGGCACGGGAAAGGTAAGAATGCCCTTTCTCGAAAGAGGAATTGATCATCTGGCAAGCGTCATCAAGGAGGGATACGCTCAGTGGGAATTTTCCTCTCGAAATGGGTTTTTCCAGAAGGTCGACGCCAGGGTCAAGGTCCTTTTTCTTCTCTTTTTCGTCCTGATTGTTAGTCTGAAAAGCAATGTCCTGACTGAAATCTATATTTGGATTTTTGTTTTTATGCTCACCCTGATTTCCCGTTTGAACATCCTCAGGGTTTACAGGAAGGTTTTCTTCCTGGGGTTTCTTTTTGGTTGTCTCATCGCGTTGCCTTCGGCCTTCAACGTGATTACGAAGGGAGAAATTGTCCTCCCTGTCGCAACACTTTCAAGGTCCTACAACTTCTGGATCTATTCTATCCCCGCAGAGATTGGAATGACGAGGGAGGGAATTGATGGGGTTGCAATGCTCACCCTGAGAGTGATCAATTCTTTGTCCTTGTCGTTCCTGGTATTGTATACCACTCCATTCCATGAGGTCGTCCGAGCCCTTAAGGTTCTCAAAGTCCCTGATAGCTTCCTCATTATCATCACCCTCTGTTATAAATACATCTTTATATTCGCGAAAACCGTTGAAGACATGCACTTGGCCAAGAAAAGCAGGATCATCCGCCAGCCAAACCGTGCTGAGGCGAGAGAATGGATTGTGGGTCGAATGGCGCTCATGTTTAGAAAAGCCCGGCTGAGGTGCGAAGAGGTATTTAAGGGGATGATCGTGAGAGGCTTTTCTGATTCAATCCATTTTTATGGTTTCGGTAAGCTGGGGAGGGCGGATTGCTTTACTGCGACCTTCCTCCTTTTTGCGGCGATCCTATTCTTGTGGATGTGAGGTGTCCTCTGTGGAAAATCTTATGAGACTCGAAAAAGTAAGTTACAGTTACCAGGATAAGATTCCTGCCCTTTCGGATGTGAGTCTGGATATCAAGGAAGGAGATCACCTTGCCCTCGTTGGCGCAAATGGCAGCGGGAAGTCCACGCTTTTGCAAATCCTGGGCGGGTTGAAATACCCGGCCACCGGGAAATTTTTCTTCGGAGAAACCGAGGTGTCAGAAAAATCTTTGCGGAATAGGGAATTCCTCAGACGGTTCCGACGGAACGTCGGATACGTTTTCCAGGATTCGGATGTTCAGCTATTCTGTCCAACGGTGCTCGATGAGCTTCTTTACGGCCCCCTCCAGTTGGAGATGAGCGAGGAGGAAGGGATGAAGAGAGCCTTTGAGGTGATGCAGATGCTGGAAATAGAACCCTTGAAGGATCGACCTTCCTATATGCTTTCGGAAGGAGAGAAAAAGAAGGTAGCAATCGGGTCAGTCCTGACGATGAACCCGCAGACCCTTCTCTTTGACGAGCCGACCAACGGTTTGGATCCCAGGACGCAGGTTTTTCTCGTAGAGCTCCTGTTTGCCCTGAGAGAATCCGGAAAAACGATCGTTCTTGCCACCCATGATCTTGGGCTGGTCGCCGAGCTCGGAGCTCGTGTTGTCGTCCTCTCGGAGGATCACCGAATGGAGAGGAGCGGTAGCACCGACGAGATCCTTGGCGATCAGGATCTTTTGCTCAGAGTGAACCTCATTCACGAGCACGCCCACCTCCACGGAAAAACCAAACACACCCATCTTCATTCCCACTATCTCTTCCACCGGCACTGATTCCGGGTTTTCTCCTTCCTTTTTGGTTCTGCCTCCTGGGCAAGCCCCCTCTTGTCGAGAAATGCATCCTCGCAGGAAAACCCTTGGGAGTGAGTCATTCCAACGGACGACAGGACTCTTTTTTAGACCTCATCGGGACCTCCTGCTTTATCGCGGACAAAACCATCGGGGATCCGGGGTTGGAAATCGGGCTCAACGATGCCGCTTCAGATTTTCGATGGACCACAGGATTGACCTGGTTCTTTAAACCCTGATGGTTGACCGATTTAAAATTTTTTTCGCCGGCTCGGATTTCGACATCCAGCATATTTTCTCTCGGAGGCAACACGCACACGAATTTTTCGTTATAGGCACAAGAGGGATTATAGGCCATATTAAAATCCAAGATCACTTTGTAATCGGGCAGAATCTCCGCATCAATATACCTTCCCCCTTCATACGTCTCCTTTTCGTTTGTGCCATCTTTAAAAGGAATGAAAAGGGTATCGCTCAAGATAGATTTGTAGATCTCGATCGCACGCTCCTTCCCGTCAGGTCTGAAATGGATTCTCCCGTAACGAAGATAACGCTTGTTCGTCCCTTTGTTCGTTAAGAAGGTTGCATAATATTGTGGGTTATCGATGTGGAAAACAAACCGTTCAATCTGGCCAGAAAAGACATATTTTGGATCGAAAGGATAGTATCTCAACCCTTTCGATACTCTTTTATCCTGAGGAAGGAGGGGGGAACGTTGATGGCTTTTAAAAAAAACATCCCGTTCTTTCCTCCATTTCAAGACTTGCTGTTCCTCGGTTACAATTTCCTTTGGGTCCTCTGCCCATGCCTTCGCGGGGATCCCCTGAACCAGGAGGAGCATTCCGGTGATCAATAGTATAAGAATGATTTCCCCCTTCTGTCCTCACTCCCCCAACCCTTTCAAATCTTAACAAATGCACTATCCAGACGCAACTCCTGACACGAGTGGATCCCTTCCGACACTTCCAACTTCTCATGGACCTGGGGATGCGCAGGTTTGATACCCCTGGTGCACAATTGAACCTTCTGAAAGATCCACCGCTCCCATTCAGAATTAAAATCGAGACAAATGAGGGCAGGGCCAAATAAATCGGAACAACATTTGCTGTCTCTGGCACCAGTATTGCCTGCGATAGAGAAACGTCAAGCGCCTCGGCCCGTCTGTCCCCAAAGGACGGGGAGGAGCATCTATCCCAAAAGGGCAGTGGCCTCAATCCTCGTCCTGGAAGTTTCTTCTGCAGAGGCCATTGCTTTGGAGAAAAACCATGGACATCCCAATGGAGCCGAGAAGATTAGGTCTGCTGGTCGCTCTCCTGTTTTTCTTTGTCTCTCTTCTTGTCAATCTGCTTCAGCGACGTTACACAAAATCCCGCCTGGGTCGTCTCCTCAGAAAAGAAGAGTCCATGGTCAACTTCCTTGAAGGAATTCATAAGAATCTCGGCAAAATAGAGGTGACCTGCACCCTTGAGGTGCAAGGGGCAAGTTCCCCCCAGGAGGTTGGAAAAACAATCCACGTGGTGAGGAATGAGATTCAGTCGACCATTGCCAATATGCAGGAACATCTCAACTCTTTTCGTCAGCACCGACGGAAGGAAAAAGCAAAGGAAAAA
>Ga0335085_10017608_pt1 | contig 10289 bp, 7 predicted proteins | sample Lox_Sample_45_FD_206712 | JGI IMG/M metagenome (GOLD analysis project Ga0335085, IMG submission 206712) | Soil microbial communities from Loxahatchee National Wildlife Refuge, Florida, United States - Lox_Sample_4.5 | ecosystem: Environmental > Terrestrial > Soil > Wetlands | place: USA: Florida...
CCGCGGGCATCAAGAGTGCGGGCCTGAATTTAGGGCTCACATTTGTGGATTACGATCATGACGGTGACATCGACCTCTATATCACCCGGCTCGCCGCTAATTCTGCGCCGGACTCGCAGGAGTCTTTGGCAGACCTGCTTAAGCAAAGTGCCACAGGAAACGCCAATGTTATGTGGCGCAACAACGGCAACGGCACCTTCACGGATGTCACGACGTCGGTTGGCCTTTCGGGAAATCACCCGGACTTCGGAGCGGTTGGCACTGACTATAACAACGACCGTGCCGTAGACCTTGTCGTCACCGGTTGGCCGGTGATTTTTGAGAACCCGAGGGAGGGAGTATTTCCCGAGCGGAAACCGTGGTCGCCGCCGATGCCGGCTCCGGCGATAGGCGTTGCCGTCCTCGATTTCGACCACGATGGCTGGATGGATTTGGCCTTCACGCACGCAAGTGCGCCTGGCCTTAGTCTCTGGCGCAACAATCACGGAAAATTCGATCAGGTGGCTCTGCCGGATACGAAATGGGTCCGCGCTTTCGGCGTGGCCGCGTTCGATTACGATGACGACGGCTGGGTGGATCTCGCCGCCGTGGGCGAAACCGCCGACGGGAAGGGCGAACTTAAATTATTCCGCAATCTCGGGCCAGACGGCTTCAAAGACGTGACGGCAGAAGTCGGTTTCGACAAAATCCAGCTCAAGAACCCCCGCGCCCTCGTCACGGGCGACTACGATGGCGACGGCGCCACGGATTTGCTCATCACCCAGAATCAGGGCCCTGCCGTGCTTCTCCGCAATCAGGGCGGCAACAAGAACCGCTGGCTGCGGCTCGCCCTAAAAGGTTTGAACGACAACAAGAGCGGCGTTGGAACCAAAGTAGAGGTCTTTGCCGGCGGCAATCGCCAGAAATTTGAGATCGCCGGCTCCTCGGGCTACCTGGGGCTCAATTCATCGGCCATCAACGTCGGACTCGGCGAAGCCAAAGAAGCCGATGTCGTCCGCATGCTGTGGCCTACCGGAGTGTTGCAGGACGAAATTGAAGTGGCTGGCCTGCGCGAGCAGCAGTACACCGAACTCGACCGCCGCGGCAGTTCCTGCCCCACGCTGTTCGCCTGGGATGGCACTCATTACGAGCTGATTGGTGACATGCTGGGTGCCGGTGTGGTGGGCCACTGGATCGGCCCGCATCAGCGCGACATTCCGCGGCCCACCGAGTACATCAAAGTCGACGGCAACTTGCTCCGCGAGAAGAACGGCAAACTCAGTTTCCGTTTTATGGAGCCATTGGAGGAAGTGGTCTATCTGGATCAGGCGAAGCTTCTGGCCGTGGATCATCCCGCCAATCTGGAGGTCTATCCCAACGAATATTTCGCCAGTAATCCGCCCTATCCGCCGTTCAAAGTAGTGCTGAGTCAGGATGCCAGGCCGCCGGCCGCCGCCCACGACGAGCACGGGCACGACGTTCTTCCGGATTTACTTTCCCATCGCTACTTTGGAGATTTCGAGCCGTTACCCTTCCATGGTTTCGCCCATATGCATACCCTGGAACTGGACCTGGGCGAGCCGTACCGTGGTGGTCCGCTGTGGTTGCTGATGCACGGCGAAGTTGAATACTTTTCGGCGACCAGCATGTACGCTGCTGCGCAGGCCGGCGTAGAGGCAATCGCTCCCTATGTCGAAGCGCTCGACGGTAGCGGCAAGTGGGTGCGTGTCGAAGACGATATGGGCTTTCCGGCTGGAGGCCCTCGCACCATGACTGCCGACCTAAGCGGGAAGTTGCCGCTGGGCACGCAGCGTATTCGCATCTCGACCAATCTGATGGTTTACTGGAACAGCATCCTCATTGACCGCGCCAGCCAGGAGCAGAACATCCACCTGAACCCCGTTCCGCTCGCCCGCGCCGATCTCGCCTTCCACGGTTTTCCGCTAAAGATTGAAGGCCAGCCTCAGGGCAACGTGAAGTACATCTACGAGAAAGCCAGCGCGACTGGTCCGTACACTCGCCCCGCCGGAAGCTACACGCGGTATGGCGACGTCCGGCCGCTGGTGACCTCCTTTGACGACCGCTTCGCGGTATTCGGATCGGGCGACGAGGTGGCCCTCGACTACGATCCAGCCAAACTGCCGGCTCTGCCCAAAGGATGGGTTCGCGACTATTTCTTCCTGGCCAACGGTTACGAAAAGGACATGGATTTCTACGCGGCCTACGGCGATACTGTGGATCCGCTGCCGTTCCGCAGCATGGAGGGCTACCCCTATCCCAGGAGCAAGCCATTCCCCCTGGATGCCGCCCACTTCAATTACCTGCTGAATTACAACACGCGCTACATGTCAGGGGATGAGCAGGCGGGATATTCCTTCGATTATCCGAAGCGGTAAGTGCGTGGTTTATAATCGATAATTCCTGCTAATTTGGAGTTCTTAACTACATGATTCGCTTTCTGCAAACCCCTGGCCCGCTGAAGAAGATCATTCTTGGCGGCATTTTGCTGGTCATCTGCGCCGCCATGGTCGTCACCCTGGTTCCCGGCGGTATTGGTTCAGGTTTCGGATTTGGCGAGCCGCCCAAAGGCGTAGTGGCCACCGTCGGCGGAGAAAACGTAACTTCACAAGACGTGGAGCGCGCCGCCCAGCGCATGATGGAGCAGCAGATCCCGCGCGGTTCCGCGCATGCCGCCGCCCTGCTGCCTTATTTCGCCGCCCAGGCCGCGCAAAGTCTGATCAACAACAAGGCGATCATTGCAGAAGCGCACCGGATGGGTTTCCGCGCTACCGACGAGGAAGTGCGCGATGAAATCCAGCACGGTCCAAATTATGCTCCCGCGTTTTTCCCCGGCGGCAATTTTGTCGGCCAGGACCAGTACCAGGAGATTCTGCGCGAGCACGACCTGACCGTTCCCATGTTCGAGCAGGATGTGAAAGAGGGCATCCTCTTCGACAAGATGCGCGATCTGGTGACCGGCGCCGCCACAGTCTCGCAGAATGAAATCCACCAGGAGTTTGAGCGGCAGAACACGAAGGTCAAATTCGAGTACGCGGTGCTGCAGAAGGATGAGCTCGCCAAGAGCATTAAGGCCACTGACGCGGAGCTTTCGGCGTACTTCGATCGGAACAAAACGCGCTATGCGAATTCCATCCCCGCCAAACGCAAGCTTAAGTATGTCCTGCTGGAAAACGGCAAAATCGAGGCGCAGATTCAAGTTACGCCTATGCAGCTGCAGGATTATTACGACCAGCACCGGGACGAATACCAGGTTCCCGAGCAGGTCAACGTGGGCCAGATTCTGATTAAGACCCCTCTTCCGGGCCCCGATGGGAAGGTCGATCCCGCCGGAGTCGCCGCCGCCCAGAAAAAAGCTGAAGACGTTCTGGCCCAGCTCAAGTCCGGCGGAAATTTTGCCGATCTCGCGAAAAAGTATTCTGAAGATCCCAGCTCGAAGAATGGCGGATCGCTCGGCTGGATGGAGCCCAGCCGCTTTCCATCTCCCGAGGTTCAATCTGCCGCCCAGTCCCTGCCCAAGGGCGGTACCAGCGGTGTGATTAATGCAGGCTATGCGTTCGTCATCCTGCATGTAGATGACAAGCAAGGCGCCCACGTCAAGGCGCTGGCCGAGGTCAAGGACCAGATCGAGGGCGCGATTCGGCAACAAAGAGCCGCGCAGGTTGGGGATAACGAGGCTCATGCATTGATGACGCAGGCTCGCACCGTAGGCTTGGACAAGGCCGCGGCGGCCAAGGGGCTGCAAGTTATCAGTACGGATTTCGTTACCCAGTCGGACTCGTTGCCGGGAATTGGCAATTCGCCCCAATTCATGCAGGCCGCTTTCGCGCAGCCGGAAAACTCCCCTCCCGATGAGGTGCAGTTGCAGCAGGGCTACGCCATTTTCGAAGTTGTGGAGGCCAAGCCGGCCGCCAGCCCGACTTTTCAGGAGATTCGGAGCCGGGTGGAACAGGATTTCAAGAACGAACGGGCCTCTGCCATGCTCGCGCAGAAAACCCAGGAACTCTCCGATCGGGCCAAAGCCGAGCACGACTTGAAGAAGGCCGCCAAAGAACTCGGCGCCAGCATGAAAACCAGCGATTTTGTCCTGCCCGATGGCCAGGTGCCGGATATCGGCTCGATGTCGGGTCCGGCCTCGGTCGCATTTACGCTCAAGCCCGGCGAAATCAGTGGTCCGATCGTGACTACCACCGACGGCGCAGTGCTCTCCGTCCTCGATAAGCAATCGCCTTCGGAAGAGGAATTTGCGGTCAAGCGGGACCAGATCCGGGATTCCCTGCTGCAGGACAAGCAGCAAGAGCTTTTTGGCCTCTTCATTGCCAACCTGCGGGAGCGGATGCAAAAGTCTGGCAAAATCAAAATTAATCAGGACGAACTGAACATTCTCACCCGGTCACAAAACAGCGAGGAAGGTGAGTAAAGCCCGGCAAGTTTTGAAACGAAGAGAATGGTGCCGTTCTGTTTCCGGTGAGTAGTCCAGACGGCAACGCATAGGGTTTGCGTGCGCATCTCTGACTCGTCACCAGAAAATTGTCATGTCCTTTCCCCGCGCCACTGGCATTCTCCTTCACCCCACCTCTCTTCCTTCTCACGGTGGAGTTGGCGACTTTGGCCCCGCCGCTTACGATTTTCTTAATTTTCTGGTGGCTGCCCGGCAAAGCCTGTGGCAGGTGCTCCCCCTGGGACCGCCGGCCAATGGGAACTCGCCCTATTCTTCGACCTCCGCCTTCGCGGGGAATCCCTTGCTCATTAGCCTGGAACGACTGGCAGATCATGGCTGGCTGGAACACTCTTTGCAGGGGCTCCCGGAGCGCGTAGTTCCGGTCGAATATGATGAGGTTCGCCGCTGTAAACTGCCTTTGCTCGTAGAGGCAGCGAGAAGATTCCTGCAGCGTGCCCCGGGAGATGCCCGCGGCCGCTTCGATCGCTTTTGTAATGAGAACGCCTGGTGGCTCGAGGATTTTGTCCTCTTCGATGCTCTACGGGATGCCCACCCTGGGCAGACCTGGAACCATTGGCCGAACGGACTCGCTCGGAGAGAAGAGAAGTCCATTGAGGCCGCCCGGGTCGAGCTATCCGCGGAGATGGCAGTCCGGCGCGTGATCCAGTTTTTCTTTTACGAGCAGTGGCGTGCATTGCGCGCCTATTGTGCGCAGCGATCCATCCGGGTGGTCGGCGACATCGCCATTTTTGTGGACTACGACAGCGCCGACGTCTGGGCTCACCGCGAGCTCTTTCACCTCAAGGAGGACCTGGGGCCGTCCGTAGTCTCCGGCGTCCCTCCTGACGCTTTCAGCGCTTCCGGCCAGCGTTGGGGCAATCCTCTTTACAACTGGGACGCTATGCGGGCGAACGGCTACCTCTGGTGGATTGAGCGTCTGCGATGGGCCACCCAGACCTGCGATTACATCCGGCTCGATCACTTCCGCGGCTTCGACCAATTCTGGGAGATCCCCGCCAGCGAGCCTACCGCCATCCATGGTCGCTGGGTGGATGGGCCGAAAGACGAGCTGTTCAACAAAGTGCGGGAAGTCCTGGGCGGCTTGCCCTTTTTTGCCGAAGACCTTGGTTACATCACGCCCGAAGTGCACGCGCTGCGCGAGCGTCAACAGATTCCCGGGCTTGCTGTTCTGCAATTCGGCTTCGGCGACCCCGGCGCCCACATCTACCTGCCGCATCGGGTCAGCGCCGACCGCGTCATTTACACGGGAACGCACGACAATGACACCACGCTCGGTTGGTGGAATTCCAATTTGAGTGATTACGAGCGGCGGGCGGTGCTGGCCTACGTTGGTCCATGCAAGGACGGTATCAATTGGGCTTTCATCCGCCTGGCGCAGGGTTCGGTGGCCAGCCTCTCCGTGGCTCCACTGCAGGATATTCTCGGACTGGGCAGCGAAGCCCGCCTCAACATTCCCAGCGTCCACGATGGCAATTATCGTTGGCGTTACCAGCCGGGATCGCTGTTGCCCGAATATGCGGAGCGTTTGGCCAATCTGGCGGAAGTGACCGACCGTTTACCCCCGGCCATCCCAAATCCGCCTCACGAAGATTTTGCCGCGTGATTCTCAAAAAGAAGGCCGGAGCCTTGCAGCTCCGGCCGTGGTTGGCAGTTGCCCGGATTAAAAACCTGTCGCACCTGATTGCTACGCGCTTCTTCTCGGACGCACCGTCAGATCCCTGATCTGCGTCACGATACTCGACATCTGCATCCCGTTCAGCTGTCCCACCCAGGGCAGCATTTCCGAAATGAAGGGGTCCTTCATCAAATCGCGGATTTCCTCTTGCCGGTTGCGCTCACCGCCCGACAGCAGGTCAGGCACCGTGACTTCCAGCGCCCGCGCCAGACGCTCCAGAGAAGAGAGGGTCGGGGTGGCTTTTTCGTTCTCAATTTTGGAGACGTAGGTTCGCGGCACGGACATGCGTCCAGCCAGTTGCCGCTGGCTCAGCCCGCTGCGCAACCGCAGCGCACGAATGGAAGCCGCCAGATTCAGATGACCGCGCCCATTGCCATTCACCGGCATCATTTCGGGCTCGGGCATGGCCGACACTACTTCCGGCTCATCCTCATCCAAAGACGCATGACAGCGACGGCAAAGATCGTTACTTGTACGGAATTGAACCAGCAGGCAGCGATCACAGCGGACAACTTCCCGGGAATCTACCGGGGCGAGTGTTGTAGCCATTTAGGTTTGGGAGTTGCCAGAGCGGGGGCATTTCTCCTGGAACCCTAACGAGTTCCAAACCTTTGCGTAATCTGCGGTACCATGCCTGTGGATGTCAAGAAAAATCTGGCGCGAAAAACGAAATACGCCGCCGGAAAAACCACGAGAGCGGGAGAAAAGCCCGGGAAAACAGGTGGAAAGTATGACCGATCGCGCCACCGCATGGGGTTTACTAACTGAGTTCACCCAGTCGGAAAGTTTGCGCAAGCATGCATTGGCGGTCGAGGCCTGCATGAGGGCCTACGCCCGCAAATCCTGTTCAGGGACAATGGAGGAGTGCTCAGCCCAGCAAAATCTTTGGGGCGTCGTTGGCCTCATTCACGATTTCGATTACGAGAAATGGCCCAGCCGCGAGGATCATCCGTATCGAGGCAATGAAATTCTGCGGGAGCGTGGCTGGCCGGAGGAAATCCGCCGGGCCATTATGTCGCATGCAGAATACAGCGGCGTGAGGCGCGAAACTCCCATGGAGAAAACCCTTTTCGCCTGCGATGAGGTCGCTGGATTCATCACCGCGGTAGCGTTAGTCAAGCCCGGAAAATCCCTGGCCGAAGTGGATGCCAAGTCGGTACGAAAAAAAATGAAAGACAAGGCCTTCGCCCGCAGCGTAAACCGCGACGATATCACGAACGGCGCCGCCGATCTCGGCGTGGACTTGGAAGAGCACATTGCATTTTGCATTGAGGCCATGAAAGGAGTCGCGGCGGAGTTGGGACTGGACGGCAGTGCGGTTCGGGCGACGTGATCACACCGTCGCCGTTAATTTGAAGTAAGGAGAATGTGATAAAGTAAGGAAATGGCAGTTGGCTCCAAGGCGGCTAAGATCACCAGCAAGGGCCAGATCACCGTTCCCCGCGAGATTCGGAGAATGCTGGGCGTAGGCGCCGGGGACCGCCTTGTCTTCGAAAGCGACGATCACGGCATCCGCGTTCGTCCGGTTCGCAGCCGGCCGGTATTCTCCAAGTATCGGGGGATCGGCAATCCCAAGATCGGCTCTGGCCGGAAGGCTATCTCTCGCTGGCTGCGGGAGATCCGCGGAAGGTGAACACGGCGATTGACACGAACATTGTGATCGCACTCTGGGACACGGATCCAGCGCTAAGCGTGGCGGCACAAATCGCGCTCGAAACGGCCTTTCACCGTGGGAACCTGGTCGTCAGCGCTGTCGTCCTCGCCGAGTTGCTTGCCGCCCCAGGCCGCACAGAAGCCTTTGTTGACTCGTTCTTGAGAGAAACTGGAATCACGATTGATTGGGAGTTGGAGGAACCGGTCTGGCGCTCGGCGGGACGGGCATTTCAATCCTATGCCGAACGCCGCCGGAAGCAGCGCGATGCGGGCGCCCGCCGCATACTTGCAGATTTCTTGATAGGAGCCCACGCCCTGAGCTTGGGTTACCGCCTTCTGACCCTCGATGAGCGTTTGTACAGAACTGCTTTCCCTTCATTGACCATAGAAACTATCTAGAACTCAGTGCGGCGATGGAAGCATAACTCTGGGAAAGAGCACATCAGTTTTCATCTTGAGTGCCCCAGGTTTGCCCGCAGTTGGCAAACCTGGGACCTCGCTCGAAGCCACTGACTCTGAGTAACCACGTCGTATTGCTGCACAGCGCTGCCCAGGTCAGGGCTAAAACCGGGCGCCGAACCTGGGGGCCCCAGCATGGGCCTCTCTAGGTCATTACCGTCGCGATCTTTCCGCTCGCAATCACTTCCGCTACGCGCGCAAAGTCTCCGTACATCGCCCGATCCTTCTCCACCGCCGGACACACTGCCCGAATCGCCGCCTGCGCGGCCTGTCCGAGCTTCGAAGTCTTCAGCGGCAGCAGGAAATCCAGTGCCTGCGCCGCCGCTATCGCCTCAATCGCCAGCACGTTTCGTGTGTTCTCGACCATGCGCCGAAGTTTCAACGCTGCCGTCATGCCCATAGAAACGTAATCTTCCTTGTTGCCCGAGGTCGTAATCGAATCCACCGACGCGGGATGCGCCAGCACCTTGTTCTCGCTCACCAGGGCCGCCGCCGTCACCTGTGCCATCATGAATCCTGAGTTCAGCCCGGCATGCGCCGCAAGAAATGCAGGCAGTCCCTCGTTCAGGTCCGGATTGACCAGCCGTTCGATGCGCCGCTCCGAAATGCCCGCCAGCGCGCTCAGGGCAATGCCGAGAAAATCCAGAACAAACGCCAGCGGTTCGCCGTGAAAGTTGCCACCCGAGAGAACATCGCTGCTTTGGACAAACACCAGCGGATTATCCACTGCCGAGTTTGCTTCCACCTCCATTACTCGGCGGCAGTGCGCCAGCGTGTCGCGCACCGCGCCGTGTACTTGCGGAATGCAACGGAGCGAGTATGCATCCTGCACCCGGCGGCAGGCAATATGCGATTGCCGAATCTCGCTGCCTGCCAGCAGCCGGCGGAGGTTCGCCGCGGTCTGCATCTGACCGGCATGCGGCCGCACTTTATGGATGCGTTCGTCAAAAGCCACATCGGTTCCGCGCAGCGCATCCAGCGACAACGCGCTGATGACGTCGGCCGAATCCACCAGGATTTCCGCCGCGAGCAATGCCAGACTGCCCACGCCCAGCATCGCCTGTGTACCATTGATCAGAGAAATTGCTTCCTTGGCTTCGAGCACCAGCGGTCGAATGTCGGCTTTTCGCAGAGCCTCAGCACCAGGAATGCGAAGCCCTTTATCCTCCAGACACTCGCCTTCCCCGATCAGCACCAGCGCCAGGTGGGCCAGCGGCGCCAGATCCCCACTGGCGCCGACGCTTCCCTGGGACGGCACAAAGGGAGCCACGCCGCGATTCAGCAGTTCGCACAAGGTGTCGATGACTACGGGGCGTATTCCGGAATGCCCCTTGGCAAGAGAGTTCGCGCGCAGGAGCATCATGGCGCGGGTATCGGCGGAAGGGAGCGGCTCGCCCACGCCCACGGCATGCGAGCGCAGCAGGTTGACCTGCAACTCTCGAATCTGCTCATGCGGAATGCGGACATCGCTCAACTTGCCGACACCCGTCGTGATGCCGTAAGAAACATGGTCTCCCGCAACGAGCACATCCACCACTGCCCGCGCCCGGCTCACCGCTTCGCGAGCATCCGGAGAGAGCAGAACCGGGCGGCGTTCCACGGCAACTTCCCGCACCGCCTCCAGCGTCAGATCGTTGCCGTTAATGTGGAGGGCCTTCACGGCGGTCTTACTCCGGCTTTCCCATCGCCTGGCGAAAAGCCCGCATGTATTTTTCGGGCATGGGAGTGGTTTTCATTTGCAGGTTGGTGACCACGTGCGTGGTTTCGCCTTCGGCCAATAGAGCGCCGTCACCAACGCGCAGCAATTCGTAGCCAAAGTGCACGAGGGAAGGGCGGATGTTCTTCAAGAAAGTGCGTACGACAAGCTCGTCGTCATACCGGGCCGGAGCCTTGTAGCGGCAGCGTGCGTCGACCACTGCAATGCAGCATCCATCGTTAGCTTCCATCTCGCGATAGGAGAATCCCAATTGCCGCAGCATTTCCACGCGGCCTACCTCAAACCAGATGAAATAATTCGCGTGATAGACGACTCCCATCTGGTCG
>Ga0335085_10017609_pt1 | contig 10288 bp, 9 predicted proteins | sample Lox_Sample_45_FD_206712 | JGI IMG/M metagenome (GOLD analysis project Ga0335085, IMG submission 206712) | Soil microbial communities from Loxahatchee National Wildlife Refuge, Florida, United States - Lox_Sample_4.5 | ecosystem: Environmental > Terrestrial > Soil > Wetlands | place: USA: Florida...
AAGCCGCTGGCCTACGGCGAGGTGAGCCGGCAGGCGGCGCGCTGCATGGATTGCGGCATTCCGTTCTGCCACCAGGGCTGTCCGGTCAACAACATGATCCCGGACTGGAACAATCTCGCCTGGCGCGAAGATTGGCGCACGGCGCTCGACGTGTTGCATTCGACGAACAATTTTCCGGAATTCACCGGCCGCGTTTGTCCGGCGCCATGCGAAGCGTCGTGCACGCTCAACATCGACGACAATCCCGTCACCATCAAGACGATCGAATGCCAGATCGTCGATCGCGGCTGGGCCGAGGGCTGGATTGCACCGCAGCTTCCGAAGCAGAAGGCCGGCACGCTGGTGGCCGTCATCGGCTCCGGTCCGGCGGGCTTGGCTTGCGCGCAGCAATTGGCGCGTGCCGGGCACGACGTGGTCGTGTTCGAAAAGAGCGACCGGGCAGGGGGCCTGCTCCGCTACGGCATTCCCGACTTCAAGATGGAAAAGCATCTCATCGATCGCCGGATCGTGCAGATGCAGGCGGAAGGCGTCGAATTTCGCTGCGGCGAGGAAGTGGGCGCCGGTGTTTCGCTCTCCATGCTGCTCGCCGACTATGACGCCGTGGTGATGGCATGTGGCGCCGAAGAGCCGCGCAATCTCGACATCGAAGGGCGACCCCTGTCGGGCATCCACTTCGCGATGGATTTCCTGCGCCAGCAGAACAGGCGCATTGCCGGCGACAGCGAAGACGTGGCCGCCCCCGAAGGAACGATCACCGCCAAGGACAAGCATGTCGTTGTGATCGGCGGCGGGGATACGGGATCGGACTGCATCGGCACGTCGATCCGCCAGGGTGCCGCGTCCGTGACCCAGCTCGAGATCCTCGCCCGTCCCCCGGAGCGCGAAGACAAGGCCCTGACATGGCCGGACTGGCCGTTGAAGCTGCGCACGTCGTCGTCGCAGGAAGAAGGCTGCGAGCGGGATTGGTCGGTCCTGACCAAGCGTGCCGTCGGAATCGACGGACGGGTGCAGGCGCTCGAATGCGTTCGCGTCGAATGGGCCAAAGGCGCGAACGGCGCGATGCAGATGCGGGAAGTGGCCAACTCCGCGTTTCAACTCAAAGCCGATCTGGTGCTGCTCGCGATGGGCTTCCTTGGCCCTGTCTTCGACGGGCTCGTGCAGCAGTCCGGCGTGGCGCGCGACGCGCGCAGCAACGTCAAGGCAGGCGTCTCCGACTACAAGACCTCCGATCCGAAAATCTTCGCCTGCGGCGATGCGCGGCGCGGACAATCGCTGGTGGTGTGGGCGATCCGCGAAGGCCGCCAATGCGCCCGCGCCGTCGACGAATTCCTGTTGGGCAAGACCTCGCTGCCGCGGTAAGCGCGAATCCCTTCTTCCTCCCCCGTGCGAAGCATGGGGGAGGTGTCGACCCCGGCCTTGTGCCGGGGGAGACGGAGGGGGAAATCCCACACGCATTACAGGGACGGCATACGCGAGCGGTATCACCCGCGCCCGCAAGATGGTGTCATTCCCGCGCCACCGGTCCGCGCAAAGCGCGGCCGGCGCGTAAACTCAGCGGGAACCCAACATGCGTGCGTCCGCGCGCTTGTGATAAGCATGACAAATCGAGGGACGCTTGTAGCTTTCACTTTATTCAGCCGCGGACGCGGCTGGGCGGGGTCCCCACCTTCGCGGGGATGACAATGAGGGGATTAAAAAATCTGTCTCTGCTAAATATTGCAGCGCCTTCCCTCAGCATTCCCTGCTTCCGGCCATAGGAATCCCCTAATCATTTGATCCAATATGGATTTTCCTGCGAGCCGGTCGCGAACCTTTTTCTTTCCCTGAGATTTTCCCTCACTGAGGGAAAGAGTCCTCGCTTTGTTCACGCTTTCGTTCATCTTGGCGCTCATCTTTGGGTGATGCCGGTTACTGATGGCATTAAACCATATCGGTTTGTGTGTCAACCGAAGTTCTCCGGGTGCTACGCAAGCCGATCGGAATCACTTCTTGCAGCCACGCTTGTCTCCAAGGCGCGCATAGGCACACAATTCGCTCATGATCATTCGCGAGGAAGAGTTTGATGATGCGGCTGCGATCCACGATGTCGTTCGAGCTGCGTTTGGCCGGATAGCCGAGGCGACGCTGGTCGATCAGCTTCGTGCAGACGGTGACAGCGTCATTTCCCTGGTTGCCGTTGATCATGCATCGATCATTGGTCACGTGATGCTGTCGAAAATGACGGCACCGTTCAAAGCGCTTGGGCTCGCGCCCCTATCGGTTCGACCTGATCGTCAAATGTCTGGTATAGGCAGTTTGCTCGTTCGAGAGGCGTTGATCGGGGCTCGACAGGGGGACTGGGGTGCCGTGTTTGTGTTGGGCGACCCGCGCTTCTATTGCCGTTTCGGATTTGATCCTGAAGCAGCAAGCCGGTTCACTTCTCCCTTCGCCGGACCGCACTTCATGGTCCTTCCGATGAAGAGCGGCCTCGCCGCTGCGACGGGAAGAATCGACTATGCCTCTGCATTTGCAGCGCTTGGATAGAGCGCGGCTTCCGGCCTGCGTTCAAATAGCGCATGAAGCGACGGAAGGTCTGAATCGACGGTTCTCGCAAATGGCAGGGAGCCAAGGGAATTACATCTGCGCGTCGCGCACCTCGGCCGAATTCGCTCGATATGGCCGATATCTGCATCGTTCTCTGGTCTTCAAGGGATTGATGATACCGGCAAGGCTGACCAGTTCATTGACATCTGATGTCGAGGTGTGTAGCATCAAACATCATGCGGACGACATTGGATATAGACGCGCCGGTTCTCAAGGAGGTTAAGGCCATCCATGAGAAGGAGGGCAGATCGATGGGGACAATTGTCTCGGAGCTGCTTGCCGATGCGCTCGCGCGGCGTCGTTCCTCGCGCGCCCGGCCGAAGTTCAGCTGGACGTCGAGGGATATGAAGCCTCGGATAGACATTGCCGACAAGGAAGCCCTGTACGCGGCGCTCGATGCGAGCCGGGAGTGAGCTACTCTCTCGACGTCAACGTGCTCCTGTACGCATCCGATCGCGCAAGCGACCGCCATGATCGCGCCCGCCGCTTTCTGGAATCTTGTGCCAACGGGCCGGAGATACTGTGCCTGACCTGGCCCACGCTGATGTCGTATCTGCGCATCGCCACGCACCCGAGCATCTTTTCCGCGCCGCTTTCATCCGATGAGGCGGTTGGCAATGTCGCCTCGCTCCTGGGCCTGTCTCATGTCCGCCCGGTTGCCGAGTTGGAAGGATTTTTGGATGCGTACAAGCATGTGACAGGGGAAATGGTGGTGCGGGGAAATCTGGTGCCGGACGCACACATTGCGGCAATCCTTTTCCAGCACGGCGTGCGGACGATTTACACGCACGATCGTGATTTTCGGAAATTCCAATCGCTTGACGTGCGAGACCCGTTCGCTTGATTCAAGGCTACTGGGAGCGCTGGCTTCCAGCCGGCATTGGTAGTGACGCGCTATCGCATGCCGGGAAGATGCCTGCGCTCCCAGTGCTGCGGCAGGCGCTCGGCGCACGAAGCGCCAATTAACCGCGGAGGCGCAAAGACGCCAAGGATCGCAAGCGGTCCACAAAACTTTGCGCCTTGGCGTTTATATTTCTTGCTGACGCTTTGAGCGGGATGTTTGCTGTCGCGTTTCTCGATCACCAACACAGCGGCACAAGCTTGGGGCCCACCACGCCGCCGGGCCAGTATTCGATTTTCGTGCCCGGCTTGAGCTTGAAATCGGGGATGCGGCGCAGCCATTCCTGCAGCGCCACCTTGATCTCCAGCCGAGCCAGATGGGCGCCCATGCAGCTGTGCACGCCGCCGGCGAACGCCAGGATCGGCTTTCGCTGACGGTGAAAATCCACCTTCATCGGATTTGGAAAAACTTCCGGGTCGTAATTGCAGGCCGGCAGGATGCTGGTGATCTTGTCGCCCTTCTTCATCTTGATGCCGCGCAGCTCGTAGTCCTGCGTCAGGGTCCGGCCCGAGAACGTGACGGAGAAGACGCGCAGCAGCTCCTCGACGACGTTCATGATGTTCTCGGGGCTCTCGATGATTTCCCGGCGGCGGTCGGGATTTTCCGCCAGCCAAACCCACATATTGTTCAGCGTCGCGAAGACCGTATCCAGACCGGCAATGAACAGGAAGATGACGAAGCCGAATTTTTCGAGCTCGGTCATCGGTTCGCCGTTGTGCCGGGCGTGGACGATCTTGCTGATGACGCCATCGTCGGGATTTTCGGTCTTCTCCTGGATCACTTTCTTCAGATAGGCCGTGATGTCGCGCATGGATTGCCCCATGACGGCGCGATCCTGGGAATGCAAAAGGCCCATCGCCCATTTGACGAAGGTGTCGCGCATGTCCTGCGGCAGGCCCATCAGGTCGAGAAACACCGACACCGGCAGCGGACGCCCGAACTGCTCGGTGAACTCGCATTCGCCCTTGTCGATGAATTCGTCGATCAGCTCGTTCGTCAGCCTACGGATCGAGTTTTCCAGCTTCAGCACGCCCTGGGGCGAGAACGTCGAATCGAGTATCGCGCGGTATTTGCGGTGGCCCGGCGGATCGATCTCGAGCGGGATGAACTGGAACGGGAAATTGGGATCGCGCGGAAACGGCGTCGCGCCCGCGGTCGTGAAGATTTCCGGATGGCGCAGCTTGAAGAACGCGTCCTCGTGCTTGAGCAGCGTCCAGGCGCCGCCCAGCGTCGGGCTGAAATTGTAGAAGATCGGTGGATGCGTCTCCTGCAGCTTGGCCATGAAGGCGTGCGGCGCCGCCAGGAACTCCGGCCCCTCGGTCAGTCCGATCGAGCGCACGAGCTCCGGGGGAACGTGTGCGGGGATCTGCGCTTGGTCGGTAGCTTGTGCGGCTCCCATCTCATCCATCTCCGTGGTCAATATTGGGCCTGGGGCAGGTGCAGCACGAGCCCGTCGAGCGCACCGCGCATGGTGATCTGGCAGCCGAGGCGGCTGTTCGGCTTTGCTTCGCAGAAGGCGGATTCCAGCATCTGCGCCTCCATCTCGGAGGGCGGGCCGACGCGGGCGACCCAGGCTTCATCGACGTAGACATGGCACGTTGCGCACGCCAATCCGCCGCCGCATTCCCCGACAATGCCTTCGACCATGTTGTCGAGCGCGCCGCGCATGGCATTTTCGCCTTCCGGCACATCCACCGTCCGGCGGGCGCCGCCCGGTTCAACATAGGTCACCGACGTCATTGCAATCTCCAGGTTGCGCTTGCATAGTATGAGAACAGTGTTCTCATACTGCCGCCCCTTTCTAGCATCGGCGCTCGCCGAAAGGGAAGGATTATTATCACATGACCGGAACGGCCAAGGCGCGAACGTCCAAAGCAGGCTTGTCGGGTTCGGGACGCGGCAAGAAAAAACGCGGCGACCCGCCGAAGGTTCGCGGGAACGTTCCGCGAGAGCCGCCCTGCATTCCAGCTGACGAGCGCCGCCGGCAGATGGTTCTCGCAGCCTACGGACTCCTCGATACGGATGGACTCGAAGGGCTGACGATCAGGAAGGTGCTCAACCGGACTCGGCTGTCACGGCGGGCGTTTTATGAACGCTTCTCGAGCAAGGACGATCTGGTGCTTGCCGTATTCGCGCACACCATCGGACTTGCGGCGCAATGGCTGGGCGAGCAGCTGGAAGGCGTTGCCGATCCCATGGAACGGCTCAAGACCATTGTCGAGCGGATTGTTCTCGGTGCCGACGCATTGGGCACTGCGGGCGACGACAAGCGCAGCGCGGCACTCGTCCGGGAACATTTGCGCCTGGCGGAATCGCGGCCGGCCGATCTGCATGCCGCGCTCAGCCCCTTGATCGAGTTGATTGCCCGCCAGCTGAGCGACGGCATGCGCGCGGGATTGGTGCGGCAATATCCGGCCCAGCGGCTGGCGGCATTGTTTTACAATGTCGTTGCAACCACCATGCATACCGAAATTCTCGCCAGCGAAACCTCCGAGCCCGACCCGGCGCACCGCGTTCGGCTGGCCAAGGAGATCTGGGAATTCTGCCGGCCGGCGATCGCGGCGCACGCGTAGCGTGGCGCGACGACTCGTTGGCGGCCACCGGTGTTTCTGGCTCTTCAAGACGCCTTATCAACACGAAGGACACGAAGATATCCGTCCTCGCGGAACCGCCGCGGCTCACATTCTCCGCGTGAGACAATTCAAGGCTTCGCGCGCGGGCCGATCCATCGAAGATTCCTTCGTGCCTTCGTGTCGAGGAAAGCGACCTGCCGAGCTCGCAAACCTCAGGGTCTATGCGGGGCCGCGAAACCTCATCAGAGATAGGCCTCCGGCAGCGCTTCTCGCGGCAGTTCCATCTGCAGGTAGATGTCGAGGTGGCGCAATTTGCCGGCAGCGTTGAACTCATAGACCGAAACGGAATTCACCACGCTGCGATGTTCTCCGACCTTGCTTCGCTCCTCGAGCTCCAGGAACACCAGCGAGGGTGCTTCGGTGATCCGTTTGAACGAGCATTCCCATTCGGAAGTGGCCGCCCATCGCGTCAGGAACTCCATGTATTGGCGCCAGTTCATCACTTCCTTGAAATTGCCGACCCGGACGAATTCTTCGACGGCGACGAATTCCGCCAGCGGACCCCAGCTGTCGACCGAAAAGCCCGGCAGCTTTGCGCGGTCCACCATCTCCTTCATCGTTAGGCTGTATTCGAGAACTTTCCGCGACAGTCCACGATAGTCCGCGATGACGTCGCTGACTTCCTTCATTGCCATGATTATTCTCCAATGAATTGATGATCGGCGCTGAACTGCGTGCAACATACTAGTAGAAACAATCCGACAAATGCATCCTTCCAAATGTGTCATGGCCCGCCGTCGCGGGCCACGACAGCCTGCGAAGGAAAGTGTTGGATACCCACCACTACCCCGGGCTCATGCGCGTCATCAGATCGCGCAGAAGCTCCGCCGCCTTCCGGCGCGGCATGGCCGTCACCATGTCGAAGAATTGCACATTCTCCGGCGTCACGTGTACCGGGCCGTCGGGCAGATGGTCCAGCGCCTGCTGGGCCACGAATTCCGGGCTGGCGACAGGCATTTCGCCTGCGTCGGTTACCCCGCTGCGCCTGCGTGACGGCGTGTCGGTTGCACCGATCACAAGCGCCAGCACGTCGACGCCCTTGGGCTGAAGCTCGGCCCACAGCGCCTCGGCAAAGATTTGCGTGAAGGCCTTGGACGCCGAGTAGGAGGCGAAATGGTAGCTGCCGGCGTTGCCGGCCATCGATCCCACGAACAGGATGCCGCCGCGTCCGCGCTCGGCCATGGTCTTGCCGAAGTGGTGCGCCAGCCTGGTCTGCGCGACGGGATTGATCATTACGGTTGCAAGCGCATCGTCGAGCGGCTTGTCGACGAACGGGCCCGAGCCGGCGCCGCCACCGACGTTGTGGACCACGAGTCCTATTTCGACGTCGTCCGTCACTTCGCGGATGCGCTCCAGCATATCCGCGCGCGAAATATCGAGCCCGAGCGTACGAACTTCGACGCCGTTCTCCTCGCGCACCTTCCTTGCGGTGTCCGCCAGCGGACCTGGCTTGCGCGCGACCAGGATGACATTGATACCGGCGCTGCCCAATTTGCGCGCCAGATGTTCGCCGATTCCTTCGGAGCCGCCGACAAGAAGGGCCCAGGGTCCGCAACGCTCCTTCAAGCTCATATTCGCGGGCCTCTGTTCTCGGAACCCGCGCAGGGTAGCCGAGGCCTCGCAACATTCAAGCAGGACAAGCGCCCTCAATTGCCAACCGGGACGCGCGCCATATAGAGTTTGCCGAGCAATCGAGGTGCGGGAAATCCCAATGGATTCGGCAGGATTCCGCGGCGCAGCTTGGCGCCGCCACAACCGCGTCGTATTGGCGGCCATTGCATCCGCGTTGTGTGCGGTTTCGAGTACGGCTCGTGCCGACCTGACGATTTCGGCGCAGAAGAGCCACGATATCAGCTGTGCTGCCGGCACCTGTACGGCGACGGCTTCTTCGGCCGTCCTCAATGTGCGCCAGTTGCGGAGGATGTTGTCGTCTTCGAGCGTGACTGTCGTTTCCGGATCGCTGGCGGAAAGCATCGACGTGGATGCTGCCGTCACCTGGGCCAGCACCAAGCGGCTGACACTGGATGCCGCGCAATCCATCGTGTTTCGGCAGCCGCTGTCGGTCGCCGGCGGCGGCGCGCTCGATCTGCTGACCAATGACGGAGAAAGCGGCGGATCCCTGGTCTTTGCGGGGGCGGGTACGGTGAGTTTTCTGAATCTTGTCGGCGCTCTCACGATCGATGGCGAACCCTATGCGCTCGTGGGAGACGTGGATACGCTTGCAAGCGAAATCGCAGCGCAACCCAAGGCCAATGTCGCACTCGCTGCAGATTACGATGCCTCTTCGAAGCATTATGCGCAGGCGCCGGTGACCACGACATTTGCCGGAAGCTTCGAAGGGCTCGGCCACACGATTTCGAATCTGCAGATATTCGATATGAGCCAGACCTGGGACGGCCTGTTCGCCTTTCTGAACATACGCAGCTCGGTTGAAAATCTGCACCTGGCGAACGTCTCGATTTCCAGTTCGAATCCGTCCGGCAACAGTCGCGCCGGTGCGCTGGCCGCCTTCAATATGGGCAGCGTCGCGCGCGTGTCGGCAACGGGCGCGGTGAGCGGCGACAGTCGCTTCTTCGGTTTCGACGGAGGCGGACTGGTCGGCGTGAACTATGGGCACATCACGAGCGCAAGCATCAATGTGCTGGTTTCCGGAGGTAACGACGCGCAAGTGGGCGGCCTCGCCGGCAACAACCACGGGAAAATTTCCGCTTCCTCCGCGACAGGGAATGTCTCCGCATACGAGAGAGCCTACGAAGGCGGTCTGGTCGGTTACAATATCGGCCGTGCCGACATTTCGGCCAGCTGGGCATCCGGCGCGGTGTCCGGGCAGGGTGGCTTGATCGGCGGGCTTCTCGGCAGCAACAACGGCGGCGCGGTAACCGGCTCCCTTGCAAGCGGCGCCGTCCAGGGCCAGGTTCTCTACAACTTTGCCGCGGGTGGTTTGATTGCCGAGAATGATGCCGGCGAAATCTCCCATTGCTATGCGACGGGAGCGGTTGCGGGACGTACGTGGGTCGGCGGACTTGTGGGATACACGGCGGGGCCGATCTGGCAATCGTTTGCGACGGGCAGCGTGACGGCCGCCACGAAAGCCGATGTCGGCGGGCTCGTGGGACTGACGGACGGAGTGGCCGGCGGCGGACGCCAGGGCGAGGTGCGGGCCTCTTACGCGACGGGATCGGTGACCGGCGGCAGCCAATCGAACGCCGGCGGTCTCGTCGGCCTGAACTGGAGCGGCGGCGCGATCGGTGCGTCCTATTCGACTGGCGCAGTCAGTGGCACGACCGTCGGCGGATCAATCGGCAACAACGCTTCGGATTCCCTCCACCACATTTACTGGGATACGACGACGAGCGGGATCGCGAGCCCGGGCATCGGCAACGAGCCCGGTGCAAAAGGCGTGAGCCCCCTCACGACGACGCAGCTTCAGTCGATGCTGCCCTCGGGATTCTCGCCGGCGATCTGGACCGAGGACTCATCGAAGAACAACGGCCTGCCATATCTCATCGAGAACCCGCCGCCAAGTTAGGCGGCGGTTGCCGGATCATCGCCGCCGACAATGCCGCCCTGCGCTCAAAATCCCAGGTCGAGAATCTTGCCGTCGAAATTGCCGCCGAGAAGATTGGTTGCCTTGGCGCGCAGTTTGGGGTCGACGTCATCGATGTAGGCGTCGATGATCCGATGATAGTTGCTGATCAGGCCTTCCACGTCCTTTGCCAGGCGCAAGACTTCCAATCCTCCTGCATGCAATCCTTTTTGCTGGATCGGAATGTTCGAGTAGTCCTGCCGCGGAATTTGCGGGAAGTCCTGGCTGTCGAACGGCAGCACCGTCGGCTGCATCGGTGGCGGTGGCTCCTTGCCTTCGGGGAAGTTCGTCAGCGACCAGATTTCGAACAGGCAGCTTTCGGGGCCGAGCGGCCGGATGCGGTAGGACGACATGCCGGTAAAGAACGGCAACAGGAAGTAGTGCGGGAACAGGAACTCCACCGCATTGACGGGGTCGGAGACGGCGACGGCATTGAGGTCGGGTACGTTCTCGCCCTTCGCACGCAGTTGCTTCGTGATCTGGTCCTGCAGGAGCCCGTACCATTGCGGCACGGCCTTGGCCGGATCGTCGGGCAACTCGACATCGACCAGTTGCCTGGCGATCTCCACTTCCTTGGCATGGACA
>Ga0335085_10017610_pt1 | contig 10288 bp, 9 predicted proteins | sample Lox_Sample_45_FD_206712 | JGI IMG/M metagenome (GOLD analysis project Ga0335085, IMG submission 206712) | Soil microbial communities from Loxahatchee National Wildlife Refuge, Florida, United States - Lox_Sample_4.5 | ecosystem: Environmental > Terrestrial > Soil > Wetlands | place: USA: Florida...
GCGGTCGGCGAGTACCTGGAAACCGGCCCGCCGCTGATCTGGGACCGCCTGGCCCAGGCCGGCCGGCAGACCCGCGAGACCCTCGCCGACCTGCCCGGCTGGGCCGTGACCGACCCGGTGGACGCACTGTCCGCCATCGTCGGCCTGCGCGCGGCCGCCGGCCAGGACGTCGTAGCCGCCCGGGCCCGCCTGCTGGACGAGCACGGCATCGTCACCACCGCCTGCACCGTGCTGCGCGCCCCCCTGGACATGGCCGAGCCCCTGCTCCGCATCAGCCCCCACGTCGACGTCACCCCCGACGACCTGACCCGCCTCCGCCAGGCCCTCCTCACCCTGACCTAACCCCCACCCACTCCGCCCGCGCACTCCGCCCGCGCACCCCGCCCGCGCACCCCGCCCGCGCACCCCGCCCGCGCACCCCGGGCCACGCACCCCAGCCCGCACGTCCCCAAAATCCCCGCGAGCCACATTCACCTCAACAGTCCCGTCGCCCACTCCAACACCGGACCTCGCCCCGGCTAAACGACATGGATGCCACTTTGGTGTCGTGATAGCGACACCAGTGCCACATTCATGTCGTTTGCGCGATTGCCTCGGGCACAGGTGGCGGTACCGACCGCCCCACGGATAACGGCTGTCCCAGCCTGGCAAGATCGGTACCGGGCTCGCTTCGTCGTCGAGCCATGGAGGCGGACATGGGCATCGCGGACCTGCCCCAGCCCGTGGGGTACGTGCTCGGCGGCGGCGGGAGCCTGGGTGCGGTGCAGGTGGGGATGCTCCAGGCGCTCAGCGAGCACGCCATCGTCCCCGGCGTCGTGGCGGGCACCTCGGTCGGGTCGCTCAACGGGGCGGTGGTCGCCCTCGATCCCGCCAGCGCGGCGAACCGGCTGTCCCACCTGTGGGCCCGGCTCACCCGCGAGCAGGTGTTCCCCGGCGGCCTGCTGGCCCAGGCGCGCACGCTCCAGCACGCCAAGACGCACCTGTTTCCCAGCACCGGCCTGGCCGCGGTCATCGGCGACTTCCTCGGCCCCGACGCCACCTTCGCCGACCTGGCCCTGCCGTTCACGGCGATGGCCATGGACGTCGCCACGGCCAGGCCGCACGTGCTCGGCGACGGGCCGCTGCTGCCCGCGCTGCTGGCCAGCGCGGCCATCCCGGGCATCTTCCCGCCGGTGGAGATCGGCCCGCTGCGGCTCTACGACGGAGGCCTGGTGGCCAACGTCCCGATGCGGCAGGCCCTGGCCATGGGCGCCCGCTCCCTGGTCGTCCTGGACTGCAACTTCCCCGGCCACGTGCCCGGGCCGCCCGCCACGCTGGCCGAGGTGCTGTTCTACACCGCCCTGGTGACCATGCGCACCCAGCCGGCCTTCGAGGCGCCGCTCGTCGCCGCCAACGTCCCGGTCGTCTACCTGCACGGTCCCGAGCCGCTCCGGGTCTCGCCGCTGGACTTCCGGCAGACCGGCATGCTTATCGAGACGGCCTACGAGGCGGCCCGTTCGTTCCTCCGCGACCTGGACATCACCGGCCCCGGCCTGTACGGCTCGCCGGAACCAGGTTCCGTCACCTGACGGCCATCTTCCCGGTGGATAATGCGCGGGGGCCAGGTGTCTCGCCGGCCCGGATCCGCACATGCCTGGGGGCCGTAGTGGATGAGATCGATCAGGCTTTTTCCGACCTCCCCGCGACCGAGCGCGACGCCATGCGCTCGGCGCTGGAGATGGCGGCGGTCCCGCACTGGTGTGACGCGGGCATCCTGGCGGCCCTGGCCGACGACCCGGGCGCGCCGAGCGCGGAACGGTGGCTGCGGCTGGCGGAACTGCCCGTCATCGAGCCCTATCCGCACGCGGGAGCCGGGGCCGGGAGGGTAGCAGAAACCAGCCGGCTGGCCATCAGGAAGCGCCTGGCCGAGGACCAGTGGGCCCGGCTCGCCGAACTCAGCGGCCGGTCGGCGCACGCCTTCGAGGGCGACAAGCGCCCCATGGGGCAGATCGAGTGGATCTATCACCTGCTCGTGGCCGACCCCGAGCGGGGCGCCACCGAGCTGGAGAACCTGAACCGCTCCTGGGTTAGCGTCGCGCACGAGGCGCACTTCAAGGCGCTCTCGAAGGTGCTGGCCGAGCTCGGCGCGGCCGGCGTGCTGGAGGGAAGAGCCGCGGTCCGGGCCGCCCTGGTCGTGGCGGAGCAGGACGCCGCCGACGACGACGACGCGGTCGGCGCCGGCGGCGTCGCGGAGGAACTCAGGCAGGCGGCGCGAGCCACCGGCGATGCCCGGCTCATCGGTGACACCTGCCTGCTGGTCGGCGACGCGGCCCAGCGGCGCGGCGACCTGACGGAGGCGGAGCGGGCGTTCGCCGAGAACCTGGCCATCTCCGAGCGGCTCGCCGGACAGGACTCAGGCAACGCCGGCTGGCAGTGGGAGCTGGGGGTCGCGTGCAGCTACCTGGGAAACGTGGCGCTCGAGCGGGGCGACCTGGCGGCTGCGGCGAAGCTTTTCGGCCGGAACCTGGACATCGTCCGCCGCCTGGCCGAGCGTGATCCGGGCTACGCGGGCTGGCAGCGGGACCTGGCGGTCGCCTGGAATCGCCTGGCTGACGTGGCGCTCGAGCGCGGCGACCTGGCGGCCGCGGCGGAGGCGTTCGACCGGGACCTGGCCATCGCGCAGCGGCTCGCCGAGCTCGACCCCGGTAACATCGGCTGGCAGGAAGACCTCGCGGATACGTACGGCCAGGTAGGCGATCTGGCGCTGGAGCGCGGTGACCTTCCGGGGGCGGCCGAGGCGTTCGCCGAGTACCTGGGCATCTACGAGCGGCTGGCGGCGGCGGATCCCGCCGACGACGGCTGGCAGCAGAAGCTGGGGCTCGCGTGCAGCGGTGTCGGCGACGTGGCGGTGGAGCGCGGCGACCTGGCCGAGGCGGAGCGGATGTTCCGCCGGACCCTGGACATCTCCCAGCGGCTGGCCGCGTCGGATCCCGCCGACGTGGGCAAGCAGCGGGACCTGGCGGTCATCTGGAACCGGATCGGCGACCTGGCGCTGGAACGCGACGACCTGGACGCGGCGGCCGACGCGTTCGGCCGGGACCTGTTCATCTCTGAGCGGCTGGCGCAACTGGATCCCGTCAACGCGGGCTGGCAGGAGGACCTGGGGATCAGCTGGAACCGGATCGGCAACGTGGCGCTGGAACGCGGTAACCTGGCCGCGGCGGAAGAGGCGTTCGCAGAGTACCGGGCCATCTTCGAGCGGCTGACGAAACTGGATCCGGCCAACGCGGGCTGGCAGCGGGAGCTTGGAGTAGCGTACGGCCGGGTTAGCGACGCGGCGTGGGAACAGGATGACGTGGCCGCCGCGGAGGAGGCGTTCCGCCTGTCGCTGGCCATCGCGGAGCGGCTGGCCGAACTGGACCCGGACAACCTCACGTGGCAGGACGACCTGGACGAGGCCAGGGACAAGACCGCCCGTTTCGCCGCTGAGGAGCGCGGCTGAGGACCGTAGCTGAGGACTGTAGCTGAGGAGCGTAGCTGAGGAGCGTGGCTACAGGTCCGGGCGGGCCTCGTGGTCGATCTGCATGAGCTCGACCGGAGCCCCCTGGATCTCGACGAACGCGACGAGCACGCCGTGGCTGGGGCGGTTGGGCTCGATGATGACCTTCTGGCCCTCCAGGGCGGCCGCCAGGTCGTCGACCTCGAAGGCCACGTGCGGCACCGTCTTGACCAGGTCGGGGTAAGGTGCGTCGTCCCAGTACCGCTGCCACTGGATGCCGAACGGGTTGCTCAGGTGATCGCTGACCGTGATCTTCAGGTGCTTCAGCGGGATCTCGCCCTCGAACGAGCCCGTGGTCGGGATCCCGACGTGGTTGTACTTCACCGCACTACCTTGGCCGACCGGCGGCGCGCACCTCAATCGATTTAACGCGCCGCAAAGCCGGCGCCCCCGTCACGGAGGCGCCGGCCTCGCTGTTGCTAGCCGAGCCGGAAGACCCGGCCGGTACTGCCGTCGCAGGGCTCCATCACCAGGCGGGTGTTGTTGTTGCCGCTGAGGTTGCTGGCGGCGACGCAGTTCCCATAGGTGAAGTTGACCGGCCACGGGAAGATCTCGAAGTTCGGGCCCGCCGCGCTGCCGACGCCGTGCAGCTCCCACCAGATCTGGCCGGTGGTCGTGGCCCGGTTGCAGGTGCCCATGGTTATCGGCCGGCCGGCGAGCAGGTTCTGGGCGGTGAGGCACTGGCCGGCGGCCAGGTTGTAGATCTCATAGACCGGGTGGCCTTGGTCGTAGATGAGATTGCCGGCGTTGTCCTCGGGCTGGATGAACACCCACCGCTGCGGCGCCCCGTTGGAGGCGTACCCGTGGCAGTGGTACAGCTGCACCGGGTTGCCGGTGGCGGTCGACCCGTTGGTGTCGTCGAAGCACAGCGAGAAAGTCGAGGCGTGCAGGTACGGGCTGTAGATCTCGGACCATCCGGACGGCGGGATGACGTCGGCCCGGGCGGCTCCCGCCCCGGCCAGCGTCAGCCCGAGGGCCAGTGCCATCGCGGCGAGTACTCCCGCCATCCTCGTTCGTCGTGTCATGTTTTGCTCTCCTGACGTGCGGTTACCGGGAGCGGGGGCTTGCTGACGGCAGGACGGAGCGCTGCGGCGACGCTGAAATACAGCCTGGCCGACGCGACCGTCAGGGGAGCGCCGGCCAGGGCGCGGGACGCGGGAACTCAGGTGGGGTAGTGGCCGGCGCCGTCCCGGATGGTGATCCACTGGACCTCGGTGAAGTCGGCCATCGACTCCGGGCCCGACCGGCCCCAGCCGCTGTCCTTGACCCCGCCCAGCGGGAGCTGCGGCTCGTCGGCGATGGTCTGGTCGTTGACGTGCACGTCGGGCCGCTCGAAGAACTCGTCCGCGACCGGCCCCGCCGCCCCCGGGGCGTGTGTCACCACGTTGACCACCCCGGCCGGGAACCCGGCCTCGGCCATGATCTCGGCCACGATCAGCCCGCCTAACCCCGCCCCCGAGTGGCCTGATCCATGATCGTGAACAGTTCGGGACAAATAGTGCCCAAAACTGTTCACGATCATGGGATTCGCTGGCCGGGAGGCTCTGCGGGCGCGGTCAGCTGGGCGCGTGGCCGTTCCGCGGGGATTCGATGAGGGTGGCTACGCCGTCCAGGATGCGGTCCAGGCCGAAGACGAACTCGTCGTCGGGCTCGTCGGCCTGGTCGAACACGCCGGCCTCGATGAACGCGGTCAGCGCGGGGAACCGCCGCGCGTCGGTGAGCTGCGACAGCATGCGCGGGTAGGAGGCCATCCACTCGTCGTAGCCCAGGCCTGACCCCAGCACCGCGGCCGTGATGTCCGCCTCGGTGGCGGCCAGGTTCCTGACGTAGCCGGATAGCAGCATGATCACCGAGGCCTTGCGCGCCTCAGTCAGGCCGGTGCCGGCCAGGCAGGCCAGCGCGTCCTCGAACCAGGCGATCTCGCGCGGCATTATCGGCAGCCCGCTGATCGGGATGCGCACCACCCAGGGATGGCGCCGCGCGCCCGCCCGCATGGTCCAGGCCCACCGGGACAGCCCGTCGCGCCAGGTCTCGCCGGGGGCCAGCGGGCCGGGGGAGTCGCCCCAGGCGGCGTCCACCATCAGCCGGCGCAGTTCCTCCTTCGACGACACGTGCCGGTACAGCGACATCGGCGCGGCGCCGAGCGCGCTGGCCACCCGCCCCATGGACACCGCCCCGAGCCCTTCGGTGTCGGCCACCTGCACCGCGGCGTCCACGATCTTGGCCAGGCTCAGGCCCGGCTTCGGCCCCTTGTGCGGCCGTTCCCGCACCCCCCAGGCCGCCGCCACCTCCGCCGGAATCTCGCTCGCATCGGTGGACGGAGCCCTCTGGCCTGCCATTTTGTCGCCTCCCCGGAACCTGGTTGACATCATCTTAGTACTGCGTATAGCTTACGCATAACAGCGTATGACATACGCAGAAGGGATAAAAGGCTATGAACGAACGAGATCGGGCCGGACTGGCCGCCACGGCTCACGCGGCCCCGGGGCAGGCGCCTCGCGGGGCAGCAGCCAGCGGTCACGCCGACACCGGCCTGGCCGTCGAGGCCACCGGGCTGGCCAAGTCCTACAAGGACGTGCGAGTGCTGGACGGAGTCGACCTGCGCGTCCCGGCCGGCACGGTATTCGCCCTCCTCGGGCCGAACGGCGCGGGCAAGACCACCACCGTCCGCATCCTGGCCACGCTGGTCCGGGCGGACGGCGGCCAGGCCCGGGTGGCCGGGTTCGACGTCGCCCAAGACCGGTCCAAGGTCCGCCGCCGCATCAGCCTCACCGGCCAGTTCGCCGCGCTGGACGAGGTGCAGACCGGGACCGAGAACCTGCGCATGATGGGCCGCCTGTCCGGGCTGTCCCGGACCCAGGCCCGGGAGCGAGCGCACGAGCTACTCGGGCAGTTCGAGCTGACCAAGGCGGCCGGGCGCCGGGTAGCCACCTACTCGGGCGGGATGCGCCGCCGCCTCGACATCGCCGCCAGCCTGGTCGCCCGGCCGTCGGTGATCTTCCTGGACGAGCCGTCGACCGGCCTGGACCCGCAGAGCCGGCTGGCCATGTGGCGGGTCATCGAGGGCCTGGCCGCGTCGGGCGTGACCATCTTCCTCACCACCCAGTACCTGGAAGAGGCCGAACGGCTGGCCGACCGGATCGCGGTCCTGGACGCCGGCACGATCATCGCCGAGGGCACCGCGGCCGAGCTCAAGCGCAAGGTCGCCGCCCAGCGGCTCGACATCACCGGTGCCAGCCGGGCCGCCTACGAGCAGCTGATCAGCTACTTCGGGACCCGGATAGTCCACCAAGACGACGGCAGCCTGACCGTGGGCGTGCCCACCGAGGGCGACGCCGCCGAGGTCAGGGCGCTGCTCGACGCGGCCGACCCGGGCCGCGACCTGATCGCGGACTTCCGCCTGCACAGCGTCACCCTGGACGACGTTTTCCTCACCCTGACCGGCCACGCCAAATAACACGCCAGGTAAAACGCCAAGTAAAACGCCAAGTAAAGGAGACCTGAAATGTCTGACGCACTGATCATGGCCGGGCGCAGCCTGCGCCTGTCCGCCCGCAGCCCCGAGGCCCTGCTGACCGCGCTGATGCTGCCGGTGATGCTGATGGTGGTGTTCGTGTACCTGTTCGGCGGGGCGGTGAACATCGGCACCGCCTACGTCGACTACGTGGCCCCCGGCGTGCTGCTGCTGTGCGCGGTGACCGGGGCCGCCACCACCGCGGTGACCGTCTGCCAGGACATGGCGGGCGGCATCATCGACCGGTTCCGGTCCCTGGACGTGTCGGGCACGGCGGTGCTGGCCGGGCACGTGACCGCGAGCCTGCTGCGCAACTTCGTGTCCACGCTGCTGGTCATCGCGGTCGCGTTCGGCCTCGGCTTCCGGCCGCACTCGTCCATAACCGCCTTCGCCGCCGCGCTCGGCCTCCTGCTGCTGTTCGTGGCCGCCGCCTCCTGGTTCGCCGCCGCGTTCGGACTGCTGGTCCGGGCGCCAGAGGCGGCCAACTCGGCCATGTTCTTCCTGATGTTCTTCTGCTACGCGAGCAGCGCGTTCGTGCCGGTCAGGACCATGCCGACCTGGCTGCGGGGGTTCGCCAGCCACCAGCCCGCCACCCCGATCACCGAGACCATCCGCGGACTGCTCCTTGGCCACTCCCGCCCGCTGCCCCTCGGCTCGGCGCTGGCCTGGTGCCTCGGCATCGGCGTGGTCTCGATGGGCATCGCCGCCGTCCTGTTCCGCCGCCGCACTGCTTAAAAGGGCCGGGCTTGACGATCAAGCTCCCACAAGTGAAAGGTGTGGCTATGACCGAGGGGCTGGCCGGCGTACTGGCCGCGCGTCTGCACCAGCTGTGGGGAACCCCCGTCGAGGTCACCAGCCTGACCCAGCTGTCCGGCGGCGCTAGCCGCGAGGCCTGGGACATCACGATCACGACCGGCGCCGAAGAGCGCCACCTCATCCTCCTCCGCAGCTCGGCCGAACGGGTGCTGGCCCTGGAGAAGAACATCGACGTCGAGGCCGCGGCGATGATGAAAGCGCGAACGGCCGGGGTCCCCGCCCCCGAACTGCACGACCACGGGGACGGCGCCCTCGGCCAGGCCTACCTGCTGATGGAGCGGCTGGGCGGGGAGACGATCCCGCGGCGGCTGCTCCGCGACGAGGCCTACGCCAAGGCCCGCCCCGGCCTCGCCCGCCGCTTCGGCGAGGTCCTAGCCCGCCTGCACCAGGTGGACCCGGCCACGATACCCGGCCTGCCGCCGGTCGACGCGCTCGGCCAGCTCAAGGAGCTGTACCAGGCCTTCGCCGAGCCCCGGCCCGCGCTGGAGATCGGCCTGCGCTGGCTCACGGAAAACGAGCCGGCCCCGGTAGCAGACACGCTGGTGCACGGCGACTTCCGCACCGGCAACCTCATGATCGGAACCGACGGGCTGACCGGGGTGCTCGACTGGGAGCTCACCCACCGCGGCGACCCCCGCCAGGACCTGGGCTGGCTGTGCACCAAGGCCTGGCGCTTCGGCTCACCAGAGCCCGTAGGCGGCTTCGGCCGCCGGGAAGACCTGATGGCCGGCTACGCCGACGGCGGCGGCACCCCGCCCGACGAGCAGACCCAGCGCTGGTGGGAGCTGTACGGCACGGTCCGCTGGGGGCTGCTCTGCCGCCGCCAGGCCGAGCGCTACCTGGCCGAAGGTGACCCGTCGATCGAGTACGCGGTGCTCGGCCGCCGGGTCTGCGAGCAGGAGTGGGACATCCTGCTCGCGCTCGGCCACGCGACCCCGCTGACCGTGGCCGATCCGCTGGACGACGGCGAGAGCCCAGCCGTTCGTCCCCATGATCGTCCGTACGGGCCTGAGCTGCTCCGGGCCGTTCGCGGGTTCCTCGCGACGGAAACCGGCGCCAAAGCCGACGCCCGCACCCGGTTCCTGACCCGGGTCGCGGACAACGCGCTGAAGATCGCCGAGCGCGAGGCCCGCCTCGGCTCCGCGCACGAGCGGAACCACCAGGCCCGGCTGGCCGCGCTCGGCGTCGCGGACGACGCCGAGCTGTGCGCCGCCATCCGCGACGGGTCGCTCGACGGCCGATTCAACGACGTCACCGCGGCGGTCCGTGACCTGACCGCCGACAAGCTCACCGTCGCCAACCCGCGCCACCTGGCCATACCCGGATAAGGAGCATCCGTGGACTTCGCCCTGCCCGAGGACCTGAAGCAGTACCTGGCCGAGCTCGACGAGTTCATCGCGCGCGAGATCCGCCCGCTGGAGGAGCAGGACGACAACATCAGGTTCTTCGACCACCGCCGCGAGGACGCCAGGACCGACTGGGACCGCGGCGGCCTGCCCAGCCGCGAGTGGGAGGCGCTGCTGGCCGAGTCCCGGCGGCGGGCCGACGCGGCCGGGCACTACCGGTACGCGTTCCCCAAGGAGTACGGCGGCCGGGACGGCACCAACCTGGGCATGGCGGTCATCCGCGAGCACCTGGCCAGCCAGGGCCTCGGCCTGCACTGCGACCTGCAGAACGAGCACGCGATCGTGGGCAACAACGTCGGCCTGCTGCTGATGCTGCACTACGGCAGCCCGGCGCAGAAGGCCGAGTGGGTGGACAACCTGGCCGCGGGCAAGCGGGGCTTCGCGTTCGGCATCACCGAGCCCGCTCACGGCAGCGACGCCACCTTCATGGAGACCCGCGCCGTGCGCGACGGCGGTGACTGGGTCATCAACGGCGAGAAGACCTGGAACACCGGCATCCACACCGCCTCGCACGACCTGGTGTTCGCCCGCACCAGCGGGGAACCAGGCAGCGGCTACGGCATCACGGGTTTCCTGGTCCCGGTGAGCACCCCCGGGTTCAAGATCGAGGAATACCTGTGGACGTTCAACATGCCCACCGACCACGCCCACGTCTCGTTCACCGACGTGCGCGTCCCGGACAGCGCCATCCTCGGCGCCGAGGGCCGCGGCCTCCAGCTGGTCCAGCACTTCTTCAACGAGAACCGGATCCGCCAGGCCGCCTCCAGCCTGGGCGCCGCCCAGTTCTGCATCAACCGCTCGGTGGAGTACGCCAAGGCCCGCAAGCCGTTCGGCAAGCCGCTGGCCAGCAACCAGGCCATCCAGTTCCCGCTGGTCGAGCTGCACACCCAGGCCGCCATGCTGCGCGCGCTGATCCGCGAGACGGCCTGGAGCATGGACACCTACGGGCCGCTGACCCAGGCCGACAAGGTATCCATGTGCAACTACGTGGCCAACCGGCTGTGCTGCGAGGCC